>ENA-ORTJ01000932-ORTJ01000932.1-human-gut-metagenome-genome-assembly--contig:-NODE-932-length-22632-cov-164.705497_pt1 | contig 22632 bp, 18 predicted proteins | sample MGYA00242069_ERZ509187 | MGnify/ENA primary metagenome ERZ509187 (study PRJEB26280, sample SAMEA2338779) | human gut metagenome | biome: human gut; feature: human-associated habitat; material: faeces... | reverse complement strand
CCCATTTTATTTTTTTGCATTGCTCATTGAATTTCTTGACATAGCTCAATACATGGGGGCTACTCGCCCCCAAACCCCTCGATGTTTTCAGGTATAGATTATTAAGCCTGAAACCCCTCAGATTTTTGCACTTCTATTGAGAACTTGCCGTGATTCCCTGTGCCTTGTCCTGATGGAGCGAGAGGCTGCCGCCGCTTACTCGCATGATCTGACGGGAGAGGGAAAGACCGATTCCGCTTCCTTCCGGCTTCGTGGTGAAGAACGGGATGAAAATGTGGGAGGCTACATCTTCGGGGATGAGACCGGCGTTGTTGCTCACGTCGATGATGATGGATTCCTGGGCGTTGGCGTAGGCATGGAGACGGATAAATGCCTTCTTGCTTGCCGCGGATTGCAAATCCGCGGAGCGGCATTCCTGCTTGTTCCTACCCTGCTCATTTCCATCTTGCTTGTTTCTTTCTGCAGATAACTTTCCCTTTTCCTTGAAAGCTTCTACGGCATTCTTCAGAAGATTCGTTACCACGTGAGAGAGGAGACTCTCGTCGGCGTAAACCAGCAAATCCTTGGGAGAAACTTCTATCTCTACTTCGTGGTTGCAGAGCAACGCCATCCTTTCCAGGAAAGGCTCCACATAGAAGATAGCAGGCTGAGGCTGGGGAACATGGGTGAAGCGGCGATAGTTGTTGACGAAAGCCAACAGCTCGGTTCCTGTTTTGTGGATGGTTTTCAAGCCTTGCTTCAGCTTCGCTTGCTCAGCAGATTGTGGCTTCTCTGAAACCTTTATCAATTTGCCTGGAGAATGTAAATCATCAGATTCGTTATCTGCAATCAGCAACTCCTTGCTGCCCAATTCTTTCAGCAGAGTTTCGCTCAATGAAGTAACCGGCGTGATGGTATTCATGATTTCATGGGTCAGCACACGAATCAGCTTGATCCAAGAATCCACTTCCTGATTGCTCAGTTCGTGGCTCACGTCGCTCAGGGCGATGATACGCACGTGCTTGTCTTTCAGCATGGCTTGCGTCTCATGTTTTGCCAGGTGTTCATCCTTCAGTTTCTCTTTTACCTGGTTCATGTGGGTAAGCACATCCGTATCGAGCAACCGGAGGGCTGCCTGGTTGTGCTGCAGGATGTTGTCGTGACTATCCACCACCAGGATGCCCGTATCCACTGTATTCAGAATCTGCTCGTAATATTTCTCCCGATCCATCTGCTCCTCTCTCGTATGTTGCAGGAAGAGCTTGATTCGGTTGAGGGATTTGTGTAGAATCTTATCTTCCTTAAACCCCTTCTCCGTAGGAAAGTTGAAGGAGAAATCCCCATTATCTATCGCATCAAAAAGGAAGGTTACCTTTTTGATGTTGCGGCGATAGTGGCGGTAGAGGCGAATGTAACCCACTACAGCCACGAGCAAAAGCACAATAATTATAATTAGTTTATAATCCATATCGCTTAATCTTATTATAAAGCGTCTGGCGGGAAATGCCCAGTCTTGCGGCTACCACCGACAGGTTTCCTTCACATTCCCTGATGGTTTTCTCTATCATTCGGCTCTCCATCTCGTCGAGCGTCTGAACCTCTTCCAGGGGCTTCTCTCTTCTCTGCTGGTTTCCGCCGTCAATATCTTCGGCAGAAATCATTCCGCCATCAGATAGAATCACGGCTTTCTCGATGGCGTGCTGAAGTTCACGGATGTTTCCGTACCATGGCAAACTGGTAAGTTTTTTCTCAGATTCTTCCGAAAGACGGAGATTCACCTTATTATATAAATCGCCATATTGACGGAGGAATCTTTCTGCCAATGGAACGATGTCTGATTTTCTCTGTCTCAGGGCAGGCAATTCCAGATGGATGGTGTTGATGCGATAGAGCAGATCCTCTCTGAATTCGCCATCGTTTACCATCTGCTGCAGGTTGCGGTTGGTGGCGCAAACCAGTCGTACGTTGATGGGAATCTGCGTACTTCCGCCCACTCTTACGATGCTTCTGCGTTGCAGGGCGGTAAGGAGTTTTGCCTGAAGACCATAGGATAGGTTTCCTATCTCATCCAGGAAGATGGTACTGCCGTCGGCAAGCTCAAACTTGCCCGGTTTATCCACCTTGGCATCGGTAAAAGCACCCTTCACATGACCGAAGAGTTCGCTCTCGAAAAGGGTTTCCGTAATGGCTCCCATATCCACAGGTAGCATCTTTTTCCCACATCTTGTGGATAAACGGTGTATTTCGTTGGCTAACACCTCTTTACCTGTTCCGTTTTCGCCCGTAATGAGGATGTTTGCATCGGTTGCGGCAACTTTTTCCACAATGCTTCTCAAATTGTTCATAACATCGCTATCTCCCCAATACATAGCGCTTTGTGCATCTTTTCCACAAAGTTTTCCACCTTTTTTGCCAATAGCGTTATCCACAGCCTTGTTCTTATCCCTAGCCTCCATCAGCGTACGGATCATCTTCTCGTTTTCAAAAGGCTTCACGATGAAGTCGGCGGCACCTTCCTTGATGCCTGTTACGGCAAGTTGGATGTCGGCATAGGCGGTAAAGAGCACCACCTCGGTTTTCGGGCTGAGGCTCTTGATTTCCCTGAGCCAGTACAGTCCCTCGTTTCCCGAATTGATTCCGCTGGAGAAGTTCATGTCGAGGAGCACCACGTCGGGATGCTCCTCTCTCAGCTTGGCTGGGATGGAGTTAGGGTTGGCGATGGTGATGATGCCATCGAATATGGGTTCCAGCAGCATCCTCACTGTAGTAAGAATGTTGCGGTTGTCATCAACAATCAATATCGTTCCTTGTTTCTTAATCATTGTTCGTTTTTTTATGATGATATTTTCCTTGATGTCCTGTTTCTATCTTTTGTCTTCCAGCAGAAAAGCCATGTAGAGGGGAAGAATGAAAGTTTGTGGGGCTGTTCCCACATTTACATCTCCCAGTTTGATGGCTTGAGATACGTGATACTTTTCGGGGTTCGAAAGGATGGTCTTGGCACTTTTTATGTTTCCGTTGCTCGCCTTTACTTCTACCAGCGTGCATTTGCCTTCGTATCTTGTAACAAAGTCGATTTCCAAACCCGAGTCCTTGCGGAAATAATAGAGCTTGCGATTCATCTTGCCAAAAATGTCGGCTACCAGATTTTCAAAGATGGCTCTCTTGTATCCATAGAGATTGCCTTGCAGAATGTCAGCTGCCGTTCCTGGTTCGAGCATACTGATGAAAAGTCCTGTATCTGCCATGTAAACTTTAAACTGGTCGGGAATGGAGTTGCCATCAAGTGGGAGTTCGGGCGCTGACAGGTTGTAGCAACGGCGGATAATGCCAGCATCTTCTATCCATTGCAAACTGCCCTGATAGTCACGTCCTCTTCCGTTGGATCGTACTGTGGCGTATGCGAATTTCTTGTTTTCCTTACTCAGTTGACGTGGAATTGACTCGAAGCATTCTCTGATTCTCGACTTGTCTGCTTGTGGAGCATATTTCAGCATATCTACTTTATATTCTTCGATGATAGCTTGCTGCATTCGTAGCACGTTTTGCATATTATGAGTTTCCATAAATACGCTCACGGCTCTTGGCATTCCGCCAACAACGCAATATTGCAGCAGCAGTTGGCGCATTCTTTCGTGGATGGCTTCTTGTACCGGAGTCTTTTCTTCCAGGCAGCGATGCAGGTAGTCGATGGTCATTTTCTTAATGCCATTTGCCCAGAGCCATTCCTCAAAATCCATTGGATACATGTCTATGATAGTCTCGTAACCAACAGGAATTGGAGCCTCTGACGAAGCATTGGTATGGTAACCGCTGACTCCCAGCAGGGAACCCGTACCGATGACATCGTATCTGCCATCAGTCTTGAAGAATTTCAAGGCTGTGCGGGCACGTGGGCATTCCTGTATCTCGTCAAAGATGATGCAGGTCTTGCCCGATACGAAATTGGCATCGGGTATTAAGGTAGAAAGTGTCATGCAGAGAAGATCGATGTCCAGGCCACCATCAAATACCGACTTGTATTCTGGGTGCTGGAAAAAGTCTAGATACACAACATGCTCATAATTCTTATGGGCAAAATCGAGTACCGAGAATGTCTTTCCGCATTGGCGACATCCTTTAATGATGAGAGGCATTTTGTGCTCATCACTCTTCCATTCTTTGAGATATTTCTCGATTTTCCGTTTAAACATCTGTCTTCTAATGATTTATGATGTATTACTCTTGATGCTGTGCACGTTTTCCAAGGGACTTTTCTTGAATTCGTGCACGTTTTTCAAGGGACTTTTTGTTCTATTCTGCCACTTTTTCAAGGGACTTTTTGTTGCAAAGATAGGATAAAATACTGAGAAACAATAAAAAAGAGACGAAAAAATGCCGATAATGGCGCCAAAAGTTGCTTTTCCGGCAGCTTTTGGCATCCTTATCGGCACTTGTTTATTCAAAATTCTGATTCCTGATGAGGAATTGCTTATCCTAAAATGGGAATTGCTTATTCCAAAAGGGGAGTTACAGCTCTATCGGAACCACTGTCTTTATGCTGAAGTTGCGGCCCATATTGTAAACACCTCTTCTGCCTGTAACCTGGTTTACGTCAAGATACTTCAGGCGGCTCAGGTGGTTCTGGTAAGCACGGTTGGTAAGGTTCTCGCCCGAAAGATAGAGCGAGAAAAGGCGCTTGCCATGGAGCTTCACGTCGGTACCGGCATACATATTTAATAAGGTGTACGATGGCGTAGCGGTCTCCGTATCGTTGGCTGCGAAATAATGGTTCTGGCGGAGATTGCAATCCATCTGTAGCTTTACGAAGAGATGGTCGAAAGTCTTGCCGTCGCAGACAAACTCATACCTTACATCCGAAACCCAGCGAGGGGCTGGGGTGAATGGCAGATACTTTGATTCGGATGGCTGATGCAACTGAACCGAATTGACGTAGGAGAAGGTGTTGCCGATATGCAGCTGCTCCACAGGATGGATGTCGATGCTTGCCTCACCACCCAGAATGCGGGCGTCGCCCGAAGTAAACTGATAGGCTGGCGTGTCGTCGATGAGGACTGGCTGATTATTCTCATCTGCCAACTTCTCGCTATAGATGTAATGGTTGAGGCGATTGGCAAACAGCGAGAGCTCTGCCGAAATGATAGGCGAAGAATAATCCAGACCAAGGTCGAATTGCCAGCTGTTTTCCGGCTTCAGACTGGTATTTCCCAATTCGAATCGTTGGGTTCCCTCGTGCACACCGTTAGATGCTAATTCGCTGATGTTTGGAGCACGGAATCCTCTTGCCAGGTTCAGCTTCAGATTGAAATCGGGCAGGATTTCATAAGCCAATCCGATGCTTCCGGTTACTCCTTCAAAGCTGCGCTTAAAGGCCTGGAAGCGGAAAGAATCATTCGATTCAGCATCATCCTCTTCTCTCAAAGCCTCGCTGTGCAGATGGCGATGATCGTATCTGATGCCGCCGCTCAGGTTCAGTTTGCCTATTTTCTTGCTCACCGTGGCAAACACGCCGTAATCGAAGAGATGATAGGCTGGAATCAGAAACTCAGAACCTTTATTAATCGACTGCTGCCACATGCCGTTGATGCCCGTAGAGAACTTCCATCCATTCATTTCCGGCGAGAGATAATGCAGGTCGTAATTCATGGTATGGAGCATGAAATCGAGTCCGCATTCCTTCGGATTCTCTTCCTCCTCAAACTCCTGACGGCGGTTCTGCTGATAACCCAGGAGGAATTTCAGATTGCCGTCGCCCAGGAACCAGGAATTATCAAGTACAGCCTTGTAATGATGAATCTGCTGATAAGGCATCGGCTTGCCGTAACTCTTGGCATCGTAGCCTTCCGGAATTTCCAGTTCGCCCGTTTTCTCATCTCTTTCTCCCTCTACGATGCCCGGAGTGAGATGATAATAATCGAGTGTGAGATGCGAATGCCCCTGGCGGTAGTTCCAGCCTAGAAGCTGCGAGAATGCCTGCTCTCTGAGTGATGAACCGAATACATAACCATCGTATTTATTCTTGTAGGCATGCGCCATCTTTCCGCTGTAGCGGGTGTCCCAGACGAATCCGCCCTGGTTGCCGGCAAAGTTGAGCGAATAATCAAAAAGTCCGTTGTTGGTTTGATAACCCGTTGAGAAATTTGCTCTCATGTCGCCCTTGGCAAGGGTTGGAGCGGAGTGGAAGATGAGGACGCCTGCCATCGCATCCGATCCATACATGAGACTTGCCGGACCTTTCAGAATCTCTACGGAATGAACCGAAGCGGGGTCGATTTCTATTCCGTGTTCATCGCCCCATTGCTGTCCTTCCTGTCTGATTCCATCGTTTACCACTACCACGCGGTTATAGCCCAGGCCACGGATCACGGGCTTTGAAATTCCGCTTCCCGTGGTAATCTGCGAAACGCCTGGCTGGTGGGCGATGGCGTCGATGATGTTGGTAGAAGGTTGCATTTCGAGCTGGCGGGCAGAAACGAAGGAGATGGGTGCGGGCGATTGCTTCAGTTTCTGGCTGCCCGTCAAGCCTGTTACCACCACTTCGTTCAGTTTCACGCTCGATTCCGTCAGCGGCTGGTGTCTGGTAGAATCGTTTGTCTCTTCTTCATGAATGTTTGCGTCCTTCTTATCATGATTTGCTCTGTTTATAGCCATAGCAGGGGCTGTTGCCGATGAGCACAGACTCATCAGCAATATTGATTTCAATATTGTTCTCATTATGTTATTTGTTACCTTATTCTGTTAATATTCAATTATTTATAAAAACAGAGAATAAGGTGGAGCACGGGTAGATTTTACCCCCTTCGCCCTGCACAAGCAAGGAGAGCAGAAGGCACGGCGAGGGGAGAGATGGAGCACGGCGATGGCAACCCAAACCATGAGGGATGGAGCCAGATAAGGAGTGCTTTGCAATTGGCAAAGCACACAGTCGTGCATGGTATTCTGCAGGGCTATCAGATGGCCGTCGTGATGAACATGATGAGCACAATCGGCACAATAGAAATCAGCATGAGTTCCCTGCGCTTCACCATGGTGGTGAAACGTAACGGCTAGCAGCATCGGCAGGTAAACCAATAGCAGCAGCCAGGAAATTCTGATTCTCTTATGCGTTATCCGCTGCATTTAACAATATTTATTTTCTGCAATTATCTACAGTCTTCTGATTTTTCCGTTTGCAAAGTTAATCATTTCTTCCTAAAATGCTGCAATTCCCAATTATTTTTGTACTTTTGCAATATTATTTAGAAAATAAGCGTACCCGATTCCAGGGGAATGTTGTATTATGAACAAAGTAGAATCATAAAAAAAGAAGAAAAATGATGAAAAGAACGACTTCCCTTATACTGAGTCTTGTCTTGAGCATTTCCCTATTTGCTCAAAGCAGAGGTATGACCTTTCAGGTGCATAACGAAACGCTTACTTCCGTGTTGAAGAAGATTGAAAAGGCGGGCGAGAAGAATATCCTCTTTGCCTATCAGGCTACCGACCAATATCGCGTTACTGCCAATATCCAGGCTAAGCGACAGAAGGAAGCCCTGGAGATGGTGCTGCAAGGGAAACCTTTCTCCTTCGTAGAGCACAACACCTATTTTGCCGTTCAATATACGGGCAAGACGACCCGGGTGGAACAGATCAAGGGCCGCGTAGTGGATGAGCACCAGAAGCCTCTGCCTTTCGCCAACGTGGTGTTGATTTCCTCCGTCAGCAAGGCTTATGTGGCCGGTTGTGTAACGGCGGAGGATGGAAGCTTCGTGCTTCCTTATGCCGATAAGGATGTAATGCTGAAGGTTTCGTTTGTGGGCTATAAGTCGCAGACCCTGGCCTGCAAGCCTACCATGCACATCGGTCTGCATCCCGACACCCAGCAGCTGAAGGCGGTAACCATCAAGAGTACCCGCCCCAATGTGGTGTATAAGGACGGCGCCTTCTCTACCCTGGTATCAGGTACCATCCTGGGCGAACTGGGCTCTGCCGAAGATATGATCAGTCAGTTGCCCTTTGTTTCGGGCGAAGCAGGGAGTTGGGAGATTATCGGTCGTGGAGCGCCCGAGATTTATCTCAACGGCAGGAAACTGGAGAATCTGAACGAACTCAAGCGATTGAGCGCCAAGGATATTCTGAAGGCAGAAATCGTTACCGTTCCCGGAGCGCAGTATAGTTCCAAGACCAATGCCGTAATCCGTCTGCGTGCCGTTCGCAAGCGCGGACAGGGCTTGAGCGGAAGCCTTTATTCTGAATATTTGCAGGGCCGTTATTCGCCTCATACTTTTGATGATGTGCAGTTGAACTATCGTACGGGCGGACTCGATATCTTCGGCGAAGTGGGAGTGGGATTGAATCGCTCGCACACCACCGCCCATTCCGAAACCCAGCTCCATACTACCAGCGACTGGGAATTCAACAGCCGCAGAACCACGAATGCCAATAGTGGAGATATTCTCCTGAACACGGGATTCAACTATGAGATTTCCGAGAAGCAATCGCTGGGTATGCGCTATGAGACAACCAATATAATAGGTAACAACTACACCCACAGCTGGGGAGCAACCGATGTGTGGGAGGATGGCAAACTGACGGAAAGCATGGGCGTAGATCTGTTTTCGAAACGCAGGCCCCATTGGTCGCATAGCGTGAACGCCTATTATAATGGTGATTTCGGCAAATGGAACATCAATTTCAATGGCGACTTCTATAACAAGGTGAGTCAGAGGTCCCAGACGGCGATAAACGACGGACAGCTGGATGCGGAATCAGAGAGCAAGGTGAGGAGTAATCTCTATGCTGCCAAGCTGGTGGTGTCGGGACCTTTGTGGAAGGGTAGGCTTTCTTTCGGAACGGAAGAGATGTTTACCAACCGCCGCAACGACTTCACCCAGAGCGGCTTTTCTGCCGATGCCTTCAACCACATCCGCCAGTCTATCTATGCCGGATTCCTGGAGTATTATCTGAACATCGGACACATGAACTATGGAGCCGGTTTGCGATACGAATATCAGAAGACCGATTATTACGAGAAGGATGTGCTGCAGGCAGAACAGAGTCCCAGCTACAGGGATTGGATTCCCTTCGTATCTGTCGGCTACAGCAAGGATAATCTGAATCTTGCCTTCTCCTATCGTCTGAACAAGTACAGTCCTATCTACGTCATGCTTCAGAGCAGCATCGACTACGAAAGCAAGTACGAGTACAAGTCCGGTGACCCTCATCTCAAGCCTCAGAAGCAGCACAGTTTCAACCTGTCGGGCAATTACAAGTGGCTGTCGTTCATGGCTTACTACAACTATGTACTTGATATGTACATGACCTGGTACAAGCCTTACGATGAGGTGAATCATCCGAGTGTGCTTTTGCAGACGATGGCTTCGGTGCCTCATTCCTACCATTGTGGAGCCAATATCCGTGTGGCGCCTTCGTTTGGAATCTGGTATCCTAACCTCACGGCGAGTGTCTTCTACTGTCATGATAATGTAAATCATCTCAATATCCCCGAGTTTGACAAAAACCAGCCTCAGTTTACATTCAGCATGAACAACAATCTGAGGCTGCCCAACCGGTGGTTCATGAATCTTTCGGGTAATGTCAGCACGAATGCAGAGATGGGAATCGGAAGGAGGAAATGTACGGGCAACATGCAGTTCCGGGTTTCCAAGAACTTCATGAAGAATGATGCCCTTAAGGTGATGTTTGTATTGCAAGACCTCTTGCATACAGGATATTATTATTTCGAGGCAAACGGCACGCAGTCGCATCGCACGTTAACCCGATATGCAGATAATCAGAAAATTCTTATGAATGTGAGATACACATTCAACGCAACAAGAAATAAATATAAAGGTAGTGGCGCAGGACAGAGCGAAAGACAACGACTTTAAGCAGCTATTCCTGGAAATGTATCCTCGATTGGTGCGTTATGCCGTGTCCCTTTTGGGAGACGGCAACGAGGCCCGTGACGTTGTGGGAGATGTTTTCGAGAAGGCGTGGAACCAATTCTCCTCCTTGCAGATGGAAACAAGGAGGAGCTGGCTCTATGCATCGGTGAGAAATGCCTGCCTCAACTGGCTCAAGCACCAGCAGGTGGAACAGACCAATGTGGAGGCGCTGATAGAGGCCACCCGGTATGATATGAGTACCCGGTATGAGGAGCACGAGCGCCTGCTGCAACAGGCGGAGCGGATAGCGAGGGAGCTGAAGGAACCCACCTGCACGATTCTCCGCCTCTGTTATTTCGAGCATCTCACCTATCAGCAGGCAGCCGACAGGCTGGGCATCAGTCCCAACACCGTGAAGAAGCATATTTCCAAGGCACTCGCCATTTTGCGCGAGCGAATGAAGTATACAAACATAGAGAATTAGGAGGAAAAATCATGAATAAGAATCAAGATCAAGAACTGGATTATAGAATGGATTCTGTATCAGAAAATGTTTCTGAGAAAGTTTCAGAAAATGTTTCTGATGCCCGGCTTTCCCAGATATTCGGGGAAGCCTTGGGCGATGAGCCTTCGAAGGAAGAAACGCTGGTGGCTTGGGAAGCTTTCGAGAAGAAGCATATTTCTTCTGAGGAGGAACATCTTTCTTTTGAGAAGGAATCTATAGTGAAGAATGAAAAGAAGGTTTCTAAAGCCCGAATCCTGACTTGGATTACGGCATCTGTTGCAGTAGCGGCAAGCCTCTTCCTCTTTATTTTCCGTTCATCCCAGGAGATTTCTCAGCCTACGGAGTTCTCCATGGAACTTTTCTCGGAAGTCACTTCTCCCAAGCAGGTGGAGCAGACCCTGAGCGATGGCTATTGCGTGGTTTCTACCCCGGCAGCAACCACCACCTTGGTAACGCTGAGCGATGGCACCAGGGTGATGCTCAACGCCAATTCTACGCTCGAATATCCTGCATCTTTCGATGATGCAGAAGTCCGGGAAGTCCGTCTGAAGGGCGAGGCTCATTTCGAAGTAACCAAGAATCCTCATCGTCCTTTTGTGGTAAAGGCAGGAGAGATGCAGACGCAGGTATTAGGTACCGTATTCGATGTGAAAGCCTATCGCAAGGATGCCCCAAAGGTAACCTTGATGGAAGGCAAGGTGAAGGTGAGCAATGCCGATACGGAGGTAGAGATGCGCCCGGGGCAGACAGCTACGCTCCAGTCGGATAAGATAGTAGTGTCTAGGGCTTCCTCTTCAGTCTCCGATTGGCTGGAAGGCGATTTCGATATGGATCAGGTTACGCTGGCAGAGGCGATGAGCGACATCGGAGCCTGGTACAACAAGACCGTAGTCTTCCAGTCCCAGGCAAATATGGATAAGCTCATCCACTTCCGCTTCTCCCGCAGGGCAAGCCTGCAGGAAATCATCACGGCGCTGAACGAGATGGGTGTGGCAAAAGTCAGAATGGAAAAGGGCAAGATCATGGTGCTTTAAGCCATGATTTTGCCTATTCCTATTCCATCTCCCATATTGGCATAACCTCAATCCTTATCCCGTCTCGTTCGAAGGTCTCCCGTTGGGAGAAAGTGATGATTTTACCCTGTTTGCAGCCTGTAACGGAGGAGGCAGCTATCAAGCCTCCTATCTCTCGTTCTACGTTATCATCATTCAATGTCCAGCAGACTTGTATCAGCTCAGCTACACGCTCGCCCTTTTTCACAACGAAGTCGCATTCCTTCGATTCATAGAAGTAGAATATCCCGTCCTCTTCTCCAAGCGTTCTTTCCAAGTTGAGATAAACAATATTCTCCAAAGCCTTGCCTGCATCTTCGCTCTCAGGCAATAATACGGCATTGCGCAGGGCAATGTCAGCCACATAATACTTGGCAGGAGCAGAACGCTGTTTTACCATCGACTTATCGTATTTTTCCACTTTGCGAAACATGAAAATGTTGCAAGCATAGTCGAGCCACAGATAGAGAGAATCCTTGGAGACCTTTAAGCCTTGCGATTTCAAGTCGTTATAAATATTGTTCACGCTAGTCGGCTTCGTGAGATTGTTCATCACACGCTTTAAGAAATAACGCACCACCGAAGGAGAAGCTCCGATATGATAATGCTCCACCATATCCCTGAAGAGCATGGTGTTGAAGTAAGACTGCAGGATTTTGACTTTTTCCATCCTGCTTTTTTCGAGAACTACCTCTGGAAAACCGCCCTCCTCGCAATATCCGCGGAAGGAGACCGCCATTTTTGCCTTGCCAGCTTCGCTAAATGGATTTGCCTTGATGCCCTTGAACGCCAAATATTCCTTGAAACTCAAAGGATACTCGCGATATTCGTCAGGCCATCCTCGCAAAGCGGAAGCCATTTCTTCTGAAAGCATCTTGGCTGTGCTACCTGTTACATAGATATGCTTGCAATAATTCTTATACACTCGGAGAACAAAGAGTTCCCAGCCCTCTATGAGTTGTATCTCATCAAAAAACATATAAACATCCTTAAGCGATGTATCAGGATACATTTCACGATAAGCTTGCAGCAATTCATCGAAGTTTTCGGGCGACATGGAGAGAAAACGTTCATCGTCGAAGCCTACATAGAGGATGCGCTCTTTTGGAGTTCCTTGTTGTAGCAGGCGATTAATCGTAAGTCCCAATAATGATGACTTTCCGCAACGGCGAATGCCAGTAACAGTCACGATGCGGTTTCCATCCAACGGGAGTTGGGTGCTTCTCTCTTGCAAGGCAAAAGGTAATTCCTCTTGGTGCAAGGAAATGATTGACTGAAATGTGCTGCGTAGTTCCATTTGTGTACCTTCTTTATTACTGATTATTTTATTGTTAATATGTAGCTACCTACACTCGGTTGCAAAGATACAAACTTTCCTTCTAAAAAGGAAAGAAATCGGCAATTATTTCCTTTTGAAAAGGAAAGTTTGTTCTTTCTTTATCCCAATCTTGTATTTTTAACTCCGATTTGCTTGTTGTTCTCAGAAATTTTGCTTAACTTTGTGCCAAAATCAAAACGGTGCAGATTATGGCAGCAAAATTCTATCCTGTAGGCATTCAGACATTCTCGGAGATTATCACCAAGAATTATCTCTATGTTGACAAGACCGGTTACATCTATCAGATGACCCATTCCGGCAAGAAATATCTTTTTCTGAGTCGCCCACGTCGATTCGGAAAGTCGCTTCTTGTCTCTACCTTGCAAAGCTACTTCGAAGGAAAGAAGGAACTTTTCAAGGGATTGGAGATGGAAAGGCTGGAACAGGATTGGGTGGAATACCCTGTCTTGCATTTTGATCTGTCGGGTGGCAAGCACATGCAGGAGGATGCGCTGGTACGCTATCTTCTCTTTATTCTGAAACAGCATGAAGAGAAATGGGGAATCATGACGGATGCGCCCGACCCAAATGTAAGATTGCTCAATCTCATCAGCCAAGTTTATAAGCAAACCGGCAAGCAGGTGGTCATTCTCATCGACGAATACGATGCGCCCCTCCTGGATGTGGTGCACGAGGAAAGCCAGCTGGTGGCTCTCCGTCAGATTCTTCGCAATTTTTTCAGTCCCTTGAAGGATTCTGACTCCATGCTGCATTTTGTATTCCTCACGGGCATTACCAAGTTTTCGCAGCTCAGCATCTTCAGCGAGTTGAACAACATCACCAATATCAGCATGCTCCCCGAGTATGCGGGCATTTGTGGTATTACCAAGGAGGAGATGCTTACCCGGTTAAAAGAGGGGATACAGGAACTGGCAGAGGCAAAGAACTGGACGATGGATGAGACGCTGAGCCGACTCAAGGATTATTATGACGGCTATCATTTTGCATCAGAATCGCCTGATATCTTCAATCCGTTCAGTTTGCTCAGCAGTCTTTCGCTAAAGCGGGTAGAGCCATTCTGGTTTTCTACGGGAACTCCTACCTATCTCATCAATATGATGAAGAAGTTTGGTGTCAACTTCAGCGATTTCGCCGAATCCATGGAAGCGGGCGTTTCAGACTTTGATGCGCCTACAGAAACGATGACAACTCTTACGCCTCTGCTCTATCAGAGTGGCTATATTACAATCAAGGATTATGAAGAGGCTTACGATTCCTATACTTTGGGTATTCCGAACAGAGAAGTGCGGCTGGGGCTGACCAAGGCGCTGATTCCTTACTATGTAACGCCTAACACGCAGAATGCCAATAATACGACCCGCAACATGGCTCGTGCCTTCGATAAGGAAGACCTGGGACTGGCCCTGCAGTATTTGCAGACTTTCCTGGGCACGGTTCCATATTGTGCCAATACTGGCTATGAGGGGCATTATCAGCAGATGTTCTATGTCATCTTCTCGCTTCTTACGGCTTGGATGGTAGATGTAGAAGTACATACTCCGAATGGCAGGGTTGATATCGTGGTTATGACGAAATCTCGTCTTTACTTGATAGAGTTGAAACTTAACCAGAATGCTCAGGTGGCGATGCAGCAGATCAATCTCAAGAACTATCGCCAGCGTTTTGCCTTGTCGGGCCTTCCTATAACCAAGGTCGGGATTAATTTTGATAGTGCTACGCATAACATCACGGATTGGGTCGTGGAGTGAGAAATGCCTTCTAGAGAAGAGGGGATTTTCCTGGGGCTGCGTTCCGGTTGTTCCAATTGTTCCAGTTATTCCAATTAATTTTGAGTGAGTTCATATCTTTCGCTTGTCCTTTTTCTTTGCTTCTTTATATTATATAATATATTGATTATTAATTAATTATATATTATATATATATAAATATATATAAAAATAGGGGTAGAAGGGATATGCTGAAAAAATAATTGGAACAACTGGAATAACTGGAACGGGAACGCTTTCTTTTCTTCTAGAAGGCTTATTATCAGATAGTTAATGCAAAATATAGCGTTCCAATTGATTTGAAAAATCTCAGTCTCAGTTGTCTCAGTAAAAAAATAAGGGGGTATCATTTTTCCCATTTTTCTCTTTCTTTCCTTTTTGCTGTTTTTGTAACTTATTGATTATTAATTAATTATATATAAATATATAATATATATATAAGAATAAAAGAAGAAGAGGGGGTACTTGAAAAACAACTGAGACACTGAGACTGAGATTTTTGAAGCCTTTAGCAGAAATCAAAAACAATCCTAACTCCCTATAAAGCAGATGTTTATGTGGATGGTATTCGTGCGTCTAAGTTTGTCACCTTCTTCTCGTAATCAGAAAAAAGAAAATATTTCTTCCCCAAAAGGGGCGTTTTTCGGGATTTTATTCGTATTTTTGCCCTGTCGTTTGATAAGATTTCAACAAAAACAATTCAAAACCTAAAAATATAGTTGGATTATGAACATATTGAAAAAGCTATTTGGTGGGCAAAAAACTACTGAAGAAGTGAGAGAAACGAAGGAAAAGGACTTCGACAAGGTGAAATATGATGGTGTTCGTGCTCTCCGCATGCACCAATTCGACCTTGCTGCCAAGTTTCTGGAACAAGCTCTGCAGCTGAATGCTGAAGATCTGGAATGCCGCGACTATCTTTCGCAGGCTTACATCTCTATTGGCGATTTGCAGAAGGCTTACGCCCAGTTGCAGAAAATCTCGGAGGCACAGTCTGATAACATGGCTGTATTGCTGCGTATGGCGGATGTGGCGTATATGATGGAGGATTATATCGCCATGACGGATGTGTGCGATAAGGCTCTGCAGCTGGATGCTGAGAATGTAGAGACGTATTTCTTCTATGCCAGAGCCTGCAAAGGACTGGGCGATGCACCCCGTGCCGTGTCGATGCTGACTGAGGCGATAGGCAAGCGTGAGGATTTCTATGCCGCCCGATTGCTTCGTGGCAGCATCCTGTTGGATCAGGCTCAGCTTTCCGAGGCAGAACTCGATGCAACTTTCCTCTATGAGCATATTCCGGGCAACGAGGATGTGCTGTTGCTGAAGGCTCGTGTAGAGAAGGCGCAGGGAAAGATGGAGGAGGCTGAACAGACCTACGGTAAGGTGATGGAGGTAAATCCTTTCTCTATTGATGCGTATCGTGAGCGCAGCGAGGTTCGCAGAAGTCTGGGTGATAGTGCCGGTGCTGCCGAGGATGAGGCTGCTGCCAAGGAAATGGGTGTCGAAATTCCGGAACCATCAGAGGGAATAGAGCAGAAAATCAAGGAAAAAATGCAGCAGATGGACCCCTACAAGGTTTTCCATAACGAATAAAAACTGAATAATAGAATTTCATCTTTCTAACTGGAAAAAAATATTTTCCCAGTTAGAAAGATTATTTTTTGCAAGTAGTTTTATAACGGACAGAACCAATCGTCATCGGTCAAAACGGAAAGCCCAAAGCAACTTTTTCACGTATAAGACACGTAGATTGCGTTGAAAAATGATGCTTGTCGTCTATAAACGATAGAATTGATACGTTTTTATCGTCTATAAACGATAAAAAGTTATTGCTTTTGTCGTCTATAAACGATAAAATATGTATCTTTGCACCGGATTCAGTAAAAAGAAAGGGAATTATGACGAAGGATTTGATTAAATTACTGATAATTGAGTATCAGGCTTATGTTACTCAGGTAGAACTGGTTCATCGTGACGTAGAGCTCATGGATGGACTGAATTACGTGTTTGTAGGATTGAGACACGCAGGAAAATCGTATCTGATGTATCAGCGCATAGCACAGCTGCTGGAAGAGGGGCATAAGCGGGAGGAAATCCTGTTCTTCAACTTCGAGGATGACCGTATTGACTCCTTGGATGTGACCGACCTTGACCTGATAAAAACCTGTTATGAAGAAATGTATGACAGTCGTCCTATCTTCTTCCTCGACGAGGTTCAGCTGGTAGATAGATGGGAAAAGTTTGCCCGCAGGTTAGCAGATCAGAAATATCAGGTTTACATCACGGGTAGTAATGCCAAGATGTTGAGCAGTGAGATAGCGACAACACTCGGTGGCAGGTACATGATACATGAGGTGTATCCCTATTCCTTTACCGAATATCTGAAGGCGAGCGGTATTGATGTAAAGGCAAGGAATGCCCTCTATGCTTACGCTAAGGATATTGTAAGACTCTCTAATATCTATTTCCAGCATGGAGGTTTGCCGGAGACTGTGGGGATGAAGGAGCCGAGGTCGTGGATGAGCAATCTCTTCAGTAAAATCTTCTTCGGTGATTTGGTGGCTCGATATAAGATTCGTAACGACTATGCCCTGCGAGTAATGATTCGCAAGATGGCAGAAAGCGTGAAGCAGCCATTATCTTACAGCAGAATAGCCAGCATCGTGAGCAGTACCGGAAAAAAACTCAGTACGGATGCCACGATAGATTATGTCGGCTACATGGCTGACACCTGGCTCATTTTGCCGTATGAGAATTTGTTCGGAAAGTTGCAGGACAAGGAATCCAACCGCAAGTATTATTTTACGGACAATGGTTTGCTTTATCTTTTTCTTGTAGATGCAGACACTTCGTTGCTGGAAAACATAGTTGCCGTCACGCTCAGGCGGAAATATGGTGACGGCAGCTATTTCTGGAACAGCAGGAATGCCGAGGTAGATTTTGTTATTCCGGAAGAAGAATTGGCCATACAGGTTTCCTACTCTATGGCAGATCCCGATACTTTCCGGCGGGAGACAGATGGGCTGATCAAGCTTTCTTCTGTCCAGAATGTCAAGCGGATGATTGTTGTGACAAAGGACGAGGAGGATATTGTAGAGAAGGATGGTTGCCGCATAGAGATAATCCATCTATGGAAATGGCTGCTGGAATTCTGATAACAGACAAAAAGGCTGAACTTCGGGTGAGGAAGTTCAGCCTTTTGCTTATTTGTGATTTCAGGAAAATATAAAACTATTCTATCTGATACCATTATCTCTATCGCTATTGTTCAGCTTACGGCTGCCTGTATGGTATCTGCGGCCATGGCTGAAGTTGAAGCTGGCAGTAAAGACAAGCATGTTGCCCTGGTCAGCAAGGCGTACCTTGATCTTCTGCTGCACATACTTGTTGAAAAGTTCATCCTTATACACGCAGCCATGAGGATAGAATACGAATAATCCGAGAACGCCAAACTGCCAGTTCTTATAACTGTAGGTTACGGCAAGATTGGAGGTTGGCTCTCCGCCGTTTGTCTTTTCTCCCCAAAAACTCTTTTCCACCTTATAGGCACCATAGCCAATGTTCCAATTGCCCGTCATGTACCGAATTTCTGCTCCATAACTGAAGTAATTGAACTCGTGGGAATAATCCAAACCCTTTGTCTTGACATTCTGATACTCGCACATGAGGTTCAAATCCAGATGATCCTTGATGAGGTGAACTTCAGGAGTCAACAGCAGGTGCTTGTAATCATGACTCTTCTGATTCTCCGGTTTGCTCACAAAGAGATAAGAGCCATCCTCCCGCTTTTCGGGCAAGATAGAAGTGGCTATTGGCTTGTCGTAATACGTCCAGTTTCCCTCCATGTACACAGACATCAGCGGAATGTTCCAGGAAGCCGACAAGGTATTGTTGTAGCCGGTAAATGGCTTCAGACCGCTATTGCCGTCACGCGCCTCAAAGCTGTTGGAATATTGGCGCAACTCGCTCAAGTCGGAAAGGCTTGGGATGTCTGACGTGATTTTGCTGCTCCATTTAAAACTCAGACGGTCGCTAGCCTTTGCCTGTAAAGTTACCTGTGGTCGAAACAGCCATTTGCTGTATCCGTTCTCCCCCTGATGGATGGAAGACCTGGTTGCACCAACTCCCACCTGATAACTGAACCACTTCTGCTGTCCCTGTAGCTGGGTGAAAAGATAGAGATTGCTGTACTTCAATTCCGTATCAGCATTACTGCTTCCCACATAGATGTTATCTGTGTGGCTGATATTATATTGTCCACCTACCGATAAAGCCATCTGTTTCCAGTTCTTGCTGTATGTTCCTTCACCAATAAGAGAGCGCTTTCTACCAGTTGCATCATAACTGTAATCGGTCAGCGGAGCGTTCTTTACAGATTCATCCGGCGATTTGTTAAACGTATATTCCCTCATACGATACTGGTAATCTGTGCCGATGTAAGTACCCACCAGGTTCAGAGCCAGGTTCTGGTCATGGGGCATGTTGAGCGAATAATAAATGTCCAGAGATGGAATCTGCTCCAGCATTTTTCTGTTGTTTTGCAGATATTGATTTGCCTTGCCGCTTTCCTGATAAAGCTGGTTCATGCCTCTCACAGGACTGTTGTAATTGAAGAAATTCAACCGTACATTCAATGTATATTTGTCTGGCTCACTAAGATTATAACCCAACTGTACATTATTGATGGTGTATAGGAACGGAGAATCATAACCTAAATAATTGCGATGTAGAGTTTCTCCTGTGGGCAGATGATAAGTACCGAGACTCTCATAGCTTCGTTCCTCTACCGAGCGATAGGAGAAACTGTAGTTGATGCTGAATTCCGATTTCTTCACATTGTATTTGAAATAACCGTCGCTATTATTGAAACCTGTCTTGGTGCCTTGCATCGTAGAAACTCCACCCACATAACCGGCATAGCGTCGGCGGACCTGGTAGTTGATGACTGCATCCAGATTGCTGTCTCCATATTTGAGTCCTGGAACATTGATGAATTCCACCTTTGTAACTTCATCCGGCTGCAAAGCCAATACATCTTGCATGCTAGCCTTGACATCGTTGATGCGTATTTGCACATCTCCGCCCTTTAATGACTGAACTTTGCGTTCTGCTCGATTTACGATAATGGTAGGCAAAGACAAGTTGTCCAACAGATCATAACCATTGGAAGCCGTTTTCACCTGCTCTTTTGTAGGGAAGATGATTTGTCTATCTACTTTTTCTACAACCCTTGCGGCTTCAACGGTCACCCCTTTCAACAGGTATGAATTCGCCTGCATCCTCACATTTCCGATGTGGGCAATAGGTACCAGCTTGCAAATCGTCTTGTAGCCTACGAACGAAACCTTCATGAGGGCCTGCTTCTGCTGGCAGGGGATGACGAAATCGCCATTGGCGTTGCTCACGCCTCCACAGAGAAAGGAGGAATCCTTCGGGTTGAGCAGCTGGATATTGGCGAATTCTACAGGAAGATTGTGATTGTCTATCAGTCTGCCTATCAGCTTGCGCTCGCTCTTGCGTATGCATTCTACCGTGATGAGGCTGTCACCTACGGTCATCTGCATCGGATAGAAACCGATTACCTTGCGGATGGCATCGGGAATATTGGCTGTCTTCACGTTCTGGGTAACTGTGAAATCCTCCAGTTCGTTGTAGATGAAACTGATTTTGTAGCGCTTGGAAGCCTTGTCGAGGTCGATGAGAACGTCCGACATGCTGCGGTCGTGATAGTTGCGCTGGATGTGCTGTGCGCTCATCGCCAGGGCGAACGTGCACAGCAGGAATATGATGGCTGAAAATCTTCTCATAATGATGTTGCTTTTTATTTGTTATTTTACAATCAGCTCGTTTTGTTGCAATTCGATGTTTACATTCTCGAATTGGTTCAGTTCTTTTACGATGTTCTCGATGCTCGAATGACTGTTCCATTCGTAATAGAGGCGGAGGGTCTTGTCCTCGTTATTCTCAAACTTCACTTGTAAATCATAATAAGAAGCAATCTCTGAAATCATCTGCTCGAAAGCCACATTCTCGAAAGTCTTGTGAATGGCTGGCTTTTCTGGTTTCGGATGAGTCAGGGAATCCTTTGCTGCTACCTGCTTTGCGGAATCTGATTTCATGACTTCCGGATGAGTATCTGCGGTTACCTGGGTTGTTTCCTGGCTGCGCTTGATGTAAGTATGGATTGCGGCAAAGGCAATACCCGAAATCAAGACAAAGCCGGCGATGGATGCTGCCAGTTTACGCCAGGAAGTTATAGGATGAGTTGCTTCTTCCTGAAGTTGATGCTCCTGGCTGAATTTCTCCCATTCCTCATCTATATTAGGAGAAGAGTTACCCAGAGAAGAGTTAGAAGAAAGAGCGTCATCAGGCGAATGAGAAATAGAAGCCTGAGTGTTTAAATTCTGCTGAAGAAGTGCAGAATCCACTTCCATCATCGTCTGATAGAGTTTTCGGCATTCCTCATCCTGCAATATTTCACGAATCTCCTCATCAGAATACTTCTCCTGATGGTCGATGATATCCAGTATTTTTTCAAACTTGTCCATAATAAATCTGCTAAGGGTTAAACTTTTGCTTTAATTTTCTGATGCCTTGCGCCAGATGCTTATAAACTGCCACTTCGCTGATGCCCAATTCCGTAGCAATCTCCCGATATTTCAGTTTCTGCCGAAAACGGAGATCGAGTACCTTGCGGGTTTGTGGTGTGAGTTCAGCATCCATATAAGCCAGAATTGCCTCGTACTTTTCGGTCTCCCTGTCTATTTCGGTAATCGTCGCTTCCAGGGGAGCTATCGAAGGCGAAGTATCGGCTTTCAGAAGATGATGAACCCGGTCTTTCATCTTCTGTCGGCTCAACAGGTTGAGGCATTTATGGCGCACACACACCAGAAGATAGCTCCCGGCGTTGGCGGAAGGCAGGGACGGAGTGCTGGCTATTGTCTTGTCGTTAGCCGTCTCGTTATCAAGCTCCAGTTGGGTCTTTCCGTTGAGCACATCGGCAAAGACTTCGCCCACCACATCCTTGCTGGCTGCATCATCCTTCAGAAGTACCCTGGCCAATTGGTACATCCTCAGATAATGCTGTCGGAAGAGCTGTTCTATCGTTTCTTTGTTTATTTGCATTACTTTATTTCTTTTCTTTTGCCTATATTACAATCGAATTTTCATTTTCCTAACCCTTAGCAGAATATTTTTTAATGCAAATTTTTAAATAAATGATTGAGCCCACTTTAAAAAGTAAGGCCTGTTTAAAATGTTTATATTTCATGATAATAATCTTCGATTTATGCCGTTATCTGGAGTATTTTTCGTATCTTTGCACCATCAATTAAAAGAATGACTATGTTTAAAAAGACAGATCCGAATCCTCAGTTAGATATATTCACGGCTCCCTCAATGCAGTTAGGAAGTCGTGCTTCAAAGAAGTATTCTGACCCCAACGCATGGCATAACCAGTTCTATAGCCTCGTGACAACCAAGATTGATGAGGAGATATTCAAGCCTTTGTTCCCTGAAGGCAAGAAGAGCGGCCGCCCAAACGCTTCCATCCGCATACTCGTGGCTATGTCTGTCTTAAAGGAGGGATTCGGTTGCAGCGACGAGGATCTGTTTGAGAAGTGCGAGTTTGACCTTCTTACCAGAAAGGCTCTCGGCATGGAACTTCTGACTGATGTAACCCCATCAATAGATACCTATTATCTGTTTCGCCGCCGCATCTGCGAATATCAGGAAAGAACTGGCATTGACCTGATGCAGCTCTGCTTCGAGCAGCTTGCTGGCAAGCATGTACACCTTCTCAAGATATCAGGCAAATGCGTCCGTATGGACAGTAAGCTTATCGGTAGCAATATCGCTCGCCAGTCTCGCTATGAACTGATACATACAACTCTGGTCAAGTTCCTCAAGACATGCACGCTTCCCCATCTCTCCCCAGAGCAGGAAGAACGGGCAAAGGAATACTTGAAAGAGGATTCCTCCAAGACAGTTTATCGCTCTGACTCTGATACGCTTCAGAGCAATCTTGCCAGAATTGGTAATTTCATCATGGAGATGCTGGCAGTTTTTCCAGCTACTTCTCCTGCACATGATCTTCTTCTGCGTCTGTTTGAAGAACAGTATG
>ENA-ORTJ01000917-ORTJ01000917.1-human-gut-metagenome-genome-assembly--contig:-NODE-917-length-22907-cov-8.646639_pt1 | contig 22907 bp, 27 predicted proteins | sample MGYA00242069_ERZ509187 | MGnify/ENA primary metagenome ERZ509187 (study PRJEB26280, sample SAMEA2338779) | human gut metagenome | biome: human gut; feature: human-associated habitat; material: faeces... | reverse complement strand
CCGCTGACCTCTTGCATGCCATGCAAGCGCTCTCCCAGCTGAGCTAATCCCCCATAAGCTGGTGTTGAGGTGTCGTGTTCCTGACGACGTGTATTATTATACCAGCAAGGTCGTACCTTGTCAACGCCTTTTTTGAATTTTTCCAGAATTATCTGTACAAATTTCCGGCAGGATCATGCATCCGGATTTTGGGGCACCGGGCTGTGCGGCTGGAACTGCCGTCACACCTTTTTCGCCGTGTTTCCGGAGCTGGGCGACCCGCCTGCATGGACCCGCGACCAGCTGGAAGAGCTGAACGCCCGGAACATCGAGTACAACAGCAAACAATACACCCGGTACGAGATCAACCAGATGCAGCGTGCCAGAGAACGCAATGTGCGCAGGTGGAAGAAACGGTATCTCGCCGAGACGGCAGCCGGGGTGGACACCACCGCCCTGACCAAGGCCACCGTTTACGAGAAGATCGTGGACGCCCGCACCCAGCTGTCCAACACCTACGTCCCCACCGGCGGCAGGCCGCAAGGCCGCACAGCATGACAGCAACCCTGCGGTTCCGGTGATTCCGGTTCCACGGGGCTGTTTTTGCATTTATTGGTCGATCAGAATGCGGAGTTCCTGCACCACGTCCTGCAGCGCACGGCAAATACGCTCCACTTCCGAGATATCCATAACACCCGCGGCCTGTATGCGCTTGATATCCTGCTGCGCCTTGGCAAGTGCTGCACAGATTTGTGTGCGTTTTTCCTCGGAAATATTCATGATAATCACCATTTTATTTTAAAGTGGGTTGCAAAGTGGGTTCGAGCAAACGAAAAGCACCCAGAAACTTACGTTTCTAGGTGCTATTTCTTGGTGGGCGCGGGTGGATTACGCGAGCCGCGCTGCTAAAAACAGCCCGCAGGGCTGTTTTTGCGCTGTCTTTGGCGACAGCGCCGCAGCTGTTCTCATCCACCCGCTGTGTCCGCCGGAAAATTGTGCAAAACAAAAAGTTCAACGCACTTTCATACGTTGAACTTTTTTGGTGGGCGCGGGTGGATTCGAACCACCGAAGCTGAAAGCAGCAGATTTACAGTCTGTCCCCATTGGCCACTCGGGAACACGCCCATATTCTTTTGTGTCCGCCGCGCGGACTGCCTGTATATATTACCACGCGCAAAGCAGTTTGTCAACCATCTGCAACAGATTTTATCGCAATTTCTGCACCAATCTCTCCAACAAACTCGCCCCATGGAAAAACCGCCCGGAAATCAATGTTCCCGAGCGGTTTTTCTTGGAGCTGGTGACAGGAGTTGAACGAGCCACCGGCATTGCATCACTGAAAAATGGAGATTTTCACACTAAAATCTGCACGTTTAGCAGTCTTTTTCTTGTACCATCCTGCACAGCCCACACACCCACAAAATCAAAAGTGTGTTAAAATGTGTGTTATTTTCCGGCGTGCAGCAGCTTCAAAAACATGCCGTTGACGGCCTGCGCGGTCTCTGTGTCCTCACCGGTCAGAGCGTGGCCGTACACACCGAATGTGTCCATGTCCTCGCTGTGACCTACAAGGTCTTTGACCTCACCGGCGGGCAGCTTCTTTGCCACGCTGACAAAGGTGTGCCGCATCTCGTAGGCTGACACCGGCGGGATCTCATTCACTCGGCAATAGACCTGCCAGCGCTTATAGTAATAGGCTTCGCTTTTCAGGCAAAACACGCTCTCACCGGCCCCAGTGACGGCCCGCTGCTGTTCCAGCACGGCACGCGCCAGATCGGACAGCACAAAGGCCCGCACGGCGTTGTCGTTCTTGCCGCGGGTCTGTTCGCCCAGCACGTTCACGGCGCGGGAGATGAACACTGTGCCGCCCTTGACATCGGCCCAGCGCAGGCCCACCAGTTCACCAGGGCGCAGGCCCGTGAGCACCTGAAAGCGGTAGGCATGGATAAAATCATCATGCACCCGCTTGCCCCTGTACAGGGTCGTGTCCACGCGGAACAGCGTTATCAGGGCATCCGGCTGCAACACCTTCTTGCCTTTGGGACGTGCGCCAGCTGGCACATGCAGCCCTTCGGGGTGGAAGGTGGTCAGCTTCTTTGCACGGCACCATTTGCAGAATGCCCGCATATCCGCGCAGAGGGATTGCAGGGACTTCTTTGCAAGGCCGTCACTGTAGGCATCGTTTACCACGTCCTGCAGGTCTTGCTCTGTCAGGCTGGTAATACGCTTCCTGCCGATCGCAGGCAGTATCCGGGTGCGCCAGCGGCTTTCAACGTTCCGCTGGTTGCCGGTGCCCGTGGTCTTTACCACTGTGGCATACCACTCTTGATACAGATCCTCCACCCGGCGGGCCTTGACCCCAATGCCATCATCTAACCAGCGGTCAGCCTTTGCATTGGCTTCCCGCTGCCCAGTGCGGCCCGGGGTGCTGCTGTAGAACTGTTTCCGCACGCCGTCTTTCTGCACGGCAATGCGCCAGCGCTGGTATTTTTCTTCCCACTGGGCCGTGTTGGTTCTCTTGCTCATCTGGCTGCACCCCCTTCCTTTGTGCATTTTGCCCCCGGCAGCGCTCTGATCGCGGCCCGATCGGAGACTATCAGCCGTCAAAATGACGAATCTCCCGTTGTCGCATTGTGCGACAGCGGTTTTATGTTGCCGAACTGTTCGGCAACATCCAGCGTTTACCGTTGTCCAACAATTGGACAACGGCAAGAGCTTGTCTCATTGTGAGACGAGCTGCCACTATCGGAGTTTTCGCATTATGCGACAACTCCCCCTTTACCGTCGTGTTTCACGACACACTGCCCCGATTTAGGGCAGAATCCCAAAATGGGAATGTGCCCCCGTTGCCGCACTGTGCGGCAACTTAAATGGTCAACAGTTGACCATTTAAATCCGCAACAGTTGCGGATTTAAAACTCACAGCTGAATTTTCAGCCGTCACACGCTCACAGCTGCCCGCTGTGGGCGTTTTATTTTTCGGCGGATTCTTTATCGTCCAGCCCCGCGGGCGCGTCCTGTGGGGCGCTCTGGGCGCGCTGGTAGGCGGGTATCTGGGTCAGCTCCTGCACACGCTCCACAGCCACGGTCTGGCCGTTGTCGTTCAGGGCGCGGAAGTGCTGCAAAAGCTGCTCTTCCTTTGTGGCTTTGCGGTTCGCATTGATTTCTTCAAATAAAGCATCAGAAGCCATGTCAAAGTCAGCCAGTGAATAAAAATCGACGTTCAATGCCGCAGATATTTTCTTTAAAAGCTCTATCGTCATTCCGCGTTTTCTTTCCATCATTGATTGAAAGGTTGACGGAGGAACACCAATTGAAAGTGCAAGTTTACGCCTGCTCATTCTTCGTTTTTCAAGTTCACGGTCAATATTATCGTAAATTTCCATTTTTGGTCACCACCTTAACAACAAGATAACACATCGTGAACGAAATTTCAACCAAACTATTGACATTAAACGAAAATCGAGCTATAATCCCGCTGTAAACGAAAATGCGTTTACGAAAACGATATTTTGTCGACATGAGGAAGTGAACAGAATGAAGCTCAAAGAAAACATTGAAATCATGGCCGCACGCAAAGGCCTGCGTCTGGGCCAGCTGGCAGACAAGGCCGGTGTGAGCCGCCAGAATCTTTCGACGATCAAGGGCCGCGGCACTTGTACCGCTTTGACTGCGTGCAAGATCGCCGCCGCGCTGGGTGTGGACGTGACCGAGATCATCGAAGAGGAGGACTAAACCATGTATCAACCATTTCACAAACTCCGCGTCCGGTTCGCAGAACTGGAAATGAAGCAGGGCGAAGTAGCCAAGCGTGCCAACATGGCCGAAAGCACCCTGACCGCCCGCATGACCGGCCGTTTGCCGTGGAAGGGCGACGAGATCGCCGCCGTTGCCAAGGTGCTGGGCATCCCCACCGACCAGATCGGCACGTTCTTCTTTGAGGACGCGCCCAAAGGTGGAAAGGGGGCTGCATGATGGAAGATTTCTGGGATCCATACGGAGAACCACCAGAGCCGCCGGAACACTTCGACTTCATGGAAGACTGCGAAATTGAAGATGACGGCTTGCCGCCCGTGGAGAACCTGCAGACGGCGTGTGGTCATGGCGTGCCGGAGCAAAGCCCGGCCATGATCGAGGGCGTACTGCGCAAGGGCCACAAGATGCTGCTGGCAGGCCCCAGCAAGGCAGGCAAGAGCTTCGCCCTCATCGAGCTGGCCGTGTGCATTGCAAGCGGTACACCATGGATGAACCGTTTTGAATGCAGACGTGGAAAAGTCCTGTACGTCAATCTGGAAGTTGACCCTGCATCAGCAAAACACCGGTTCCATGACGTCAGCAAGGCGCTGGAACTGCCAGAGGAAGCCGTACAGGCTATGCTGCCAAACATCGACCTTTGGAACCTGCGCGGATACTGCATCAACTGGCCGCACTTCGTTGACATCTGCTGCAGCCGCGCCCGCCAGGAACAGTATGATGTGATCATCATTGACCCGTTCTATAAACTCAATGCTGGCAGGGAAAACAATGTTTTTGACATGGTGCAGTTCTGCAACGGTCTTGACCTGATTTCAGCAGTAAACGGTGCGGCCGTCATTTACGCACACCACCACAGCAAAGGCGACCAAGGGTGGAAGAACAGCATGGACCGCGCGTCCGGTTCCGGAGTGTTCGCCCGCGACGTTGACGCGCTGCTTGATATCATCGAGCTGGAACTCCCGCCAGATCGGCAGTGTGAGGGTGTGACGGCGTGGCGCATCGAGGGCACATTGCGGGAGTTTCCCAGCTTTGAGCCGGTGGACGTGTGGTTTAACTACCCCATCCACGTTATGGAACGATTCGACCCGGCGGACAATATTGCGCCGCACTCCCAGCTCCCTTCCTACCAGCGCGCAATGAATGCCCGCAAGCCCAAGGAGCAGAAGTTGAAGGAGCGCCGCCACCGTCTGGAAGCCGCAATAGACGTGCTGGCCGCACAGGGCGTGGAAGTCACCACAAGCACCCTTGTTGCATATCTGGATGTTACAAAGCAAACCGTTTGGCGCATGGTGGACGAGCACCCGGATTTTGAACGCGACACCAAAACCGGCCAGATCAGGCGCGCCCAGACAGCTGCCCCGCAGGGGTAAAACAGGGGGTAAAAAAACAGGATTTCCGCTATAACTGCAAAATCTGCATTTAGGGGGTAAAAAAACAGTATTATATATAGCAAAAAAGATAGTGATAGGTAGTGTAATTGGGAATGGGGGTTAGAAAGCCCCCCATTCCAATTACTACACTACCTTGCCGCCTGTTTTTTCTCTGGAAGAAAGGCAGCGCGTATTTTTCCGGGAAGGAGGTGAACCCCATGCACGAGCCAACCACCCGCCGGGCCTTGACCGGCGCAATCGTCAAACTGTTGGCCGCTGCCGATTTCCGGCAGTTACGCCTTGTGTGGGTGTATGCAAGCCACCTGATCGGCTGAACCCCGACCGAACAACGAGCGAACCGAGAGAAACCAGCCCAAGCAACAAGAAAGCCGCCTTCCCTGCGGCAACAGGGAGGGCGGCAGATGGGCGGTATAGTTTGCAACGACCAATACCGCCCCCAGTTTAACAAAACAGGAGGATTTTTGCAATGACTATGTATCACTTTACCTGTGTGGCACCCTTCCTTGCGTGGTGCCTGATCGGCGCTGTGGCCTGCTGGTTCAGCGGCAACCGCTAAGGAGGTGGGCGAGATGGAACAGACCGTGAACGCCCCGGCGGATATTTCGGCGGATTATTCGTTCATCATGGACGATGACAGCATGAGCGGCGACGGCATCCGCGCGGGTGACATTGTTTACTTTGCCGCCTGCGACCATGTGGACAACGGCCAGATCGCCGCCGTGCAGACACCTGACAGCGTGGAGATTTGCCACGTCTGGCAGCATCGCCGGTACATTGCCCTTGTGACCTCAGACCTGAAGCGCAACAGCACTGTTCTTCAGGACGCCGACCGGGACAGCGTGAAGATCATCGGGCGGGCCGTTGCCGTGCTGCACATGCTGAACACCAAGACAGAGAAAGGACAAGACCATGAAGAGAAATGAACTTCGCGCCCTGGGTATGACCCCGGAGCAGATCGACGCCGTTATGCAGATGAACGGCAATGACGTGAACCGCCTGAAGGCTGACACCGTGACCAAGAGCAGCAAGGAAGCGCAGCGCCTGCGGGAATCCTGTGTGGTGCTGCTGGAACTGCTGGACAGCCCGGAAGCCGTGCGCGGCATCCTGCTGCACGCTTCCCGCCTGTACTGTGAGCAGGAGCGCAGGAAGCCGCAGGAGGGCCAGCAGTGAAGGTGAAGATAACTTACACCCCAGAGCAGGAAAACGCCGCACAGGCCACGCTGGACGCCCTGCGCGCGATGTTTCCGGCGGCAAGAGTACATGAAAGCGCGAAGAAAGCCGGGGTTTCTGCCGTGTTTCTGACCGTTACAAAACCGGAAAAACCGCATAACACCAAGTAAAACAGTTGACCATCCCCCGGTGGATGTGGTATAATAAGCTGTAAGGCATAGAGTACCGCCGGGCTGACCGGTTAGCTGTAGAGCGCAGGGAAAAGCAAGCACGCTTTTCTTTGCGCTCTTTTTTGTTTATATTCTCCGCATTTGCGGAGGTGCTCCAAGGGAAAACGCTTCGGCGGTTCTCTGTGCCTATTTTCCCTGCATTGGCAGGGGCATCACTGTAACGGCCACAGGTAACAGGCCGGGAAAGGAAATCACCATGACCGACAACAACACCCCGAACACCACCCAGCAGGCAAACACTCCGCCGGAGGGAAACGGCACCGCCGGGAAGATGTTCACCCAGGAAGAAGTAAACTCTATCGTTAAGGATCGTCTGGCACGTGAGAGGGCGAAGGGCCAGACTTCGGGCGCTACCGACAATTCCGCCGCCGAGCTGGACACCGAAAAGGCCCAGCTGGAAGCCGACCGCCAGAAGCTGCAGGACGAGCGCAACGCCTTTGAGTGTGAACGCTACTGCAAGGAAAATGGCATTGACGCCAAGCTTGTGGAGCTGATCGGCAGCAGCGACCCGGAAGAGTTCAAGCATAAAACGGAAGCCCTGTGGAGCATCTTTGCAAAGTCGCAGAAGAACCAGCCCGACGCTGTGGCCGTAGTTTCTACCGGTGCACCGCATGGCAGCATGTCGCAGCTCAAAGAACCCGATGGAGCACAGTTTTTCAAGCCCTCAGGAACTTATTGAGAGGTTTTAGAATATGGCAATCAATCTTGTTGAAAAGTATCTCCAGCAGGTGGACGAGCTTTTCAAAAACGAATCGAAGCGCAGCCTTGTGACGAATCAGGACTACAGCTTTGACGGCGCGAACAGTGTCTGCATCTATAAAGTGGGCACCGCCGCAATGAACGACTACGACCGCGCAGGCGTCACCGCTGGCAACCGCTACGGCAATCCGGAGACCCTGACCGCTGTGACCGAAACTTACACCCTGCCCAAAGACCGCAGCTTTTCTTTTGTGATCGACCGGCTGGACATGGACGAGACCGGTGCCGTGCTGGAAGCCGCTAAGTGTCTGGCCCGCCAGCAGCGTGAGGTGGTCATTCCGGAGATCGATGCATACACCTACGGCATTATGTGCACGGATGCAGGCACCAAGCCCGACGCTGTGGCCCTGACCGCCACCAACATCTATGACGAGATCTGCAAGGCCAGCGCCGCACTGGATGATGCAGAGGTGCCGGAGACCAACCGCGTTCTTGTGGTATCCCCTGACACCTACCGCATCATGAAGAAGTGCAAGGAGATCGTTCTGGAATCCGATATCGGCCAGAATCTGCGCCTGCAGGGCGTTGTCTCCAATCTGGACGGTGCCGCAGTGCAGAAGGTTCCCGCAAACCGTCTGCCCGCAAAGTTCGGCTTTATGCTGTGCCACCCGCTGGCCTGCACGGCCCCTGTGAAGCTGTCCAGTGCCGTTCTGCATGATAACCCGCCGGGCGTGTCCGGCTGGCTGGTGGAGGGCCGCTACAACTACGGCGCGTTCGTCACCGACAACAAGAAAAAGGGCATCTATTATCAGGCTACCACCTGATAAGACATCATCCGGGCGCATGGGGCAACCTGTGCGCCCTTTTTTGACAGGAGGCGAACCGAACCCATGACCGCAAAAAAGCACCTTAAAATGACCAATCCGGGCGAGGTGCGCAGAGCCATGACCCGCGTTTCCAACATGGTATTGAATGGCGAGATCACCCCGCAGCAGGCAAATGCCCTGATCTATGCCGGCAATGCCGTGTTAAGCTCCATCAGGGCCGATGAACAGGAGCGGCGTTTAACTGAGCTTGAAAGAAAACTGGATGAACTGGAAGGAGTGGTAGACAATGAGTAACCGCATTGACCGGCTGGAAGACAGAGCGCGGGCATTGAGCGCTCAGACCGCGCCTGTGGTTCTGCTGATCGAGACCGAAAACGGTTCCCAGCGCATGACGGTGAGCCAGTACAACGCCGCCGGTGGTATGCTGGCTATGCCGATCTGGAAGAACCCGGAAGCACTGAATCTGAGGGCCGCGCGGCAGCTGCTTGCAGCCGTGCCCAGCGCGGTTAAATAATTTCTTCACACGATAACACACGGGAGGAATAGACGATGGAAAAGCAGCCAAAGGCTACCGGCCAGCAGGACACAAATGCAGCTCTTGCCGCTCTGGCCGCTGCCGGAAACAGCTTTGCACTGGGCCAGCTGTGGGAGATCAACAAGGGCCTGCTGCACCGCTGGTTCTGGCAGTGGTACAGCAAGAACAAGGCCGTTGCCGATGAACACGGCATCACGCTGGAGGACTTCGAGCAAGAAGGATTCTTTGCCGTGCAGGCTGCTGCCAAAGCCTATGACCCCGAAAAGGGCACCTTTGCCACGCTGCTTGGCTACTATGTGCAAAACCGAATCAGCAAAGTGGTATGCGGTGAGCATGGCCGCCTGATGACCACAGAGGACGGGCGGGAAGTCCGCATATCTGCCAACCCGCTGAACGGCAGCACCAGCCTTGACACCCCGCTGGACGATACCGACGGCGGCAGCGCAACCCTTGGCGACCTGCAGGAAGACCCGGCAGCCGCCCAGGCATTCCAGACCGCCGAGGATGAGCTTTACACCGAAGAGCTGCACGCAGCCTTGGAAGAAGCCTTGAACAAGCTGACCGCCAAGCAAGCCGATGTTGTCCGGCGGCACTATTTCGGCGGGAAATGCCTTTCGGAGATCGCGCGGGAGGACAACACCACCAGAAATGCCCCGTATAACCATGAACAAGCCGCTTTTCTTGCCCTGCGCAGAAATCCCGCCCTTGCCCGATGGCATGACGACATTTTGTCCGCCAAGGCATGGACGGGCACCGGCTGGAACGCATGGAACCGCTACGGCAGTGTAGAAGAGCGCGTGACCGAGTACATCGAAAAGAAGGAAGCCGAGCGGCGGGAGTTCATAGAGCAGCGCCGCCGGGAGGATGAAGCACTATTAGAAAAAGCTCTTGAACGGTTCAAGTGTGTTAAATAGTGTGTTACAGCAAAAGAAAAGAGCCTAGATTTTAACGAATCTAAGCTCTTTTTGATGGAGCTGGTGACAGGAGTTGAACCTGCAACCCACTGATTACAAATCAGTTGCGCTGCCATTGCGCCACACCAGCTTATTTTATTGTTTTCCGAAGGGCGGTCTGCCGATTGATAATGCCTTCCGCCTGTGACAAATCACTGGTTTATAGGATAGCAGAAACCACGCAAATTGTCAATATCCACTCGTGTTCTCGGATGGGAAGCGTCGGGCAGCGTGAGCACTTTTTCCCTGTTCGTTCAACGGTTCGTTTCCCAGGCTGTGCAGCGGCAGCAGGCATGTTCCGACAGGCAGAGCCATGCCGCGCCGGCGCGGGCTGCAGGCACAGCGCCCCGCCGGCAGCGTTTTGGCCGTATCAAACCGATAAAATCGCTTGCAAGGCGGGGTTTGCAGCGCTATAATTGAAATAATATTATGCAGAAATGCCGTCTGCTTCCCGGTGCGGAGCCTGCGGCAGCAGCCTTGACGGCGGACAAACCCAGAGGATTTCTGTGAGGAGAGTTGTTTATGTGTCAGATCAGGGTGAATCTGCGCCGATGGGCCTGCCTTCTGGCAGCGCTGGCGTGCCTGCTTGCGCTGCTGCCGCTTCCTGCACACGCAGCGGGAGCTGCGTCAAAAGTGGTGCGTGTGGGCTGGTATGAGGACGCCTACAATATCACGGGCAAGAACGGCGAGCGCAGCGGCTATGCCTACGAATACGAGCAGTCGGTCGCGGCATACACCGGCTGGACTTACGAATACGTCAAGGCCGGCTGGTCGGACCTGCTCCAGATGATGAAAAGCGGCGAGATCGACCTGATGGCTGGTGTTTCCTACACCGAGGACCGTGCACAGGACATGCTGTTCAGTGAGCTGCCGATGGGCCGGGAAATCTATTACCTGTATGCTGACCTGGCCCACACGGACATTTCGGCCTCGGACCTGCGCACTCTGAACGGCAAACGCATCGCCCTGCTGAAAACCAGCGTGCAGGCCGCCCAGTTCTATCAGTGGGAGGAGGATCACGGCCTGCATCTGCAATATGTGTGGTCCAACAGTTTCGAGCAGGGCAAGCAGCAGGCGCAGGGCCGCGAGATCGACTGCGTCATTTCCACCGAGACGCCTGCCTGGGTGGAATACGGCATGTCTGCCATTGCCCAGACCGGCGGCTCCGACATCTACTTTGCCATCAGCAGGACCCGGCAGGACCTGAAGGAAGAGCTGGATCACGCCATGCGCAAGATGGAATTCGACAAGCCGTTTTACGCCGACGAGCTGTACCAGCGGTATCTTTCTGCCTCCTATACGCCTGTGCTGTCCAGCGAGGAACAGGACTGGGTCACGCAGCATGGAGACATCCGGATCGGTTTTCTGACCAGCGATGCCGGCATCAGTACCTATGTGCCGGAGAGCGGGCAGCTGGTGGGAGTGATCAACGACTACATCACCTTTGCATCCGACAGCATCAGCAACCAGAAGCTGGATTTTTCACTGGTCGGGTATGATTCCATGGAAGAGGAGATCCAGGCCTTGAAAGACGGCCAGATCGACCTCATCTTCCATTTTGCCCAGAACCCCTATGTAGCGGAAGAGAACAACTTCGTTCTGTCCAACACGGTCCTGACCCTGAACATGGCGGCGGTCACGGCGCAGAATTCCTTCAACGAGAACCATGCGAACACCGTTGCTCTGCTGAAGGATGACCTGCTGCTGAAATGGTACGTTTCTTACTACTATCCGGACTGGAACATCGTCGAGTACAATTCCCTGAAGGATGCCGAGGCAGCCATGCGCAGCGGCGAAAACGACTGCCTGCTTGCCGAATCCGGCGAGGTCGCGAAGTACCATGAGGACAAAAGACTCCACAGCGTTTTCCTCACGCAGGACGGCAATGTCTCTTTTGCCGTGGCACGCGGAGATGTCACCCTGATGTCGATCCTGAACAAGACCCTGCGCACGATCCCGGCCTCCATGCTGACGGGTGCGCTGCCCATGTACGAGGCCTCGCTGGAAAAGGTGACCGTGACCGACTTTGTAAAGGATAATTTTCTTGTCGTCTCCGTGATGCTGATCACCTTCTTCGGGATGATCCTGGCGGTCATCCTTGTCTCGCTGCGCCGGTCGCGCATCGCTGAGGCAAACGCCAAGGAAGCCGCCCGGCAGGCCCGGAAGCTGAACCAGAAATTGCAGGAAAGCCAGCGAGAGCTGCGGGCGGCCCTGCAGCAGGCGGAGAGCGCCAGCTCGGCCAAGACCACCTTCCTGAGCAACGTGTCTCACGACATCCGTACCCCGATGAACGCCATCGTGGGCCTGGCCAGCCTGATGGAAAACGACCTGCAAAACCCGGGCAAGCTGCAGGGCTACATTGACAAGTTGAAGACCGCCAGCTGGCATCTGCTGAACCTCATCAACGAGATCCTGGACATGAGCAAGATCGAAAGCGGCAAGGCCACCCTGAACATCCAGCCCTTCCGCATGGCCGAGCAGATCACGCAGGTGGACAGCGTGATCCGCCAGCAGGCCGTGCTGCGGGACCAGCAGTTCACCGTACAGGTCCACGACCTGCTCCACGAGAATGTGGAAGGCGACGCCACCCGCCTGCGGCAGGTACTGCTCAACATCCTGTCCAATGCGGTCAAGTACACCGGCCATGGCGGCAGCATCTCGCTGAATGTGGAGGAGATCCTCCGCAGCGGCCACTATGCCCGCTACAAGTTCACCGTCACCGACAACGGCATCGGCATGAGCAAAGCGTTCCAGAAGCACATTTACGAGTCCTTCAGTCGGGCCGAGAATTCGGTGACCAACAAGGTGCAGGGCACCGGCCTGGGCATGGCCATCACCAAGAACATCGTGGACATGATGGGCGGTGTCATCACGCTGCAAAGCCAGCTGGGCAAGGGCACCCGCTTCGAGGTGGTGCTGGACTTCAAGATCTGCGAAGAAACGGCGCAGGCAGCACCCGCCGTCTGCCCTGCCCCGGCGCAGGACAGCCCGTCGCTGCACGGGATGCGCTTCCTTTGCGCCGAGGACAACGAGATCAACGCCGAGATCCTGCAGTCCCTGCTGGAGATGCGGGGCGCTTCCTGCACCATCTGCCGCGACGGTTCCGAGGTCGTGGAGAAATTCCGGACCGTGGCCCCCGGCGAGTACGACGCCATCCTGATGGACGTGCAGATGCCCGGCATGGACGGCTACGAAGCCACCCGGACGATCCGCAGCGGTGCAAACCCGCTGGGCCGGACCATTCCCATCATCGCCATGACAGCCAACGCTTTTGCCGAGGACGTCAAAAAGAGCCTGGATGCCGGCATGAACGCCCACCTGTCCAAGCCGGTGGACCTGAACGCACTGGAGCAGACCCTGCAGCGCTTCCGCTACGAACCGTCTGCGGAGCAGCCGCAATAACCGACAGCATAAAAGCCCTGCCGCTGAAAATCAAGCGGCAGGGCTTTCTGTTTGCAGTCCGGTCAGGCAAGGGCCTGCTGGATCTTTGCAAAATCGGCCAGGGTAAGGGCCTCGGGGCGGATGCGGGCGTCGAACCCGGACGCCTCGATGGCGGCAATGACCTTTTCCTTGGGCAGGTTCAGGCCGCCTGCAATGGCGTTGGCCGCAGTCTTGCGGCGCTGGCCAAAGGCCGCACGGATCAGTGCAAAGTAGCCTTCCTCGTCCTCCACCTGCACGGCGGGGGTGGGGCGGATGTCCATGCGCACCACGGCGCTGGTGACCTTGGGGGCCGGGTAAAAGCTGCCCGGCGCAGCGGTGAACATCAGCCTGGAGGTGGCGTAGTAGTTCACTGCACAGCTGATGGCACTGGAAGCCCGGGTGCCGGGCACGGCGGCCAAGCGGTCGGCGGCTTCCTTCTGCACCATCACGGTCAGGCTCTCGATGGGCAGGCGGTCGCCCAGCAGCTTCATGACGATGGGGCTGGTGATGTAATAGGGCAGGTTGGCGCACACGGCCACCGGCATGCCCGGGAACTCTGCCGCAATGAGGGCTTTCAGGTCCACCTTCAGCACGTCCTGCAGCACCAGCTTGAAGTTGTCCACCCCGGCCATGGTCTCGGCCAGCAGCGGCGGCAGGCGCTCGTCCACCTCAATGGACACCACCTTGGCGGCACGCTTGGCCAGCTCTTTGGTCAGCACACCGATGCCGGGGCCGATCTCGATGACGCCGTAGCGCTTGTCCACCCCACTGGCATCCACGATCTTGGTGGGGATGCCCGGATTGATGATGAAGTTCTGTCCAAAGCCCTTGGAGAGCGCAAAATCGTATTTTTCGCACAGGGCACGGATCACGGAAATGTCGGTCAGTTCGGGCATGGAGGCCATCCTTTCTCAGAAAAAGGCTGTTGCAGGGTATGCAGCAGCCTTTGGGGTCATTGGTACGATTGGCGGCAGGTCACTCCCCCAGTCAATGCCTGACGGCATTGCCAGCCCCCTCGGAGACGGGGCCTTTTGGCGTAACCGGACAAGCTCCGGCAAACGATCTGCTTTGCCGCACGGAAAAGTCTCCCTCCCAGAGGGAGGTGGCGCGGCGCAAGCCGTGACGGAGGGAGTTTACTGTGCCGCAGAATCGGCCGCCGCTTCGCTCTGTGCAGTGTCTGCCGATCCTTCCGGTGCATCCGTCTCCGGTGCAGTCTCGGCGTCAGCGGCGGTGCTGTCGGCAGCCTCCGAAGCAGCAGCGGAAGAAGCACTGTCGTTGGCACCGGCCACGGTGGTGGTGCCGCTGAGCTGCTGGGCTGCGCTCACGGCGCGCTGGACCTGCGGGTCCGTGGTCGGGGTGTAGTCCAGATAGGAGTTGGCTTCATCCGCGCTCAGGGCGCGCTCCACATCCACGCTCAGGCCCGTGCCGTCAAAGCTGGTGCCGTCGCCGCAGAGCAACTTTGCCACCGTGATGCTCACGGCGCTGCCGTCCGACAGGCGCTGCGGGCTGCTCTGGATGGTGCCCTTGCCCATGGTGGTGGTGCCCACCAGACGGGCACCGCTCATGGTGCGCAGGCTGGCGGCGAACAGCTCCGCTGCGCTGGCGGTGCTGCCATTTACCAGACACACCAGAGGCAGGGCCGTCTCGGTCTCGCTGTCGCTGCTGCCCACCACGGTGCGGTTGCCGTTTTTATCCTCGGCGTAGGCCACCGTGCCCTCCGGCGCGATCAGATTGATGCAGCTGATGGCATCATCCAGAACGCCGCCGCCGTTGTCACGCAGGTCAAACACCAGGCTGGCGGCACCATTGGCGCTCAGGGCGCGGATGGCGTAGTCCAGCTCACTGGGGGTGCTGCCGTCGAACTGACGGATCTTGATATAACCCACATCGCCCAGCATCTGATAGTCCACCGTGGTGCTGGTGTAGCCGGAGTGGGTCAGGTCTGCCGTATGGGAGGATGCCGCGCTGTCCAGCCAGGTCACGGTGACGGTGGTGCCGGCCTCGCCCTGCAGGCGGGACTGCACCGCATCCACGGTGGTCAGGCTCTTGACGTCGGTGTCGCCCACGGCGGTGATGTAGTCGCCCACCACGATGCCGGCTTCCTGGGCAGGCGAGCCGTCGTATACCTTGGTCACCTTGGCGTAGCCGGTCTGGTCCAGACCCAGCTCCACGCCGATGCCCATGATGGTGCCGTTCTGCACATTGACCAGCTCGGTGTAGGCGGTAGCGTTATAGTAGCGGGCGTACTTGTCGCCGGTGCCCAGCAGGTAGCCTGCGGTCAGGCGGTCGTACAGCGTGTTTTCGTCGATGGTGTAATAATCGTTGCTGCGGACGTAGCGGTCCACCTCTGCGATCTTATTGTACATGCTCTCTTTTTCCTTGACGCTGCTCACCGTGCTGTCAAACAGACGCATGGCCACCAGCATGGTGATGGAAAAAGTGACCGTCATGGCAAGGATCACGATGGTGACCGCCATGCCGATGGAGATTTTACGGTTCATGTCAGCTTCCTCCCTGTCAGAACAGCAGCATCATGAAAATACTGCCCAGCAGCGAGAGTACAAACACCCCTGCCAGCAGCAGGCAGGCGATGCGCAGCATCCGCTTACGTTTTTGTTCGTTCATAAAAACCAGACTCCTTCACGATGGATCAATTGTGCGGGAACGGGATGTAGCCGCGGGGGTTGACGGCGTTGGCCTTGCTGCCGCCCTTCCACACCTCCAGATGCAGGTGGTTGCCGGTGGAATTGCCGGTGCTGCCCACATAACCGATGAGCTCGCCCTGCTTGACGTATTTGCCGGCACTGGTGGCCACCGACCGCATATGGCCGTACAGGGTGCTGTAGGTGTTGCCGTCGGACATTTTGCCGTGGTAGATGATGACATAGTTGCCGTAGCCGCCGCTGGACCAGCCCGCCACCTGCACATAACCGCTGGCGGCTGCATAGATGGGCGTGCCGCCCGGGGCGGCAAAGTCGGTACCGGCGTGGAGCTTGTTGACCCCCGTAACGGGGTTCTTGCGCCAGCCGTACTCACTGGAAATACGGCTATAGCTCTTGAGCGGGCAGATGAAACCGGTAAAGCTCAGGGTAGGCTTGGAGGCAGCGGCCGCGGCGATCATCTTCTGGATCTGCTTCTTGACGGCCTCATAGTTCATCTCGTCCGATTCAATGGCGGCCTGCGCGTCCTTCTGGGCCTGCTGTGCCTCGGCAGCGCTCATCTGGGCGGCGGCCACGCTGGAGTTGAGCTCGTTCTGCTTGGCACGCATCTGGCTGTTCTGGGCATCCAGATCTGCCTTTTTGCTTTGCAGCTCGCTGCGCTGGGATTCCAGCGTCAGCTTATCGCTTTCCAGCGCTTCCTTGGCGTTCTTCATGTTGTCCAGGATCTCGGTGTCCTTGATGGAGATGTCCTGCATGACCTCGTTGAAGGTCAGCAGCTCATACAGGTCGTTCACCGCGGACAGCATGGCAACGCTGCCGCCGTCCCGCAGCTCCTGCATGGCGGCCATGTGCTGCTTGAAATCCCCCCACTGGTCGGCGATCTCCGCTTCTTTTTCGGTGATCTGCTGCTCCTTGACGGCGATCTCCTGTTCCTTCAGGCCGATGCTGTTCTGCACCTCGGCGATCTGGCCCTTCAGCACGCTGATCTGGCTCTGAACCACCGTGACCTTTTCCTTCAGCTCCGATTCCAGCGCCTTGGCGGCCTGCTCCTTCTTTTTTGCATTGGACAGTTCCTTTTTGTGCTGTACAATGGACTGGGAGAGCTTATCCAGCTTGTTCTGCAGGCTGGACATGCTGGTAGCCGCCGTGGCCGGGTAGACCGAAACGCTCAGCAGCAGGCAGGCCGCTGCCAGAAACAGGCTGGCGGCGCGCATGGCCCGGCTGTGCCCGGGGGCGGGTTTTGCGTGGGTGGGGGTATACATGAGGTGCAGGCGGAAGCCCGCAGAGTGTTTTGCTTGTTTCACAGAGAAGGCTCCTTTCGCTTACACATTCAGATGCTTGCGGATGGAGAACATGCTGCCCAGCGCACCCACCAGCGCACCACCGGCCAGACTGTACGTCAGGATGGTGGGCCAGACGGCATCCACAGGCACCATGGCGGTGCCCATGAGCAGCTGCCACAACCCGCCCAGCGTGCTGGAGGCCTGCACGATGTAGGCGTAGCCGAAGATACCGGCTACCGAGGTGATGGCACCGGAGATCAGGCCCATGGTCAGGCCCTCCACAAAAAAGGGCAGGGTGACAAGGTTGTTGGTCGCGCCCACATACTTCATGATCTCGATCTCACGGCGGCGGGCAAAAACGCTCAGGCGGATGGTGCTGCCCACCGTAATGATGCTGACCGCCATCAACACCAGGATCACGATCTGGCCCACCTTGGTCACGGCCCGCTGGACCTCCACAAAGGTCTGGGTCATCTCAATGGGGGCGGTAACGCTGTACACGCCCGGAATGCTCTGGAAGTTCTGGCTCATGGTCTGCATCTGGCTCAGGTCTGCCAGAGAGACACGGTAGTTGGCCTTGAAGGGGTTATCATTTTCGAATTCGTCCAGCAGAACGGCGTAATCCGCCATGTACCCACGGTACTGGTTGAGCACATCCTCCTTGGACATGTACTGCACCCGGCTCACGCCCGGGGTGGCAGTGATGCGCTCCCCTACCGACTGGATGGTGGCATCGTCGGCTTCGGGGTCCACATAGACCACCATTTCGTTCTGCTGGCCCAGATAGTTCACCATGCTGTCCACATTGACTTCCGCCAGCGTGGCAAAGGTGTTCAGGGTCATACAGACGCTCAGGGAGGCGATGCAGGCAATGGTCATGGCCCAGTGCTTGCCCAGGTTGCGCACGCCGCGCACCACAAGGAAACCGAACGTAGAAGGCTTCATCATACCAGCGACACCTCCATTTCCAGTTCCTTCGGGTCTACGGGCGGGTGGGGGATCATGGAGCCCGTGGGCACATCCGAGATGATGTGTCCGCCGGACAGGGTGACCACGCGGCGGTCAAAGTGACGGACCAGCTCGTGCTCATGGGTAACCACCAGCACGGTGATGCCCATCTCGCTGACACGCTCCAGCAGCTCCATCATCTCAAGGCTCAGCTCGGGGTCGATGTTGCCGGTGGGCTCGTCCGCAATCACCAGCTTGGGGGCGTGGGCCAGGGCGCGGGCCACAGCCACACGCTGCTGCTCACCGCCGGAGAGCAGGTCGGGGTAGACCTTTGCCTTGTCCTCCAGGTGGACAAGCTCCAGCATATAATTCACGCGCTCCTTGATCTGTTTATGCCCGATGTTGGTAACATGCATGGCAAAGGCAATGTTCTCGTAGACGGTCATGGTGGGGATGAGCCGGAAATCCTGAAAGATGATGCCCATCTGACGGCGCAGGTAGGGGATCTTGCGGCGGCGCAGGCGGGCAACATCCTGCCCGTTCACCAGCACACGGCCCTCGGTGGGGGTCTCCTCGCGCAGGATCAGCTTGAGCAGGGTGGATTTGCCCGCGCCCGAGTGACCCAGCAGAAAAACAAACTCGCCATCATCCACATGGAAGTTGACATCCTCCAGGGCAGGCTTTGCGTTGTGCTTGTACTGCTTTGAAACGTGTTCAAAATCTATCATGCGTTTTCGCTCCCAATAATTTTCTCCAAACCAAAAAGAACCGGCCAGCATCGGTTTCGAGCGGCCGGTTCTGCGCCGACGGCTTTGCGCCGCAAGCGTTTGCTTAATATTTGGCCGGGTTGTTGGACAGGTACTTCTTGACCATCAACGCCACCTTAAAGACGATGGCATCGTCGAACTCACGCAGATCCAGACCGGTCAGTTTTTTGATCTTTTCCAGACGATACACCAGCGTGTTGCGGTGGACAAACAGGCCGCGGCTGGTCTCAGACACATTCAGGTTGTTCTCGAAGAAGCGCTGGATGGTGAACAGGGTCTCCTGATCCAGGCTCTCGATGCTGCCCTGCTTGAACACCTCGCGCAGGAACATCTCGCACACGGTGGTGGGCAGCTGGTAGATCAGGCGGGCGATGCCAAGGTTGTCGTAGCGGATGATCTGCTTCTCGGTGTCGAACACCTTGCTGACCTCCATGGCGATCTGGGCTTCCTTGAAGGAGGTAGCCAGATCCTTCACGTTGGAGATGGGGGTGCCGATGCCGACCACAGCCTTGATGTAATGCTCGCCGGACAGGGTGTCCACGATGCTGGCAGCCAGCTTCTCCATATCGGTGCGGTCGATGCCCTTGCGGATCTCCTTGACCAGCACGGTGTCGGTCTCGCTGATATTGAACACAAAGTCCTTCTGCTTGTCCGGGAACAGGCTGCTGACCACATCGTAGGCGGAGATGTCGCCGCCGGAGGTCACGCGCACAATGAACACCACGCGGGAAACATCGGTGGCAAAGTGCAGCTCACGGGCCTTGGCGTAGATATCGCCGGGCAGGATGTTGTCCAGCACCACGTTCTTGATGAAGTTGGCTTTGTCGAACTTTTCATCGTGGTACTGCTTGATGCTCTGCAGGCTGATGGAGAGCAGGGCCGCAAACTGGCCCGCAGTCTCGTCCGCGCCTTCCACAAACACGGCATAGTCGTTATGCTTTGCGCTGGAGAACTGCTGATAGGTGTAGCCATCCCGCACAAAGCGGTCACCAGCCGTCAGGCGCTCTGCCATAAAGCCCTCGCGCACCTCTCCGATCAGGTTCAGCTCCGAGCAGGAGATCACAGCGCCGGTCTCATCCACCACACCGACCACACGATCGATGGCATCTTTCATCTGGTAGATCACGCTCTGGAATACTCTATTGGCCATAAATGGATACCCCTTTTCCTCTTTTGTGCAAGCCGCAGGGGCGAGATTGTCGTTTTTAACAATTTCGCCGCTTTACATTATCTATTTTACACAAAAGAATTTACTTTTGCAACATATTTCACCAAAATATTTTTGACTTTCTTGGTGAAATTATCTTTCAGGGGTATTTTCAGGCCCAAAAAGCACTGTTTTGCGTGGTTCTTGTGAATATTTTACCGGCAAAATGTGATGTTTTTTTGAAAATCAGGTGAAAAGCAGTCAGGCTCCGGTGGTAATTGCTGTCACTTCCTCCGCAGAAAGCTCCCGCCACTGCCCCGGTGCAAGGGCCGGGTCCAGCGCAAGCCCGCCGATGGCATCCCGGTGCAGGGCGTTCACGCCCGCGCCGTACACACCGAACATCCGCTTGATCTGGTGGTACACCCCCTGCCTGAGCCTGACTTTCACGGTCAGGCCGTCCGGGGTCAGGGCTTCCACCTCTGCCGGGGAGAGGGCGGTGCCATCCGCCAGCGTCACGCCCTCGGCAAAGCCCCTGCGCATCTCCTCGGTCAGCGGTGTGTCAATGACCACCGTGTAGGTCTTGGAGACATGGCGCTTCGGGGCAAGGATCTCGTGGGCGAAGCCGCCGTCATCCGTCAGCAGAACAAAGCCGGTGCTGGTCTTGTCCAGCCGACCGGCCGGGAACAGCTCCCGCCGGGGGTAGGCATCCCCGATCAGATCCACCACGGTGGTATCCCGCTTGTCGGTGGAAGCGCTCACCACGCCCTCAGGCTTGTTGAGCATCAGGTAGACGAACTGCTGGTAAGCAAGCGGCGCACCGTCCACCGCCACGCTGTCCCCTTCCCTGAGCTGGGTGTCCCCCTTTTTGCACACCGCGCCGTTCACCGTCACCCGTCCTCTGCTCAGCAGGGTCTTTGCCTCGCTCCGGGTGCACTGGGCCGTCTCGGCCAGATATTTGTCTAGTCGCATAGGTTCTCCTTTTCCGGTTATAGCAAAGCTGCGCCCTGCCCAAAGGCGGAGCGCAGCGATAGATTTTGCAGTTCAGTGGACCGGGAGTTTCTCCGAGGACCGTCCGCTGGGGTGGGACCCTGCTGCCGCAGGCAGTAGGGCGGGCGATGGAATGGCCCGAGCCGTGTCCGAGGAGAAAGCTGCCGGGCCACACCCTTAAACGCTCAGAGAAGCGTGCTGTTCCACAGCATCGGGGTTGGCATCAAAGATGGGCTGGAGCACATTTGCAATGAACTCCTCCACCTGCTGGGGTGCACGGCCCACAAAGTTTTCGGGCACCAGACCGGCCACGATCTCCTCCTTGGTCAGGCCAAAGGCGGGGTCAGCGGCAACGCGGTCCACCATATCGTTGGGCAGGCCCTCTTCCTTGACCTGCTTGCCAGCGGCAATGGCGTGCTGGCGCAGGCGCTCGTGGAGCTCCTGACGGTTGCCGCCCTTTTCCACAGCCTGCATCATAATGTTCTCGCTGGCCATGAAGGGCAGCTCTGCCATCAGGCGGCTGCGCACCACTTTGGGGTAGACCACGATGCCGTCGGTGACATTGAGCATGATGTTCAGGATGGCATCGGCAGCCAAGAAGCCCTCGGCCATGGCAACACGCTTGTTGGCGCTGTCGTCCAGAGTGCGCTCAAACCACTGGGTGCCGGTGGTGAAGCTGGGGTTCAGCACATCCACCATCAGGTAGCGGCTCAGGGCGCAGATGCGCTCACACCGCATGGGGTTGCGCTTGTAAGGCATAGCGGAGGAACCGATCTGGTTCTTCTCAAAGGGTTCTTCCATTTCCTTGAAATTGGCCAGCAGGCGCAGGTCGGTGGCAAACTTCATGCAGCTCTGGGCAATGCCTGCCAGAGCGTTCAGGATAAAGGCATCCACCTTGCGGCTGTAGGTCTGGCCGGACACGGGGATCACGGCATCCGGGGCAAAGCCCATCTCCTTGGCAATAGAAGCATCCACAGCGCGGATCTTGTCTGCATTGCCCTTGAACAGCTCCATAAAGGAAGCCTGGGTGCCGGTGGTGCCCTTGACACCGCGCAGCTGCAGGGTGGCAAGGCGGTGGTCGATCTCGGCAAGATCCATCACCAGCTCGTTGGCCCACAGGGTGGCACGCTTGCCCACGGTGGTGGGCTGTGCAGGCTGGCAGTGGGTATAGGCCATGCAGGGCATGTCCTTGTACTCCTCAGCAAAGCGGGAGAGCTTTGCCAGCACACCGATCAGCTTTTTGCGGATGAGCTCCAGGCCCTGCCGCATTACGATGATATCGGTGTTATCGCCCACATAGCAGCTGGTGGCACCCAGATGGATGATGCCTGCTGCCTTGGGGCACTGCTGGCCGTAGGCGTAAACGTGGCTCATCACATCATGGCGCACCAGCTTCTCGCGCGCAATGGCGACCTCGTAGTTGATGTCGTCCACATGGGCTTCCAGCTCGGCCACCATTTCGGGGGTGATATTGGTCAGGCCCTGCTCCATCTCGGCCCGGGCCAGCGCCACCCACAGGCGGCGCCAGGTGCGGAACTTGTTGTCATCCGAAAAGATGTACTGCATCTCATCGGATGAATAACGGGTAGAGAAGGGGCTGATATAACGATCATGCTGTGACATTGGTTGTTTCCTCCTGAAAGTAACTCCCCCAGCCGCCTTCCGGCGACAGCCCCCTCGAAGAGGGGGCCTTTCAGCCTCCCTCGGAGAGGGAGGTGGCATCGCGTCAGCGATGACGGAAGGAGTTTTTCTCTATTCTACCATCAAACCTTGAAATAGTCTACGCCGCCCTCAAAGATCGGCTGATATTTGTCGCCGGTGACATTCTTGTATAGGTACTCGCCGCTGCGCTCCGAGTGGCCCATCTTGCCGAACACGCGGCCGTCCGGGCTGGTGATGCCCTCAATGGCCAGCAGAGAACCGTTGGGGTTGTAGCGCTGATCCATGGTGGGCTCACCCTCCAGATCAACATACTGGGTAGCCACCTGACCGTTGGCAACCAGCTGATCCAGCACGTTCTGGGGTGCCACAAAGCGGCCCTCGCCGTGGCTGATGGCGATCTCGTACTCGCTGCCTGCATCGCAATGGGACAGCCAGGGGCTGCCGGTGGAAGCAATGCGGGTGCGCACCCCTTTGAAGCCTTCTTTCTTATTAC
>ENA-ORTJ01000893-ORTJ01000893.1-human-gut-metagenome-genome-assembly--contig:-NODE-893-length-23293-cov-10.312548_pt1 | contig 23293 bp, 17 predicted proteins | sample MGYA00242069_ERZ509187 | MGnify/ENA primary metagenome ERZ509187 (study PRJEB26280, sample SAMEA2338779) | human gut metagenome | biome: human gut; feature: human-associated habitat; material: faeces... | reverse complement strand
GGAACATAGGGCGAATGCCCTTAACCGAAAGGACGTCAGTTCTTTCGGTTGTTGCTGATGCGTAATCTGCGTTTCCAAATGCTACGAATATTGCATGCTTACTTATTTGTCACAAACAGCATACTCAGTAATGCAATTCCGACCACCTCAACCACTGCTCCAATTCCATTGATCATGCTCATTCTCTTCTTTGGCAATATTTTTCCAAGAAATGCAAAGAGCACTGCTCCCACCCCACTGCCAAGTGTATTTCCGATTAAATCTGTAATATCGCTTACGCCAATAGAGAATATCCACTGTACTGTCTCAAATGTCAGGCTCACAAAAAATGATGCTCCAATCCCCAACCACCATTTTCTTTTCCCCAGAAATGCAGTGAAGTAAACTCCTGCCGGAACAAATATCAGTATATTGTATATAACCTCTTTCATATGTGTTATAAACGCAACACTTGTTTCGTAATGAAATGGGATTAGATTTAGTTGTCTTAAATGTGGGATTTCTTCTATAGTAAATGCAAACTTAAACAGCACAAGCCATGTCAGTAAGAAGAGATATGCTCCAAATACAATATTTGATATCATTTTACTTCTATTATTTTCCCATTGTTTTTCTATTTTCATTTTTCCTCCAATATCTTCCTTGAACTATCATCTTTTATAAAAGAATAATAGCAGGCTTTTCTTAATCAAAGCCTGCTATTATTCTTAAGTATTCTTGAACTTCTTGTAATCCAGAAGAATGTTGCTACAAAGATAATACCTTTTACAATGGATGTTGATGAAACTGCACACCAGATTCCATTAAGTCCGAGTGCTGTTCTGCAAAGGAGAATTGCCAATGGAATTCTCGCTCCTGTAAATATAATTGAAATCACACTGCACAGATGTGTCTTTCCAAGTCCGGACAATGCCCCAACCGTCATAAGCTCTACGCACATAAATGCTTCACTGAGTCCTACGATTATGAGGTAATCCACTGCGATTTCAATTGCTGTTGCTTCATGGAAAAAAATTCTTGCGATTGGTTTTGGAACAAATACAAATATTGTTGTAATTATCAATCCCCAAATACCAACTGTCCATAAAGATGCTCTGTATCCTTTCTTGACACGATCCATCTTGTTGGCTCCATAGTTCTGTCCAACAAATGCATTCAGCGCCGCAGCGAATCCATCCGCCGTATTCCATGAGATCGATTCAATCTGACCACCGACTCTCTGTACTGCAACTGCCTCAGCACCAAAGACGGATACCATACGTGCAAGTACCATTGAGATTACACAATAAGCCATTCCCTGAAGTGCTGTCGGAATTCCGATCTTGCAGATTCCACTTACATATTCCATCGGAATTCTTGCAAACAGACGAATTCCTTTTAATACATTATCCTTCTTCTGCACAAAGATTCCGATGATCATCACACTCATTACAATTCCCTGCGCTGTTACAGTCGCAATTGCTGCACCTGCCACACCCAATTCAGGAAGTGGCCCCGGTCCAAGAATCAGTACCGGATCCAGGATCATATTAATTACCAGCCCGATCAGATTCGCAATAAATGGAGTCTTTGAATCTCCCTGTGCAGTATAAATACCTGTCAATGTAAATGTCAGAAATGAAAATACGATCAAACCGCAGGCAATTCTTGTATAAGAAAGTGCAGCCGCAATTGCTTCTGCATCATCCAAATGAAAGAAGCCGATCAATCGATGTAAAAACAGCAATACAATTGCCGCATATACTAATCCCATCAATGTAGCTAACTGTACTGCGGTCTGTGCATATTTATTCGCCTCGTCTCTATTTCCTTTTCCGATGCATTGCGCTACTTGAACTTGTCCGCCCATTCGAGCCATGGATGCCAGTCCCTGTGACAGCCAGGTGTACATTCCTCCGACACCAACTCCGGCAACTGCCTTCGAACCAAGCAGACCGATCCATGCCATATCTGTAAGATTATACAATGTCCCTAAAAATGACGATGCCATAATCGGTATCGCCAACTTTGTCAAGGTCTTTAAAATAGGACCCTTTGTTAAATTTCCTTCCATATCTTCCCCACATACCATAATTTCTACTATCAATTTGTTCTACTGTGCATTCAATAGCATCTCTATAGACAGACTACTACATAATGGTATTTTTTGCAATCCCTTCTTGTGATGGCAAATTCCAAAACGAAAAACGGAGTTACTGTTCACTCCCGTGTCAATCACTCCGCTGATTGACACAGTAACAAAACGGAGAAATCCTGGTCGGGGATTTCTCCGTTTTTCCTATATTATAGAGATGATACGATTTACTCGATTGCTTCTGTCTCGATTACGAATTTCACGTTTCCTTCCATTCCGCTGTCTTTTCCACTGAATGTTGTATAAGTACAATCATCCGATGTAAGTGCATCGAAACGGTCAAGTACATCACCGAGTTCGTCTTCTACTGTGCTCTTTAATTTGCTTGTTCCTTCACGGTCGAACTTCTCCATACCGTCTGCGAGTTCTCTTGCTCCTGACTGAAGAGTTGCTGCACCTTCACGAAGGGCTGCGCTGTTCAGTGAAAGTTTTGCCGCTCCGGATGACATCTGGCTTCCCAGTGTATTTAGTCCGCTTGCCAGCTGGTTTGTTCCGCTCTGAAGTGTTGAACTGTTAGCTTTCAGTTTGTTGGCTCCTGCTAAAAGTGCGTCATTATTTGCACTCAACTGTGAGAATCCACCGTTCAGTTCAAGAATACCCGTAACTGCTGCCGGGAACTGTGCCTGTACAGATTTGTTTAACTCACCAAGGTTAGATGAAAATGTTCCGATTGCTATATTTAATCCCTGCATTCCTGCATCCAGCTGATCTACAGATTCTGATAACTGTCCAATTGCTTCCGCCGGAAGTTTATCCTTCATACTTGTGATTGTCTGAAGTTTCTCCTGCATTGCCGGAAGCTGAGCTGTCAGTGTCTGTGCTGTCTGCTGAAATGTTTTCATTGACACACTGATTGCTCCCATCTCCTGCTGGATCGCTGTTGTATCAATTGTTGGAATTGTCACACTAACTTCGCTTGCCTTCTCGAGTCCGCTCAATCCGTCTGCCGCGCTCTTTGCTGCATTTAATTTATCAATTGCTGCCTGAAGATCCGCTTTTGCAGTCTCGTCTGTTGTCTGATCTTTCTTCGCCTGTAATTCACTGACTGCAGAATCAATTGTTGCTTTGCTGTTTGCTGCTGCATTTTTTGCTGTATCAACCTTATCATTATAATCTCTGATCTTTGCATTCAGATCATCTACTGCACTCTGACAAGTTGTGTCCAAAGTAGCAAGCTGCTGGTTAATCATTCCAAGCTGCTGACTCAGACTTGTGAGGTTAGCTGCAATATTCTGAACCGGTGTTGCAATTCCATCATTCAGCGCTGTTCCAAGCTTCTCTGTCTGATTGATCATTTCAGTTCCTGTCGCCAACATATTTCCTACCTGACCCAAAAGTGCCTGAACCTCTTTGCTTCCAAGTGCTGCTTTCAGCTGTGCTGTTCCCGCTGCCAACTGGCCGGCTGCTACCTGAATATCTTCTGTCGCTGCTCCTTCTCCGTCAATCGCTGCATTCAGCTGACTGATCGCTCCCTGTACTGTTTTCAGTCCGCTACTGAGCTGGCTCAGTTTCGCGGCACCTGCTGCCAGCTGCTGTTCACCGCCAATATAAGCTGTAACTCCGTCAGCCAGTGCATTTGTTCCGTCTGTATAATCCTGCACGCCTTTGACAACTTTATTGACACCATTCACATACTCTGTCACGCTTCCGTTCAGTTCTCCATTGCTTCCAAGGTACTTCTGAATTGCATCATTCAAAGTATCCGCACCTTCTGTATAGCTGTTGACACCGTCTGCAAGTGTTCCGGCTCCGTCTGCAAGTGTGTCAGATCCACTTACTAACTGAAGTGCTGCATCTTCCAGTTCATCTAAGGAACTCTTCAGTGAATCAACATCTACGATATTATCAAAATCAATGTCATCAAGAAGATCGGTAAGTGCCACTGTAAATGTAGAAGACATTGTGAAATCTGTCACATCAGCTTCCACGCAGAGACTTTCCGGGATTGTCAGATCTTCTGTTTTGCTTTCGTCCAGATTCAAACTTTCTTTCATGCCAGGCATTCCGAATCCGACTACGATATTCTTGCTTCCATCAGAAATAACTTTTCCGTTATCAATCGTAACATTGCTAAATGTTTCATTCGGAAGGATCATTCCCGTCATCATGACAAATGGTGTGTAAACTTCTTCTTGTTTTCCATCTACGCTGACTGTTTTCTTCTCTTTATTTGTATAATCCACCTGAATCTTCAGATGTCCGCTTTTTCCTTTCAAATCTGCCGGTTTGATTTCTTTTCCGTCCAGATAGTAAGTAAGCTTTACGGAAACCGGAAGATTCTGATCTGTTGTTCCCTGATAATAAATATCTTCACCGTCTGTATTCCATGTCAATGTATCTCCGGATGCTTTAAATGTTTCATCACCTTTTACATTCTTAATATCTTTCAGAGTACTTGCATCTGTCAGACTTCCTGATACACTGCCTGAATTCTTCAGCCAGTTAGATACTGTTACTTCATCAATTGTTCCTGTTGCGTCTGCATTTACATAAACTGTCTCTTCCTTATAAACTGCATCTGCGTCAGAACTTGTTCCTGCAGCAAAGACCGGCACAGCGCCCATCATTACTGACATTCCAACGGCAAGAGAAGTTGTGAGTCCACGTTTGATTTTTCTGTTTTTGTTCATGATTCTTACATCCTTTCTACTTTTTTCCACCGAGGAATCCGATGGACGTCTTACATATTACTTTGTCAAATATCATAAACATCGCCGGCAATATCAGGATTACAACAACCATACTGATAATCGCGCCTCGCGCAAGCAAAGTGCAAATAGAACCGATCATTTCAACCTGTGAGTAGCAGGCTACTCCAAATGTTGCCGCGAAGAAACTTAATCCGCTGCTGATAATTGACGGCATACTGGTTTTATGGGCAATACTGATCGCTTCCATCTTATCTCGTCCACGCTGACGCTCTTTCTGATAGCGGGTCGTCATTAGAATTGCATAATCTACAGTTGCTCCCAACTGAATTGCTCCAATTACTATACTTGCAACAAATGGAAGGCTTGTTCCCTGATAAAACGGGATTGCCATATTAACCATAATTGCAAATTCAATAACTGCCACCAATATGATTGGCAGTGATATTGATTTGAAGATAATCATAATAATGATAAATATCGCTGCAATTGAAAGTGCATTTACATTTACCAGATCCACATTGGTTACATCCTCCAAGTCTTTCATCAAAGGAGCTTCTCCAATTACCATCGCATTTTTATCATAAGATTTTACAATCTTATCGATCGATGCAATCTGTGTATTGACTTTCTCTGTTGCTGATTCATATTCCGAGCATACAAATGCAAGCTCGTAATCATCGCTTTGCAGCATTTCTTTGATATCATTTGGTATCATAGAATCCGGCACTGCCGGTCCAATCAGCGAATTCATACTGATCGTCCACTTGACACCCTTCACAGAATCAATCTCATCGAACATTTTCGACTTCTGTTTTGCATCCATACTTCTATCTAACATAACCATATGAATATTACTCATATCGAAGTCTTTCTTAAGTTCTGCATTCGCCACATTACTGTCCAGTGTGGATGGTAGTGAATCTGCAATGTCGTAGTAAATCTTTGTGTGATTATTTCCATAAATAGCTGGGAATAAAAGTATCAGGAAAACAACGATCCATACTTTATAGTGCTTTGTAATAAAAGCTGATGGCTTATCCATGTTGCTGAGCAACAGTTTATGTTTTGTCTTCTCAATTGGTTTATCAAATACAAGAACCAAAGAAGGTAAAACTGTTACGCAACAGATCACACCGATCAATACGCCTTTTGCCATAACGATACCAAGATCTCGGCCAAGTGCAAATGTCATAACACACAACGCTACGAATCCGGCTACTGTCGTAACAGAGCTTCCTGCCACAGACTTAAATGTATTGGAAATCGCATGTCCCATAGCACGTTCTTTCTCTCCCGGAAAACGCTTCTTGTTTTCCTCGTAGCTGTTCAAGAGGAAAATGGAATAATCCATTGTCACACCTAGCTGCAATACCGCAGTCAATGCCTTTGTGATATACGAAGTCTCTCCAAGGAAAATGTTGCTTCCAAGATTGTAGAGAATCGCAAGCCCAATACTGATCAGAAATAAAATCGGTACTACGAAAGATCCGCTTGTCAGTTCAAGTACGACCAGACTTAAAAGTGCTGCAATCACCACATAAACCGGAAGTTCTTTAAGTGCCAGATTCTTAATATCTGTAACAACTCCTGTCATACCGCTGATAAAGCACTGATCATTCGCCAGCTTTCTCATCTGTCCGACAGCATCCATAGCTTCATCAGAAGATGTTGTATTATCAAACAATACAAGCATCATCGTGGCATCGCCTTTGAAAAACGCCTCCTTTAAATCATTTGGGATCATCTCCACCGGAAGACTGATATCAGCTACATCGTCATACCAGAGTACATCTTTTACATGCGGTACTTCACTGAACTGATCTTCAAGCTTCTGAACATCCTTCATGTCCATGTTCTCTACCACAACCATGGAGAACGCGCCCATTCCATACTCATCCACCAGAATATCCTGACCCTTTACTGTCTCCAGATGCTCCGGCAGATAACTGAGCAAATCATAGTTTACACGTGTCTTTGCCATCCCGATGACCGACGGGATAATCAGAAGAAATCCGATGATCAACATCAGAACTCTGTGTTTGGCAATCCATTTGCCAACTTTAACCATTTGTATCATCTCCTATACTGTCTCACTACTCAAGTCTCTTATAGTATAGCTCGAAATGACCATTAGTCAATATTTTTTTGTTAAAAAATGAAAAATAGTCATTTTTATTGACTTTTGGGAATTTTGTGCCATACTAGTAAAAAGACAATAGGAATTTTTCACAGAATGTATTTTTATGAAAACCTCTTATTGGCAAAGTTTGTATTATATATTACACTCACTAAAGACACACAAAGGAGGTCATTGAGATTATGGGAAAAGTAGATGATAATAAAAAGCTGAAAATGAATACACTGCTCCAGACTGCATTTGACCTGTTCACCGGAAAAGGCTTTGCCAAAACAACTGTATCCGACATCGTGAATCAGGCCGGTCTGGCAAAGGGGACATTCTATCTTTATTTCAAAGACAAGTATGATTTAAGAGATAAATTGATCGCATACAAAGCCTGTCAGCTTTTTGATGATGCACACAAGCAGCTTGAAGAAACTGAGATTAATTCTTTAGAAGAAGAGATTCTTTTTTTAACAGATTATATTATTGACCGTTTCCAGAAACAGCAGTCCTTGTTAAAATTTTTGTCAAAGAATCTCTCCTGGGGAGTTTTCCAGGATGCTGTCGGAACAGGTTCTGTAGTGTCCAGGCAATTTTATGATCACTACAGAAATTCACTTGTAAAATATAACGTAAACTGTGAGAATCCGGATCTCTTACTTTTTACACTAATTGAATTGATCAGTTCAACAAGTTACAACTGTATCCTTCATGAGAAACCTGTTTCTATGGAAGAGTACAAACCTTATCTTCATAAATCACTCAAGAAGGTCTATGAAGTGTTTGTAAGCGTTCAGGGTTAAGTTTATTTTATTTAATTTATTTTTCTTTTAATGTTTGAACATAATTTTGACACATTTTCTGTCTATACTAAAACTCAGATAGTTGATAAACAACTATCTCCCCCCTCATAAAGTAATGGCATCCCGGTGTGCCGGGATGTCGACTTTACTCTCATTCCTTTAGATAATAAAAAGAAGACCCGATTGCCGATCTGCTGAAACAGTGAGGTGCTCGGGTCTTACTTTTTGTGTTTTCATATGATGTCGTACAGGATTCCTTTATATATAACACCACCTATATTCTGGCAGCATCTAAGTTATCACTGCAACGCGAAAGCCCGCTAACCTTTCGGCTAACGGGCTTCGTTGTGTTTATAGTTATCTAAAGGAATGAGAGTAAAGTGTTGACACTTTCCTGTGTCACAACTTTATGAGGGGGGAAGATAATTGATTTTCTCTTATCAACTATCTTGATATTAGTATATCCGGAAAATGTGTCAAAAGTATGAGTGCTTTCTTAAAGAATACGAAAAAATATAAACAGATTATGAAAAAATATAAACTAATAATTTATTTTTCTACGTTCTTCCATCCACTCGAGAAGATCTTCATATACCTGCTCCCGATCTGTCTCGTTAAGCAGTTCATGACGATCACCGGCATACAGTCTTAGACTGATGTCCTGGATTCCGGCCGCTTTGTATTTCTCATAAACCTTCCTTACGCCTTTTCCGAATCCTCCAACCGGATCTTCGGCACCGGCTGCGAAAAGGATTGGAAGCTGCTTCGGAATCATATAGATACTTTCTTTTTTCTCCATTATAAGCATCCCGGTAAACATGCTATAATACGCGTTCACTGTAAAGACAAAGGAGCACAGTGGATCTGAAATATATTTTTCCAGATGTTCTTCATCACTGGTTACCCAGTCCGCGCGTGTCTTTGGATTCTTGAATTTCCTATTATAGGCACCGACTGCCATTCTATCCACCAGTTTACTTTTATAATGCCAGCCACGGAACATCGCCAGTGTCCTACACAATCTTCTTCCAAACTGAAGTGTCGCTCTCTGCTGATCTGCTACAACTCCGATAAACATTGCTCCCGCCAGCCCATTTCCATACATCTGTACATACTGGCGCAAAAGACTTGAGCCCATGCTATGTCCTAACATAAAGTAAGGTACATCCGGATATTTCTTCATCGTCCGCTGACGAAGTGTATGCATATCTCCGATCACGCATGCATTTCCATATTTTTCGTTAAAAAATCCATACTCCGACTTGCTCTGCACAGATTTCCCATGTCCTAAATGATCGTTTCCAACGACATAATATCCATGACTACACATGAATTCTGCAAATTCATCGTATCTCTTAATATATTCCACCATTCCATGGCTTAACTGCAGGACAGCTTTCACTTCTCCTTCCGGTTTCCACTCAATCGTGTGGATCTCCGTATTGCCATCCTTTGAAGGGAAATAAAACTCATCTCTCATCGTTCATTCACTACCTGTCATCTAATTTGATATAATCACGATATGGTGCAAGCGGCTTATAAGCCGGACGTATGATCTTATCTACATTCTTCAACTCTTCCAGTCTGTGTGCACTCCATCCAACGATACGTGCTGCCGCAAAAATTGGAGTATATAATGCCGGTGGAAGATCAAGCATGCTATAAACAAGTCCACTGTAGAAATCTACGTTCGCATTAACACCTTTATACATCTTACGTCTCTCGCTAATGATCTCCGGTGCCATCTTCTCTACTTTCTCATACAGTACATATTCTGCCTCGTGGCCCTTTTCATATGCAAGCTGCTTTACAAACTTCTTGAAGATCTCCGCTCTTGGGTCGGATACAGAATAAATCGCATGTCCCATTCCATAGATCAGACCTCTCTTATCAAACGCTCTCTTCTCCAGCAGTGCCTCAAGGTAAGCTCTGATCTGATCATCATCCTGCCAGTCTGTCAGCTGCGTCTTCATATCTTCAAACATCTGTGTTACTTTTACGTTCGCACCACCATGTTTTGGTCCTTTCAAGGACGCCATAGCTGCTGCAATTGTAGAATAAGTATCTGTTCCTGAAGATGTAACAACATGCGTTGTAAATGTTGAGTTGTTACCACCGCCGTGATCCATATGAAGAACAAGAGCCATATCAAGGATCTTCGCCTCAAGTTCTGTATACTGACGATCTTCTCTGAGCATCATCAGAATATTCTCTGCCATAGACAGTTCTTTCTTCGGTGCATAAATATACAGGTCTTCACCCCTTTTATAATTGTAAGCAAGATAGCTGTAAACCATAAGCATTGGGAACTGGCTGATCAGGTTCAGACTCTGACGCAGTACATTCGGAATGCTTGTATCATCCGCTTTGTCATCGTAAGAATAAAGCTGAAGAATACTTCTTGTAATACTGTTCATCATATCACGGCTCGGAGCCTTCATGATCACGTCACGTACAAAATTCGGTGGAAGCATCCGGCGGTCAGCTATCATATCCTTAAAATTCTCAAGTTCCTTCTGATTCGGAAGTTCCCCGAAAAGAAGCAGATATGCAATCTCCTCAAATCCAAAATGTTTCGCCTCAAGGAATCCGCTTACAAGATCTTTAATATTGTAACCTCTGTAATAAAGATTACCTGCACACGGTACGGATACACCGTCTACAATCTTTGTTGCACACACATCGGATATATTTGTCAATCCGGCAAGTACACCTTTACCGTTCAGATCTCGAAGTCCTCTTTTCACCTCGTATTTGGTATAGAGTTCTTTGTCAATTGCATTGTTCGTTTCACATTTCAGAGCAAGTTCTTCAATCTCCGGAGTGATGTCAAAAAATATGCTGTTAATATCTTTGGCCATGGGCTCTTCCTCCTTCTCTTGTTTCTTCTAATGTCTTTTATCTTTTAATTATACTAGATATCCGTCTAGTAAACAATTAACTGAATATTAAATCTTTATGAATCAAAAAGTGAAGAAGAATAAAGTTGCTGTCCACTACATTTTTGTAAACAGCAACTTTGTAAATTCCTTTAATATTATTTTATCTGCAATCATAAAGAAAATCTGCCAGCTTTGCAAATTCTTCCAGCGTAAGGGCTTCCCCTCGAATAGATGCTCCTCTTCCGAGTGTTTCAATCGCTGCCTCGATTTCTTCCTTCGTGTAGTCAAGTTCTGCCGAATTCTTCAGTCCATTTGCCAAAGTCTTTCTTCTCTGGTTAAAGGAGGCACGGATAATACGGAACATAAGCTTTTCATCCTTTACCTTCACAGGTGGTTCTTCATAACGTTCCAGACGGATTACCGCAGATCCAACCTTCGGACGAGGCATAAAGCAGTTCGGTGGTACATTTGCCACAATATATGGTTTCGCATAATATTGCACAGCCAGAGACAGTGCACCATAGTCCTTCGTTCCCGGTCCCACCTGCATACGGTCTGCAACTTCTTTCTGAACCATAACTGTAATACTCTTGATCGGAACATGATTCTCAAAAAGTCCCATAATGATCGGCGTTGTAATGTAATATGGCAGGTTGGCCACAACCTTGATCGGTTTTCCTCCATTTTCCTCTTCTGCAAGCTTTGCAATATCTACTTTCAGAACGTCATTGTTAATAACACGGGCATTGTCATAATCTGAAAGCGTATCTTCCAGAATCGGAATCAGTGCCTTGTCAATCTCAACTGCAACAACTTTTCTCGCTGCACATGCCAGATACTGTGTCATCGTTCCGATTCCCGGTCCGATTTCCAATACAAAATCATCTTTTGTAATCTCTGCTGCCGCAATAATTTTGTCCAGTACATGTGTATCGATCAGAAAGTTCTGACCGAACTTTTTCTGGAATACGAAATTATATTTCTGTAATACTTCTATCGTATTCTGTGGATTTCCAAGTGTTGGTTCTTTCATCTCATCTCTCCATTTCTTATAATTGATATAAATTCCTTGCATTCTTCTCTGTCTGTTCGATCACCTGCTCCGCAGAAATGCCTTTTAACTCTGCAATCGCTTCTACAACATATGGCAGGTACAAGGATGAATTTCTCTTTCCTCTGAATGGTGTCGGTGCCAGATACGGGCAGTCTGTCTCAAGAACAATTGACTCCAGTGGAATTTCTTCTACAATCTCTTTTAACTTCTTTGAGTTCTTGAATGTCACAACACCGCCGACTCCGATGTAATATCCCATCTTTACATATTCTCGCGCCATCTCAAGGCTGTAAGAATAACAGTGTATCACACCTTTGAGTCCTTTTCCATGTTCTTTCATAATTTCCATCGTATCAGCTGCCGCCTCACGGCTATGGATCATCACAGGTTTGTTCATCTCTCGCGCAAGATCCAGCTGTCTGATGAACCAATGTTTCTGCAGATCATGCCCTTCTTTATCCCAATAATAATCAAGTCCGATCTCGCCAACCGCAACGATCTTTTCTTTCTTTAATAATTCTCTCATTCGAGCGAAATTCTCTTCATTCAGTGCACCGACTTCGTCCGGATGTACACCTACTGATCCATATATAAATGAATATTTCTCTGCGAGTTCTACTATCTTATCCCAGGACTCTACTGTCGCCGCTGCATCCACAATTGTTCCAATGCCGCCTGCTGCCATACTGCTTAGTAGCTCATCTCTGTCTGTGTCAAACTGCTCATCATCATAATGCGCATGTGTATCAAATATCATTTTATTTACCGCCTGTTTTCAATATTTCTAATCTTGTGCTTTATTTTACCACAAATAATTCTTTCCGTCTTCATATAATACATCCATCGCCCCAATGTCCAAGGTTCTCAAGTTCCACGCAACTAACTAAATCAGACATTTCATAAGCAGATTTTTTTCATTCTTATACCTTAACGTGCTACATTTTATTTCGTTTTAATACTAGCATGTGAAAATTTAATTAGCAAGATAAAAACAGCGAGATACAGGTCATTTCCCATATCTCGCCGCTTTTCTTTCATTTTATCATATTTAATGATTGACTAATGATTTCTATAGTAATTGATCAGACATCCGTCAAGAATGATCTCACGCTCTGCGTCTGTCAGATCTCCCAGCTTAAGGTTCAGTTCTTTGAGTTCATCACCTACAACATAAGCTTTGATCACATCCGCTTTCTCTTCTACTGCTTTTCTCACATTAGGAACAAAGATGTAATCTCCGTTCTTGAAGGAAAGTGCTTCATGATCTTCTTCTGTCAGGAATGGGAGCATTCCCCAGTTGATCAGGTTAGAACGGTAACGCTTTGTTGCATACTCTGTTGCGATGTTTGCCCATCCGCCAAGTACTTTCTGACAGGAAGCTGCCTGCTCACGAGCAGATCCGTCTCCTGGTTTTACTGCGAAGATTGTACTTCCGACACCAAGGTTACCCTTGCCAACTTCCGGATATGTCTCGTGAATCTTATCCATCACCGGTTTCAGTTCTGCAAGTGCATCTACCGGACATTCATCTGCTTCAATTGCTTTCTGAGCTTTCTGTACTTCTTTCGCCCGTCCGACGTATGCAGGGTCTTTTCTTGAAAGAGCGAACTCTGCAAGTCCCAGTGGATTAGAACGGTAAGAAGATGTCTCTCCGGACGGAATCAGCTCATCTGTTGTTGTAACAGGATCATGGATCTCAGATACAACCTTCACAAGCAGGTTCTGTGGAAGTGCTGACATTGCCGGCCAGTCCTTAATGTTTGGTCCAAATTTAATCTCAACGCTTGGATCAGCAACGCCCTTGCTGTCAAATACACGGTTTGCATAAATATTCTTATCAAAGTGATATTTCTGTCCTTTGTACTCTACATCCATTGCTGTTGCCGGTGTTAAGAATCCCTTGTTTACTGCTGTTGCTGCGATAGAACGAGCATCCATCAGTGCTACAGAAGAGATCTGTCCGTTCTGCAGCTTACTTCCTTCACGGTTTGGGAAGTTTCTTGTTGTATGACGGATAGAGAATGCGTTATTTGCCGGAGTATCTCCTGCTCCAAAGCACGGTCCACAGAATGCTGTCTTCACAACAGTTCCTGCTTCCATAAGATCTGCAATTGCACCATTCTTAACAAGTTCCATATAAATCGGTGTACTTGCCGGGTAAACGCTGAATGTAAATTCATCTGCTCCAATGTTCTTTCCTTTGATGATATCTGCAGCTGCACAAATATTTTCAAATCCACCACCTGCACATCCTGCGATGATTCCCTGCTCTACATAGAACTTACCGTTTCTGATCTTATCCTGCAGAGAGTAATCAACTGCACCGTCAAGACTTACAAGTGCTTTCTGCTCTACATCATGAAGGATGTCTGCCAGATTTGCGTTCAGTTCATCAATTGTATAAACATTGCTTGGATGGAACGGCATTGCGATCATTGGCTTGATCTCGCTTAAGTTTACATAAACCATACCGTCATAATATGTAACCGCTCCAGGATTCAGTTCTTTGTAATCTTCACTTCTTCCGTGAATATCATAGAACTCCTGAATCTTCTCATCTGTTTTCCAGATAGAAGACAGACAAGTTGTCTCTGTTGTCATAACGTCGATTCCGATACGGAAATCTGCACTAAGCTTGCTGACTCCAGGTCCAACAAACTCCATAACCTTGTTATTCACATAGCCGTTCTTGAATGTAGCTCCGATGATTGCAAGAGCAACGTCCTGCGGTCCTACACCTTTCATCGGCTCTCCGTCTAAGTAAATTCCGATCACGCCCGGCATCTTAATATCATAAGTCTTGTTCAGAAGCTGTTTCACAAGCTCCGGTCCACCTTCACCCATAGCCATCGTTCCGAGTGCTCCGTAACGTGTATGGCTGTCAGATCCAAGGATCATCTTTCCTCCGCCTGCAAGCATCTCACGGGCAAACTGATGGATAACTGCCTGATGCGGTGGTACATACATACCGCCGTACTTCTTCGCACAAGTTAGTCCAAACATATGATCATCTTCATTGATTGTTCCACCAACTGCACAAAGACTGTTATGACAATTTGTAAGTACATACGGCATCGGGAACTTCTCAAGTCCTGACGCACGTGCTGTCTGGATAATTCCAACAAATGTGATATCATGGGATGTCAGCTTATCAAAACGGATCTGCAGACGCTCCATGTTCTCGGATGTATTGTGTGCCTTTAAAATACCATATGCCATTGTGTTCTGAGCGGCTTCTTCCTTCGTCAGCGGAACCTGCACATTTCCTGTGTCTTCTACTATCTCTGTTCCATTGAGAAGATATACGCCATTCTCGTACAATTTAATCATGTAAAGACCTCCTTCAATCTGATCTATAGTTTTGAAATAACTGCTACCATATTAACATATTTGAGTGTTTCGGTAAATCTAAATTTTCACAATTCAGCATTGTAACTCAATAAAGTGCAATTTCTACTGATTTTTTAGATAGATAGCGGAAATCTCATCTCAATAATAAACTCATTTTTCTCTGTCTTCGCGCTGATTTCTCCATTCATACGTTTCACAAGTTCCTTTGCAATAGATAATCCCAATCCGGTAGATGTTTTGCTCCTTGCCACATCCGCTTTATAAAATCTGTCAAAGACATGTTCTATATCGATCTGCTCCGAATGTATCACCTGATTGCTGATTCGCAATACTGCATGCTCCTGCTTACGCTCTAACACAATACTTATCTTCTTTTCTCCATGATCCAGGCCATTTTTAATTACATTCTGAATAACACGGTGGAGTCCTTGTTTATTTCCGGCTATGGATAGCAGTTCTTCTGTAATCTGAATATCCGGCTGGATTCCCCTTCTTACCCAGTCATCATAATAGGAAAACACCGTTTCTTTCAGAATCCGGTTGATACAGCAAGGCGTCAGTTCCAGACTATAGGATTCATTTTTTAACTTTGTGAACATGAAAAGTTCTTCCAGCATTTCATTCAGACTGTGTATTCTTTCATGAATAATATTCAGATAACGTCTCTGGTCTTCGACATTTTCGCATTCTTCCATAAGCTGAAAATATCCGTCCAAAGATGTCAGCGGTGTCCGGATATCATGGGAAAGGTTCGTATAAGTATCCGCAATCAAAGCTTCTTTCTCCTGATAACGCTGCTTCTCTTTTCTTTGTAATTCCAGAAGTTCATTCAATCTGTCTGAAAGCGTTCCGATTCCACCCAAATCAAACTCGCGTTGAATCAACATGTTACTGTCATGTTTCATCAAGAACGCCAATTGGCGGCAGATGTCCTTCACCTGCCGCTGATATTTCCACATAATAATAAATTGTAAAATGATAATTCCTGCTAATATTCCAATTACGATATACATCCGCTAAATATCCCTCTTTTGAAAAACAGCACTGCTTGCAGCTATCATTATGACAGCAAACACAATCGCCACGCCGAATGCTGCCAGACACTCATTTCCACTTGGATTCATAGAAAGCAGTGATAATTTCCCGGTTATCGTATACTTATAAATCTGGAAATTCTGGATTCCCATTTTCCGAACAGCACTGTTTATTAATCCGTATACGATACTCATTATATTCATTGTAAGACAAATCGCGATGACCATGCTGATCACATTATTTTTCAGAATAATTGCAATCGCCATGCAGATCAACACGAGTGCATAATGAAGGGCCAGCTCCGTCAGGAAATAAGACAGAACAGCTTTTGAACTTCCCCACGTCAATTCTTTGAATACTATATAGTTCGCAGCTCCCTGGAGCAAGAATGCTCCTGCCATTGTCAGCATCGTAAAGACCGCCAATGCAATGGATTTGGAAAAAATCAGTGCTCCTCTTTTTTGAACCTGACCGCCAATATTTTTAATATAACCGCTTCCGATATCCGCTGTTGAAAACATCACCGCAAAAATCACCAGAAACAACGCATAAAATTTCCCCTGAGAATTTGCAAAGAAAATGTCATACACCGTAACCTTTTCTCCCGGTTCTGTCGGCAGTGTCACCATCATTCCCACATTAATATTCTCTGCAGTCGGTTCCGCAAACTGCTCCTGCCGCACGGTATCTTCTTTACTTAATGAATCATAATCTATTTTACACATAAATGTTGTAAACAGTACTGACACAGCCAGCACGATCCATACTACATACATACTTTTGGTGCGAAACATCCGGTACAAATCCATTTTTATCATATTAAGCATGGCTGGCACCTCCTGTCAGATTCAGGAAATACGTTTCCAGTTCTTCACTCGTTATAGAAAGCCCTTTTACCGGAATTCCTGCCTTTGCAAGCTCCATATTCAACGCTGCGCTTTCATTCAGACGTTCAAAAATGTGAATATGTTCTTTGTCTGTTACCTGATAATTCGTAAATCCCATAGCATCCAGCACCGGAATTGCCAGCTTCGGATCAGTCAGTGTTAATTCCATCCGCTCACTGCATCTTCGCATTAATTCTTCTCTCGTAAGCTCCTGCAATAAACTTCCATTGTGAATGATTCCATAATCGGTAGCAATCTTCGATAATTCCTCCAGTATATGACTGGAAATGCAAATCGTCATATTCCTCTCTTTCTGAAGTCTCTGAATCGTGTCACGGACCTCAGCAATTCCCTGTGGATCCAACCCATTGATTGGTTCATCAAGGATTAACAGATCCGGTTCTCCAACCAACGCAAGACCAATTCCCAGACGCTGTTTCATTCCAAGAGAAAAGTGTTTTGTCTTTTTCCGTCCCACATGCTCCAGACCTACTGTTTTCAATATCTCATCAATGTAACCTGCTTTCTTTATCCCAAACAGCTTGCATTTGATATTCAGATTTTCATATGCGGTCATATTTCCATATAATCCCGGTGCTTCAATCAGACATCCCACTCGGGAGCGGACTTTCTGTAAATCCTTTCCCTTGTATCCGAAGATCTCAATCTCTCCACTCGTTGGCCTGGAAAGTCCACTGATCATCTTCAGGCAAGTCGTCTTCCCGGCTCCATTTCGTCCGATAAATCCATAGATAGCGCCCTTTTTAATATGCATGCTGACACTGTCCACAGCTTTATGATGTCCATACCGCTTCGTCAGTCCTCGTGTTTCCAATAACATCTCACTCAAATTTTTCATCTCCTTTTTCTTATCTGCATTTATCATAAAAGATGAATCCTAATCAAACGCAAATAAATAGTAAAAAAAGAGTAAAGATTACGCATGAAGACGATAACCGATTCCCCATACTGTCTCAATGTATTCCTCCGAAGTCACTTGTTTGATCTTCTTGCGGATGTTGCTGATATGTACGTCCAATGTCTTCGTCTCACCAATATAAGGTTCGTCCCAGGCATATTCGAAAATATCCTCTTTACTGAAAACCTGTTTTGGATTCCTGAGCAGTAATTCTAAAATCGCAAACTCCTGTTTTGTGATCTTCGGAAGTATCTTTCCAGCAATTTCAACCTGAAATGTATCTCTGTTTAATACCATATCTTTAAATGAAAGCGTATGCTGTTCCTCTGCTTCCTTTTCTTCTTTATGACGGAGTTGTACCTGAACTCTTGCCAGCACTTCCCTGATTTCAAATGGTTTCGTTATATAATCATCCGCTCCGCTCGTTAAAACCTCTACCTTTTCATCCAGGCTGTCTTTTGCAGTCAACACAATAACCGGAAGATTTCCCTTTTTCCGTATTTCCTCCAGAACTGCCTCACCTGGAATTCCGGGCAGCATCAGATCCAGCAGCACGAGTGCATAACCGTGCTCCTGCATATTTAAAAGCAGCTTTGCTTCGGTCCCGGAAAATGCCTGCTCACAAGAATAGCCTTCTTTGGATAATGCCTCCTGAAGCAAGTTATTAATATTTGTATCGTCTTCTACAATCAGTATTTTCTGCATGATATTGCTCCTTTATCTTCCTCAATACTCGGCCATGATTTTCTGAGTGCTGCATAAGAAATCAAGAAGTTTGCAAGCCATCCGGCCGGTACTGCAAGCCAGACAAATGCAATTCCAAACCGCGGTGCACAAATCAAAGCAACAGACAAACGGATTGCAAGATTTACCATATTCGCAATGAGAAACGGACGCATGATTCCAAGTCCGCGAAGAACACCATCGGTTGCCATCTTAATACCCATGAAGATGAAAAAATACCCCAGCCATCTCATATAATCACCAGATACCTGATACGCTAAAGCTGTTCCATCTTTTCCAAGGAATAAGGAAGAAATCTGATTGTGCAGTGATTCAATGACCAGAAAAGCAAGGACTGCAAAACATATATCTAACACCAGTGCCGCATGATAGCCTTTTTTGAGCCGTTCGATTTTCTTTGCACCAAGATTTTGGGATATATACGGCGAAATCGCATTGCCGATGGATACAAAAATCAGTGAAAAAACATTTTCCACTCGCATCGTTGCCGAATAACCTGCGAGTGCCTGTGTACCAAATGGATTTACAACTGCCTGTACGATCATCATACCAATCGACACTGTAGACTGCTGAAGAACTGACGGTATGGCAATTTGAAGCATCGAATATAACTCCTGTCCGTCAAACCATTCAAACTGACATTTATATCGCCTCATTCTATAAAGGAAAATCAGAAATGAAAAGACTGCGGAAATCCCCTGTGCAATAAGCGTTGCCAGAGCCGCACCAAACACGCCGAGACCAAGTCCGGCTACCATCCAAAGATCCATAAAAATATTTAACACAGATGAAAAAATCAGAAGAACCAATGGAATTCTGGATTCACCGATGGAAGTAAACATCGTTGAAAGGATATTATACATAAACAGAAATGGGAATCCCACAAAATAAACCCGCAGATACAGTACTGCTTCATCCAGTATATCAGGAGGTGTTTGTAATAAACTCATCATTGAATGTGAAAAGCAAAAACCAAAGATTCCAAGTAGTATGCTCAGGACTAAAAAGCTGATCAGCGATGTCGACACAATTGTTTTCATTTTACCATAATCTCTGGCTCCAAAATAACGGCTTACGAGTACACCTGCGCCTACACCGGCGCCCAGAGCTACACAAATGAAAACATTCGTAAGTGCAGCACAGGCACCGACAGCCGCAAGTGCCGAAGAACCAACAAACTGACCGACAATGATCGAATCAGCCATATTATATATCTGCTGAAAAAAACTGCCTAAGATCATAGGCATTGCAAAAACAGTTAACGCTTTCAGGGGCGCATCTGTAATTAGATATTCATCTTTTGACATGATTATACTTCTCCTCAATCAAAATCTCTGGTAATATTTGTAAGCCATTTCTTTCTGAAATAGTGAATAAATACCACGGGCATTTTCTCGAACTCATCTAAAGTCATTACAAAGTAAACCCAGACAGGCGGTAATTTAAAAACATATGCTGCAAGGAAAGTAGCCGGAACTGCAACAAGCCACATAAATATGGAATCTACGATCATTCCAAATCTGGAATCACCGCCGCCTCTGAAACACCCACATATAAGGCAGGTATTAATTCCTTCTCCCACAAGACGCCAGGTTGTCATAATTATAAAAATGCTAAGATAAGAAAGGGCAGTCTCGGTCAATTTATCCCGATAGAAGTCCAGTATCAGAGGACGAATCGCCAGAATAATAACGCATCCGATCAGGCTTACAGCAAGTGTTATCCTAAGCATCCGTTTCCCGTATTCTCCGGCTGTATCAATTTGATCTTTCCCTAACTCCTGGCTGATAATGATAGTCGTAGCATTTGCAAAACCGCGGCAGGCAATAGCACCAATATTTACCACCATAACAGCAACCGCATTTGCGGCAACCATGTCATCTCCGATATGCCCAAGAATTGCTGCAAATGCTGAAGTGGCAAAACTCCAGACAACATCATTTACCACGGCTGGAGTGGCAATTTTCATAAAGTCATGAAACAAAATACCTGATTTCGCAAAGAAATATTTTATCCGGAATCTGACATCTGAACTGTTTAATGAATAGATGAGACAAATTAATACCTCTGTAATTCTGGCAATCACAGTACCAAGTGCAACACCTGTAACGCCAAGCTTTGGAAATCCAAACAGACCAAAGATAAATGTGGCATTACAAAGTACATTGACACAAAGAGAAACAATGTACGTAATAGAAGGCAGCATTATTTTTCCAATACTTCGAAGAGCGCTCATAAAAACCTGCGAGAACCCCATAAACATAAATGAAAATGAAATCACCTTCAAATACTCACTTCCGGCAGCAATCGTATCCGGACTATTTGTGAAAATCTTCATAACCGTAACCGGCATAGTAAAGGAAATAACGAAAAATATAAGCGAGACGATCAGTGAAATCCGTTCCGCAAGACCGAGAATCCTTTCTACTGTCTTTTTATCCCCTTTTCCCCAGTACTGGGCACACAGAACCGAAGTTCCTGTAGCCATACCGTAATATAAGCAGAACAGAATAAACGTATACTGGTTCGCAAGTGATGAAGCTGACATCGCCGTCTGGCTTACGTATCCAAGCATTACCGTATCGGCAATGTTTACCAATGTTCCAATCAAATTTTGAATCATGATCGGAAAGGCTAATTTTGATGCGTATTTTAAGAAATCTTTTTTATTTAGCATACAACTGTTCTTCCTTAATTCTATAAATGTTTAATCTACAGTACTGTTTTTGCAGCATCATCAGCCTTCCTCTTCTCCGTAATGTTTACTCAAAGAGAAGCCTCTTCCTCGTACCTCTGTAACTCTGCTGATGATCATAAATGCCTCCGGGTCAATCTGTCTGATCAATTTCTCAACTTGTGGAAGTTCTCGATTAGACACAATACTCAATACAATCTGCTTTTGTTCTTGTTTGTAACCGCCTTCCCCATACAGCATCGTCACGCCTCTGTCTACCTGCGCAAGAATTGCCTGACGTACTTCTTCCACCTGTTTGCTGATAATCTTCACTTCCGTCTTGGTATTTCCCATCACTAACACTTTGTCCAGCACTGTCGTGTAGATCATTACCAGTAAAATTCCGTATAAAACGCGTTCCGGAGGATTATATAGAATCTGCGGTAACAGAATCAATATATCAAATACATTCAGACTCACTGACACCGGAATTCGAAAATACTTATTCAAAATCAACGGTGGAATATCCATACCTCCGGTAGAAGCTCCTGTTCGAATTACAATACCAAGTCCAATCCCGATTCCAAGTCCGGCAAAAATCGTATTCAGCATTGAATTATCCGTAATCACCAGATCACCAAAAATATGATTGGCCGCTTCCAATGCAATTGGATATGTGAAAGAACTGAGAATTGTCGTCAGTGCAAATTTCTTACCAAGAAAAATCACTCCAACTATCAGCATCACAATATTAAATGCTAAGACAAATCCAGAAATTGATGCTCCCGTAAAATGCTTCACTACCAGACCAATACCGGTTGTTCCTCCTGTCATCAGATTCCCCGGTAAAAGAAAAAGTTTGATTACAAAAGCATAGAAAACATTTCCAAAAATGACCTTTGCAACGGTACTTGCCCGCTTTAAATATGCCTTATCCATAAATTCCTCCCATTAGCCATATGATTTTGATTATCCCCAAAAACGTCCGTTAGAGAATCTTCCCTAACAGACGTTTTTCAAAGTATTTCCTAATATAGTGATATTATACTGAGAAATGCGGTCAGTTTCAATAGGATTTTTCAAGGCACAACATATTTAAGATAATACTTTTTTGTATATTTGCGCACTAATAGAAAAGCCCGCAGAACCGAGGTCCTGCGGGCATATTTCATTTTAAGTATCGATATTAAATCTATCTAGATATTAATTACTCGATGATTGAAGCAACTGTACCTGATCCTACTGTACGTCCACCTTCACGGATAGCGAAACGAAGACCTTCCTCCATAGCTACTGGATGGATCAGTTCAACTGTCATCTCTACGTTATCTCCAGGCATACACATCTCGATTCCTTCTGGAAGCTCGCAAACACCTGTTACGTCTGTTGTTCTGAAGTAGAACTGTGGACGGTAGTTGTTGAAGAATGGAGTATGACGTCCACCCTCGTCTTTTGTCAGTACGTAAACCTGGCATGTAAATTTCTTATGGCAGCTTACTGTACCTGGTTTGATAAGAACCTGTCCTCTTTCGATCTCTGTTCTCTGAATACCACGAAGAAGTGCTCCGATGTTATCTCCAGCCTGAGCCTCATCAAGAAGCTTACGGAACATCTCGATTCCTGTTACAACAGTCTTCTTAACGTCCTCGTGGATACCGATGATTTCAACTTCGTCAGATACGTGAAGTGTTCCACGCTCTACTCTACCAGTTGCAACTGTTCCACGTCCTGTGATAGAGAATACGTCCTCTACTGGCATAAGGAATGGCTTGTCTGTAGCACGCTCTGGTGTTGGGATCCATGTATCAACAGCGTCCATAAGTTCCATGATCTTGTCTCCCCACGGTCCGTCTGGATCTTCAAGAGCCTTAAGAGCTGATCCCTGGATGATCGGTGTGTCATCTCCTGGGAAGTCATACTCGTTAAGTACTTCACGGATCTCCATCTCTACGAGTTCAAGAAGCTCTTCGTCGTCTACCATGTCACATTTGTTCATGAATACAACGATGTATGGTACGTTAACCTGACGGGACAGAA
>ENA-ORTJ01000872-ORTJ01000872.1-human-gut-metagenome-genome-assembly--contig:-NODE-872-length-23548-cov-4.439450_pt1 | contig 23548 bp, 19 predicted proteins | sample MGYA00242069_ERZ509187 | MGnify/ENA primary metagenome ERZ509187 (study PRJEB26280, sample SAMEA2338779) | human gut metagenome | biome: human gut; feature: human-associated habitat; material: faeces... | reverse complement strand
ACGCAAAGAAGGCCACTTAATGTGGCCTTCGTCTTGCGCAGGACTGTAGAGCAGGGAACTTCGTGCCCCGACGCCCGGGAGGACGTTACATTTAGAAAGATGGACCGACCGCCGTCAGCGATGGGAGCTACTCCCCCAGCACGGCCTTCTTGGCCGCCACCGCCATATGGTCCAGATCATCCTTGGTGGGGTGATCCTTTGCGGCAACCCAGTTGTCGAGCAGCATTCTAAAGCGGGCGTTGTCGGGATCTTGCTCGAGCATTGCCTCGTAGCGCTGTTTGACCGCGGGGCCCATCTTGCCCTGGCACATTGCCCAGCCCACCAGCTCGGCATCATCGGCCAAATTGGAGGTCACACGATCGATAATCTGCTGGTAATAGCTCTGATCGGCACCAAAACCGCAGGTACCAAACAGAAAGACGCGCTTGCCGTGCAAGGCGGAGAGCAGCGCCGCGACCGAAGGCGTGCATGCGCCCTTGTCGCACCAAAAGCCAACGAGCACCGTATCGGCAACGCAAGCACCCTGCGCCTCGCGCGCAACTTGATCTGCATCCACATCGTCGCTCAACGCGGCAGCGTGAATAAACTCGACGCCTGCAGCCTGCAGGGCACGCTTGATTGCGCCCGAAACCATCCTGGTATTACCGCTCTTGCTGTTGACCACCAAAGAGCATGTCATAGTCACGTTGCTCGTTTCCCCCAAAACTAAAGCCACTAATGCAATTTATTAGATGAATATCTTAGTACTAACGTGACAGATGTAAACCACCTTCTGCCGATTGGCGACATGGGCGACATCGATGAGGGCAAAACGTCCGCAGCGCAAGCCCCCAAATACTTAAGACGTGAGACAAACAAACCCCATTCATTTGCCCCACGTCTTGCTTACTGGGCGAACTGGCTGCGGTAGAGCTCGGCGTAAAAGCCGCCCGCCGCGAGTAGTTCATCGTGCGTGCCGCGCTCGATAATCTCGCCATCGCGCATTACCAAGATGCAATCGGCGTTGCGAATCGTCGACAGGCGGTGTGCCACGACAAAGCTCGTGCGGCCAGCCATGAGCTCGTCGAATGCCGCCTGCACCTGCAGCTCGGTACGCGTATCGATGCTCGACGTTGCCTCGTCCAGCAGCAGAATCGCCGGATCGGTGAGCATGACGCGCGCGATGCACAGCAGCTGTTTTTGACCCTGGCTAAACGTGCCGCCGTCCTCGCCGATCACCGTATCGTAGCCGCCTGGCAGCTGCACGATAAACTTATGCGCATGAGCACGCTTGGCAGCTTCGATAACCTGCTCGCGCGTGGCTCCCGGGCAACCGTAAGCGATGTTTTCGGCCACCGTGCCCTCGAACAGCCAGGTGTCCTGCAGCACCATGCCAAAGGCGCGGCGCAGGCTCGCACGCGTGTAGTCACGCGAGGAGCGACCATCGACCGCGATGCGCCCAGCATCGATATCGTAAAAGCGCAGCAGCAGGTTGATGAGCGTCGTCTTGCCACAGCCCGTGGGGCCGACGAGGGCATAGCGCATACCGGGCTTGGCATCGATGCAGATATCCTGCAGCAGTTTGCGGTCGGGCACATAACTAAAGTCCACATGCTCAAACGAAACCTCGCCCTTCGGGGCAGTGAGCTCAATGGCATCCGCCGCATCGGGCTCCTGCTCGCGGGCATCGAGCAGCGCAAACATGCGGCGCGCCGAGGCATACGCCGTCTGGATCTGCGTAATGACGTTGGTGACCTCGTTGAACGGCTTGGTGTACTGGTTGGCATAGGACAGGAAGATCTGCACGCCGCCCACCGTAAGCGCCGCGGGCACGCCCGTGATCACGCCCACGCAGCCGATCACAGCGACCACGGCATAGATGATGTTATTGATAAAGCGCGTGCCGGGGTTGGAGAGCGAACCCATAAACTGCGCGCGCTCGCCCGCGGTGTAGAGCTCGGCATTGAGGGCATCGAAGCGCTGCTGGGCGTTGGGACCATAGGCAAAGGCGTCGACAAGCTTTTGCTCGCCTACGTACTCCTCGATATGACCACCGAGCTGCCCTTGAATACGCTGCTGTGCCGTAAAGCTTTTGTTGGAGAGCTTGGCAATAGCACCGGCTGCAAAAATGGAAAGCGGCGTGACGAGTACCACCACGAGCGTCATGGTCAGGTTAATGGAGAGCATAAACGCGAGCGTGCCCACGATGGTGATAACGCCGGTGAAAAGCTGGGTAAAGCCCTGCAGCAGACCATCGCCCACCTGGTCGACGTCGTTGACCACGCGACTCATAAGGTCGCCATGGGCATGACTGTCGATAAAGCTGAGCGGCATGCGGCTGAGCTTGTCGCTCGCCTCCACGCGCATGTCGCGCACCGTCTCGTAGGACAAGCGGTTGACGCAGTAGCCCTGCAGCCACTGGAAGGCCGCCGCGCCCACCACGACGAGCGCGAGCTTGGTAACGAGCGGCAGCAGCGCGTCAAAGTCCACCTGCCCGGCGGCAACGATCAGGTCGATGCCCTCGCCGATGAGGATGGGCGTATAGAGTTGCAAGATCACCGAGATGGCGGCGCTCACAAACGACGCCGCAAACGAAATGCGGTGTGGACGAACGTAGCCCATCAGACGGTGGGTCACCGCACCCACAGGATAACGCTCGGGGTCGCCAGGCTGGCGCGGACCGTCGCCCAGGTCGTTGAGCTTGTCGTTGCCAGACACGTTGGCCGTCATCGTGGCGACCGAACCGGAAGAAGTATACGGATTCATTTAGCAGCCCTCCTTTGCGCAGGCGGATGCGGGGGCAGTCGGGGCGGACGCGGGCGCCGCACTCCCCTGCTGGCCCTCGAGCTCCTCGCGGCGAAGCTGCGACTGGCAGATCTCGCGGTAGAGCTGGCAGGTCGCGTACAGCTCATCGTGCGTGCCCAGGCCCGCGACCGAGCCGTGATCGAGCACGCAGATTATGTCGGCATCGCGCACGGTCGAGACGCGCTGGCTCACGATCACCGTCGTCAGCGGCAACCCGCCCTCGGCGGCACCGCGCACACTGCGCTCGCGGATGGCACGGCGAAGCGCCGCGTCAGTCTTAAAGTCGAGCGCCGATGCGGAATCATCCATGATCAGGATCTGCGGCGAGCCCACCAGAGCACGCGCAATGGTCAGGCGCTGGCGCTGACCGTCGCTGAAGTTCTTGCCGCCCGCCTCGACCGGGGCGTCGAGCCCCTGCGGCTTGTTGCGCACGAACTCGCTTGCCTGCGCCATGTCGAGTGCCGCCCAGAGCTCCTCGTCGGTCGCGGCTTCATCGCGCCAGGTCAGGTTGCTGCGAATGGTGCCGCTCACCAGCGACGCGCGCTGCGGGACGGTCGCGACCACGTGGCGCAGCTGGTCGAGCTGCCAGGCACGCACGTCGGCGCCCATCACGCTCACGCTGCCGGTGCTCGCATCGTACAGGCGCGGGATGAGCGAGACGAGCGTGGACTTACCGCTACCCGTGCCGCCGATAATGCCGAGCGTCTTGCCCAGCGGGAGCTCCAGGGTCACATCGTTGACGGCGTTGGCAGCGCCGGTGCCAAACGAGAAGCTCGCATGGCTCAAGCTCAGCGCAGGAACTGGAGCGACATTGCCCGGCTTGGGCAGCGCAACCGACTGATTGCCCTCGTCGGTGATGCTCGGCTCGCAGTTGAGCACCTCGTTGATACGCGAAGCACTCGCGCTCGCCTTGGTAAAGACCACAACCAGGTTGGCGACGTACACGATGGAGGTCAGGGTCTGCGTCATGTAGTTCACAAACGCCATGACCTGGCCCTGCGTAAGCTCGCCCACGCTGACCTGGATGCCGCCCACCCACAGGATGGCGCACACGCCCAGGTTCATCACCAAAAACGTGACGGGGTTGAGAATCGACGAGAGCTTGCCCACCGCGATGGCAGTATTGGCCTGGTCGTCGGCGGCCTGCGCAAAGCGCTCGCGCTCGTGATCTTCGCGCACGAAGGCGCGAACCACGCGGGCGCCCGAAAGGCCCTCGCGGCAGATAAGCGCGATGCGGTCGAGCTTTGCCTGCAGCTGCTTGTAGTACGGAATGCAGCGCGCCATGACAAACCAAAACACCAGGCCGATAGCGGGCGTGCAGATCAAGAAGATCATGCCGAGCTTAAGGTCGATGGCAAGGGCCGCGCACATGGAGCCCACCGCTAGAAAGGGCCAGCGGATGAGCATGCGCACGCCCAGCGCCACAGCGAGCTGGACCTGGTTAACGTCGTTGGTGATGCGGGTGATGAGCGACGGCGTGCCAAAGCGGTCGAGCTCAGCATAGCTCAGCTTGTTGATGTGCTCGTAGAGCGCGCCGCGAATGTCGGTGCCCATGCCCTGCGAGGTGAGCGCCGCCATCTTTTGGCAGACGAGCGTAAACGAGATGCCGATCACGGCCATGGCGGCAAGTAGCATGCCGTAGTGGATAACGGCGCTCACGTCGTGCGAGCCAATGCCCTTGTCGATCATCTGGGCAATCACCAGCGGCGTCAGCAGGTCAAAGATCACTTCGATCAGCTTACACGCAGGGCCAATCACCATATACCGGCGAAACTTACCACCAAAACGCCTGAGCAGCTCAATCATGTATAGGCGCTCCCTATCATCATTCACACTCAATCCGAATCATGATAGTACGGTGAGCCCAAAAGAAGCGTAAACAACTCGTCATTTCTAATGGGATTCGGTTTCCAAAGAAGCGGAGAGGCGCGCACCCAGCCAGTGTCGGGTCGACCACTTGGTATACTTGCATTAGTGCTACCAAGTTAGTCGCCGACCCTTGAAATGAGGTGCCGAGATGAACGACATTCTCGCAAGAAGAGCAAGACGAGCAACTGTGGGCATCGCCCTTTCCGCGGCACTTGTCGCGGGAATCGCCCCCGTAGCGGCGATCGCGGCAGAAACCAGCTCCCCCACCGGTGCAGTTGCCTTGCAGACGGAAGATGCGGCCGCCGCAAAAGAAAAAGCGTATGCAGCCATGCAGGAAGCGCTCAAAAACCTCGAAGCCGCAAAAGACGCCGCAAGTCCCGAGAAACTTGCGGAAATCGATGATGACATTGCCGTATTTCAAGAACTCTACGACATGGTGGCGGCGGAAGCCGCCAAACGGAGGGAACCCCTTCCCGCCATGCAAGCGAACGTCGATGCAGCCCAAGCCAAATACGATGAGGCCCACAACCGGGTAAGCGAGCTCCAGGCAAAATTAGACAAGAAACTTGAGGCGCTTAAGGCAGTCGAAGCACTCGGCGACGAGGAGCTTGTCGAAACAATTAAACAGCAAATAAAGCAGTTGCGCAGTGAGATCGTATCGGCAAAAGCGCAAGAAAAATCTTCTGAAGATGATCTTCACCACTACCAACGCCGGTTCGAAAGCCAGGAAAAACAGGTTCAGCATTTCGAAAGTGAGGCAGAGGAAGCTAAAGCCCACATCGACGAGGACATTGCCAAGCGAAATGCACTCCTCGGCGATTTGGAAAAGGCGCAAGCGGCCTATGACGACGCCTGCAAAGCATACGAAGAGGCAAAGGCCGCGGCAGACAAGGCCACCTCGCCCGAGATAACGAAACCCGCCGAGACGACAAAACCCTCCAGCTCAGCGCAGCCGGCCGAAACGGCACAGCCCGCCAGCTCGCCCGCGACCGGCAAAAATACCCTGCCAAGCTCCACCAAGCAGGCGAACTCGAGCAGCGGCAAGCAAGCAGATACGACCGCCGGCAAGCTCGCGAACACGGGCGACACAACACCGAGCGCAATCGCACTCGCAGCAGTCGCCGCCGCAGGCCTCGGAATAACCGCCACGGGCGTACGCCGCATCAGGAACTCAAAATAGCTGCCAGAGCATATCGCCTTCGCCAATCTACAAGCCCAGAGAAAAAAAGAGGCCCGTTTCCCCCACCCAGGGAAACGGGCCTCTTTAACTGCAAAAATTCAAGCAACAGCACCGCCGACTCTTGAACCACATTGCCATCAATGCCCAGACAACACCAGCAAGCCGCATTCCGCAAGGGATAGATTTAATTAGATAAACGCGCCTTTACGGGTGATTTTTGGACGACGGGGCCCGGCCGGCGGCGAGGTGTTTGGTAGTCGAGCGATCCCGCAGGCGCAGCCGAGGACCAGCGAGACACCAAACACTTCGCCGCCTCCTGGACCGCGTAGCCATCGATGTTTTGGCAAAGCCAGCGAGCGCCACCCAGAGCGAACAAGTTGGCATGAAAAAGGCAAGGCATAGACCTTCTGGTCATGCCTTGCCTTTTGAATGACAAATTGTCGCTCTGGGTGGCGCGCAGCGTCGAGCATTGCGCGGTTTGGTAAAACCGCGCAAAAAGAAAGCCCGTGCGCTCGATGGATTCGGATGCCCGACAGAGGCTCCTTATGGCTGCTTCCTTCCGGACCTGACCAGATTCGGAACATGTCGTCATCCGAACCCATCGAACGCGCTAGGCGCTCGGTATATCTTACCTGCTCCCGCCCGCCAGAGCAAGGTAGCTAATTTGGGACGGGGCTTTTTTGACTACTTTTGCAGCCCGATTGCCAGAGCAGCCAATGAGTAGTCAAAATAGTCCGATCCCAAAATGACCGGCTTGGTGCCGCACCACAGTAAGGGCCCATCTACTACGTTTAGGCCGCAGGGGTCAACCATAGCCGGCTTTTTCGAAAATCGGCAAGCTTTCTACCTGCGGTTTTGTTTTTGCAAATTCCGGGATGGTCGAGGGTGCCCGGTTTAACGTAGTAGATGGCCACGTTTCGTGGCAAACGGTCCGACCCAAGACCCAAGGCAGCCAACCTCGAATGGCCATTCTCGAAGTTGCGGTGGAATACGGACTGAATTGGCACCTTAAAGGCAAAAACACTCCGTATTTCACCGCAACTTATCGAGGGGATGGGTTTTAGAGGCGAGCAAGGTCATAGGCTTGTGCGGCTGACTCGCCGGCGCAGATGAGGTTGGTTGTGGCTTCTTGCGAATCGAGTGCCCGCTCCAGGTCCATGGGCTTGCGGCAGATCGGCAAAACCAAGTCAATACCCTGCCCATATACCGCATCCAGGTTGACAGCGCGACCGCCCACGACGGCGACCACCGGCTTGCCATATCGCTTGGCGCGGCGAGCCACACCCACCGGTGCCTTACCGGCGGCGGATTGCTCATCCATATTGCCCTCACCCGTTATGACCAGGTCGGTATCGCGCACGCGCTCGTCAAACCCCACGAGATCGAGCACCGTCTCCACACCCGAGCGCAGCCTCGCCCCGAGCGCCAGCAGCGCCGCGCCCAAGCCACCGGCAGCGCCCGCGCCGGGCACACCGAGCACCGAGCCAAATGTCCGTGCACCCTCGGGCACGCGCAACAACCCCTGAGCCCGCACCTCGATAATCGCCGCATCGAGCAGGCGGCCGTAGCCGACCATCCAGCTGTCGTACTTGCCCAGCGCCTCGGCATCATCCGTCGGCAGGCCCTTCTGCCCGCCAAACACCGCCAGTGCGCCTCGACGCCCCACGAGCGGATTCTCGACATCCGAAAGCACAACGATACGAGAGCCACCCAAAGCCTGCAGCGCTGGCGCCAAATCAACGCTCGCCACCTGCTCAAGGCCGGCAAGACCGGGGGCGACATCGCAGCCCCGATCATCGACCACACGCGCGCCCAGCGCCTGCAGCATTCCGGCGCCACCGTCGTTGGTGGCACTGCCGCCCAGACCAATATAGAGTGTCCTTGCGCCCGTGCGAACTGCGCGAAGCATAAGCTCGCCCACGCCATAGGTCGAAGCCGCCAACGCCGCCGACTCCGTACAGCTCGAATACCCAATACCCGCCGCCTCGGCCATCTCAATTACAGCCGACTCGCGCTCGCCGTCCACTAACATCCGGGCAGACACACGCTCGCCAAAGGGGCCTGCGACATCGCAGGTTGAGAGCTCGCCACCGCATGCGGCGATGGCATCGAGCGTTCCCTCGCCACCATCTGCCAACGGCAATGCGCGCACCTCGGCATCGGGCCAAACGCGGCGCACGCCTTCGGCAACCGCCGCCTCCGCCTGCGCGCTCGAAACGCTGCCCTTAAAGGAGTCGATCGCCAACAGCACACGGCGGGGTCGGCGGCACGCAGGACCAAAGTCAACCGCCGTGCCAGCATCCTCACCGGCACCTGCAAGCGCTGCGGCGTGAGCGGCGTGAGCGGCGTGTGCTTCAAGATCGGCCCCACAACCGCAATCAGCGCCGCCCGCTCCGCGCAGACCGCCAAAATAGCTACTCAGCAGCTCGCGGCATTCATCCGCCAGGACCCCAGCCGTCACGTTAAACCGATGATTCAGGCGCGAATCGGCATTCAGGTCATACAGCGAACCCAGCGCGCCCGCCTTGGCATCACTCGCGCCATACACGCAGCGCCCCACGCGCGCGTTGACCATAAGCCCCGCACACATGCAGCAGGGCTCGAGCGTCACGTAGACCGTGCAATCGAAAAGACGCCAGCGACCGAGCGACCGAGAGGCAGCACACACGGCCGCAAACTCGGCATGAGCCGAAGGATCCTGATCGAGCTCGCGCCGATTGTGCGCCCTCGCGACGATCTCGCCGTCGCGCACCACTACGGCTCCGATGGGCACCTCGCCCACCGCCGCGGCGGCGCGCGCCTCGGCCAGTGCCTCGCGCATGAACTTCTCGTCGATTTCGGTGATCGTCATCGTTCGCCTTCCCTGTTGCAAATTCAAAACGATGCTATCATTACGACTCACGGAGAGATGGCAGAGCGGTTGAATGCGGCGGTCTTGAAAACCGTTGAGCGCGAGAGCGTTCCGGGGGTTCGAATCCCCCTCTCTCCGCCACTTTTAGTGATGCACCGGCGTCATGGTTCGCTCGAACAGCGCATCGACCACGTCGGCCATCTCAGGTCGACGCTCAAGATCGTGGCCCGATTCCCACCATATCGTGAAAAGTCGAATAATACCGCCGGCGACAAACTCAGACGTCGTCTCAAGTGACACGGGGGCCAGGGCATCCTCGGCAAGCACGTTCATCACGCGCTCGCGGATGGAGCGGGCAATGCGGTCACAAATAACGTTGGTCAACATGCCCGACATGCTGCTTGCCAAAATGTTATCCATGAGCCGCTCGTGCGTCAGAATCAAATCCATGGCATCGTCCAAAATCGCGTGCCGAAGCGCGCGCACGTCCTCGGCAGACACTACGCCGGCCTCATCGGGCTGTTTTTGCGGCAAGCCCGACATGAGCTCATCGATATAAAAGGCAAAGTAATCGTTCTTGTCGCGAAAGTGCTTGTAGAACGTCGTGCGGCGAATCATGGCGCGGTCGCACAGCATGGCAACCGTCAGGTCCTCAAAACGATGCTCCTCGAGAAGCTCGGTAAAGGCATCGAACAGGGCGCGGTAGGTTTTCTTGATGCGAAGGTCCACTGGTATCGCCATCCTCAGGGCAAAGACAACACTCGTCAATCTGTCGCATATCTTACACCTGTACCTCGCGCGCTTTGCCCCGGTGCCGACCCCGCCGAAAACATAACGCTTGCCGGAAAGTTCGGCACGGCAAAACGTTGCGGGTATACTAGTAGCGTTATACCAACGGCAGCTGGCGCATGCCGCCGCGGCCATTCGAAACGGAGACATCATGATTACCGTCATCATCGGCATCGTTGTTGTCATTGTGATTGTCTGCGCCATCGCCGGCATCTACAACAACATGGTCACCAAGCGTAACCGCATCGATAACGCCTGGCAGAACATCGACACGCAGCTGCAGCGCCGCAACGACCTGATCCCCAACCTGGTCGAGACCGTCAAGGGCTACGCCAAGCACGAGCAGGAGACGCTCTCCGCCGTGATCAGCGCGCGTAACACCGCCGTCAAGGCCACCACGCCCGAGGCCAAGATGGAAGCCGACAACGTGCTGACCGGCGCGCTGCGCCAGCTCTTCGCTGTGGCCGAGGCCTATCCCGATCTTAAGGCAAACACCAACTTTACGCAGCTGCAGGCATCGCTCGAGGACACCGAGAACAAGATTAGCTATGCACGCCAGAGCTACAACGACTGCGTGCTCAGCTACAACAACGCCATTCAGACGTTCCCGGCTGTCATCTTTGCTGGCATCTTCCAGTTTAAGGAGCGCCAGGGCTTCGAGGCCGCTGAAGCAGCCCGCCAGGCCCCGACCGTCAAGTTCTAGTAGTTTGACAGCGCATCCTTAATCGGCCAAATGCATAAACCGCCCCGTCGAATGCATACTTCGACGGGGCGGTTTCCTTTTTCGCGAAGGTCCCCCTCTAAGCGTCGTGCATTTTTAGGAGTATTCAACATAACCAAGGGCTTCGGGCGCCACGACAAATGCCAAAGACCGCGAATATCCCTGCAAATCAAACGCTGTCAGCCCGTAACCCCACCCATCATTCGTAGAAAACATCGAGAACTCCCGATTTTTTGCCCGAAGCCGGTATGCAGGGGCCTTCGATTGCAGAATACTCGCAAAAATGCACGTCGCCACCGCCCCCACATGGCGCGAAGCAAAACAAAAGGGCGACCTTCCTTTCCGGCGCACTCCGCAGGACGAAAGAACCCCCGCCGCACAAAGTGCGCAGCGGAGGTTCTTTCATGTCCGAGGACGCGCCGGAAAGGAAGGTCGCCCTCGGGCCGGACAGCTAAGACAGCTTACGCGACGGTGTAAACCCAGTTGTGCTTGTCCTCGACAGCACCAGACTGGATACCAGTCAGGGTCTCGCGGAGCTTCTTCATCACAGGGCCAATCTCGGTGTAGCCAGCCGGGAAGGTCACAGTCTCGTCGGCGCCGTAAACCTTGTTGTCGATCTCGCCAACCGGGGAGATGACGGCAGCGGTGCCGCACAGGCCGCACTCCACAAAGGTGCCGGCCTTGACCTCGGCCCACTCGACGGGACGCTGGTCGACGGTCATGCCCAGGTCCTGAGCAACCTGAACGAGCGAACGACGGGTGATAGAGGGCAGGATGGAGTCGGTGTGCGACTGAGGAACGACGAGGGTGCCGTCCTCCTTCACGAACAGGACGTTGGCGCCACCGGTCTCCTCGACATAGGTGCGGGACTCGGAGTCAAGATACAGGTTCTCGGCATAGCCCTCGCGATGGGCCTCCATCGTGGGCTTAAGGGACATGGCGTAGTTCAGGCCGGCCTTGATGTTGCCGGTGCCGTGCGGTGCGGCACGGTCATACTCGGAAACGCGCAGCTTGACGGGCTTGAGGCCACCCTTAAAGTACGGACCGACCGGGGTCACGAGAATGCGGAACGTGTACTCAGGAGCGGGAGCCACGCCGATCACGTCACCGGAACCGATCATAAACGGACGCACGTACAGGGTCGCGCCGGAGCCGAAGGGCGGAACCCAGGCGGCGTTGGCAGAGACGACCTGCTTGACGGCCTCAACGAACTTGTCCTTGGGGAACGGGGGCATCTCGAGGCGCTGGGCAGAGTTATACATGCGCTCGGCGTTCATGTCGGGACGGAAGCAGACGATGCTGCCGTCCTCGGCGGTGTAGGCCTTCAGGCCCTCAAAGACCTCCTGGCAGTAATGGAAGATGCCGCCGCACTCGGAGACATGCAGGGTGTGGTCGGTGGTCAGGCCACCCTCGTCCCACTCGCCGTCCTTCCAATGGGCCTCGTAGCTGTAATCGGTCTTCATGTAGCCAAAGCCGAGGCTACCCCAATCGATATCCTTCTTCTCGACAGTCATATGTCGCTCCTTACATACACAGTTGCATACTCGCGAACCCGCACGCAAGGACCGAGGCCGACCGCGTCGCAACGTCGCACGCCCGGAGCGTAGAGCCGGACGGGACACGCGAGCAGCATCAAAGCCGATGGCACGTCGATTCGCATGCACGAGATTGTACTCCCCGCACGCGTCTGATAAAACGCCTTTCTTTAACTAAGTAAAGTATTTTCATTTGACCGAAACTAAAGAGGCCCGCCACCGTAAGCGGTGACGGGCCTCAACTGTACGGTTTGCGCGCTGGCTCGAGCTAGGCGTTCTATTTACCCAGCTTGGCCTTAACCAGACCGACCACGGTCGGGATGATCGACACGGCAACGATGCCGATAATCAGCAGCTCAAAGTGCTCCTGCACAAAGGGAATGCCGCCAAAGAAGTAGCCCAGCAGCGTAAAGACCGTCGACCAGGTAATGCCGCCCAGCACGTTAAAGACGACAAAGTTGCGCCAGTGCATGCCGCCCATGCCAGCGATAAAGGGCACAAAGGTGCGGATAAACGGGAAGAAGCGACCCAGGAAGATGGCCAGGTGACCCCACTTGTCCAAGAAGTCCTCGGACTTTTTGATGCGCTCGGGCGTCATGGCCTTGACCTTGCCCGAAGCGATGATCTTGCGGCCAAAGAAGTGACCGATCATAAAGTTGCACTGATCGCCCAAAATGGCAGCGGCCCATGCGGTGGCCAGAAGCGCCACGATGTTAAAGCCGCCGTTGTGGGCAAAGAAACCCGAGGCGAACAGCAGCGAATCACCGGGAAGGAACGGGAAGAACACCACGCCCGTCTCGATAAAGATGATCAGGAACACGCAGCCGTAGGCCATAAGCGGGCCGGCGGCGATCCAGCTGGCGATCGCGGTGCGCGGGTCCTTAAGCAGCTCGGCAATAAAATTGATGAAACCCATGAAGTAAAACCTCTCAGTTGTGGGCGCGGATACGTCCAAGTTGACCAGTATACGGTTGCGGTGCCCCCTCGTGCGCAACCCCACAAAAGCATGACTCCATTACCAGCAAGTTTGCATAACTGACACTTGTAGCGCAAAGCCGCCAAGATTGTCCTTTTTAATCCCTAGCGAATCGCTATACTTTATTGAATCGCATTGCCATGGCGCTAAGGGAGGGCGGCCGGTGAGCTTTATCAATACCATTCGCGAGGACATCAAGACCGTCCAGGCGCAGGACCCCGCCGCGCAAAACGGTCTGGTCATCTTTCTTTCCTATCCTGGCCTGCACGCCAAGTGGAACCACGTGCCCGAGCACTGGCTGTGGGAGCACGGTCATCGCTCGCTCGCCCGCGTGCTCTCGCAAATCACCCGCCACATCACCGGCGTCGAGATTCACCCTGCCGCGCAGATTGGCAAGCACTTCTTTATCGACCACGCCATGGGCGTCGTCATCGGCGAGACCACCATTGTGGGCGACAACTGCGTGCTCTACCAGGGCGTCACGCTCGGCGGCACCGGCAACGAGACCGGCAAGCGTCACCCCACCCTGGGCAACAATGTCACGGTGGGCACGGGCGCCAAGGTGCTCGGCAACATCCGCATCGGCAACAACGTCAAGATCGGCGGCAACTCGGTCGTCGTTAAGGACGTCCCCGACAACTGCACCGTCGTGGGCGTGCCGGGACGCATCATCAAGCGCAACGGCTGCCGTGTGTTCGAGGAGAGTTTCGACGCCAAGCAGCATCGCGAGTACATGCCCGATGACGCCGCCGAGCAGTCCGCCCTCAACCGCCAGGGCATCACCGAGAATGCCCGCCGCGTCAAGGAACTCGAGCGAGAGGTGGCCGAGCTCAAGGCCCTCGTCGCCAAGCTCGTGGACGAACGCTAGGAACGCAAGCGGCACAAAACGACATCGGCATCAACGCAAAGGCGCGCCAGGGAATTCATCCCCGGCGCGCCTTATTTGTGATGTGGCAAAGAGACTGTCCCTTTGTCACATTATGCGAACTGGCTCAGATAGAGGTCGGCGTAGGCACCCTCGGCAGCCAGCAGCTCCTTATGCGTGCCCTGCTCGATAATGTTGCCGTGATCCATGACCAAGATCAGGTCGGCGTCCACGATCGTCGACAGACGGTGCGCGATCACAAAGCTTGTGCGCCCGCGCATGAGCGCGTCCATGGCGCGGCCGATGGCGAGCTCGGTGCGCGTGTCCACGCTCGACGTCGCCTCGTCCAGGATGAGGATCGCCGGGTTGTTGAGCAGCACGCGCGCGATGGTCAGCAGCTGACGTTGGCCTTGGCTGATGCTCTCGGCATCGTTAGCCACACGCGTGTCGTAGCCCTGCGGCATAGTGCGCACAAAGAAGTCGACCTGAGCGGCACGTGCGGCCGCGACAATCTCCTCACGCGTTGCCTCGGGACAGCCGTAGGCGATGTTCTCGGCAATGGTGCCATCGAACAGCCAGGCGTCCTGCAACACCATGCCAAACTGCTGGCGCAGCTCGCCGCGATCCATGCGGCTCGTGTCCACACCGTCAAGGGTAATGCGACCACCGTCGATCTCGTAGAAGCGCATGAGCAGATTGATGAGCGTGGTCTTACCCGCACCCGTGGTTCCCACCACCGCGATCTTCTGACCCGGCTCGGCGGCAAACGACACGTCGCGCATAAGCGGCTTGTCGGGCGAATATCCAAAGCGCACATGCTCAAAAGCGACACGGCCCTCCACCTTGCCTGGCAGCTTGGCGGCGGCCGCTGGCACCGGATCGGCTTCCATCTCGGGCTCGTCGAGCAGGTCGAACACGCGCTCGGCGCTCGCCAGCGCGCTCTGCAGCGAGTTAAAGGTAAACGACAGCTGCGTCATGGGCTCGGATGCCTCGTAGATAAACTGGAAGAACGCCTGGAACACGCCGACGGTCATATGCCCGGCAACCAACATGCTGCAGCCCACCAGCGCAATCACGATCTGCGCCAAGCGGCCGATAAAGCGCACCGCGGGACCGACGGCGTTAATCATAAAGTCGGCCTTGGTGCTCACGCGCGCCAGCTCCTTCGAAGCCTCGTGTACCTCGGCAGAGCTCTGGCGCTCGCGGTTAAACGCACGGATCACCAGACGGCCCGAGTAGCCTTCCTCGACCGCGCTCGTAATCTTGGACACCCACTCCTGGCGCTCACCGGTTACGTCATGCGTGCGGCGCGAGACCACCTTGGTCACCAGCAGCGACAACGCCGTAAAGAACAAAAAGACGAGCGTGAGCGGCACGCTAAACACGAACATCACGCTCACGGCGCCCACCACGGTACCGATCGACACCAAAAGCTGCAGCAAGCCGCGCTGCATGCTCTCGGACATCTTGTCCAAGTCGTTGGTCGCACGGCTGACGACCTCACCGGGACGATGCGCGTCAAAGAAGGCAAGCGGCAGACGGTTGAGCTTTTGAGCGATGCGGTTACGCAGATGCAGGTTAAGGCGTTCGGCCACGCTCGACATCAAAAAGCTCTGGAGCGCGTAGAACGAGGCAGCGGCCGTCCAGATCATAAAGTAGATGAAGATGGTCCTGCCGCAGTTCTCCCAGGTGATGTTGAAGGCGGTGTCGTTGGCAAACGCCACCTGAATGTGGCCCCACAGCTCATCGATCACGCGGGCGCTGTAAGCCGGCGCCGCGGTGTTAAAGATGACATAGAACACGATGCTCGCGAACACGATATAGAAGCGCCAATGGTCGCCGGCGGCCTCGCTCCACAGGCGGCGCACCGTCGCCCAGGTGTCGCGGGGTTTCTCGTCCTCGTCCTCGTCGTCAACGTCGCGCATGCGTTCCGCCTCGGCGCGGGCGCGCTCGTCCTCGGCGCGCTCGTTTTCCTCGTAGAGTGCCTGGCGGCGAGCCTCGCGCTCCGCCGCCTTGGCGGCTTCGTCCAGGCCGGGTGTGGCGCCCGTCTCCTCAACTGTCTCTGCAACCGCGGCATCCTCGGCGATGCCCTGCTTCTTGAGCTCCTCGGTCATGCTACTCACCTCCCTTCATCTGCGATTCCGCGATAGCGCGGTACACCTCGCAGGTTTCCATGAGCTCGTCGTGCGTGCCTAGGCCCACGATCTCGCCGTCTTTGAGCACCACGATCTGATTGGCATGCAAAATAGTCGAGATGCGCTGGGCGATGATGAGCACCGCGGCATCGCGCGTCTCGTCCCGCAGCGCATGGCGCAGGGCGGCATCGGTCTTAAAGTCCAGGGCCGAAAAACTGTCATCGAAGATATATAGATCGGCATGCTTCATGAGTGCGCGGGCGATCGCCAGGCGCTGGCGCTGACCGCCCGAGAAGTTCGTGCCGCCCTGGGATACCGGAGTATCGAGCCCCTGGGGCTGATCGAGCACAAAGGTGCTCTGGGCAACCTCCAGCGCATGGAGCATGTCAGCCTCGGTCGCGCCCTCGTTGCCAAAGCGCAGGTTGCTCGCCACCGTACCCGAGAACAGCCACGCCTTCTGCGGCACGTAAGCGATATGCCCGCGAATCTCACCTTGCGAAAGGTCGCGCAGATCGATGCCATTCAGGCGAATGGCGCCCTTCGTGGCATCGTGGAAACGCAACAAGAGCTTGGCCACCGTTGACTTGCCCGAGCCCGTTGAGCCTACAATCGCCGTGGTCTGGCCACGGCGACAGGCAAAGCTCAGGTCGCACAGGGTGTCCTCGTCGGCATCGTCAAAACGGAACGACATATGGTCGAACACGGCAACCGCGTCGGCACCATCTGCGGACTCAGGCGCCCCGTCGCCCAGCGTTGCCTTGCCGTCCACGATGCTCGGCTCGATTTCGAGCACCTGTTGCGCGCGGTTGAGGCACGCCGCGGCGCGCGGAAGCGTCAGAATCACCATCTGCGCCATCATCACAAAGAACAGGATCAAGATCGCGTACTCCAGCACGGCCGAGATGCTGCCGATTTGCATGGCGTGGACGCCCACGCGGTTGCCGCCCACCCACAGCACCGCCACCTCGGCGATGTTCATCAAAAAGAAGCTGGAGCTGTCGAGACCCACAAACAGGTGGTTGACCTTGATGGCGTTGGCCGCGTAATCGCTAAACACCTCGTCCAGGCGCCGCTCCTCGTGGCGCTCCTTGTTAAATGCGCGGATGACGCGCACGCCCACGATGTTCTCGCGCAGCACCACGTTCATGCGGTCGATAAAGCTCTGCAGGCGCATAAAGATCGGCGCGGCGTTAGCCACCGTAAAGACCGCCGCCACCAGCACGATCGCAACCACCACGCCCAGCAGCGTGCCCATGGCGGGATCGATGAACCAAGCAAAAATGATGCCTGCCACGGCCAAGAACGGCACCGGCAGCACCAACTGAATCGTCTGAAGGACAGCTTGCTGAATCACGTTGATGTCGTTGAGCGAGCGTGTGATCATCGAACCCGTGCCAAAGCGCTCAAAGTCGCTGGCGGACAGCTCGAGCGACTTGTCGTACACGGCATTGCGGATATCGCAGGCCACGTTGGCGGCCAGGCGCGCCGAAAGATAGCAGCCCAGCACCGTGCCGCCGCTGGCCATGCCGGTCGCGATAAGCATGTACAGGCCGTTGCGTAAAATATAGTCGACATCGCCCGTGGTAATACCGGTGTTGACCATATTCGCCAGCATCGTGGGAACCAACAGCGTACCGACGTTATCTATCAGCACCGCAAACAGCGTCACCGCAATCAGACCGCGGTACGGCCTCATAAACCTCATTAAGAGTCGCATGTGTCCCCCTCGCCCTTATCGTCAGCCTCGTTCTCGGCGACCACTTGCCGTTTAAATGCCTCGCACTCTTCGTTCAGAACGTGGGAGAACTTACCGACCAAGCGCATGATCTCGCGCTGTTCCCACGGCTCGAGCGCCTCGAATGCCTGTTGCTCGGCTTTTTGCGCCGGCAACGCGTAGTGCTTGGCAAACCGCACGCCTTCTTCGGTCAGTCGCACAACTTTATTCTTACGACTGCCTTCGGCAAACTCCAACGTCGCAAGCCCTCGCGCCCTAAGCGTCTTAATCGCCGAATTGATGGTCTGTTTGCTGTAGAACCATTCACTCGTCAGCCGACTCACGGCAACGCTTCCGCCCGCTGCACTCGTGTCGACGAGCATCCAGTAGGCGCAGTCCGAAAGACCGCAAGTACGCGCGAACTCCGAATAGATACGATCAAGCCCGTTGAGCATCCGGTCGAAATCGACCGGGCTAACTGCACTATTCATCTCTCCCACCATTCGATAGTCCGAGTTTTGACCAATTAATATCTCTACATTAGTCCGAGTTTTGACTATCGTCAATAAGCTCGTTGTCTATGGTCGGCTCTACATAAGCATATCGACAAAAAAGACCGCCGGCGCGGGGGCGGCGCCGGCGGTTGCGAGAGAATATCGATTGTTGGCTGTTAGGCAGCGACGGCCTCGTAGACCGTGGCGCCCGAGAAGCTGTCGTGCAGGCTCTTACCGCAGATCCACGGCAGTTCGACGACCTCGCAGACCGTGTTGACCAGCTCGGAGCAGTCAGTAAAGTGGCCCTTATCGTTGAGGGCCTCGCAATCCTGAACACGCCAATAGCCATCGGTGTGCGTGATGTAGTACTCGTGATCATTGATCGACACGAAAGCGCGCGTCTTGGAACGCAGCAGCTTCAGAAATCCTTCGAAGTCGGTCTCGACGACATCTCCAGCCTGGAACATGATGTTACCTCCTGGCCCGGCGCCACCATGGCGCGTTGATAAACGTTGGTGCTCCTTTAGTAAAACCTTTATCAGAGCTTATGCGCGCATCATTTAGGCAAGTGGTAAAAAACCGCAGGGTAGACGGGATAAAACGTTTAACCATCCCACCGGTTTGTCACATTCTGGCTGAAGTTTTATACAAACCAACTTTTCCACTTGGTAGCTTGCATTGTTTGGGGCCGACTGCGCGATTACGGCTACGGCACGACGGGTAAGAACGAGGCATCGAAACCAACGTCAGGAGGACCCATGGAGACCATCGAGGCACTCATCCACCGCCGCAGTTGCCGTAACTATAGTGATCGCCCCGTCGAAGCCGAAAAGCTCGCACGCATTATCGAGGCAGGCCAGTACGCGCCGAGCGGCATGGGGCGTCAGCCGGTGACATTTGTCGCCGTTACCGACCCCGCAACCGTCGAGCGCCTCTCGCAGCTCAACGCACAAGTTATGGGCAGCGAGGGAGATCCCTTCTACGGCGCCAAGACCGTTGTGGTGGTGCTCGTCGACCGCAGCGTGCCCACGCACCTGGAAGACGGCTCGCTCGCCATGGGCAACCTGCTCAACGCAGCCTATGCGCTGGGCGTCGATTCGTGCTGGATTCATCGCGCCCGCGAGGTTTTCGATTCGCCCGAGGGCCTGGAGCTACTGGCCGGTTGGGGTCTGCCCGCCGACGGCAGCCTGCGCGGTGTCGGTCACTGCATTCTGGGCTACGCCGAGGACACGCTACCCGAGGCAAAGCCGCGCCGCGACAACATCATCTACGTAAGGTAATTAGTTCCGCCGTTCTACCGAACGGCGGGCTCGTTGACGCTGCGCGGGCCGCATTCACGCCAATCTGACGTTCAATTTCGAGGGCGCGACCAGAAGGTCAGCGCCCTCTCATTTCACGTCACCTTGGCGCAAATGCGGCTCGCTCGCTTTTGGCGACTGACATCGAATGAGCCACTGTCTTGGGCAGCTAAAAAAGCCCCGTCCCAAATTAGCTACCCCACTCGTAAACTTATATTGACGTCGCCGTTGTCGTCGTTTCGTTCGTTTGAGTCGTTTCGGCTTCGCTGCCTTGTTCGTCCTCGTCCTTTTGAGCATCTGCAATAGTGGTGGCCGCCGCAACGATACCGCGCTGGGGCGCGACGCCCGTCTGGGTCTGAGCGCCCTCGACAACTTCTGTGCCTGCATGCGCGAGCTCGGGCGATTTAAACACTGCGTCCAAGTTGGCGCCACCGCCGGCGTAGCCAAGCGCAGCGAGTGCGATGACGATCACTGCAACGACGACCGCGATCGGAACATAACGGTGCCAACCAGCCGGATTGAGTCCGCTGCGGCGAGCCGCCCCGCGGCTAATATAACCGAGCGTTCCGTCGTGCTTGAGCTTTGAGCCCACCACGCGTTTGCGGCCCCACAGTGAGGACTCTGCCTGCATTGCCAAGCGGGCGCTTGCCGAAGGATAGCCGTATTTAGTGCGCTTGAACGAGCCATCAAACCCCGAGGCGTGTTTACCCCACGTCACCGATGTCGTGCGTCGGTTGACCGGCGCGGCACTCCGCCTTCTGCAGCTCGGTTTTGAAGTCTCAGCCATATGCCCTCGCACGCCGTAACCAAATCGAAACAATAACGCTTTGGACTGTAGCACACGCGTCGCGCGCGGTCACGGGCGCCTCGCTCAACGGTCATCGTCCTTCAGCAAGCGCCACAGCGTTGTACGGCTTATGCCCAGCACCTCCGCCGCACGGGTTCGGTTGCCGTGGAGGTGGCCTACAACCAGATGCGCGACATCTCGCTCGGTATCGGCCAGCGGTCGCAGGATATACAGGTCACTTTCGAGCGTCGGGGCGCCAAAGGTTGCGGTCTTAATCACGTCCTCTTGGGCGAGCACTTCCTCCGCCACAGCGCGGTCCACCGTGCCCGCCCCCACCAATATATACAGTCGTTCCGAGACCTCGCGGAGCTGCAGATAATTGCGCGGCCAGTGGTAAGCATCGAGCGTCTTCGTCGCCGCGGCAGACAGTGTGGGCGCTGCCGTCCCAAATGCGTCAGCGAGATATTCCAAATAGCGCGCAACCTTCGTCGACGCGGCTCCCTGCTCGGCGATTGCCGGCGCCACGCTCACCGCACAGGCGAAACGCTCGGTCACAAAGGCGGCTTGATCACTTTCGCCGCCGCCCGGCATGTCATTCGCTGTCAGCACCACATGGCAGCGCGTCGCCAACGCGGTGTCGGTCATCGTGGAGACCAGCTCGCGGAGGCGCTGGGGGACAACCGCGTTCCAGCCCTCAATGCAAAGGGTCAGCCCCGTTTGGAACAACGGCGATTCGGCGCTTTTGAGCACATGGCGCCAACCGCGCTCGGTGAGCTCATCGAGCGCAACGGAAACAAAGGGCTGATCGGCAAAAGGACCGTCCAGATAGAGGCGCTTGGCGATCTCGACCTGACCCGCTCCCAGCTCGCCCTCGAGCATAAGGGGCACACCGCGCGTGTAGCTCTCGGCAACTGGTGCAGCCACCGCAGCGGCACCCTCAACGATGCCGTACGCGCTCGATTCGTAGCGGGCCTCAACTTCGTCGGCGTTGAGCCACTCGATGCCCGCATGCGCCGCGGCACCGCGCACCTCGCGGACCACAACGACCCAAAGCCTCCCGCCCTCTTTGTCGGTGGGGCGAACGGTCAGGCTCAGGCGCGTACCCTCACGCCCCATAACCAGACGCGCGCCGTCTCCTATACGGTCGAGACGCTCAGCGACAAAAGCCGCCACATCCCGCTCAAGCGCCGCGTCATTCATGGTCGAGATCGCGACGTCCCCACGCGCATCGATTGCCAATGCCGAGGCCCCGGCAGCAGCCAGGGCATCGGTCAAGATGTTCAGCTTGGCATTGCTATCCATGATTTGCCCCTGTCCGCGGCGACGTGCAACCGCCGACGGTCGCACGACCGAGTGTTTCAAAATTGAACGATATTGCTCACCAAACACTATAAGGCAGAAAGCGCCGTCCTGCGAGTATAGGTGTTGCCCCGCATCGCCATCCTGGCGGGGCGATAAGAGCTCTTCGGGACTTATAAACCTGCGGACAAGCCATACCCGCAAGAGCTCCTATCGCTCCACCGCAGGCTTGCGCTCACCGGCAGCCAGTACGCAAATAAGCTACTTCTCTACCAGATTCCCAGCACGTGCTGCATTCCCAAACTCATGCACGCAATGCCAATCCAGCAGCAAAAGCCCAATGCGATGGGCTTGCCGCCCTTTTTGACCAGCTCGACGATATCGGTATTAAAACCAATAGCCGCCATGGCCATCACAATAAAGAACTTCGACAGCTCCTTGATGGGCGCCGTAAAGGACGCGGGAAGCTGAAGCACCGTGGTGATTACGCTCGCCAACACAAAGAACAGCACAAACATGGGAAACGCGCGTTTAAACGAGAACGTGCTTTTGGCGTCGCCGCCGGCCTTGCGCGCCAGATGCATCTGCCAGCACGCGAGGACCAACGTGATGGGAATGATGGCCAGCGTCCTGGTGAGCTTGACCACCGTGGCGCTCTCGAGCACATTAGCGCCGGGATGCATGCTGTCCCAAGCGCTCGCCGCAGCCGTTACGGACGAGGTGTCGTTGATGGCGGTGCCGGCAAACAGGCCAAAGCCCTCGTTAGTCAACCCGAGCATGCCGCCGAGCGTCGGAAACACGAGCGCCGCGATAACGTTAAACAGGAAGATGACCGAAATAGCCTGGGCAATCTCGCGATCGTCGGCATCGATGACGGGTGCGGTCGCGGCGATGGCAGAACCGCCGCAAATCGACGAACCCACACCCACAAGCGTCGCGATCTTGCTCGGCACGTTCATGACGCGGCAGAGCACGAAGGCGATGACAAGCGAGGTCGAGATCGTCGCCATGATAATCGGCAGCGACTGGGCGCCCTTGGACAGAATCTGGGAGAGGTTCATGCCAAAGCCAAGCAGGATAACTGCGTACTGCAAGACTTTTTTGGACGTATAGGTAACGCCGGCGGCGAGCTGTTCGCGACGATTCTTGGGAAAGACGAGCGCCAGGACCATGCCAAAGAGGATGGCAAATACCGGTCCGCCGACCACCTCAATTTGTTTGCCGAGCAACGTCGCGGGGATAGCGATGATCAGGCAGAACAAGACGCCCTTCCAGCGCTCGCGTACGATATTCGCCAGTTGCATATGGGATTCCTTCTTTCTATTTCACGTTTGCGACGGCTTATGATACGGCAACATTGAGCACAGCCTTGCGCAAACACAGACTAAGATGCCGCAATAGTTCTCAGACACCAGCCGAATGACCCACCGCGGAAAGCTGATTCGCGGCATAATTAACAACTAACATATGAGTGTGATAGAACAGTTGCGAGGCGCTATGGAAGAATCGATGCACGTTGGCGAGCAGGAAACGAGCCTACAGGACCAGTCCTACCACACCATTCGACGCAAAATCGTCTACCTGGACTACAAGCCGGGCGAAAAGCTGGGCGTCAAGCAGCTTTGCGACGACCTGGATATGGGGCGCACCCCTGTGCGCGAGGCACTGGTGCGTCTGGCGCAAGAGGGCCTGGTACGCACCGTACCCCAAAGCGGTACCTATGTTTCGCCCATCAACCTCACCCTTGCCGAAAGCGCCTGCTATATTCGCGAACACCTGGAAAAGCAGGTGATTGTGGAGTGCTGTGCCCGTGCCACCTCGGCAGGCATCGAGCAGCTCGATCGGGCCATCGCGCTGCAGGAAAAGGCCATGACCGAAGAGGATCGCATCGGATTCTTTTTAAGCGACAACCTCATGCACCGCATGATCTTTAGCATCGCGTGCCGCAGCACCGTGTGGTCATGGCTCGAGGAGACCAATGCCGACCTGGAGCGCTTCCGCTGGCTGCGTGCCGCCACGCAGACACTCGACAATCAGGAGACTGTTAACGAGCACAAGCAAATCCGCCGCGCCATCGCCGGTCGCGATCCTATCGAGGCGAGCTTTTTGGTCAGCAAGCACCTGCATATGATGTTCCGCAACCAGACCGAGGTCCTGGACCAATATCCCGAGTACTTCGAGACCAGCAAGCTCCGCTAACCCGCCAAAAAGGGACAGGTTTATTTTGGCAGGTTTTATCTGGGCAAATGCA
>ENA-ORTJ01000850-ORTJ01000850.1-human-gut-metagenome-genome-assembly--contig:-NODE-850-length-24000-cov-65.753226_pt1 | contig 24000 bp, 21 predicted proteins | sample MGYA00242069_ERZ509187 | MGnify/ENA primary metagenome ERZ509187 (study PRJEB26280, sample SAMEA2338779) | human gut metagenome | biome: human gut; feature: human-associated habitat; material: faeces... | reverse complement strand
TTCCGTTATGCTATTGAGAAAATGTGCAAGGAAAAGAAAAGTTTAAATCACTTCAATTTAAATTTATGAATGCGACGCAAAAGAAAAAACAATTAATGGATACAATTACAAAAGTATTGACTCCTCTCATTGATAACGATTATGTATATTTAGATTTACCATATTATAATAATTTGGGAGATGTTTTAATATGGGAAGGAACTAAGTGTTTTTTGCAAACTTTACCATATAAATGTTTGTATGCAAGTGATATATATTTTTATATACCACGAAAATTACATAAAGATGTGATAATTTTGTTTCAGGGTGGAGGAAATTTAGGGGATTTGTATAGAGAGCATTCTTGTTTTAGGAGAAAAATAATAGAGTCTTATCCTGAAAATAAAGTGATTATTCTTCCTCAAAGTATATACTACGACGATAGTAGTTTGATGAAAGAGGATATTGCATTTTATGCAAAACATTTAAATGTCATAATATGTGCAAGGGACAAATATTCATATCAATTTTTGAAAGATCGCTTTCAAAATGAAATTAAGCTTGTTCCAGATATGGCATTTTTTATTGATTTAAAAAAATATAAAATACCTCAATCTGAAGATAGAGTGTTATATTTAAGAAGGAAAGATAAAGAATTAAGTAATAAAAATTGTTCTGAGATTTCTCCGGTTGCTGAATTACATGATTGGCCAACTATTGAATGCAAAGAGAAAAAATATGAATATATAGATAAGCTTTTTTATCCTATAAAATTTTTGTGTTGGTTATTTGGTATGAAATATAGGAAATTAGCAGAAGATTATAAAAGGGATAAGTTTTATAGGCCTTCTTATGTTCAGACAGGTATTAATTTTATCAGTAAATATTCTATAGTGTATACAACCCGACTTCATGCGTTGATTTTATCTGTGCTTTTAAATAAAAAAATATTTTTGATTGATAATTCAACGGGTAAGCTTTGTAACTTTTATGATACATGGTTGTCAGATTTTGATAATATCATTGTGAAAAATAGACAAAATTTGATAACCCCTTCAAGATGATGTATTACTAAACTCACAAAATACACTTGCTTATGCTGTGTTAAAATATTTAATGAATGGTGTGATGGAGAAATGAGATATATTAATGTCTAATGTATGTGATTAAATATTTCTTTACGGAAACTTTATGTCTTTTATTTCTATTATTATTCCGGTATATAATGTGGAAGCATATTTAGAAGAATGTGTGGAAAGTGTATTGGCACAAACTTTTAAAGATGTGGAGATATTGTTAATCGATGATGGAAGTACAGATACGTCAGGATATTTGTGTGAGGATATAGCTTTAACAGATAGTCGGATAAAAGTATTTCATAAGCTCAATGGAGGTTTATCTTCTGCCCGTAACTATGGTATGGATAGAGCTTCGGGTAAATATATCATATTCCTTGATTCGGATGATTATTGGGAGAAGAGTGATGCTCTATTTTTATTGGTTGAAAAAGTGGAGAAGGAAAATTTAGATGTAGTACGTGGAGAGTATGTAGATGTAGATGGGGTAGGAAATAGATTGAAGACTCCTGATTTATCGGCAGAAAAACTGAAAGATAAAGTATTTGGTTCGTATGAAATGGTGAAAGATGTGATTAATGGTAGATTTTTTTCTTGGTTGTTCCTATTTAGAAGATCAGCTATTGAAAACCTACGTTTTGATGAAAGCCGGAAGTTTCAAGAAGATATAGATTTTGCAATTAGAGTATTTAGCAAGAATCAGAGATGTGGTTATCTTCCTGTTCAGTTTTATGCCTATAGACAACGTGAAAATTCCATCATGTCTACTCCACGTATCAGTAATCTTGAAAATTCGTTTTCTCTTTGTGATGTATTCCATGAATATGCATATAAGGTAGAAGACAAAAGACTGACTCCTTATTATTTGTATAGAGGGATTATGATGTATTATTGGACGCTGGAAACAGTTGCAAGTGATTTGTATATTTCTCAATATAAAGTAATTGAAAAAGAGTTATCTTTAAAACAATTGAGATGTAAAGTCCATAAATGGATAGAGAAAGTTCCAGAGGCTCATTTTCCGATTCATTTATATGTTTCACCTCATATCGGAGTCCTTTTGTTCAGATTGCGTTGGTGGGGAGGACGGGTTTTACGCACACTAAAAATGAAGTGAAATGAATTATACAGCTGTTATCCGTACATTAGGGAAAGCCGGAGAGAAATACCAGACTTTATTGGAGTCTTTGGATAGGCAGACTATTCAACCGTCGAAGATTTTAGTATATATAGCCGAAGGTTATGCTATTCCTAAAGAGACAATCGGAAAAGAACAATATATCTATGTAAGGAAAGGAATGGTAGCCCAGCGGGCTTTACCATATCAGGAAGTAGATACAGAATATATCTTATTCTTGGACGATGATGTGTATTTGCCGGAGACTGCTGTGGCACAATTGTATCAGTATTTGATAGACAATAAGGCAGATGTAATTTCCCCGGATGTATTTCCGAATGCGGAACGTTCTATATGGGGGAAATGGATGATGAGGCTTTCTGGGAGGATGATAGACAGAAAGGATGATGGAAAGTGGGGGTATAAAGTAATGCGTAATTCCGGTTATTCGTATAATGGAAATCCTAAGCACGGAGTATATTTATCACAGACCAATGCCGGACCTTGTTTCTTCTGCAAAAAGGAGGATTTCCTGAAGATTCATTTTGAGGAGGAACTTTGGATGGATCAGATGAAATATGCTTTGGGAGATGATCAGGTGATGTTTTATAAAATGTATTGTATGGGATTGAAGCAGTTGACCTGGTTTCATAGTGGAATAAAGCATTTGGATGCAGGAACAGCGATGGTGAGTGAAGAAAAAGAAAAAATGCTGATTTATTCTGATTTTCGCTTTAAGACTATTTTTTGGCATCGTTTTATCTATTTATCGGATGAGGAATGGTTAAGCCGTTCGTGGAGTATGTTGTGTATAGGTTATACTTTAGGATTTGCCTTATTCGTTTCCTTGGTAAAGGGGCGGCTTGATATATTCAAGTTGAAGCTGAAAGCGATGAAAGATGCAGTAAGTTTTATAAAAAGTGAGGAATATCATATTTTATCGTTGATTAAAAAGAATGTAAGATGAAAACAGTTCCTATAGCTTTTGCTTTTGACAATAATTTAGTCTTTCCTGCCTGTGTCTGTCTGTCCTCTTTACTGATGAATGCAAAAGATGATACTTTTTATGATATTTTTATTTTGCATTCTTCGAAGGTCGATTTGAATAAAGAACAATTGGCTGAGTTACTGAAACAATTCAGTCGTTGTCGGATTCAGTATCGTGTGGTAGATGATACATTCGATCAGTCGTTTGAAATAAGGGGAATCACAGCAGCTACTTATTACCGTTTACTGATACCAGAGTTGATACCAGAGTACGACAAGGTGATTTATGCGGATGTGGATATTATATTCCGAATGGATTTATCGGAATTGTACGAAACGGAGATAGGAAATAATTATATTGCTGCTACTCGTGAGTTGGGTATGAACTTGACGGAAGACGGACAGAAGTATATACATTCGATGCCGGAGTTGAATGTGGGCAGTTATATTCAGGCTGGCTTTATCGTAATGAATAATAAGGCTATCCTAAAAGATAATGTGCATGTACAGTTCAAAGAATGGAGTAATAAGAAACTGAAATTTCAAGATCAAGATATACTGAATGTGGTTTGTAGAGGCAGAATCTATTATTTATCATTGGAATATAATATGACAGATTATTCCTATATGTTTGCGATGAGAAAACGTTCTGTCATCAAGGAACTGTTTTCCGATGCAGAGATAGAGTATGCTTTGAAGCAGGGCAATATTCATTATAATGGACATAAGCCATGGAAGAAGTACAGTGTCAATTTCGACATTTGGTGGGAGTATTACCGGAAGTCTCCTTTCTTTGATCAGAAATTCTATTTTGAGTTCTTCTATACACGTTTGAATGAACTGGATCAGCTTTCGCTTTGGAAGCGGATAAAGATTCTGATTCGTTATTTTGTGTATGGAAAAAGAGAGATTTAAAGGTCGTTAATACAATGGAGATAATAGTTAATATGGCCTGTGGCCTTGCCAACCGGATGTTTCAGTACAGTTACTATCTGTTTCTGAAGAAGCAGGGATATGAGGTAGCTGTTGATTTTTATCGTTCGGCTAAGCTGGCACACGAAAAGGTGGAATGGAATGCGGTCTTTCCTCACGCTGAAATCAGGCAGGCTTCCCGTTTGAAAGTCTTTCTGTGGGGAGGAGGAGCCGATATTTGCTCTAAGGTACGTCGCAAGTATTTCCCCTCGTCTACGAAGGTAAGGACGACTACAGGGGCTTTTGATGCTTCCTTACCAGATAATACGGCTAAAAATCAATATATCATCGGAGTTTTTTTGAATGCAGCTGTAGTAGAGGCTGTAGGAGATGAAGTAAAAGCCTGTTTCTCTTTTCTGCCTTTTGCGGATGAAAAGAATCTTCGCATCGAAAAGGAAATAGAAGCATGCGAATCGGTGGCTATCCATGTGCGGAAAGGAAAAGATTACCAGAGCCGCATCTGGTATCAGCATACTTGTCCGATGGAATATTACCGGAAAGCCATTGCTCGGATGAAAGAGAAGGTGCGGCATCCTAAATTCTATGTCTTCACTGATAATGCGGAGTGGGTAAAGGAGAATTTTCAAGGAATAGAATATACGTTAGTAGAGGGTAATCCTGCCGATGGATATGGCAGTCATTTTGATATGCAACTGATGAGCTTGTGCAAGCATAATATTATCTCGAACAGTACGTATAGCTGGTGGAGTGCCTTTCTGAACTGCAATCCGGAGAAGGTGGTGATTGCTCCGGAAGTGTGGTTTAATCCGGATTCCTGCAATGAATTTAAGTCGGACAAAGCTCTGTGTAAGGGGTGGATTGCATTATAAAGAAAGATGAGCTATAAGGTTTCGGTCATTATCCCTATTTATGGGGTGGAGAAGTTTATCGGACGGTGTGCGAAAACACTGATGCAACAGACATTGAAGGAGGTGGAGTATATCTTTGTCAATGATGCGACTCCTGACTGTAGTATGAAAGTGCTTCAGGAGGTGCTCGCTCGTTATCCGGAGAGACAGAATAGTGTGGTAGTTGCAGTACATGAAACGAATAAAGGACTGCCGGCTGCCCGGAATACCGGATTACAGATGGCGCAGGGGGAGTATATTTTTCATTGCGACAGTGATGACTTTGTAGAACCTGATATGCTGGAAACCTTGTACACGGAAGCTGTTATGCATCGGGCTGATATTGTATGGTGCGACTGGTTTTTGTCTTTCGAAAAGAACGAACGTTATATGAAACAGCCTTCTTTTGATACTGCGCTGGAAGCGTTGAAAACCATGTTGAGCGGAGGAATGAAGTATAATGTATGGAATAAATTGGTAAGGCGTAGTCTTTATGCTGATTATCAGGTATCCTTTCCTGCCGGATATGGGATGGGAGAGGACATGACGATGCTGCTGTTGTTTGCCCATGCCGGACGAGTGGCTTATGTGCCCAAGGCTTTTTATCATTATGTCAAACTGAATACAGGGGCGATGAGTAATGTGTATTCTGACAGGCATAAGGAGGAACTGAAATACAATGTAAATAGAACGGCAGAGTGCTTGACTAAAATATATGGAAACACATTGGAAAAAGAGATTGCATTTCTGAAGTTGGAAGCTAAGTTTCCTTTTCTTCTGATGGGAGATACACGATTGTATCGTCTGTGGAAAGAATGGTATCCCGAAGCCAACCGGTATATTTTACAGAATCGTGGAATTTCGGCACGTAGCCGATGGTTGCAGTGGTGTGCCTGGAAGAATCTGTTTGGGTTGGTGTGGATATACAATCAGTTGTTTCATTGGGCATATAAGATATTGTATAGATAAAGAAGATAAAATATATGTATAAATATTTTATTCATATTATATCGGTTATTCTTACCTCTTTTTATTTTTTTCCGTTTGAGACGGTGGCTCTGCCGGGAGTGAATACAAAGATGGTGTTGGCTGGCGTGAGTCTGCTGATTTTAGGAAAGCGGTTGGCACAACGGAGGGATGCTGATATTAATAAGGATTTTTTCATGTTGTCGCTGTGGGCGATGGGGGTATCATTGGTCAGTCTGGTAACAATGACGGTCAATAATACGCGGGATGGTTCATTCTTGACTTATTTTATCTCGATGTGGGTATGGATGGGAGGTGCCTATACCGTGATACGATGGCTGCATGTGGCGTATGGATATGTCAATGTACGACTGGTATGTAATCTGTTGATAGCCGTCTGCGTAGTGCAATGTCTGATAGCGTGGACAAAGGATGTATATTCACCTTTACAGACATGGATAGATAGTTTTGTAGGAGGAGAGGCCTTTATGGGAAATACCAAAGATACCCGTTTGTCTGGTATCGGAGCTGCCTTGGATGTGGCAGGATTGCGTTTTTCGGCAGTAGCGGTCATGATTGGATTTATTTTGTCGAAAACAGAAGAATTGTCGCATAAACAGGTGGTAGGCTATCTTGTTTCTTTCTTGATTCTTGCGGTGATTGGGAATATGATTTCCCGTACTACTACAATGGGGATAGGACTTGCAATGGCTTACTGGGTGTATTCTACCGGACTTCTTACGCTAAAACTGAAGAGGGAAAACAAGAAACTGTGGCTTTGGTTAGGAGGAATTATGTGTGTAGTAATACCGGTATTTGTTTCTCTGTATTATACAAATGATACGTTTTATAAGAACATCCGTTTTGGTTTCGAAGGCTTTTTCAGTTTATGGGAAACAGGCAAATGGCAAACCAGTTCGAATGATATTTTGTTGGAGCACATGATTGTATTTCCGGACAATTGGAGGACTTGGCTGATTGGAGATGGATATGCAGCAAATCCATTAGATCCTGCATTTTTTGATCCTTATTATACTGGTCCTGTATATCATGGATATTATATGGGTACGGATATCGGATATTTACGTTATATTTTTTATTTTGGCTTGACCGGTACTGTGCTGTTTATGGCGTTTATGTGGAAAGCAGCATGGATTTGCGTCAGTCGATTTAAAGATTACAAGGTGTTGTTTCTACTGATTTTGTTGGTAAACTACCTCGGATGGTTTAAAGTATCGACTGATGTTTTTATGGTATTTGCCATCTTTCTTATGTTAAGTAAGGAAGACGACAAGCAGACTGATTCTATTCTTGAAAATGAGCAGAACTGTTAGACAAATAGTCCGTTTTATAAAAAGAGCAAGAAATCGTTTCAGTTCTTATTACAATCTGTTACGGCTCAAGATGTATGGAGTGGAATGTGGACGGCATTGTGTAGTGCACGGTAAACTATATGTACATCTTTTTCCTTCGGCTAAAGTAAAGATAGGTGATAATCTTTATTTTTCTTCTGGATGGGGAATAAACGCATTATGTGCGAATAAAAGAGGAATGATTTATGCTACGCATGATGCTTGTATAAGCATTGGAGATAATGTAGGTATGAGCAGTACTGTATTATGGTCACATAAAAAAATAACAATAGGTAATCATGTGAAGATTGGGGGAAATTGTATTCTAATAGATACAGATGCTCATAATATGGATTTTCTTTTACGTCGTAGCCCATCTACAGATTGGGGAGTATCTGCACCTGTTACAATAGAGGATGATGTTTTTATTGGCATGAATTGTGTGATATTAAAAGGAGTTACGATTGGTGCACGCAGTATTATTGCTGCAGGTTCTGTCGTAACTAAAAGTATACCTGCTGATTGTGTGGCAGGAGGAAATCCTGCTAAGGTTATAAAGCGGCTTTCCAAATAACCTCTGATAAAAATCTATGAAAATCATCTATTGCACCCACTCCACATGTAATCCCGGAGGGATGGAACGAGTGCTCCTGAACAAGGTTACTTACCTTTCACAACTTCCTGGATGGAAGGTTGCTGTGGTAACAACCGACCAGCACCAGCGTCCTCCTTTTTATCCGTTTCCGGAGAAGGTACGCATGACAGATTTGGGAATCAATTACTCGGAAGATAATGGAAAAGGAGCATGGAAAAAGATAACCGGCTATCTCCGTAAAAGAAAGGAGCATAAACGAAAACTGACGGCATTGCTCCTGAAAGAGAAACCGAACATTGTGGTGTCGCTTTACCCTTCTGAATCTTCATTTATCCCGGATATAAAGGATGGAAGCAAGAAAGTGCTGGAGCTGCATTATTGCAAGTTTTTCCGCTTGCAGTATGGACGGAGAGGATTGTTAGGTTGGATTGATAAACTGCGTACACGGCAGGATGAACAGATCGTACGTCGTTTTGACAAGTTTGTGGTGCTGACCAATGAAGACAGGGGGTATTGGGGACATTTACCCAACATCGAGGTGATTCCCAATGCAGCCATGCATGTGAGTGATGCTTATTCGGATGTGATGAACAAGCGGGTGATTGCGGTGGGACGTCTGGACTATCAGAAAGGGTTTGATCGCCTGATTCAGGCTTGGCAGCTGGTACAGCATACTGGAAAGTTTACTGACTGGAAACTGGATATTTTTGGTCAGGGAGAATGGCAGGAGATGCTGCAGCAAATGATTGACAAGGCGGGGCTGCAAGATTCGCTCCAGATCCATCAGCCTACCAAACAGATAGGAGAAGAGTACGTGAAGAGTGATCTGCTGGTGATGAGTTCCAATTATGAGGGATTCCCGATGGTCATGATTGAGGCGATGGCCTGCGGACTTCCCGTGGTATCGTTTGACTATAAATGTGGCCCAAAAGATATTATTCAGCCTGGAATAAACGGTTTGTTGGTTCCGAATGGAGATATTCAGGCGTTGGCTGATGCGATGATGAAAGTGATGGAGGATGAAGCTTATCGGAAAATGTTGTCGCAGAATGCCCGAAAAGTGGTGGACACTTATTCAGAACAGGCGGTCATGTCACAATGGATTCGCTTGTTTACTTCAATAACTGCAAAATGAAAACATTGCTTCAGATAAATCCGGTGCTGCGTGTCTCTACTTCTACGGGGCGCATCATGCAGGAAATTGGAGAACTGGCTATGCAGAACGGCTGGCAGAGTTACATTGCTTACAGCCGTGGACGTGATGGCATAAAGCCTTGTAGTTCAAAGCTGGTGCCGGTAGGTAGCAAATGGAGTGTGGCATGGCATGGGCTGGAAACGCGCTTGTTTGACCGTCATGGACTGGCTTCTTCATTGGCTACCCGGCAATTTATCCGACAGATTGAACGGATTCAGCCGGATGTGATTCATATACACAATATTCATGGCTATTTCCTGAATTACCGGATTTTGTTTGAGTATTTGTCAAAATGCAATATTCCGGTAGTGTGGACTGTACACGACTGCTGGCTTTATACGGGACATTGTTATTATTATTCTTATGTGAACTGTAACCGTTGGCAAAGTGGGTGCGGAGAGTGTCCTCAGCGTAAGGAATTCCCGGCAAGTTTGTGGGTAGACCGTAGTCGGCAGAACTATCTTGATAAGAAGGAGGCTTTTACTTCCATGCCTCAAGACAAACTGGTGATTGTACCGGTATCCAACTGGATAAAGTCGGAGATGCAGAAGTCTTTTTTCTGCGGATATAATTTCCAGGTGATTCATAATGGTATCAATACGGAGGTGTTTCGTGTGTATGATGCACAGGAAGTAAGGGAGAAATATGGGCTGGGCGATAAGCATGTGTTGCTGGGGGTAGCCAGTATCTGGAGCCGGGAAAAAGGGCTGGATGATTTCATTCAGATGGCTGCTCTTCTGAAGAAGGAAGAACTGATTGTGCTGGTAGGTATTAAACCGGAGGAAAGAAAGAGACTGCCTGAAAATATCATTGGTATAGCCCGGACGGAAAATATACAGCAGTTGGCCGGACTGTACTCCATAGCCGACGCGTTTATTAACCCTACTTGGCAGGATAATTATCCTACGGTTAATATGGAGGCGATAGCTTGTGGTACCCCGGTGGTTACTTATCGTACAGGAGGGAGTGTGGAAGCTGTGACAGATGAAACCGGCTTTGTAGTGGAGCAGGGTAATTATAAGGGATTGCTGGAAGCGGCAAGAACTATACGGCAGCGGGGCAAGTCTTATTATCAGGGCCGATGCCGGGAATATGCATTGATGCATTTTAAAAAAGAAGATCGTTATTCTGATTATATCCGTTTGTACGACGAACTGACGAAACGTGGTTAATCGTGTAAATTATTTGCTATGAATCTTTCTGATGGCTTCTAGAGTGAGGCTGCTAAATATTGGGATGTGCTGATTGAAGGTGCATATCTATTATTCTAAATTAACTCGAAAACATACTCGGATACCCTGAAATGGTGAAAGTGGATGCTGGCCTATAAATGTGTAGGTAGTAGCATTTTCTGGGAATAAATTGAAGTCTATGAATGTGGAAAATCTGAAAGTATTGCAGCTTGGAAAATTCTATCCCATACGTGGAGGAGTTGAGAAAGTTGCATTTGATTTAATGAAAGGACTGTCCGAAAGGGGAATCGAATGTCACATGCTGTGTGCAGCAGAGGAAGGGGAGGACCGGATTATCTTGCTGAATGAGCATGCACAGCTGATTTGTACCCATACTTGGGTTAAAGCTTGTGCAACGATGATTTCGCCTTCCATGATTTTCACTTTGCGTAAAATTTGTGGAAAGTATGATATAATTCATGTACATCATCCTGACCCTATGGCTTGTTTGGCCTTGTTTCTTTCTGGATATAAAGGAAAAGTAGTGCTTCATTGGCACAGTGACATTCAAAAGCAAAAGTTGTTGCTGAAGCTGTATTATCCTTTGCAGCAATGGCTGTTGAAGCGTGCTGATGTGATTGTGGGAACTTCTCCCGTCTATTTGGCAGAATCGCCTTTTTTACAACACGTGCAGCATAAGACGGTCTGTCTGCCTATCGGAGTAGAACCGATGCGGCCTGTACCGGAAGCGGTGAAGGCCCTCAGAAGTGAGTATCCGGGCAAGAAAATCGTGTTTTCACTTGGTCGTCTGGTAGCCTATAAAGGGTACCGTTTTTTAGTGGAGGCAGCCCAATATTTGAAGGATGATTTTGTGGTGCTGATTGGGGGATCCGGGGCTTTGAAGGAAGAGCTGCAGAAGGAAATTGTTTCCTTGAATTTGCAGGAAAAGGTAAAACTATTAGGGAGAGTCAGCGACGAGGAACTGCCTGCCTACTACGGAGCCTGCGATGTATTTTGCATGAGCAGTGTGCAGAAAACAGAAGCGTTTGGTATTGTGCAGATAGAAGCAATGTCGTGCGGAAAGCCTGTGGTAGCTACCAGAATACCTCAGTCAGGAGTGTCCTGGGTGAATGAAGAAGGTGTATCGGGGATGAATGCGGAACCGGGGAATGCGCAAGATTTAGCCCGGGCAATTGAAGCGGTAACGGAAAATGGGGAGGTCTATCGGAATTTTTCGGAAGGTGCGACTAAACGTTATCGTGACATGTTTACGAAGGAATGTATGATTGATAAATGTTTAACCATATACTTGGAGTTATGAAAAATGTAAACAAAGAAGATGTCATGTCCAAAGCCATGATGGCTTATGTGGCAAATGACCATTATTATTATCCGAGTGCGGGGATGTCGGTTACGGCTTGCAGAGTGAAACGTGTGGCTGATGTAATTGTAAGCTTGATAGCCTTGATTATTTTTTCGCCGGTGTTTTTACTTATTTCCTGGTTAATCAAGCATGAGGATGGGGGACCAGTGATTTTTAGTCAGGAACGTATCGGGTATGGTGGAAAGCCTTTCATTTTGTATAAGTTTCGATCGATGTCGGTCGATTCGGAATCGGATGGAAAACCGGCTCTTTGCCAGAAAAATGACAGCAGACTGACCCGAATCGGACGTTTCCTTCGGGAGCATCACCTGGATGAATTGCCGCAACTATGGAATGTGCTGAAAGGAGAAATGAGTTTTGTAGGCCCACGTCCGGAACGGAAATATTTCGTGGATAAGATTAAGGCCATCAATCCGGATTATGAGTTATTGTATCGTTTGCGTCCGGGACTGTTTTCTAAAGCGACTCTTTACAACGGCTACACTGATACGATGGAAAAAATGCTGGAACGTCTTAGAATGGATTTGGAATATATGCGTACCCGCTCTTTATGGATGGATATTAAAATCGTATGGCTTACGGCCATGTCCATTTTTATGGGTAAAAAATTCTAATAGCTTTGATATGAATAAGATAGAGATACGTAAAGGAATTCAACTGCGTAAGATTGGCAATCGCTACATGATTGTGGATGCCTGCGCAGGTAATGTAAATATGAGTAAAGTGTATAGCTTGAATCAGACGGCAGCATGGATATGGCAGTGTGTAGCTGATGGGTGTACCACCTTGGATGAACTGACAGAACGCTTGTGTCAGGAATATAAAGTCGATGCAGAGGTAGCTCGCCGTGATTTGGAGAAACAGTTGGCAGACTGGCAGGCTTTTGGATTGATTTGTTAGGAAAGGTTTTTACTGTGAAAAAGATATGAAGAAGGTACAGAAAGCATTACTTGTGTTGTTGAGAGCAGGGTTATGGGAGAGCAGGATAGAAGATTTGTCTTGTTTTCCAATGTCTGCAGGGGAGTGGAAGAACTTGTACCTTTTGTCAAGGCAGCAGACTGTTACCGGAATTGTTTTTCAGGGAATACAGCATTTGCCTGAACATTTTTTACCAGCAGAAGAATTACTGGTTCGCTGGATGGCAGAAACAGATGCTATTGAGCGTAAAAATATACAGATGAACAAAGCGCTGGAATTATTGGTGCAATGGTTTACCGAAAGCGGAGTTCAGCCTGTATTACAGAAGGGGCAAGGAATTGCCTCGTTATATGAGAACCCTTTGTTACGCGAATGTGGGGATATTGATTTTTATTTCGATAGCCGGCAGATGTTTGAAAATGCTTTTTCTCTTATCCGTCAGTGTGGCTTGCGGGGAAAGGTACAAGCCGATCAGAGTGTGACCTACGCATGGAAGGGAGTAGAAGTGGAGCATCATACATGCTTGCTGGATTTGCATAATCCTTTTTTACAACGTTATGCAAAAGAGCTGGAACAGCAATATGGATATAATCACATGAGCTTGGAAGGAGGACTGGATGTAAGGATTCCTTCTCCTGTATTGAATCTCCTGCTTCAGAGCTTACATATTTTAAAGCATGCTTTGGGATGGGGAATCGGATTGCGTCAGTTGTGCGATATGGCCCGCAGTTGCTATAAGTTGCATGATGAGGTGGAATCTGAAGAAATGAAAAAGATTACATTACAATTGGGAATGGACAGATGGCAGCAGTTGCTACATGCATTTTTGGTGGAACATCTGGGACTTCCAGTGGCGTATCTTCCTTATCAGGAGGTCGCTTCAGATTCATCCCCTTTACTTGATATTATCTGGAGGGGCGGAAATTTTGGCTTGTATGTTCCCGGACATCAGCGGAAGTCACAATCGCTTTTGGCCGGCAAATGGCAGACGGCATGTGCTTTTCAGCGTAATATTCGTTTTGCATTTCGTTATGCGCCCAAAGAAGGTTTTTGGGTATTTTCCAGTTTGTTGAAAGGACAATTGAAATGAGAATAGAACATCAGTTTTCTATCGCAGGATTTGAGGTGAGTGTCAGTTTTCCGGATGGATGGGATGCTGATACCTTATTACCCTCTTTCCGCCCCTTCTATGGTAAGAAGGAGGGGCAGGAAAAAGCTTTGCTGAAGTGTACGGTGTGTACTTCGGTGGAAAATAAGGCTGCGATGCCTTCGGGTGAATTAATCGAGAATACGCTCAGCGATATGGGCTACGTTAGTTTGTATAAAGAAGCAGAAGGGTATTGTGTCACACTTTCTGCAGAACAGGGAGGAACATTGCATGTCATGCAGACTGACAGACGTTTTTCAACTGTCAGGGTGTATTTGCACGAAGAAGACAAACGGGCAGGTCATGCATTGTCTTCCTTGCTTCGCATTGCCTATTCGCAGGCAGTTCTTTACTGGGATGCTGTATCCATTCATGCTTCAGCGGTGTATTGTGAGAACAAGGCTTTTTTATTTATGGGAAAGAGCGGAACAGGAAAAAGCACGCATTCTTCGCTGTGGATGAAATATATACAAGGAACGGAGTTGCTGAACGATGATAACCCGACATTACGTATCGTGGATGGAAAGGTGTATGCTTATGGCACGCCGTGGAGTGGCAAGACCCCTTGTTATAAGTCGCTTTCCTATCCGGTAGGTGGAATGGTGCGTTTGAAACAGGCTCCGGCAAACCGTTTTGTTCGCCAGCAAGAGATCGAAGCTTTTATTGCACTTTTTCCGGGATGCTGTGTCATTCATCAGGATGCGGAATTACGTGCTTGCCTTTATGACACGTTGATTCGGATGGTAGAACAAGTTCCTGTGGGAGTATTGGAATGCAGACCCGATGAAGAGGCAGCCCTGTTATGCCGGAACATGTTACTTCGAACAGACAAATAGAAATAAATTACTAATAACTTAACTATACCTAAACGTATGAAAAAACCAGTCTATTTATGGGCAAGCTTGCTTGCCGTGTTGCTGTTGACTTCCTGTGCGTCGCGCAAGAATTTCGTGTATTTGCAGGATATGGAAATGGGACTGAAATATCCCATTGAAACCAAGCATGAGGCAGTGGTGCATCGGGATGACCGTCTGAGTATTACTGTCAGCTGCAAAAATCCGGAGCTGGCCATTCCGTTCAATATTTACGATGGCACATTCCGTGTAGGAACGGATGGAAGCGTGACTGCAGATGCTTCGAGCAAGGTGAACGAGAAAGGCTATCGTGTGGATGTAAACGGTGAGATTGATTTCCCTATTTTGGGCAAGTTGCACATTGAAGGAATGAAAGTAAGCGAAGTGCGCGACTTAATCAAGCAGAAAATTGAAGCGGGAGAATATATGAAAGACCCGCTGGTTTCCATTGAGTTCTTAAATTTTAAATATACGGTGCTGGGAGCTGTGGGAAGTAATGGAACCTATACCGTGGATGGGGATCGCGTGACATTGCTGGAAGCTATAGCCAAGGCGGGAGATTTGACTTCCAAGGCCAAAGTAGACCGGGTAGCTGTAATTCGTGAAATAGAGGGCGAACGTCAGATTTTTATGCACGACCTGCGTACCAAGGACATATTTGATTCTCCCTGCTTCTACCTTCAGCAGAATGACATTGTATATGTAGAGCCTAAGTACAAGAAAAAGGATGTGGAAGACCGGGGATGGCAGGTTGCTACAACTTTGTTGTCTGTCGTAACGGCCGTATGCTCAATCTTGTGGGCAATCAAGTAAGGATGATTCTAACTAATAGTTACAAAACGATATGCAGACGAACAATTCTTCTAACAAGAATGACCAAGGGCTGAATATAGTGGATTTATTCATGTATTTGGCTTCTCAATGGAAGTGGTTCTTACTTTCCATTTTGATTTGCGGTGGGATTGCGTGGTATAATTATGCCCGTGCTCCGCTGGTGTACTTTCGTTCGGCTACGGTCATTATCAAAGATCCGTCGAACAAAGCCAGTACTTCCGGTCTGGACCGCTTCGATAATTTTATTAACAAGGTGAATGTGGCCAATGAAATATTGCAGTTCCGTTCCAAGAAGCTGATGCGCGAGGTGGTGCAGCGTGTACATGCCGATGTGAGCTATCAGATAAAGGACGGTTTGCGCAACAATGAGTTGTACAACGAATCGCCCGTATTGGTCAGCCTTCCGGATGCATTGCCCGAACAAAGCTTCTCTTTTACGATGACCCTGAAAGATGCAAAGACGGTAACCCTCTCTGATTTCTCGGGAATTGAAGCGAAACCATCGTATGAGGTGGCGTTGAATGATACGGTGGCAATCATCGAAGGGATGAATGTGGTGGTAACTGCAACCAATTACTTGCGTGATTCCTGGCTGAATACGCCTATACGGGTACAGAAACTTCCGGTAGAATCGATGGTGAATTATTATAAGAATGCCTTGGGCATTCAGCAGGAAGAAGAGGAAGCTTCCATCCTTACTCTGGCTTTGAAAGACAGTTCACCAGCCCGTGCGGAAGATGTGCTGAATACATTGATTACGGTATACAATGAAGAGGCCATCAAAGAAAAGAATCAGGTGGCAGTGAATACCGCTAACTTTATCAATGAGCGTCTTATCATCATTGAACGTGAGTTGGGAAATGTGGAATCCAATCTGGAATCGTTCAAGCAGCGGAATCAGATTGTGGACATTGCTTCCTCGGCAGGTATGTATATGACTGAATCGCAGAAATACAATGCCGATGCCATGGAACTGGAAACTCAGCTTCGTCTGGCTAATTTTATTAAGGACTACCTGACAGACCCTAGTAAGGAAACCGACCTGATACCTTCTAACACGGGAATCAGCGATATGAACATTGAAAATCAGATTAGTCTTTATAATGCGGCAAAATTGAAGCGTGACCACTTGATTGATGACAGTAGTGTGAACAACCCTGTGGTGCAGGAGCTCAACAATTCGCTTCGTGCCATGAAGCAAAGTATTATTCGTGCTGTGGACAATATGATTGTCAGCCTGAATGTGAAACGCAATGACGCACAGAACCGTGAAATGCGTGCCCAGGACCGTGTGACGGCTATTCCGACAAAAGAACGGCAGATGCTGTCTATCGAACGTCAGCAGAAAATCAAGGAAGCCCTTTATCTGTTCCTGCTGAACAAACGTGAGGAGAATGCCCTTTCACAGGCCATGGCCGACAACAATGCCCGCGTGATAGACGGAGCAGAAGGAAGCAATGCACCGATTTCTCCCAACCGAAACCGTATCCTGTTGTTGGGATTGCTGGTGGGAATCGCTTTGCCGGGAGCAGTTTGTCTGGCTATTCTCTTTATGGATACACGGGTTCACGGACGGAAGGATATAGAAGGAGTTACTTCCGTGCCTTATTTAGGAGAAATTCCATTGGATAAAGAAGCCATGAAAGACCACCGGAAGAAGGTAATGGCAGTGAAAGAGCAGGGTGATGACATTGTGTCGGAAGCCTTCCGTATTTTACGTACTAACATGGCTTTCCTTTCCAAAAAAGACAAGCCTGCGCAGGTAATTACCTTTACTTCGTTCAATATCGGAGCCGGAAAGACCTTTATTGCACGCAACTTGTCCATGAGTCTGGCTTATATGAAAAAACGGGTCGTCATGGTCGATTTGGATATTCGTAAGGGAACATTAAGCCGTCATTTCGGGCATTATCATGTAGGTGTTACCAATTACCTGTCGGACAATACGGTGAAGGTGGATGATATCATACAGCATCAGGAAGGGTTTGACCTGATTCCGGCAGGAATTCTGGCACCCAATCCGGCTGAATTGTTAATGGACAATCGTTTGGATGAATTGATGAATGAACTGCGTACCCGTTATGATTACATTATTGCCGACAATGTGCCGGTGGGTTTGATTGCCGATGCTACGATTGCAAACCGTATAGCCGACCTGACCATTTTTGTGGTACGTGCAGGTAAGCTCGACCGTCGTCAGTTGCCGGATATCGAGAAACTTTATCAGGAAAAGAAACTGAAGAATATGGCACTGGTTCTGAACGGGGCTAATCCGGAGCGTCATGGCTATGGTTATAGCTACGGGTATGGTTACGGCTATGGTTATGGAACTAAGAAAAAGAAAACGTTTTTTTAAAATAAATGCGTATGAAAAAACAAAATGAGAGTTTAGTAAGGGTCTTATTTAGGGAGACCAAAGTTAATTTTTTAAATCTAAAAAGAAAGTGAGGATTTTATGAAGAATCAAGAACAAAAAGAGTATGAAGCTCCGCAAACTACTTGTCTGGAGGTAGAGCTGGAGCAGGGGTTTATGAAGGCCTCGGTATTTGAAGACGGCAAAGACAATGCGGAAGGTGTGACCATTGAAGAACATGGGTTTGCTAATCCGGGTGCTGATTGGGAAGGTGATTATTCGGATAGTACATGGGACTAATAAATTTAAATGAGCAGATTATGAAAAAAAGTATATTTATGTTAGGTATGGCTTTGACTGCCAGCCTTATCAGTTGTACAGACGATGATCTGGGTAACGGAATTGTAAAAAATCCTGTACAGACGGGAGATGAAATTCTGTTCGGATCTACCTTGTCAGGAGATGCGAATGTGGTTGAAAAAACAGGTCAGACAAGAACGGTATACGGTGATCGTACGAGTACAGGAGTACCAGTATATTGGGAAGCAGACGGTAGCGACACGATTGCAATCTTTTGTCTACAGGCTTCACAGCCAGCAGATCATTTGGTGAATTATAAGGTAACGCCAGATAGTAAAGATCAAGCAACAGCAGCTACTGTTGCAAAAGTAAATACTGCTGAAGCCGGTTTGCAGTGGGGAGACCGCGATACAGAGCATAGATTCTATGCTTTCTATCCAGCAAGTGCAGTGGAGGGCAGTTCAGAGGAAAATGAAACCGGAATGATTACTGCTAGCATTCCGGTAACGCAACAGGTTCAGGAATGGAGGAAAGGAACTTTCTCGCGCCCTAACACCCCATTTGATGGTAAAACATGTTATTTCGGACTTCCGAATATGGATTATGCTTATATGTATGCTTATAATGCAGTGACACCTTCACAAGTACAGGATGGAAGCCTGATTAATTTGCATTTCAAGAATTTGGTAACTGTTCTTGATATTACAGTTCAAGGTCCCGAAGGTGAAGGAAGTTCTGTGATTGTTACCAATATCAATGTGGATGCTATAGGCGACGACCCAGATGTTATCTTGACTGGTGATTTCACTTGTAATATTCGTGCTGCAAGAGACGAGGATGATGGTGCAGATAAAGTGACAGCAACGTGTACACCTGTACCTTCTGATGAGGTGCGTAACCGTATTTCTATACCATGTTACGCGAAAAATCAGGAGAATGAAGTAAACAAGGGCTTTATTGAATTGAAATCGGGTGAGCTTTTGAATGTAAAGGCATATATTATTCCACAGGATGAAAAAAATACAGTGACAAAGCAAACATTAAGAATCACTGTATCAACTTTGAATGGAGCTGCGAATGTTAAAACTTTGAGCACAGATGATGTTAAGCCCCATATGATCAATCGTGTTATTCTACCGAAATTAAAACCTGGTGGTACTAACTATTGGATGAATAACCTGGATCCTAATATTTATGCTTCAGAGCTTTCTATACCTGGAAGTAAGGTTTCCTTTGCTACAAATACTGTATATGACCAACTTTATTATCAGACACAATCTATTCAGAAGCAGTTTGAAGATGGTATACGTGCGTTTATTGTTCCTGCACAAGAGGATAGGGATGGTAATTTTATTACAGGGTATAATTATTGGCTGAATTCTGTAGTAGAAATAAAAGACAATAGAACGGAAGTTAAAACTATTGAAACAGTTGAACAAACATTAGAAACAATAAGTCAATGTCTCAAGAATGCTCAGGCTGCAGGAAAGGATAAGGAATTTGCGTTTGTACAATTGACTTGGTGCGGAGGTGGATATTTGGGCTCTTCAGCTTCAAGTTGGTTAACTCATACTGCTAATTATATACAGGAACTTTCTGAAAAAACTGTTAATGGAGTTCAAAATCCGTACAATATCTATACCAAAGAGATTACAGCAGAAACAACATTGGGTGATTTGGCAGGAAGTATCGTGATTAAAGTAAATACTAATCCAGATTCTAATATGGGAGAGTTAAGCATAAACCGAAATGCACCTATGCTTTTCTCTGCTTGGACAGATGCAGCACCTGATGCCCAAAAGCCTTTGTATTGGGGAACAAATAATAGTAGTAAAAAAACAAATATGATTTGGTTCTCTCAGGAACTTACCGCATGTGGCTCTACAGAAGGATCATGGGAAGATAAAAAAAAGTATGTGAACGACGTGTTTGATAAAAGTATTGAGTTGTATAATAACAATATTCAGGGAACTTGGTTGATGAATGACTTAGGTGGTTATAATACGGCATATAGCGGACAAAATAGAGTGATTGAGTTGACGAAAACTCTTAATCCGCTTGCCGTTGACAAACTACAGGATCGTCCTGTAAATGCTGGTTTGGGATTGATTTTCATGAACTATGCTGATAAGCAAGCTGGTTCTGGTAAGGAATATCAGAGTGACTGGCTCATCCAGACTATTATCGATAATAACTTTAAGTTTGCTTTGCGTAAGAGACCGTCGTCTGGAGGTACTACAACATATAATGCCACTTACACCAAAGGAGGTAATGCTATTGGTTGGGATGAATAATTTAGTCAGTATAGCCTATAGACAGATACTTCGCGGAGATAACCTCCGAGAGGTATCTGCCTTATCATAAGAGAGAAAAATGAAAATATAAACTAATAGATGAAAAGCAATTTAAAACTTTATGTAATTTTGTCCTGTAGCATGTTTGTGTTGGACGCATGTCAGGAAGATGTTTTAGTGCAGGAAAGTAGTAAAGGGAATGTGACGATTATCGGTCGTATGAAGAGTGAGTTATCCCGCACATGTGTGGACAATTCTTCACCTGATGGTGAGGCCGGTATCTTATGGTCACCGAAAGACTCAATAGGAGTTTTTGGTGACAAAGGCACGAAGAACGCTTTATTTGAGGCTACCAACACAGGAAATGTTGCTGAGGCGGAATTTAACGGCGTACTGGCAATTGGTGAGTATCCTACATATGCTTACTATCCATATAATCCTAATAATGTTTCATCTGAATTTACATCCCTGAAAGGTAATTTAAAACTGGATCAAACTTACGATATGACTATTGGTAAGCTGGAAGGTGATTATAAGGTAGGTACACCTACCTTCAAGACTTACGAAGGCCGATATGAGTTTGAGTTTGAGCACTTGTTTTCACTACTGAAATTTGATATCAATGCCACAGGAACTGTTCTGGAAGGAGATAAACTTGAAAAGATTATTCTAACTTTGCCAGAAGGTCGGCGTTTGGGAGGTGAGTTCACTTTTGATGCTACATCAAAGCAAGTTGCTTGGAGTGGTGACGCTATCGGTACCAATGAACTAACTATGGTATGGAGTGACACCCCTATGCTCACTAGTGGAAACTCCTATACTGGGTATGCCACCTGTGCACCTGATATTCGTCAGGGGGACGAAATCAAGATTACCATTCTGACACAGAAATTCAAGGCTGAATTTACCCGTAAATCGTTGGTGGATTTTGTTGCGAATTCTTACTATATTTTCCCGCTTTCACTGGAGAATTATAATTCGGAAATGAAGGTTACAAATCGTCCTGTTATAACATCATTTTCTTTTGAGGCGGCATCTAATATAGGCAAGATTATGGCAACAAAACTGTCTTTCGATAACGGAACTACTAGTGCAAAAGAAAGCCTAGGAGAAACGTTGGATGTAGATGGTGATGTCATTTCTGGTTGTATTCCTTATTTGTACGACTTTAAACTGAGGCCGACATTTGAAGTGGCTGAGAATCTTACTGTAACTGTAAATGGTTTGGAGCAAAAGAGCGGAGAATCTGAGCAGGATTTTAGCAAGCCTGTCACTTATAATGTTTCTAATGGCACAGAAAGTCGTAATTATACGGTGAATGTAACCAACACAGGATTGCCTGTTGTTGTTCTGACTCAAAGTGAAGAAGGAAACGTGAATTGGAATGAAGCTGGGCTGAAAGTCCGTTCCAAAGATTCAGAATGGGTAGAAACTGATATGATTGCTATTTACAATGCGGACGGTACAGTGAATGTAGAATCTCGTGAGTGTGGTTTCCGTTTGCGTGGAAACACCAGTCAGGAGTTTCCCAAATTGCCATTTGCTGTTAAATTGAAAAAAAAATGTGAAGTTTTAAGTATGCCAGAACATAAGCGCTGGGTATTGCTTGCCAACTGGATGGACCGTACCATGCTACGCAATGCTGTGGCTTTTGATATTGCTCATCGCGCAGCTAATGCAGTAGCTGATGGTTTGGGTTGGAATCCTCGTGGAACCAGTGTGGAACTCGTAATCAATGGGCGTCATGTGGGAAACTATTATCTGTGCGAACAAATCAAGATAGATGGTGATCGAGTGGATATAAAGGATTGTTATGAAGACGTAATAAGTGATGAGGACAATCTGAATCCCAATCCGACTACTGCTGATTGCGGTTATCTGCTTGAGTTTGATGACGCTATGGATGAAGCTAATAATTTCCGTACCGCCCGTGGATTGCCCTGTATGTTTAAGGATGAAGTACCTGCTAATTCTATCTATTACAATTATGTAAAGGATAAAGTAGAACGCATAGAAGCCAATTTGGAAAGCGGCAATTATGAAGCGGTTTGCAATGACCTTGACATAAACTCTGTAATTGATTATTTTTTTGTGCAGGAACTAGCTTTTAATGATGAATACAAGCATCCGAAGAGCGTATATATGTATATTGACGGTGGAGCTAAGCTAACAGCCGGTCCTGTATGGGATTTTGACTGGCAAACATTTGTGGATTATGATCATGTGGAAACTTTGAGAAAGCTATGTGGTAATTCCCGTTCATGTCGTCAGGCTGATGAATGGCTATATGCTGCTTCTAAACTGAAAGGTTTCTTGGGTAGTTATGAAAATGATATGCCATATATGTGGTATCCATTGTTGTTCAAAGTAGCTTCGTTTCGTGAACAGGTTCAGAAACGCTGGCAAGTGATTTATCCTGTATTGACAGGTGTGCTTTCTACAATTGATCGGTTAGCAGATGAAAACAGAATTTCAGATAAATATAATATGGCTATATGGTCTATGTATTCTGTGAAAAATGCTAATCCTAGTGCAACTTGGGTCGCATTTAACGGCGATGAGAATTTGTCTTTCGATGAGGCTATGGAATTACTGAAGCAAACTTATCAGACTCGTCTGAATTGGATGAACACGCAAATCACGAGTGGCAACTTTGTGACAAATGCGGAATAATAAACACTGTAATCAAATCATAAAGTTATGATGAAAAAAACAATCTTTGCAGCCTTGGCTTTGGCGGCTGCAGGTCCTGCTCTGGCTCAGTCGGAGCAGACCATACAAAACGGTGATTTTACAGAAACCGTGGAGTACAGTAATGACAAGTACAAAGTGGAAACCAATCACTTCTGGGATAACTGGTTCCTCAGTGTGGGGGCCGGACCGCAGGTGATGTTTGGTGACCACGACAAGCAGATAGGTTTTGGCAAACGTATCTCGCCGGCACTGGACATTGCTGTAGGTAAATGGTTTACTCCAGGAATCGGAGTTCGGTTGATGTACAACGGCCTTTCTCTGAAAGGTGCAACCCGCTGGGGAGAAGCTCACTCTACTGGCGAACAAGTGCCTGGCTGGGGAAGCGGTATGAATTATTCGAAGTTCAAATATTACAACTTGCGCGCCGATGTATTGTTCAATCTGTCTAACCTGTTCTGCGGTTACAAGGAAAACCGTATCTGGAACAGCAGTTTCTATGGTGGTGTGGGCTACATGCGCACATGGGAAGCTCCTACCGCTGGTGATGTAACGATGAGTGCAGGTTGGTTGAACTCCTTCCGTTTGTGTGACGCGTTCGATGCTTTCATCGATTTACGTGCTTCCATGGTGGACGATGCCATTGACGGAGAAATTGGTGGAGCTAAGTTTGACGGTCTGCTGAGTGCTTCTGTCGGTTTGACTTACAAGTTCAAACGTCGCGGATGGGACAAGAGCAAGACTGTGGTTCGTACCAATGTGGGCGAAATCAATGCTTTGCGTGACCAGTTGAACCGTGCAAACGATGAAAATGCACGCTTGCGGAATGCCATCGACGAAAGCAATCGTAATCCGAAACAGGAAGTGAAGAAGACGGCTGCTTCTAATCTGGTAATCTTCCGCATCGGAAGCCCAATTTTATAAACTTATATATTATGAGTGTAATTCAGATCAAAGATAAACGCT
>ENA-ORTJ01000838-ORTJ01000838.1-human-gut-metagenome-genome-assembly--contig:-NODE-838-length-24150-cov-9.821623_pt1 | contig 24150 bp, 14 predicted proteins | sample MGYA00242069_ERZ509187 | MGnify/ENA primary metagenome ERZ509187 (study PRJEB26280, sample SAMEA2338779) | human gut metagenome | biome: human gut; feature: human-associated habitat; material: faeces... | reverse complement strand
CCGCCGATGCCGAATTGCCGACGCCTGCTCCGCAGGCGGAAAGCAGCAGCAAAAGTGCAAGGAACAGGGGGAACAATCGTTTTTTCATAACAGACACCTCGTTTCTTGAGCGGTGCGGCGCACGGCCGCTGTATTTTCTCTTGTTACTTGATTAGACGAGATGCCGTGCAATTTGGTTCCCTCTGTTCTGTATATCAATCAAACAATTTTTAATACCTCATTCTATTGAAATTGCGGTCGATTTTGCGTCTTTCTCTTGCAACTCTGTCGTTCTTCACCTATAATAAACAAATAAATATTCAGCAAACCAGGCGAAAGCCTGCGACGCAAAGCTAAGAAGCCGCTTTCGCAATGACTGCGAAGCCAGCTTCACAGGGCCTGTAAAATGGCAGCCAACTGCCTCGTTTGAGATGCACAGATGCATTACCGATGTAGCAGTGCATCTTTTTCCTTTTACAGAGAAAAGCCGGACGCATTCCGGCTTACGGAGGGGCATATGAACAGAATTACAACCAGACTGAAACGGTACGGCTGTCTGCTGCTGTGCCTCTGCCTGCTTATGCCGCTGCTGCAGGGCACAGCCGCCGCTGTGCAGGATTCCTCTGTCGTGCGCGTTGCATGGTATCCGGATTCCGCCTACAACATCACCTGCGAAAACGGCGAACGCAGCGGCTACGGCTACGAATATCAGCAGTCCGTCGCCGCATATACCGGCTGGACCTATCATTACATCGAAGCAAACTGGCCGGATTCACTGAACATGCTGCAAAAGGGCGAAATCGACCTGATGGCCGGCGTATCCTACGCCGAGGGCCGTGCCCAGACCATGCTGTTTTCCGATCTGCCGATGGGTGAGGAAAAATATTACCTGTATGCAAATCTTGCCACTGCCGACATTTCCGTATCCGATCTGACCACCCTGAACGGCAAGCGCATCGGCATGCTGTCCGAAAGCATCCCGACCACGCAGTTCTGCGAATGGGAGGCACGCCACGGTCTGCACACCGAGCATGTGACCATCACCAGCAGCGAGGACGCAGCTGCCAAGATCGCCAGCCGCGAAATCGACGGTTTTATCTCGGTCGAGAGCCCCCAGTGGCAGGAATACAGCCTGTCCGCGATCACCTCGTTCGGCAGCTCAGATATTTACTTCGTGATCAGCAAAAACCGTCCCGACCTCAAGGAAGCACTCGATAATGCTATGCGCCGTATTGCACACGACAAGCCGTTCTATCAGGATGATCTGTATCAGCGCTATCTGTCTGCCCAGTCGGTCGAGATCCTCTCGACCGAAGAGCGGGACTGGCTCCGGCAGCACGGCGCCATCCGCATCGGTTTTCTGAATCATGACACCGGTATCAGCACCTTTGATATCCAAACCGGTGATGTTGCCGGTGTTCTCACGGATTATGTCGTATATGCGACGAATTGTCTGGGGGATAACGCCTTGCATTTCGACCTGCACGGCTTTGACACGCAGCTTGAGCAGCTGCAGGCACTGCAGAACGATGAGATCGACCTGATTTTTCACACCAGCCAGAACCCAAGTGCCGCCGCAGAGAACGGTCTTGCACTGTCGAACACCGTCTTGAGCTTCAGTCAGGCGGCGCTTACCACGAAGAACCATTTTAATGAGCTTGAGCCAAACACCGCTGCCATCCCCGGGAACGATTTTTCGCTCAAGCAGTACCTTTCCTATAATTACCCCAAGTGGACAATCCTCGAATACCCTTCGGCGAATGACGCGATCAAAGCCATGCGGACCGGCAGTGCGGACTGCTATGTAACGCGTGCCGGTCAGCTGCCGCGCTATATGAAGGACAAAAAGCTGTACCGCGTGTTCCTCACACAGCCGAGCAAGACCTCGTTCGCCGTACGGCAGGGCGATACGGTTTTGCTGTCCATCCTGAACAAAACGCTCAAAACCATGCCTTCTTCCCTGCTGACCGGTGCACTCGCCATGTACGACAGTGCGCCCGAAAAGGTCACCGTTGCGTACTTTGTCAAGGACAACCTGACCACTGCCTCTGTTGTGTTCATCCTGCTCTCTCTGCTGCTGTTCGGTCTGTTCCGCAAGGCCCGGCAGTCCGCCAAACAGGCGCAGGAGCTGAACCTCAAGCTGCAGCAGAGCCAGACAGAGCTGCAGGAGGCGCTCGTACAGGCCAAGGCCGCCAACGCCGCCAAAACAACGTTCCTGAACAACATGTCGCACGATATCCGCACACCCATCAACGGCATCATCGGCATGCTGACTATCATCCGAAAAAATGAGGACGACCACGCGCGCGTGCGCGACTGTCTGCATAAAATCGAGCTGTCCTCTCAGCTGCTGCTGTCTCTGGTGAACGATGTGCTGGATATGGCTCAGCTAGAAAACGGCACCGTCGTTCTGCGGCGCGAATCCATGAATCTGGATGAAGTCTGCGGCAGCATTACCAATTCGGTGCTGTTTCAGGCGGAAGCCGCCGGTCTTACCGTCACCGGTGAGCATGATGATTTTTCCGGCATTTACGTCCGCAGCAGTGCGCTGCATCTGAAAAAAATCCTGATGAATCTGTTCACCAACTGCGTGAAATACAACAAGCCCGGCGGGTCCATCCACATGCAGATGCATATGCTCGAACGGACGGACGAGAAGATCACCTGCCAGTTTATCATCGAGGACACCGGTCTGGGCATATCCGAAGATTTCATCAAAAACCATCTATTCAAGCCGTTTGAGCAGGCAGACGAGTCCTCCCGCTCAAGCTATATGGGTACCGGACTCGGCATGTCTATCGTGCAACAGCTCGTCGAGCAAATGGGCGGCACCATTTCGGTGGAGAGCAAACTCGGCGAAGGCAGCCGGTTTACCGTCGTACTGCCTTTTGAACTCGACCGTGATGCGACCGCAGCAGCAGCTTCGCCACAGACACAATCAGATATTGCCGGCACGCGGCTGCTCGTTGCCGAGGATAATGAGCTCAACATGGAGATTGCGATCTTCCTGCTGCACGACAGCGGTGCACAGACCGTGCCGGTGCAGAACGGCAGGCAGGCGCTTGCAGCCTTCCGGGACTCCGAGCCGGGTAGCTTTGATGCCATTCTCATGGACGTGATGATGCCCGAGATGGACGGTCTGGAGGCTGCAAAAGCTATTCGGGCACTCGATCGGCCGGACGCGAAAACCATTCCGATTATCGCCATGACAGCCAACGTCTTCAAAGAGGACCGCGAGAAGTGTCTCGCCGCAGGCATGAACGCGCATCTGTCTAAGCCGCTTGACGCCGAGACGATGAAACGAACCATCTCCGAGCAGCTGCAAAAGCGGAAGTAAACACAAAAAGCGGGAGAAACCCTGGTTTCTCCCGCTTTTACTCTGCAAATCTTACTCAATTTCCTCGTCGTGCTCCATGGCTCTGACAAGCGGCACCACCATCTGCTTCTTCCGGCTGACGACGCCGGGCAGGACGACCGAATGCTCGCCGCAGTCGGTCTTGAAGGCCGCACGAACCAGCTGCTGCGCGCCCTTGCCGACGTAGAGCAGCTCTGTCTTTTCCTCGATAATGTTGGTCAGCATAGCGAACAGCATGGACAGACCGCTCGATGCCAGGCAGCTTTCCATGTACTCGAGCATTTTATCACGGATGCCGGACAGCTCGTTCTCACTGACACTCGTCACCTGCGAAATCGCAATCTTCTGATTCTGCGCCTGAAAATACTTGAAATCCATGTGGAGCAGCTCATCCATCGAGCGATCGAGCAGACGCGAGCTGGAGCGGAACATTTCTGTTGCATACTGCTTGATGTCCAGACCGGCGATTTTCGCCAGCTCTTCTGCAGCCATGCGATCAAGCGGCGTACACGTCGGCGAGCGGAACATCAGCGTGTCCGACAGGATTGCCGAGCACAGCAGACCCGCGATTTTCGGCTCGATCTCCACGTTGTGCTCATGGTACATCTGCGTGATGATGGTCGCGGTGCAGCCGAGCGGCTGATTGCGGAAGTAGATCGGTCCGCTGGTCTCCACCGAGTCAATGCGGTGGTGATCGATGATCTCAACAATATTGGTCGAACGAATACCTTCGGCGGCCTGATCGCGCTCGTTGTGATCGACCAGAATGACCGACGGACGCTCCAGATCCAGCAGGTTGCGCTGTGAGAACATGCCGACGTATCGTCCCTGTTCATCCATCAGCGGGTAATAGCGGATACGCTTTTTGGAAACCGTGCGCTTTACATCCTCAACCGTTTCCTCCGGCTCGAAGGTGATAAGACCCTTTTTCCGCATCACATGCCGCACCGGAACCGCCTGACCGATAACCTTGACACAGGTGTAGGTATCATACGGGGTGGCGATGATGGAAACGCCGTTTTCCGACGCCAGCTTTCGGATGGTGCGCGAAACCTTGGAGCCGAGGCCGATGACTATGCAGCCGGCGCTCATCTCAATGGCGCACAGCTGGCTTTCATAGCGGTTGCCGAGAATAACCATATCATTTTTGCCGATGTAGTCCTCGAGCACGTCCGGATTAGCCGCCGCAACGACCACACTGCCCTGCTCAAACCGCTGGTCAATATCGCCAACCTCGAGCGTGCCGTCAAGCACATCGACCAGATTCCGATAGCTGGTCTTGGCCTCCGCCAGCGCATTGGCGTCCTGATCCTCGATGTAGAAGCGCGCAATATCGCCCAGCGTCAGCAGACCCTTCAGGCGGCGATCCTCATCAACAACGGCCAGCGTCTGAATATCATTTTCGTTCATGTAATCCCATGCACGGTGCAGCGACAGCTCTTCGCTGATGCCCGGCACCTCGCGGTACTGCACATCGCTCAGGCGCGGCTCAAACGACTTGATGTAGCGCGGCGGCTCCACACCGAAGCGTTCGAGCACAAATTTGGTCTCCGCATTGACGTGACCCGCGCGGCAGGCTATGTATTCTCCGCCGGTCAGCCTGCGCTTGAGGTGCGCGTAGCAGATTGCAGAACAAATGGAATCCGTATCCGGATTACGGTGTCCGATAACAAAAACTGGGTTCATGCACTGATGCTCCTTTATGTGATAAGGGATGGCTCCCCTTCGGAATCCGTTTGATGGAATGAAACCTTGTGGTTTGATTGTATCATTTAACCGTGGAAATCGCAAGGTATGGAAGAGGAATCCGACTCAAAACCATCTGCGGCCGCATTGCATAGGCGATGGAGCTGACAGCACGGATTCCGCCGCTGCACCGAAAATCCTGCCGAAGTCCGCTCCTCCGTCTGCTCGCCTACCTTTTGAAAAACCGAAAATCGCAGCAGTCACCGCCGCAGCCCAGCGTTTTTGTGCGCGAAAAGCCGAGCTTATGCAGTCCGCCGTAGGTCACGTCATCCACGTCGCAAAACAGCGGACACAGCTCCGGACAGCCGTTTTCCTGGCACGCCGTGTGCCAGAGACACTTGGTAATCGACGCGGAAAAGTGCGTTTTGTCGTGTTCCTGTGTGCTCTCCCACAAGTCGGAGGTACGCATGATTTTGAGAAAACAATAGCTGTAAATCCGATAAAATCCCGGCACAGACTCCATTTTCGCCGTAAAAGCGTGCTTTTCTGCTGCCACCCAGTCCATCATGTACGTCCGCATGTGCGTAAAGGTTTCCTCCGCAGGCAGCTCTGTCTGCAGCGTCTTGTACAGCGCAATGCGCGGCAGAATGGTCTGCACCAGTGTTTTCATCTGGTTTTTGGACCTGTTTGCTGCGGTTTTGATTAACCTATCCAGTATTTTTTCCTGTAGTGAAAACAGCGAGCCGCCCCTGCTTCCGCCGAAGGTCTGTATCAGAAATACCTTGATTTGCTTTTGCTGTTTGCTTTGCATAATTCCTTCATCTCTTTGCTTTTATGGGATTCCAGTGTCAATCCATAGTTAGTTCACCCTAACTATACCACACTGACTTCCAATATACCATCCTGATACACAAAAATCCCTGCCGATAATCGACATAGTATTGCTTTTTCGGCATAGCCTGATCGGGCTTCACTTCCCATATCATTCCGTCAGATACTATGGCGCACATCAAAAACGGCTCTTTCCCGAAGGCAAGAACCGTTTCCCTTTGTCTTACATACCCAGAAACTGTACATACTCTGCGGCGGACATCAGCGGCGCATCCAGTTGTGTACGGGGCTCTGCTGTGACCTCGCCCTGTGCCGCAAACTCATAGCCGGCCTGCTCGGTCAGCAGCGGACTTTTGAGCGGGATCAGCCGGTCTGCAAAATTCTTGAGCAGCGCCGTCATGTTCCACGAGTACACTGGCGATCCCAAGCAGACCACATCCGCAGACTGATATGCGCGAAGCAGCTTCTCCATGTCATCGTGCTGCACGCACTGTCCGATGCTGTAATCGCCAAGATGGTACAGCTCGGTTTCCGCTCCGGCACGAGCCGCGCCCGCCAGAAAGACCCCGAGCATGCGTCCAGCGGCACTCTTTTCGCCCACTGGACTGCCGTTGAATGCCGTAAATTTCATTGTTTTCTTTCCTCTTTCGTTTGCTGAAACCTATTGCAGCAAGCAAACGAGAGGGAAACAAGGAACGCTCCGTAGCGTCCAAAAAGCTCGCCGGTTTATCCCCTTCCCAAAATCGCATCCAGGTCCTGCTGCGGATTGGTGGTCGGGTGCAGATCGTAGGTCTCCACCAGTGTTTTGACCACGGTTTCCGACAGAAACGCCGGCAGCGTCGGTCCAAGGTAAATATTCTTCACGCCGAGCGCAAGCAGCGTCAGCAGGATGCACACCGCCTTCTGCTCGTACCACGAGAGCACGAGCGTGAGCGGCAGGTCGTTGACCGTGCAGCCGAACGCATCCGCCAGTGCAAGCGCAACCTTGATGGCGCTGTACGCATCGTTGCACTGGCCCATATCCAGAATGCGCGGCAAGCCGCCGATTTCGCCCAGATCGAGGTCATTGAAGCGGTATTTGCCGCACGCAAGCGTCAGAACCAGCGTATCCATCGGCGTGGATTTGACAAACTCGGTGTAGTAATTTCTGCCCGGATGCGCGCCGTCACAGCCGCCGACCAGAAAGATATGCCGCACCTTGCCGCTCTTGATGAGCGAGATGATCTCCTCCGCGTGAGCCAGCACCGCGCCGTGTGCAAAGCCCGTCATCAGCATATGCCCGCCGTTGATGCCGCTCATGCTGTGGTCGTGCTCATACCCGCCGAGCGCGAGCGCCTGCTCGATGATGGGCGAAAAGTCCTTGCGGCCGCACGCATCCGCCTCGATATGGCGCAGACCCGCATAGCCCACCACCGAAGTCGTGTACACGCGGTCCTGATAGCTTGGGCGCTGCGGCATCAGACAGTTTGTGGTGAACAGCACCGGCGCGGGAATATTCTCGAACTCCGTCTGCTGGCTCTGCCATGCCGTGCCGAAATTGCCCGCAAGATGCGGATGTTTTTTCAGTCCCGGATAGCCGTGCGCGGGCAGCATTTCGCTGTGCGTGTAGATGTTGATGCCCTTTCCCGCCGTCTGCTCGAGCAACTGCGCCAAGTCACCCAGGTCGTGCCCGGAAACCACGATGAACGGGCCTTTTTTGATGTCGGTCGGCACTTTTGCGGGCTGCGGCGTGCCGAATGTGCCCGTATTGGCCTCATCGAGCAGCTCCATGCACCGGAAATTCACCTGCCCGAACTCGACGATCAGCGCCAGCCATTCCTCGACCGAATGCGGGCGATTGACCGCGCACAGGCCCTTGTAAAACCACGCGCTCACCTCGTCATCCGTGTAGCCAAGATTCATCGCGTGGTGTGCATAGGCGGCCATGCCTTTCATGCCGAACAGCAGCGTGGAACGCAGCGAAACCGTATCCGTGTCGCCCTTCCACAGCTCCACGACCGCACACGGTTTTCCGCCGAATTTCTCTCGTTCCGCGCGTACCCGCTCGGTGAATTCCGCAATCGCCTGATTGTCAAAATTGACATTGGTCAAGGTGATGAACAGGCCGTCCATCAGCAGCCGGTCGACGATTTGTGTGCGTTGACCGGCCGCAGCTGCCGCCTCGGCCAAGCGAATGAGTTCGTACACCAGCTCATCCTGCAGCGCTGCCGTATCCGGCTGCTTGCCGCAGACACCCACGCTCACGCAGCACTTGTTGCCTGCGGTCTGCTGGCACTGAAAGCAAAACATATCTGACATGAAAACACACTCCTTTTACGGGTAGTGTTGCCAAATTTGTCAGAAGGTATGCGTTGTTTTTTGTTTCTTCAACTGCTTCTGCGCCTCCAGATACATGGGTTCGGTATCGCACCGATCGTTGGTATCCTGCTCAGCGAGATTGCACTCGACGGCAAGGCATCTACTCTGTCCACCGAAGCGTTTCGGTGGGATTGGTTTGGGTAATCTTCCAAAATCATTCGTGCACCAGGACAATCACATTCCTGCATCGTCTACTGAGATAAAAAGGCTGACCGGATTTTGATATGTACCCCCAATACTGGACACCCAGTATTGGGGGTACATATCATTGCTGTGCTTCAACAAGTGGGATGTTGTTATATGCTCTTATTCTTCCTCGTCCGCCAGCTTTGCCACGCGGACAAATTCATCCATTTCGCGTGTGCGCCATTTCTCCTTGTGGCTGAAAATCTGGCGGTAGAGCGAAATATAGCAGTCCTCGACCGACAAACGGATCAGCCTTCCCTCTTTTACACTGTTCTCGACTGCGTACCACGGCAGAAAGGATACACCGCGGTCAATCTCAAGCATGCGAATGAGCAGCGAGGTATCACCGCACTCGAGCGACGGCGTAAGGATGGTCCGCCGCGCGGCAAGACGGCGGTTGAGTACACGGCGATAATTATCCTGCTCGGTAAGGAAAAAAGGCTGCGTGAGCAGTTCCTCAATCGTCAGCTCTTTTCCGCCCAGCTCCTCGCGCAGCGATGCAGACGCCACAAATACGATTTCCTCGCGCTGCTCCATCAGCTTGTTCCAGTTGTTGCTGTACAGCGGCTCATCGAGCACATAGATCATGTCCAGCTCGCCGCGTTCCATGTGCTCGATCAAATCTTCCGGCTCACCGACCGTGATGCGGATAGACACTTTCGGGTTGAATTTGCGGTACAGATGCAGCACTGTCGGCAGCTTGAGACATGCAAGCGACTCAATCGTGCCGATATGCAGCGAACCGTGCAGCTCTGCCGTGGATGTGACCGACATGCGCGCCTGATTGACCTGATTCATTACGTCGCACGCATGGCTGAGAAAACGCTCGCCCGTGTCGGTCAGCGCGATACGCTTGCCCATGCGGTCGAACAGACGCGTGTCCAGTTCCTCCTCCAGCTGGCGTATCTGCACCGTTACCGCCGACTGTGAGTAGCCGAGGCTCTCTGCTGCGCGTGAAAAACTCTTAAACTGTGCTACCCGAATAAAGGTTGCAAGCTGCCGAAGCTCCATGAATTTCCCTCTCTCCCCTATATTATCAATATTTTGAATCGAAATGATAAAATATATGAATTTGACTTAACCCATTAAACAGAATATACTAAATCTACAAAGAGGTCAAGAAAGAAATTGGAGGTTTACCACAGATTTTTTAATTATCCTTTTTACACAAAAACCGCGTCCTATTTTACAGCATTTCGCCTAAAATAAGCGGTTCTTTTTGTGTCCGGAGGCAAAAAAATCTCGGCAGACTTCCACGGCAGCAGACCAAAGAGGGGCAAACAAACGGTCTGCGCCGCAAAGGGTAACACCGCATAACCGAACTGTGTGGTGCTGCCCGCCAAAAAAGGAGGAAAAAGAAATGGAAGAAAAGAAAAAATTCAAACTCGGATTACTGCCCAAGCTCATCATCGCCATCATTGTCGGCATCCTGTTCGGCCAGTTCCTGCCGGAAGGCTTCTGCCGCTTTGTGGTAACGCTCTCGTCGTTCTTCAGCCAGTTCCTGTCGTTTATCATCCCGCTGATGATCCTCGCGTATGTTACCATGGGCATTGCTAACCTCAAGAGCGGCGCGGGCAAGCTGCTGCTCATCACGGTCGCCATCGCCTACTGCTCGACCCTGATCGCAGGCTCGGCTTCGTTCTTTGTAGCCGACACCCTGTTCCCGCACTTCATGAGTGCGGACGCGCTCGACAAGATCGCCGCAACCGCAGGCAACTCGCTGGAGCCGTACTTCAGCCTGGAAATTCCGGCGCTGATGAACACGCTGTCCGCTGTTGTTACGGCGTTTGTGCTCGGTCTGTGCATGTCCAGCCTGCGCGGCAAGACCATCGGCGACACGCTGTACAACGGCGTTTCCGACTTCTCCGGCATCATTGACTGCGTACTGCACAAGGTCATCATTCCGCTGCTGCCGCTTTACATCTGCGGCACGTTCACCGATATGACCAAGTCCGGCAAGACCTTTGCCATCCTCGGTATTCTGTGGAAGGTATTCATCGTTGTTATCATCATGCACCTGATCTGCATCTGCATCCAGTTCGTAATTGCAGGTCTGGTCAGCCACAAGAACCCGTTCACGCTCATCCGCAACCAGATTCCGGGCTACGCAACCGCACTGGGCACCCAGTCCTCTGCAGCTACCATTCCGGTAAACCTCCAGTGCGCTGAGGCAGACGGCGTTTCCTCGGAAATCCGCAACTTTACGGTTCCGCTGTGCGCGAACATCCACATGGCAGGCTCGATGATCACCATTACAGCCTGCGCTACCGCAGTCTGCCTGATGAACCAGCTGCCCATCTCCATCGGCACCGTTATCCCGTTCATCATGACCCTCGGCATTGCCATGGTGGCGTCTCCCGGTGCGCCGGGCGGCTCCATTATGACCGCCCTGCCCTTCCTGTACATGATCTTCGGCACCGAGGCCGGCGACCCGAGCGGCCCGATCTGCGCCATCATGGTTGCACTGTACATCACGCAGGACTCGTTCGGCACCGCCTGCAACGTTTCCGGCGACAACGCGATCGGCGTGATCGTGGAGACCATCTACCGCAGGTTTATCTGCAAATCCTCCGCTCAGTAAGGAGAATCCCCTATGTCCTTTATCAGTGTTTTTGATGTGCTGGGACCGAATATGATCGGTCCCTCCAGCTCCCATACCGCCGGTGCGGCCGTTATCGCGTATCTGGCGCACAAGATGATCGCGCCGCCGCTTAAAAAGGTGGATTTCACCCTGTACGGCTCGTTCGCCAAGACCTATCACGGCCACGGCACTGACCGTGCGCTGCTCGGCGGCATCATGGGCTTTTCGACCGATGACACCCGCATCCGCAATTCGTTTTCGATTGCGACCGAGCGCGGTCTGTCCTACTCATTCACGCCGTGTGAGACCGAGACCGATGTTCATCCGAACACCGTGGACATCCGCATGGAGAACGCCGCCGGTCAGGTGATGACCATCCGCGGCGAGTCGCTCGGCGGCGGCAAGTGCCGCATCGCGCGCATTAACGGCGTTGAGGTTGACTTTACCGGCGAATACAGCACGGTCATCGTCGTTCAGCAGGACAAGCCGGGCGTCGTGGCGCACATCACCAAGGTGCTCAGCGACAAGGGTGTAAACATTGCATTCATGCGCCTGTTCCGCGAGTCCAAGGGCAACACCGCCTACACCATCGTCGAGTCGGACGGTCATTTCCCCGAGGGCATTGAGGAACCGCTTAAAAACAATCCCAACGTCCACGACGTCATGATCATCGAACCGTAAGGAGGAGAGCAGATTATGGATTTTAAAAACGCATCCGAGCTGCTTGCACTCTGCACGCAGCAGCAGCTCCCCATCTCCGAGATCATGCGCCGCCGCGAGTGCCAGCTGGGCGAAACCACGCGTGATGAGGTCACGCACCGTATGAAGAGGGCGCTTGAAATCATGCGCTCATCCGCGCTGACACCGCTCAAAACGCCGGTCAAGTCCATGGGCGGCCTGATTGGCGGCGAAGCCAAAAAGCTGGCGCAGCACGCGGCCAAAGGCCGCTCCATCTGCGGGGATGTGCTGCACAAAGCGGCGCAGTACGCGATGGCAGTGCTTGAGGTAAATGCTTCTATGGGGCTGATTGTCGCAGCACCGACCGCAGGCAGCGCCGGTGTTCTGCCGGGCATGCTGTTTGCCCTGCAGGACCGCTACAACATCTCGGATGAACGGCTGATCGACGCCCTGTTCAACGCCGGTGCGATCGGCTACCTTGCCATGCGCAACGCAACCGTTGCAGGCGCGGTCGGCGGCTGTCAGGCTGAGGTCGGCATCGCATCCGCAATGGCGGCCAGCGCGGCTGTCGAGCTGATGGGCGGCAAGCCTGAGCAGTGTCTTGACGCGGCCTCCACCGTGCTGATGAACATGCTCGGTCTGGTCTGCGACCCGGTCGGCGGACTGGTCGAGTATCCGTGCCAGAACCGCAACGCGGCAGGTGTAGCCAACGCGCTCGTTGCCGCTGAGCTCTCACTCGCGGGCATTCACCAGTTTATCCCGTTCGATGAAATGCTCGATACCATGTATGCGGTCGGCCGCCGCATCCCCATCGAGCTGCGCGAGACCGCCCTCGGCGGCTGCGCTGCCACACCGTCTGCATGTGCAAAATGCGGACTGTGCTCTTAAATCAGATCATATCGATACTCTTTTTCGCAGGACATTCCCACCCCTCGGGAATGTCCTTTTCGCTTTTCGCTTACAGAATAAGCTCTTATCATGAAAGCAGAACCGCCCAAATCAAACTATCCCTCCCGGGCAGTAATCGGGAGGGATAGTTGTATCATCTGATTGTTACTGATACTCCGCATTGAGGAACATGGGCTTGATGGCGACAACTTCATCGTATTCATCCTGCGAGACTGTGACATCCGCGTTTAGCGCCTTCAGGTCAGCCTTCACAACGTCGAGCGCCTGCACGGCAGTCACTGCGCGGCCATCCATGACGGCACGCTGCATGCGGCGCAGCACAACCGGATGTGCATAGCGGGCCGGCAGCGGGAAATTCAGATAATCCGCAAGGTAAGCCTGCATTTTCTCCTGTGCCTGCGCATCATTCTGCATGATGGAGGTACGGTTGTTGCGTGCTGTCGGCAGGACGCTGAAGCCTGCAAACGTGAAAATCGCGGCAAGGCCGAACAGCGTAAAATAAATCGAGAACGAGCCGTGACGCACGAAGGAAACGATACCGTAAGCCAGCGCCGCAAATCCCAGCAGTGTGATCGCCATAGCGGCCCAGCGGTAGCTGCCGTTCGTACACTGAAAGTTCCGGCGACGTTTTGCGGCTGCGCTCAGTTGTTCGGTCAGCTCAGGACGGCGCTCCAGATAGTCGATTGCGTTATCGAGTGCCTGCACGGTTTTCTCCGCCTGTGCGCTCATCGGTGGACGATTGCGCTCTTCTTCCTCCCGGCGGGCCTTCTCCTCGGCAATGCGCTGCTCTGCCGCCGCACTGACACACGGAATAGACGGGTGCTCAGCTCGGATAACGTTCAGGAACTCATCGACCTGCTGCTCATACTTGAAATTGCACACCTTCTGTCCGCCGTCGAACTCCACGACCAGATAAGACAGCGTGGCGAAAATGCCCTTGCCGGAAAAGCCGCCCTTGCTCATCGCAACGCGCTTGTACACACGCGTTACCATGGAAAGCGGAACATAATACCGCCGGTCAACAAAATAGCTGTTCAAATAGAGGGCATGCCTGCCGATGCCGCACGGACCGATTTTCCGACAGGTTTTTTTATCCTCGGCAAGCGCCGCGTCATCAATGCGCCCCGCGCTGAGCGGATAAGGTTTCAACATTTTCCGTCACCCCGCAATTATCGTTATGGATGGCCGCAGCCGACCGCACAAAGGAACGGCCGGCTGCAGCAATGCTATTATATTCAAGCAGATTTCTTTGCGCTGCGCTTCTTGGTCGCACGAATGAACAGTGCGAGCAGCAGTGCCGCGAATACAATACCGATCGGGTACGCCACTGCGGTATTGTAAATTACCGTGCCGTCCGCTGTCTTGCTGTTCAGCAGGCTGCCGAGGCACTCCGGCGCGAGGATGAAATAGGTGCAGGAAACTGCACTCATGAACGTAGCCGGAACAGCTGCCATCCAGAAGTTCTTCTTTTCGGTGAACAGGTACATAGCCGCTGCCCACAGAACGATCATAGCGAGCGTCTGGTTGGTCCAGCTGAAGTAACGCCAGATAACCGTGTAGTCGATCAGACCGGTCGCATTGCCGATGCCGAGGATAGCGCCGATACCCAGTACCGGGATACACAGCTTCAGGCGATTTGCGTACGAACCCTGATCCATGTGGAACCAGTCGGACAGCGTCAGACGAGCGGAACGGAATGCGGTATCACCGGAAGTGATCGGGCAGACAACAACACCGATCATGGCCAGAGCAATGCCAACGCCGCCCATAGTCTTGGAGCATACATCGTAGATCGCTGCGGACTGACCGCCTGCCAGCGCTTCCGCCAGACCGGTGTTGAGACCGCCGGTGACCTCATACAGAGCACAGCCGGCTGCCGCCCAGATCAGTGCGATAATGCCTTCGGCTACCATTGCGCCGTAAAATACGAAGTGACCCTGCTTCTCGTTCTTCATGCAGCGAGCCATCAGCGGCGACTGCGTGGAATGGAAGCCGGAAATTGCACCGCATGCAACCGTGATGAACATAAAGCTCCAAATCGGCGTGCCGGACGGATGCATATTGTACAGGTGAGACCAAATCTCCGGAATGGTGTAATTCGGGTTGGTGAAGATACCGATGATAACGCCGACCGCCATGATGATCAGGCACATGCCGAACAGCGGGTATACCTTGCCGATGATCTTATCAATCGAAATAAAGGTTGCAATAAAGTAGTAAGCCAGGATGACGATCAGCCAGAACAGCGTGGTCGAAAGCACACCGGACACACCGTTGTTCTTGCACAGCGTAATGATCAGACCGGCCGGACCGACTGCAAATACCGTGCCGACCATGATCAGCAGTACGACCGAGAACACACGCATGATATTCTGCATGGTGTGACCAAGGTACTTGCCGGTAACCTCTGCGATGGAAGCACCATCATTTCGCTCACTGATCATGCCGGAGAAGTAATCGTGTACGCCGCCGGCAAAAATGGTGCCGAATGTGATCCACAGGAATACGACCGGGCCCCAGAGGGCGCCCTGCAGGGCACCGAAAATCGGGCCAAGGCCGGCGATGTTCAGCAGCTGTACCAGAAACAGCTTCCACTGCGGCATGACAACGTAGTCAACGCCATCGTTAATACGAACTGCCGGCGTTTCACGGTCATCCGGACCAAAGGTTTTGTCTACAATTTTACCATAAGTAAGATAGCCGGTGATCAATAATAATAAGCATACGATAAAGCTGATCATATTATCTTCTCCTCTATACCGGCTGCGAAAGCATGACTTTCGCATAAAAATTACCGAAAAGCCTACTTTTTCATTCCTCTTTTCCCTTTCGGCAATCTCTATTATGAACCTATGATATAAAAACCACAAGGGCAATATGTTATAATTTTAACAAGAAAAATTTATTGAAATTTGTCTCCTTTAGAAAAAACTATCAGTGTAATAAAATCCCCCGGCCAATGGCCGGGGGATTCGTTCGCCCTTACAGGAAAGTATTTACTTTTCCAGTTCGGTCCAGTCACGAGTTTCGCGCAGCTTGCTCCACTTCTCGTACTTGTTTGCCTTGATGTCGTAATAGTGGCTGTTCGTAGCCTCCTGTACGGCCAGGTAATACCATGCGGAAGTATCGGAGTTGTCGCTCCACTTGATCATGTCGTTGTGCAGGTCCTCTGCGGTCTCCGGAAGGCGCTTGAGGACGCGGTTTACGAGCGTCATCGCCTCGGCACGGGTGATCTTGTTATTCGGACGGAAGGTGCCGTCGGTATAACCGTTGATCCATCCGTTGTTGGCAGCGGCGCTGATTTCGTTCTTTGCCCAGTGGGATGCAATGTCGCTGAAATCAACAGCGGTCGTGTTGGCCTTGTCGTCAAAACGAGCTGCGATCGCAGCGAACTCCGCACGGGTGATCGGCGCATTCGGATTGAACTTGCCGTGGCTGTCGCCCTTTACAATGCCCATAGCGCTCAGCGTAGAAACAGCGTGGTTGTACCATGCGCCGGCTGCTACGTCGGAGTAGCTGTTGGTCTTCGTAGAGTTTGCATTGCGGGTCTCATCGGTGAGCAGACGGAAGAAGATGGTTGCTACCTCAGCACGGGTAATGCCGTTCTGCGGACGAACGGTGCTGTCCGGATAGCCTACGATGTAAGCATAGTGGTCATCGCCGTTCAGACCGGTCGGTACATCATCCGGAATGGTAACGGTGGGCTTGTGGCCGCCGCCACCGCCACCGGAGGATTTTTTCGTAAAGGTCCATACGCCGTACAGGGTAATATCGTCCTTCAGTTCCTGCTCACCGGACAGAACCTTGCCGTCCTTGTCCTTCCAACCTGCAAATGTGAAAGTTCCGTTTACGCCGTCCTTCGTGCCGGTCACACTCTCCGGAACCTCGACAACGGTGTATTTGCTGCCAACCAGCATACTCTGTGCAGTAGGTGCGGTATAACCTTCCGGAAGATCACCTGTTACGTTATAGGTAAGAGTAAACAGTTGAGCATGTGCAGCTTTCAGCGCAATCGTACCTTTAAAATTCTCTACCAGTTTAAAGATTTCATAATATATTCCGGTTTTATAAGTCGGTACTTTGGTAGCCAGCGTTGCATCGATATCCAGTTCACTGTATTTTTCGCCCCAGCGATGTCTGGTACTTGCATCCTTAAAACCGTCATAATACCAATCGGTAATCGGATGGTTGTCAGAGGACAGAATCAGGTCGCCGCTCATTTCTGTTGCTTCTGGAAGATTCAGTTGATTGCCACTGCCAGAATAAACATCATCGCCGATGGTCTCCGCGGTATTATTGTACAGGGCGCTGTTCTTTGCAATCTTGACGGTAACATCCTTCATAGCTGCAATACCGCCGCCATTACCGCCGCAGTGGTTATCGGTAATTGTGACACCTGCTGCAACATTCAGGACTTCGTCCTCAAGCGGATTATTTGGGAGATTTACATTTTCGATATAGATTGCACCACCGTGCATCTTTGCGCTATTGCCGGTAATGCTGCCGCCGTTCAGCGTAATACCGCGCCAGTTTTTGCTGAAAATTGCACCGCCACAGGAATTTTTAGCGACATTATCAGTGATAAAACCGTCGTTCATGATGAACCGGGAGCCATTACCAACCAGATATACGCCGCCACCGCCATTTGTTGTGGTGAGAGTTTTCGCAGTATTCGAGGAAATCTCGGATTTTCCGCTCATGGTAAAAGATGCAGTTATATGCATATCGTTATACTGGTACATCGACGCACCCATACCGAGTGCTCCACCAGTATTCGCGGAGTTGTTGTTCAGCTTTGTATCTACGATTTCACAGGCGCAATTATAATATCCGTCAATTGCCCAACCGGATGCCATATAGATTGCACCGCCGCTGTTGGTAGCGGTATTATCGTGGATTTCAGAGCCTTTGATTTGAACATTCGCAGAACCGCTGATGTTGATAGCGCCGCCATTCACAGCGGTGTTTTCCGTAATATTACATTTCTCCAGAAGAATTTCACCACTCTGGATATCCAGACCACCGCCATTCGTAGATTTGCCACCGGTGACAGTGCCGTTCTTAACTGTTACGACTATATCTTTGCCCGAAATGGAGACAACCGTTTTCGTGCCATCACCCGTCAGCGTAAAACCGCCGAGGTCGAGCGTCAGAGACTTTTTAATCTTGATATTTTCCGTAACATCACGGAGCAGAACGATAGGTTCGCTGCCGTCTGCTGCGGTAATCGCGTCAGCAACAGTCGGATACTCCTTCTCGCCGATCTTTGCAGCGTTTTCCGGTGTTTCCGGTTTTGTCGGAGTTTCCGGTTCTGTCGGAGTCTCCGGTTTTGTCGGAGTTTCCGGTTCTGTCGGAGTCTCCGGTTTTGTCGGAGTTTCCGGTTTTGTCGGAGTTTCCGATGCGGATGTGCCGCCTCCTGCAGTGGTGTCCTTACCTGCAGGATTTACGTTCTCAGAAGGCTGACCGTCCGTCTGAGACACCGTGGGATTTGCGTTCGTTTCATTTTGGGTGGCAGGCTGAACCTGCTCCTGCGTTGTCATTTCTTTCTGCTCCGCTGTATCCGCTGCTGCAAATGCGAACGGAGACATCGTCAGCATCATGGATGCCGCCAGAATGCTGGCTAAGAATCGATTATTTTTTCCTGTTTTCATCATGAAAACCCCTCCTTCAATAGTAAAAGACTACTATGAAGAAGCTGCATTAGGAAACCGGCTGCCATGCGGAATACCTTCCGTTTAGGCCCTTGGCTTTGCGAGACCGGCTTTCACCGGTGGTGCCCTTGTCTGTACAACTTACTCCTTACCGAGTAGCACAGATGGTTGGTTCTTTTTGAAATGACTGTTGGCAACGCAGAATGGTTGTTCAGTCTCCAAATAAAATACCCCCTTTACAGCGCGCATAGCTCTGCAAGGGGGTAACAAAGTACCTTTGGCAACCGGCTGCCATGCGGAGAAAAAACTCCGTTTAGGCCCATCTGGCTTTGCGACACCGGTTTTCACCGGCTGTGCCTTTGTCTGTACCTGTATCCCTTTACGGAAGTCATGCACAGAATTTTACGATCTTTTCTGTCGGCAGACACGTCGGACTGCATACCCAGTCCTTTGCCTGCGCAGAACAGAAATCCTTCGGATCCTCTTCTTCAGTATACCATAAATGCCCGCGAATAACAAACAAATACTGTAAAAAGCGAAGAGGGATTCCAATCCGGAATCGTTTTTTTATGCAATAAATCGCCGCTGATCGGACATAAACATATCTAATCAGGACCATTTGCATACAAATTAAAACAGAAACGTGTTAAGCCGCAGCTACTGCAAGCGCATCGCTGGTGTTGGTGTAGGTCAGCGGAGATACACAGTCATGCAGGGTTTTTGCGTTCTTTACGCTGCGGGTAACCGCGTAGGTCAAGTCGATCTGATACCACTTGCCGTTCAGGTTTACCTTGTTCCAAGCGTGGTAGCTGGAGCCGGCGTAGCCCTTGGTCAGTGCACACGGGATGCCCTGGCTGCGGCACATTGCTGCAAACAGCGAGGAAAAATCGTAGCAGATACCGGTGGTGCCCTTCAGGGTAGCGGCGGTATCCGGGATGTACTTGGTGATCTTGCCGCTGGTGATCTCATTCGCCAGCTTGTTATCATATGTATAACGGCTTGCCATGTAGTTGTAGATGGCGATAACCTTAGCCTCGTCGGTCTTGGCGTTCTTGCAGAGCTCAGCAGCCTTAGCGGATACCGTGTCGCCCTTGGAGAACTGAACCTCGGAAGTGGAGACCAGATACGGAGCGTAGCTGTCCTTAACGGTTACATTCATGGACTTGGACTCGACCTGCTGATAGGACGTACCGGAAACGTTGCGGTACAGCGTTACGGTGTACTTGCCGTTGCCCTTATCGAGAGAGAAGGAAGCATCCTTGCCGCTCGGGCAATCATAGAATACGGTCTTGCCGCCGTTGTACTGAATACCAACCTTGAGCCTTGCACTCGAGGAGTAGTTTACGGTAACATAACCGTGGGTGGAATTACTCATATCCACAACATCATTTACTGCTGCTGCGGTAACGCCCATCGAGAGGGCAGCTGCTGCAAAAACTGCGCATGCAAAACGAAAAAGCCGCTTCATATCCGGCGATCTCCTTTCGGTAACTGGCTGCCAGCCCTCTCGATGAGGGGTAAGGCCCTATAGCTTTGCGTCGCCACCTTTCGGTGGGTTTGCTATTATCGTTTGAGATGCGGTCAAAGCGACTGCATCATCTTCTTTTATCCTCACTATAGCGCATCTATCGTGTTTTGTCAACAGGGTTTGACAAAAAAAGAAGAAATTATAACACGTTTCCGCAGTTTTACCGAAAATATGACATTTTCCCCCCAATTTCCCCGCTCTTATTGCAGCGGTTTGTCCGGGAATGCAGCTCGCTCCAAAGCGTGAGATGGCGCAAAGGATCGGTAAACAGACAGCGGCAGGGGTATTCCCCTGCCGCCGCTTTCCATCGGTTGATTTGCTTATTTGCTGCCGTACATTCTGTACAGGAACGTGACGATCTGTGCTCTCGTGCAGTTGTTATGCGGACCGAACAGACCGTTTCCGATGCCGTCGGTGATGCCCTTCTGCTCTGCCCATGCTGCCGCATCGGCATAGTATGCATCGGCAGGTACATCGGTGAAAGCCGCGCTGCCGCTGACCGCCGGACTGCCTGCCGCACGGTACAGGAGCGCTGCGCCTTGTGCTCTCGTGCAGATGGTGCCGGGTGCAAACGTTGTATCGCTCGTGCCCTCGGTAATGCCGTTCTCAACCGCCCATGCAACTGCCTTGGCGTAGTACGCGTCTGCCGGAACATCGCCAAAGGTACTCAGCTGCTTCGGCTCGGGCGAACCTGCCGCGCGCCACAGGAAAGTGACGATCTGCGCTCTGGTGCAGGCAGCGTTCGGAGCGAACAGCATGTCGCTCATACCGCCGGTAATGCCATTCTGCGCCGCCCAGAGGACTGCGTCATAGTAGTAATCCTCCGCGTGCACATCGGTGAAGAAGTTGAGCATGGTGTTGTCGTCCATAAAGACCGCCTTCACCGTGACCTTGCCCGCCGGCATGACGAAGGTGTACTTGCCGCCGCCCTTGTCGGTCAACGTGAGTGCCTTGCCGTCCTTGTCCAGCACGGTCAGGCTTTCGAGGGTGTAGCCCTTGTCGGGGGTCACGGTGATGGTCACGGTGTCGCCCTTGGATGCGGATTTGGGAGATACGGTGACAGTGCCGTGCTTTACATCATCTACAGATACCGAATAGCTGGGTGCGGAGAAGCCTCCTCCGCCTCCTCCACCGCCGCCGGAGGAACCGCCGCCGGAGGTAGAGTCTGTGATGCGAATGATAATCTTCTTTTCCACGATCACATTGGTGTCTGCGTTGACCGCAGCACAGATCAGGGTCATCGTGCCATCCTGATCACCAAAGCTGAGTGTATTTCCGCTGATAACGGCGTGCGTATCATTCTTTTCCAGCGTCCATCGTACAGAAGCCGGATAGGCCGCCAGCTCTTCCGGAGTAAAGGCCTTGCCGAACTGATCGAGCGTCGTTACCTTAGCTGCAGACAGATCCAGCGTAGTGTTTTTCCGAACGGACGACGGAATTCCGTCTGCGGTGATCGCAGTCAGCCGTCTCGGGGCATTGACCGTCAGCGTAATGTGGTTACTCTCGATGTCGCCGGAACGGGCATAGATCTCGGTAGAATCCTCTTTCAGTGCCTTGAGTGTTCCGTTTTCGAGCGAAACCACATCCGGCTTGGAGGTGACCCATTCAAAGCTGCCGCCGGTCATTTCTCTGCCATACTGATCGTAGCCGACAGCGGTAAACTGATCTGCAAGAACCGCATTTTCATCCAGCCGCAGGACAAAACCGTCCTTCATGTCGGCGCGGATTGTCTTGAGGGTCGGCTGCTGCTCGACCTTAACAACGACATTCTTTGCAGTCTTGCCGGCAGAGGCAGAGGAGGCTTCCAGAATCACATCCGCATAGGAGGCATCCGGGACACTGCCAACCGCAACAAGCAGTTTTCCGTTTTCAATCGTGGCATTGGTCTGATTGGTGTCTGCCAGCGTCCACTCGATGTCCGACGGAATTCCACAGGGATTGCCGTGCTGATCGCGCGCCAGCAGCGGAATGCGGGACAGATCATACTCTGCGCCCTCTACTGCGGCGGGAGCGCCGTCATTATAATACAGCTCATTCAGATACGGCTTTGCCGTCACCTGTACGGGCAGTGGCTGTGCCGTCCGATAGACCTTTTCGCCCTGCTCGTCCTGTCCGACCGGATAATACAGGGTAACCGTATCCGTGCCGACTACAAGACCGGTGATTACGCTGCCGCTGATTTCGGCATAGCCCTTGTCCGTGGCAAGCCGCCACTCGAACAGGCCATCGTCAAGCGTCATGTCCTCGCCATACTGATCCTTGGCCTCCACATCGAGCGTGCTCAGGTCAAAGGTGTTCGCCGTATCATCATTATAGATGAGATTGGGAATCGTGCCGTTCACGGTCAGCGTATCGAGCTGCCGTTCGGGCAGAACCTGCAGCGGTACACGGTTGGATTCCGTGCCGTTCACTACGGCATAAACCTGATAGGTTCCCGGTGCGGTAAACTCGATGCTGCCCGTGGTTTCGTCAACCGTAATGTCATCGTTTGCTTCTGCATACCACTTGACCTTGCCGGTTACATCAAAATCGTTGCCGTCCTCGTCCAGAGCGGTCACAGTCAGTGCGGAAACATCGGCGGTGTTGCTGCCGTCGTTGAAGTAGAACGGCTCAAAGCTGCCCTCTACCGTAACCGAGGAAAGCACAACGGGCAGGATGGTCAGTTCAATCCGCTCGCTGTTGAAATCATCCGTGGTTTCGATCGTATCCTTCGGCTGATAGCGCAGGAACAGCTGTGCTCCGTCATTCGGCTTGAGCGCATTGAGAACAGGGTAGCCGTTGCGGTTTGTCGTGACCTCGGCATACTCCGAAGCGTCGTTCAAACCTTCGTCCACAACCGTCCATTCGCCGCTCAGGCGGGGATTGAAGCCGTACCAGTCCACGTCGTGTTCGTTTTTCGCCTCGACCTTGATGCTGTCCAGACGCAGGCTTTGCTGCTCGTACAGAGAAACCTGTTCGGTGTCAGGCACCAGACGATCGAGTGCATAGATCGGGTACACCTTCTGCGGGGTGATGACGGTGTTCTTAGATGTATAGTGGAACGAACCGAAGTACGGCGCAACCGGCTGACCGGAGCACAGCTGATCAGCTGCCGTCTTGAATTCGCCCTGATACAGGCTGTTCATATCCAGACCGTCGGGGTCGTAGCCGAGGACAGTCCGGTTCTGGATGCGGGCATCCAGATCCTCGATCGCACTTCTGCCGTTCCGGCCGAAGGTATACTGCTTAAACTCCCGTCCTTTCCAGCTGTCCACCGAGACGCCATTCCCCTTGGTTCGATGATAACCAGTAACCGAGAGGAGCATGGTCTTATACTTGATGTACACCGCGCCGGTATAGGGGATGGTCGTTTGCAGGTCGGTCACATCGACATTGATGTCGAGACCCGTATGCGCCGGCAGCGGTACGGAGATGGTATCCGTAATGGACTGCGCGTAGGACTCCTCCTTGCTGCTCTCGTAGGTCTTTTCCATGCCATAGGAGTAGGAAAAACTCTGCTCCACCTTGGCGGTGGGCGAAAGCGCGGCCAGAACGGGCACGCTGAATTCGACGCCTACCGTGGTCTCCTCGGTCCAGTTCTGCGAATAGGTATTGGAGACCGTAGTCGAGGTCGTGGTGCTCTTTTCATAGGTATAGCTTTTTTCGACTGTGTTTTCAAAGTCGTTGCGGTTTTCCGCCGTTACCTTGTAGCTGTCCGAGCTGCCGCCCAGATTAAACTGGTAGCCCTTCTGCTCGAGCGACGCCGTTGTGTCATCCGTCTCGATGGAAGGCGTTTCAAACCGGTTGGCAATACCCTGAATTTCAAAGTCGTAGAACGCCTGTACATAGTAGCCGTAGCCGGTACTTACATAAGAGTGATGGTCATCGCGTTCCCTCTCCGCTCTGGTAGAGACATAATAAACCGGGGTTTCTTCTTCCGGAAGGCTGTTCAAAACACCCGAGCCGTTCAGAACCGCGCTCTGGTCAACAACGCTGCTGACAGCATCCCGCAGACCCTTAGCTGTATACTGTACCTTCTCATAATCTGCCGCCGTCAGAGCGGTATACGGCTCATGATAGCCGTGTTCATTGGTGTCGTTATAGTATGTTTTAGGCAGAACATTGTTCGCAATAGCCGCCCACTTCTCCGCAAATTCAGGATTCCGGATCATCTCCTGCAAAATCTGCTCCTGTGTGCCCGGCAGGTTGTAGGTGTCCGAGGCATCAAAGATCTCCCAGTCATTTTCTGCCGTCACGGCTGCCCCGGCTGTTGGGGGCAGCACTCCTATACACATCACCACCGCCAGCAGGCCGCACAAACCTCGCCGTCGTATCATCTGCTTTTTACTCATACCATTTTCCTCCTTTTCTGTGGTGTTCCTGCTCGGCCATGGAAAACAGCTCGTTATGACTCATTTCCACATCGCCA
>ENA-ORTJ01000829-ORTJ01000829.1-human-gut-metagenome-genome-assembly--contig:-NODE-829-length-24276-cov-9.832253_pt1 | contig 24276 bp, 8 predicted proteins | sample MGYA00242069_ERZ509187 | MGnify/ENA primary metagenome ERZ509187 (study PRJEB26280, sample SAMEA2338779) | human gut metagenome | biome: human gut; feature: human-associated habitat; material: faeces... | reverse complement strand
GGCGGATTAGATATGTCGGAGTGCCCGAGCGGAACCAATAGTCGTCAACGCTAAGACTGTCAAGAGCGTTGAGCAGACTGAAAGGATTGTAGACGCCCGTCATACGCTTGCTGAAGTGATATCCGTCATACTGGCGTCTGAGCCGCTGGCGCATCTCATCCGGAGTGCATTGGTATTCAACGGCAAGGTCGGATATAGGACTGCTGAAATAATGCTCAAGCTCATCCTGCGTTATGCCGCACAGCGTCTCGTAGCGTGCGTCCATGCTGATGTCCTTGGGCTGGTTGAAGCCGCTGAACACGCTGACCTGCGAGAACTTGGTTACGCCCGTTAGGAGGACAAACTGCAGATGGGCGTCGGCTCCCTTGAACACGGAGTAGAAGGCCTTGAGAACGTTGCGGTGGCGGTCTTCAAGTTCGCGGCTCATGTCGAGCACGTCGAGTATCGGTTTGTCATACTCGTCTATCAACACCACAGCACGGTGGCCCGTCTTGGCATGCGCAGCCTCCAGAATCTTTATGAACCTTCCGCCAAGGTCGAGCGTGTCGCCGTCAGACACCACGCCGTATTCTTTCTCCCAGTCGGAAACATAACCGTTTATACGTTTCTCCAGAACACCGGCCTGCGTGAAGTCGGAGCCATTGAAGTCAACATGGAACACAGGATAAACGTTCCACTCCTTCTCCATGCCGTCAATGGCAAGACCCTTGAAAAGATCCTTGCGGCCAAGGTAGTAGTTCTTCAGCGTAGACACAAGCAGACTCTTTCCGAAGCGGCGCGGACGGCTCAGAAAGTAGATTCCGCCCTCATGCGTGAGGTCGTAAATCATGTCCGTCTTGTCTACATAAACGTATCCGTCTTCTATAATCCGGTCAAAACTTTGTATTCCTATTGGGTATTTCATCTTTGCGTTTCTCCTTTATATGATAGTTCTCTGAATGAACGGCTTGTGGCTCGTCTGATATGCCAATATAGTGAAAGGCGAGAGCAACGCGAAAACAAAAATGCGTTTCTGGTATTAGCATTGCCGAGCCGCATCCTATATATTTTAATGCAAATATACGCAATTTTGTTTGAATATAGACATTATAGGGCATGCGAAAAACAAAAAATAATGGCTGTGTGTGAACTGAGTTATAAGCGTTAGTGAAAGAATAGCAATAAGGACAGGCGTCAAGATGAAAAAATTGGCTAAGATGGCAGAAAAATGGCGTTGAATTTTACAGGTTATGAGGCTTGATAATGTAATAAAAAATTATCATTTGAGATACGTTTAACGCTTCCAGAATAGCGATGCTCCGTGCATCAGTGTGATTTTATGCGAAAAAGGCTCAAAATTGCGTGTTTTTGTTAAGTTGTTGACTTACAGCTTCTTATGTGATTTCAGACTTAAAACCCAGACCGTTAAAAAATATTACTCTGCCGTTTACGATGCAAAAGTGGGCCTTTTACGCTGCATTACATGCCTGTTTTTCACTCGTTAGCCATGCTTTTGCATCAAAAAATCCATGCTATGGGCCTATTATTTTGTCTGATATCCAAATAAATGTTAATGATGTGCCTTCTGTAATGTTGCTGCATTAACATAAATTTAATATCCGTTTTCTAGATTGAAAAATATTTTTGTCATGACTTTTTACCTTATGTGATATCGGAATTTCGGGGCATATCAATATTGTCTGCATGAAAAAATCATACTCAGAAAACATGGTTGACAGAAAAGCAAAATCGTTACATTTATGAGTTGCCTTACATCCGGCAGTCATAAGTGTAACGATTTTGCTTATAATGAATGATGTCTGTAACGTTGTTACGGAAGGATTATTCTTCCCAGTTGTCTGTGCGGAACGAGCTTACGGGCAGGCCGTCGCAGAACAGGTCGCCGTCGGCCCAGTCTTTGAAGGCGTATCTTACGGCCACAGGCTTCTTCACCGAGTCGCTCTTTACGTACATCTTGCTGCGCTCTATCCATGCCTTGGCGGGGTGGAACACGCGGTCTTCGCCTGCCACTTCAAACAGGTCGCTCTTCAGTCCGTTGCGTCCGTATATCCACATGTTGGCGCGGTTGAACGTAACTACGGCTGTGTCGTTCTTGAACGTTACGTCCTTATAGTATGCACTTTCGGCTGTCAGACCCTCAACACCGTAGGTCTTGCTCAGTGCGAGCAGTGCAAGGCGCATGCCGGCCAGGTTCTTCTTGCGCGGATGTATGCCGTATTCAAGTCCTGCATCCATAAGCACAGCCATGCCGCAGTTGGTGTTCATCAGTTCGGCCTTTGCCTGCTGTTCGCGCAGCAGGGCGCTGTTTATCGTATAGTTAATCAGCTTATAGTCGTAAGGAGCAATTTGGCAATAGTAGAACGGGAAGTCGCCCTGTCCCCATTGTGAGCGCCAGCCTTTAATCATTGCCGTCATCATGTCGGCATAAGTCTGGTAACGCGTAACGTTGTCTTCGCCCTGATACCATATCACTCCGCGCATGGTGTAGCCGATGAGCGGATGAAGCATGCCGTTGTAAAGCACTGTCGGCGTGCGGTTCTTCGATTTTATGTCTTCAGGCGATGCCGGAATCTTGGCATCGGGAAAAGCCTTCAGCCAGTCGGCTGTCATCCATGCCTCGCAGGCAGAGCCGCCCCATGCCGCAACGATAAGTCCTACGGGCACGTTGAGAGCCTGGCGCAGTTCGCGTCCGAAGTAGTAGGCTGTTGCGCTGAACTCACGCACTGATGCCGGACAGGCCTCTTTCCATGAACCGCTTACGGTGTCTACGGCGCTGAATTGGCTGTTGCGCTTCACTGTAAACAGGCGCAGGTTGCTGTCGCTGCTGTGCAGTATGTCTTCAACGGCGTTTTCTACAGGCTGATTCTTAAAGCCTTTCATCGGCATCTCCATATTACTCTGTCCCGAGCATATCCACACTTCGCCTATAAGGATATTGTTCAGAACGGTCTTCTCGCCGTCGCTCAGTGTGATTGAGTAGGGGCCGCCTGCTTCGGGAGTGCTTACCGATGCCTTCCATTTTCCGTTGCTGTCGGCCTTCACTGAGTATGTTTTCTTGTTCCACGACGTAGTGATTTTCACTGTGGCCGATGCCTTTGCCTCTCCCCACAAGTTGGCGTTAGTCTCGCGCTGCATCACCATTCCGTCTGCGAACATCTTTGGTAGCGTAACCTTCGCGCTGATGCCAGTAGCGGCAAACATAGCGCCAAGGATTAATGCAAGTCTTTTCATGTAGTATATATGTTTAATTTTTACTTTTTAATTCTTAATTTTTAATCACCACCGGTCCCAGCAGTCCTGCCGGCAGCAGTTCCTTGCTTGCGCGGCGGTATTTGCCGTTAGTCCAAATGCCTTCAAACGGCGGAGTGCCCTGGTCGTTGCCCAGCAGGGCGTTTGCCCATGTGTTCACTACAACTATTTTCAGCTCGTTTTTGCCCTTCTTCACAGCCGGTGTTATGTCAACGTTGTATGGCGGCATCCATGCCGTTCCGCACATCTTGCCGTTTACATACACTGTGGCAATGTCGGCTACTTCGCCAAGGTCGATGAATACGCGGCTCTCAGGCTTGCCCTTATACTTGAATGTTGTTTCGTATGTGGCGTGTCCCGAGTAGAATTTTACGTTCTGGTCGTCGGCCTTGCTCCAGTCGAAGAGCTTTTCCGTTGTTACCTCTTTGCCGGTTTTCTCAAACTTCACGGTCCATTTGTTGCCGTCAAGGCTTATAGCCGTGTCGCATTTGCTCATGTCAGGCATGTCTTCGGCATCAATTTTCAGGTCGGTCAGCACAACAAAGAGCGATGCTCCGGCAGTAAGCGTAAGCTCGTTTTGTGCGTTATACACTTTGCCTGTCATCGGGTCAGCAATATATTTGTTGGCCCTTACGGCTCTGAACTCAGGCATAAAACTTATGGTCTTGTCGGTCTGGTTGCTCATGAAGTAGATGTCGGCATCGTCGGCATGGCGATGAACATAGTCGATACCTTCAGGCAGCGTGATGTCGCGCTTGATGCCTATTGCCGACAGGTCGCTCTGTGTCCACGGCTCACGTATCACGCGTGCGCCTTTAGCCTCGAGCGAGTCTATCACGTTCCAGCATGTAACTATGCGGTCGGGGTTCATCGGGCGTGCCTGCGGAATAACGAGTGCGCCATATTTTGTGCCGCCTTCTGTTACAATCATGCCGTTCTCAACGCGGGCTTTTGTCAGCACGTCGTGGTTGAACGAGTCATAACGGTAGCCTCTCAGCGGATTGGTCCATGCGTCAGCCTTGGTCATGTTGGCTGTGTGTGTAACTCCTACGGGACTTACTTCGAGTGGCTGGCCAACGTTTGCCAGTCTGGCTTTTTCGCGCTGAATGTCCTTTTCGCTGAAAAGTCCGGGCAGAGAATTTACAAGACGTTCGGGCAGCAATGCTCTTCTCGGTGTCTCATCGCCTGTGTATACTGCAATGTCTGACACGTTGCTGCCATATTGCAACAGCGCCTGACAGCGCTTTATGTAGTCGGTGAAGGCAGGCATCTCGCGCCACCATGTGTTGTCGCGCTGAAAGAATGTGCCTATGCCGTCGAGCGTCATGCCCGGTGCGCGGTCGGTCCATGGATTATGAGTGTTCACATGGAACACAATGCTGTTTATTCCGAGACAGTAGTTGCGGTCGAGCAGCGGTTTCAGCAGGGCGAAATCCTCATCCCATGTGCCCCTTACTTCTGTGAAACCTTCGGCCTGTATGATGTTCTTTCCATATATATGCGCTCCGCTTACGGCGTCGAGCATGTCGTTGGGCTTGTCGTGAGTAGGACTGTTGAGCCAGAACTCGCCCATCGGATAGTCGGTGTGCTGATAGTGCAGCAGGCCGTCGCTTACCATTGTAGGCGAAACACATTCGGCTGAAAGGGTGCATCCGTATTTCTTTCCGAGCTTCTCCACTTCGTCAAAGAAAACGTCGTTGATAAGTTCGGCGATGGTAAGGCGTATGTCGCGCAGTACAGCGTCTGACTTGTCAGAAGACTCCATCGGCACTCCGGCATAGAGCGGAAGCCACGGCATGAGGTCGTAGCCGCGGCGGCGCTTAAATTCATCAGCGAAGTTGCTGCTCCAGTTTTGGCTGCCGCACTCCCAACTGTCAACGTGCAGACGTGTCAGCACACGCTTTACGACATCCTTGGGAGCATGGTTGTATATGGCACCAAACCAGTTGTCAAACTGCTTGTTTATTGCCTCGCGCGAGAACTTGTCGCACTCCAGTCCGCGTCCTCCGCCGCCGGTGGCATTGGTGTGTCCTGTCGATGTATGTCCTATTCTGAGTATGTGCCATTTGCCTTTCGGAAGTTTTATGGTTACAGCTTTACCTGTTTGATTAGATGATATAAATTTGTCCGAAAGGTTTATCATTTCGCTTAAAGACACGCACTCGTTGTCGGCAACGGGGAACTTCTTTGACACGCGCCACACCTTTCCCGACTTGCCTTCATATCCGTCAACTATGGGTTCTGAGCCAAGCACGATGCCTGCAATCTTAAGGTTGGGCTTCCATTTTGCCGCATCCATGTCTTCCGAACCTGGGTCGCTGCCTTCGGGAGTCCAGTGGAACTTGAAGAAACGTGCCGTTGTGGCAGGTATTGCATAAGTGGCATAGGCGTCGGTGTTCTGCCATCCCTGTCTTGCTGGACTTATTTCTCTTACGAATTTATAGTCTTTTCCGTTGTCAGAGGCATACACCTTGAAGCGGTGAGCCTGATAGTTGTTGCCTCCGGTAATTATTTCAACGCTGCGCAGGGTGTAGGGCTTGTCGTAAGACATGATGATGTCACACGGCTCTGACGAGCGGAACGGGAATGTTACTGAAGCCTTTGGCTTGCGGTCGTCGGCGTATTCGGCCGGATATGCGTAAACGGCAATGTCTTCATAATAGTCTTTGTATGCCTTGGGCTGTGACAAAGTGAGGCTCTGCTTGCCGCCCGACACAATGGTGTCTGACCATACAATGCGCTGCATTGACTCTGCCGGAGTGATCCAAGGACCGCCGCCTAGTGCGAAACCGTCAGAGAAGTGTATGCCCATCTGCAGTTTCAGACTGTCTGCCGTGCGGAATACAGTGTCCATGCGCTTCCACCATTCGGGCGAGAGCTGGCGTGCTGTGCCGTTATATCCCTTGCCGTCCGAGGTGTCCTTTATCGGCATAAGGTAGAAGCCTGCTATGCCTGCGTCGTGCATTGCTTCAAGGTCTAACTTGATACCCTCGTCGGTAACGCATCCGTACATCCAGTACCAGAAGGTCCAGGGATAAGTCTCTGGGGCAGGGGCCATGAAACGTTTATACCATTCAGGAGCGGACTCCTGAATGGCTTTATGTGAGAATGCGTTTGCGCAAGTGGCGAACGCAAGTATTATCGAAAAGAGTTTTTTCATCATTATTCAAAGTGTAAGGTTACTTCTCCGGTGTAGCTTCCGCGTGCCCATACAGGCTGTGCCGAAGGACCGTTGAGGTCTGTGGTGTTCACCTTGTTTCTTACTGCCGGTATCACCTGCATCATGCTTATGCCTGTTTCAGGCAGTGTGTAGAGCAGTTGGTCGCGTCCGTCGCGCGGCTGATAAACTCCTACATATTCCTTGTCGGTGCCAGGCTGCAGGGTTATTGTGCCGTTCTTGGTCTTCAGCTTCATCCACTGCACGCCGGCAAAGTAACCCTTGAACTCAGGATAAGTGAAGCTTTCGCCCGGAACGGGGTCGTTGTATTCGTTGCTCCATACTCCAAGCTGCGGACCATGCAGTCTGTTCTTCCATACACGGTAAGGACCGTGGCCGAGCCATTGCTTGCTCAGTACGTCAGACTCAGGCAAATTGAACATTATGCCCATGAGGTCGACAACGCCGTTGAAGTTGTATGTATAAACAAGACGTGCCCCGCCGTCGGGTGCGATGCGCCATTCAGCCTTCTGAAGTGAGCCGAGCTTGTAGTCGGCTGTTACTATCAGGGTGTCGTTCTGTCCGTCTTTGCAGCTCAGTCCGGCAAATGTTCCCTGGTCTTCATAGGCTGTGTAGGTGGTCTTCTTCTTCTCTGCTTCAGGGTCGTCGTGGTTATAGAATTGGTCGAATGAGCGGTCGGCGCGGCGATAAGCAAAGAATTTCGGACCGCCGTTGAACTTATATTCGCCCTTGCCTGTGGTTACGCTGCTCAGTGTTCCGTCTGTCTTTGAGAATGTATAGGTAACGTTTCCTGCCTTCACAGTGTTGCCGTTCATAACAGGTTTGCCGGCCTTTGCTGCCTTAACCTGCAGTTTGTCTGCGTCTTTCAGCTTGAACACCCATGTGTAAAGCTCCTCACCATACTGGTCTGTCGCCTTTATGCTGAGTGCGTCAGCATTGTCGGGGGCAGCAGGAATCTTTATTTCTCCCTTGCTGTCGGCAGCTATGTCGGCACCGTTTACAGTGCCCTGTTTTACTGTCTTGGTTTCTGCTCCGTCGTATTTTACGTAAGAATAGTCAAACTTGCAGCCCTTGAGCGACAGGAAGTTATATCTGTTCTCAACGTTGAGTGTGCCGTTGAAGTTGTCCGGCATTGACACTTGAACAGGGCTCCATATCTGTTTCACGGTGTAGTAGCTGCCTTCCTTCTCGCGGTGAGGACCAACGATGCCGTCTGCTCCGTAGTTGCCCACGTTGTCAATCATGCCGTTCATGTCGGTTCTTACAACGCCTTCATCGACCAGTGCCCATATAAATCCTCCGGCACATCTCGGCCATGAGCGCATCAGCTCCCAGTAGTCATACAGTCCGGCACCTGCTCCGCCGTCATAAAGGGCATGCAGAAACTCTGTAGGCATGAATATTTCGGGCTTGCGCATATACTCCTCACTCTCGCCGTAAGAGCGGTAGTGCATTGTCTCATAGCCGCTGAAGTTGCCCTGCGGATGCAGCACCGGACGCTTCTGAATGTCCCATTTGTGGAACTCGCCGTCAAGTTCGGTGTTCCATCCCTTCTCGTTACCGTTGCTCCACCATATTATAGAAGGATGATTAACGTCGCGTATAACCATCTCACGGATAAGTTTCTGTCCGTTGATAGTTTCGTGATGACCATGCCATCCGCTTAGTTCGTCCATCACGTAGAGGCCGAGGCTGTCGCAGGCATCATAAAACTCAGGGTCGGCAGGATAGTGAGAAAGGCGCACGGCGTTCATGTTCATGGCCTTCATCAGTTTCACGTCATCGATGTTTCTCTGCGGAGTTAGCGTGCGTCCTGTCTCCGGCCAGAAACTGTGACGGTTCACACCGCGTATGTTCACCTTCTTTCCGTTGATGTAAAGTCCGTCGCCTGCTCTCGTTTCTATTGTGCGGAAGCCGAATTTGTCCTGCTCAATGTGCAGCGTCTTGCCGTTCTTGTCGATGAGTGCGAAACTCACTTTATAGCGGTTAGGCGTTTCTGCCGTCCATAGTTTAGGACTCTTCACGCTGAACGAAACGTTGGCTTCGTTGCCGCCTGTCCTAACGTCTGTGGTGTTCTCTGCCACCTTCTTGCCGCTCATGTCGCTGATAGTGGTCTTCACCTTTGCGCCTTCGAGCGTGTGGTTAAGCAGCACATAAGCGTTGAATGTGCCGTCGGCCTTGGCGTCAATGGCTGTGCGCTCGATGTTGATGGCAGGCTTGCAGACGATGAACACAGGGCGGAAGATGCCGCCGAAGTTCCAGTAGTCGGCGCGGCGCTCGGCAAGATTCACGCCGGCGTTGGTGCTCTCCTTGCTCACGGTAACTTCAAGCAGGTTTTTCTTTTTGCCGAAGAACACGCGGTCGCTCACGTCGTAGGTGATGCGATAGAATGCTCCCTGGTGCATAGAGCCGGCCTTACGCTTGTTTATCTTCACCTCTGTGTCAGTCATCGAGGCTTCGAACACGAGCTCGATGTGATGGTTTGCCCATTCTTCGGGCAAGGTGAACTCATACTTATACATGCCTTTCTCATCGGCAATGCCGTCGGGAAAAGCCTTTCCATAGAACTTCATGCCATACTGATAGTTGCCGAAGCCCTGAAGCTCCCAGCAAGAGGGGACACCAATCTTGGTCCACTTGCCCGAGTTGTTACCACCGGTGCAGAAGAAGTCCCACTGCACCATGTCGTCGCTTCCGCGTCCGCTCAGATACTGGCGTTGCGTGTAGACGCTGCTTTGGGCCATTGATGTCATGGCCGCAAAGAGCGAGAGTGCTGAAATTAAAATCTTTTTCATATCTGTATTTTTATTTAATCTTGGTGAAACGGAGGTGCAGCGAGTAGGGCTGCTGTTTGATGGCATACTTCGTGAGCACGCCGGGGCCGCAACTGCTGTTGCCAAGTCCCATCACGGCGGCGTTGATGTTGAGGTAAACATGGTCTTCAACCTTCAGGTCGCAGTCGTGCGCCGTGTTGTAGAGCTGCATGTCAGAGTAGGGCAGGGCAGAGAAAGAGAATGGCTTGCCGCTCTCTGTCGTAACCTTCCATCCGTTGCCCTTGCTGTCTGTCAGTGTAAGTTCTGCCACCTGTTCATGGTTGCCGCTGTCCTGCGGACGCGGATAGTGGACATACTGCTTGTCGACAGTTGAGTTCCAGCGGCCTATGCATGCTGCCTCAAGACGGTCGGGGTAAGTGTCCTGCATGCCCATGCCATACCAGCTGATGTTAGTGTATGACGCCGGCATCACGAATGTGTTGCCCACGCACGGCAGTGGCGGCAGTTCTCCGCTCGGTGTGTATGTTGCCTTAAAGTCTACCGAACCGTTTGCGTCTACGGTATAGCTGTAGTCGGTACGTATAGAACCTTTGACATACTTGCAGGTGTAAGAAGCCTTGACGCTCACAGTTCCGTCTGTGTTTCTCGTTGCCTTCACCGGCTCGTTCTCAACTATTTCGGCTGAGTCGAGACGGTTTCTTTTCCAGTCTTTTGCAATCCAGTTGCCGAAGCCTTTGTCGTTGTCGGTCGGCGCACGGAAGAATCTTGGCTTTACGTTCTCTATCCACTGCTTTGCAGCCTCAATGTCGGCATCCTTGTTCTTCTTGAGTTCAGCGGCCTTGAAGGCTGTCGCGAGCTTGTCGCTGAGTACAAACTGGCTGTGCATGATCTCATGTCCTGCCTTTGCCCAACTTGCGTCGTTCTTCAGTGTTACGCTTATGTTGAGGCGCACGTCGGCATCGTCAGAATATTTAAGTTGAGGCAACGTGAAGTCTTTCATCTCGCCTTTCTTCTTTATCTTGCCGTTCTCTGTGATGTTCCATGTAAAGCGGTAATTGTTTATATCAACGTGTTCGTCGCGCTTTATAACGTTTATGCGGTTGCCGTCGAGCGTAAGTTTAAGTGGCGCATAAACCTGCTTTACCTCATAATATTTAGGCGTTGTCTGTCTGTCGGACGACACGATGCCCTTCACGCAGAATGCTCCGAGGTTGGGCGCGTCGCCGAAGTCGCCGCCGTATGCCACCATAGTCTTGCCGTCATCGCGCTTCTTGAATATGCCTTCGTCGGCCCATTCCCATATAAAACCGCCGAGCATGCGCGGATTGCTGTATATCTCGTCCCAGTATTCCTTGAAGTTTCCGAGGGCGTTACCCATAGCGTGGGCGTATTCGCTCGTCACTACGGGGCGGTTGTCGCCTTTCCTCTCGGCAATGCTCAGCAGGCGTTCCCAGCGCGCGTTCTCAGGGCGCTCCATGTTGTTGTCCTTCACTCCGGGGTTAAGATATTCCTCCTGCACACGCGGATAGAAGCGGCTTATCACGTCTACCGTTGCCGGGTCGTTGCTGTCGGGGCCCTGCGCTCCTTCGTAATGAATGAAGCGTGTGGGGTCGTATTCCTTTATCCATGCGCCGGTAGCCGCGAAGTTGGGGCCCCAGCCCGACTCGTTGCCGAGCGACCAGAACACCACGCAGGGGTAGTTGCGGTCGCGGATTACGAGGCGCTGTGTGCGGTCAATGAAGGCCGCTGCCCACGAAGGCTCGCTTGCCAGCTTGCCGCGCAGTCCGTGTTCCTCTATGTCGGCCTCGTCCATGACGTATATTCCGTATTTGTCGCACAGTTCATACCAGCGCGTGTCGTTGGGATAATGGCATGTGCGCACGGCATTAATGTTGCACTGCTTCAGCAGCATTATATCCTGCAGCATGCGCTCCTCTGTCATCACCTTGCCCGTTATGGGGTCCATCTCGTGGCGGTTTACTCCGCGCAGGCGCACCTGCTTGCCGTTGACGAGGAAACGGCCGTCCTTAATTTCGAGCTTGCGGAAGCCCACCTTTGTTTCTGCACGCTCTATGGTGTTGCCTGCCTTGTCTACCAAAGCCAGCTTGAGCGTGTACAGATAAGGCGTCTCTGCCGACCACTTATGCGGATTCTTCACCTCAGCCTTGAGCCATCCGTAGGCGGCATATCCGCGCTGCGGGTTGCGCGCGTTCATTATCTTTGCCTTGTTGTCGAGGTTGAGCATCGTGGCGGCATCCTCTTTCATGGTGCTGTCGAGCACAGCCTTGCCCTCGGCGTCATACAGCTGCGCCTCGATGTGATAGCCCTCGCCGCGCTGGCTGCCAATGACTTCAAGTTCGGGATGAACCACGAGTGTGGCGTCGGTGTATGTGTCGTCGAGAATGGTGCGCACGCCAAAGTCGCGTATGCGTATCTGCGGTGTGGCATATAGATACACGCTGCGGTGTATGCCTCCGATGCGCCACATGTCCTGATCCTCGAGATAGCTGCCGTCTGAATATTTCAGAACCTTCAGCGCTATGAGGTTAGTGCCGCTGTTGAGGTAGGGCGTGAGCCTGAACTCTGCCGGCTCCATGCTGCCCTGCGAGTAGCCCACCTGCTTGCCGTTGACATAAATGTAGAACGCGCTCGACACGGAGCCGAAGTGGACATACACTTCCTTGCCGCTCCATGATGCCGGAACGGTGAACGTGCGGCGGTAGCAGCCCGTGGGGTTGCGCTCTATGAACGAAGTGTATTTCTGTTTGGGTTCGCCCATAACGTAGGGCGGATTAATCTTGAACACGTAGCCTGAACTGCAATAAATCGGCGTGCCGTAGCCGTTCATCTCCCAGTCGCCCGGCACGGGAAACGTTGTCCAGCCGCTGTCGTTGAAGTCGGTCTGATAAAAATTCTCCGGCTGCATGTCGGGCGTCTTGGTCCAGTTGAACTTCCACTGTCCGTCGAGTGTCATGGTCATGTCGCCCGGAGCAGTAAGATATGGCGTAAACGCCGCCCTTGCCGGTTCGCGGTTTATAGAGAGCACATACTGGTTTTCCCAGTCGTGGCCTTGTGCCATTGCCATGCACGAGCATAAGGCAAGTGTGGCTGTCATCAGGATGTTTCTCATTTGTCTGTATCTTCTTTTATGTTATTTTTCAGGGTTTCGGTGCATCGTTGTCATGCGTCCTTGTCATGTATCTTTCCTTTTAAGTTTTGCGATACATGTCAGCCGTTTTGTAAAAGGCGTCCTTTTGCATCCTAAAAGGTATGCTTTTACCGTCTAAAAGGGCATCTTTTGCAGTCTAAAAGACGACCTTTTGCAACGTATTGAAAATCAGCGTGTTGTGCATCCGATTAAAAACGTTGCTGCCGCAACGGCAAAACAGCCCTTCAACAGCAGTAGGGCCGTATGCCGTGGCGGCTTGAGTTGGCAGCCGGCAGAGCCGGTCTTTATTCGATAGTCAGTTTGTCAAACAACATTTTCTCAATGCCTTCGCCGCTCAGTGTCACTATGTAGCTGCCGGCATTGGTCTGCGAGCCGGTGGTGATGCTGGTGTTGCGCCTCTTGGTTTTCTTTTCAGGCGTCTTTACGAACGTTATGTCGTCTTCCTTATACACCACGCCGTTGAGGTCGGTTATCTTCACGTGCAGTGTGCGCTCGGCCTCGGGGTTGTAGTAGCGGAAGCGCAGGGCATAAACCTTTGCCACACCTACGTTGTAGTTCCATGTCATCACTCCGTTGTTTATCATTCCCTCCACGCTTATCGAGCTGTTGCTGCGCGGCGGCAGCAGGCTGTCGGGCGTGTTGGTGAGTATGTCGCTGTCAAAGTTTTTCCACATCTCCGGCTCATTCTCCTCGGGATAGTCGGCAGCCGCAGTAGAGTCTGTTGTGGCTATGGCTATGGCCGATATTATGGCCTGTCCGGCGTTCACCTTGGGGAAGTTGATGTTTATGCGGTAGTCAGAGTTGTGTATGTTCACCACGCGCTTGTATGGCTTGGCATATCTTGCCTGTGCCCAGAGGTCGAGGTTTCTGATATACGTGCTGTCGTTGATGCCCACGTCAAACAGGCGCAGACCTTCGCAGTCGGTTGTCTCGCTTGCGCCTGCTCCATACCACGGCTCAATGAAATAGAGCTCTATGCGGTAGTTGCCCGGCTTGGCGGGGAAGCTGTATGACAGCTCGTGGCGGCCGAAGCGCGATGTGCGGAACAGAGGCGACACGGCCAGGCCGTTGTTGCATGTCTGGCTGGCCTGATACGGACTGGCCTCCTTGGGGAACTTGCTGCCCCATGATTTAGACCATTTTGTGTTGTCCTGCATCCACACCGTGCCGAACTTGTCGGTGTAAGAGTCGCCGCCGCAGTTGATGTTGTAAAGATAGTTGTAGCCTTTCAGGGGTTTCAGCATGCTTTCGTCCCAGTCCTTGTATGACGGCAGGGCTATCGAGTCTTCGGCCACGGCCTTGCCGTTGTGATATGCCGTAGCCTTGATGATATCGCCGTCGAGGCTTATGCCTGTCCATCTGAAGAGCGACGTCGTGTCGGCCTTCACCTTGGTTTCGGCCCACTTGCCGCAGCTCAGTCTTACAGAGTCGCAGTTGCTGTATACGCGCACGCTGTCTTCAGAGATGTTAGGCACGATATATACGGTCTGTTCGTCGTCGGCCTTGACATAGCGCGACTTATACATATAGAAGGCGTCTGTAGGCTGCTCCCATGTGGTGAAGAGTCCTTTGTGGTTAAACGGACCCACCTTGTCGATGCGTCGCAGGCCCTCGTCGGGCTGACGGCGTCCGGGGTTGTCGTGGCTCTGCAGCACCCAGAGGAACTGTCCGCATACGCTGTCTTTTACGCTCTCGGCCAGCTGTGCCTTGCGCTCCAGTATGTCGCAGAATTTCTCCTCGGTGTATCTTTCGCCCGTATGGTTGCCCACGGTGCGCCATGCGCCATATTCGCCGTTGAGCAGCTGGTCGGGCTGTTTCAGCTCGTTGCCGTAGTTTTCAATCTTTCCTCCGTAGGTTCCGCTCCAGTTCTGCACTACGTTCCAGTCTGTGCCTTCGCCTCCGTTGCATGTCGTTATCAGGCGCATGGTGCCGCATGTCGGGTCGAGCTTGCGTATTATGTCAGAACATTCCTTGGCAAAGTCGGCCGGCAGGGTGCTTTCGTTCTGCAGTCCCCACAGTATTATCGACGGCGAGTTGCGGCGCTCCTTCACCCATTGGATAAGATGGCGCTTGAAGCTCTCTCTGAACTGTGGCGTGTCATACCATATATGGGCTGAGAACTGCGGCCACCACAGCAGTCCCTCCTTGTCGATAAGCTCCTGATATCTGAGGTTGTGCGGCTGGTGGGCGTCTCTGAAGGCGTTGAATCCGGCGCTCTTCACCTCCTTTATGCGTGCGTCTATCTGCCTGTCGGAGAAAGCGTGGCTCTGTCCGAACATGTGTTCGTATTCGCATACGCCGTTGATAAACACGGGCTTGCCGTTCAGATAGAAGCGCTGATCGCCGTCGTTGCGTGTCAGCGGCCAGCTTGCCGTCCTTACACCGAACGGAGTTACGAGGTCGTCGGTGGCCTTGTTGTTGCGCTTTATAATGCTGCTGAGCTTGTAGAGATAAGGCTTCTCTATGCTCCAAAGATTAGGATTGCTTATCGGAGCCGACTGTCTTATGGTCTTGGTCTCGCCCGGTTTCAGCGCTATGTTCTCTGTGAGGCGTATCACCTGCTTGCCGTTCTGCTCGCATATCTTGCTAGTCAGGCTTACAGAAGCGGTGTCAGTGCCGTAGTTGCGCACTTCGGTGTCTACGAATATGCTGTCGGCCGTGGCATTGTTCCATACGTGCACGCCGAAGGGTTCTATCCTCACCTTGTCTGTTATCTCAAGTACCACGGGGCGGTAAATGCCGAACGGCTGTGAACCTTCGCTGAAGCCCCATTCAGAGCTGCATCCGCCGCACACCCACGGCATGTCGGTTATGCCCTTCGGATGGTTCACCCTTACTTCAAGCTGGTTTTCGTCGCCCTTGCGTACATATTTTGTTATATCAATGGTTTTTGTCGTGCGGCCAATGTCGTAGGTGCCTATTTTCTTGCCGTTGAGCGTCACTTCGGCGTATGTTCCTACGCCCTCAAAGCGCAGGAAGTATTCTTTGCCCTCCATGTTGGGCGCAAGGAAAAACTTCTTGAAGTCGGCTCTGCCGTGCAGGTTGCCGTGCTCTTTCTGCAGCGCGCCGTAATAGTCGTCAAGATTGTAGGGTATGTCGGTTCTGAACTTGTTGCGGCCGTAGCTCACTTCCCAGTTGTCGTTGAGCGACGTTATAAAGCGCTTGCCCGTTGCGTTGGGCTTGGGGAAGCTGACTTCGCTCTGTCCCATGGGCTTGCTTGTTGCCAGGGCGATGCCTCGCTGTTCAGAGTTGTTTACGGCACAATAGAAGTGATATACCACGCCGTTATGGTAGATCACGGAGCTCTTGTGAGCGAACATCTCGTCGTAAGACTTCGACGGCACAATGAGGTCTTCACCCTTCCAGTCGGTCCAGTGAATCATGTCGTAGCTGGCGGCAAAGGTATTGAACGCATTATATTCGCGTGTAGGGTTGAAGGCCGAGAAGTAGAACATTACATACAGGTTGCCCATCTTCACTATCTGCGCGTCGCCGGTTATTGTTCCGTCGCTGTCGTGTGCGAATATGGGGTTGTCCTTGTATCTGTGCCACTTTCTCATGTCGTTCGAGAAGGCAATGCCTATGCGTTCGCCTTTTGGATGAGTGGCGTCTTTTCCGCCGGCATTGTAGAACATCATGAACTGGTAGCCAAACTTCTTTTTGTCTACTCTGTACACCGTACTCTTGTATTGAGTCAGCTGCTCCCACCATTGGGCATTCTTGTCGTCATACGACAGTATGGGCTTCTTGTAGGTTTCCCACAGGTGCGCCTTGGTGATGTCCTCCTTGGTTGAGGCCAGACCGATGCTCAGCGGAGCGTTCACGGCCTCGTAGCCGGTGCCCTGTCCGCCGATGTAAGTCATCCAATAGCGGTCCTTGAATTTCTCAATGTTGTAGCTGCCGCCCCATTCATAGTCGATAAGTGCCGGAAAACCGCCGCGCTGGTTCATGTCCCAGCCCTCGCTGCCGAATGCCAGTATGCGTCCGAGAGTGGTCCAGTGGAGCAGGTCGTCGCTCTTGGCAAGCCACGTCTCATAGCCTCTTCCGTTCGTGCCGTTAGAGCCGTTGTAGCACACATAGGTCATATACCAGCTGTTGCCTTCCCTGAACACGGTGGGGCAGTCTATTTTCCGGTCGTTGCTTTCGGGAGCAACGACCAGACCATATTTATACGGAGTTCGTGCGGCCTCGTACACCTTCTGCATCTCTTTCTGGCTCACGACAGTCTGCACAACGGGCTTTGCCTTTGTGCGTCGTCTGCTGCGGCTCTGTGCGTTTGCGTCGGTGCATATCAGCAGCATCAAAACTAACAGGATGTTCTTTACCATTATTATTCTTCAGCAGTGTTATTTCATGAATAGCCAGTCTACCTCGTTGCTGCCGCCGTTGAGTTTGGCATCTCTTATCTTGAGGTCTGTGGCTGTAAATCCGGCAACCATTATAATGCCCTTGGGCAGGTTTATCACGTGGCGTCCGGGGTTAAGATGATATGCATGAATGTTTACTATAGGCATGTTAGACATGCTTATGGCGTTGGTTATCAGCGCCTCAGCCTGTCCGAACTCGTTGCCGGTAGCGTCGGTCTCGAGTTTTGGAGGACTGGCAAACTTGTTCTGGTCGTCGATGAAGAAGCCTACAAGCATCTTGACGGGCTTGCTGGTTTCAAACTCAACCTTGCCTCCCACGATGCGCGTTGTGTCGCGGTTGAGCACAAGAGCCTTGAGTCCTTCAAGCTCAGGAGCAAGTGAATCGATAGCCTCGTCGCGGTTTTCAAACAGTTTGGCGCCCTTGGTCAGCGTAACGGTCTTGTAGTTGCTTATCAGTTTTACGTCAGCGTTTACGGCCTTGGGATATTTCTCGTTCTTGCTGTTAGCATCATCCGGAGAAGTAAGTTTCACGATGTTGCTCTTCAGGCTGTTAAGCTCGTCCTCATAAACAGGAATCATCTCTTCCCATGTCTTGAACTTGCCTCCGTCACCGCCTACAGGTATACGGCGCTGTGAGGTCTGCATGCTGTTGGCATAGAGATATGTGTCCTTTGTTCTCTCGGCCAGTTTCTTATAGTATTCGTTACTCTTCTCGAGCAGTGGAACGGCCTTTTTCAGGTATTCTACATCCTTGCTCCACTTGTAGTTGAGCACCTGTTGTGCGCCGAGAACCTTGTATTTAAACGAATATGCGAACTCTTTGTAGCACTCCATGTCGTTCACAAGACGCTCAAACTCGTCTTTGTTCTTTGTAATCTTGTCGCTGAGATTGCTTATTGCTGCCACAGCTTTGTCGCCGTGTTCAACACACTGGTCTACTATGTCTAGCGGAAGTTCGCCTACGTGCTTTTCGTGCTTCCATTCTTTCTCAACATATTCAATGAGCTTCTCGCCGGCAGGGCCACAGCTCTGGTAGAACTCCTCATAAACCGTATACTTATAAGGATTTACGAGCTGGCTGGCTTTCATGCCGAGCAACAGACACTGGCGGTTGCCCTCTGTGATGCCGAAGCGGCGTATGAGTTTAGGCGCAATCTCGCCGCTTTCGTCATAAGCCTTGAGAATATGTCTTGCAGTGAGTGTGTCTGTGCCGTAATAGTCAGCCAGAACCTTCTGCCAATACACGTTGTCATTGTCTCTCTGGCTCTTCCATGCGTAGCGTCCCCATGCCGAATACCACATCCAGTCGCGGTCTATCTGCAGCTGACGCTCACCGTTGGGGAGCTTGTCGGCTGTGTAAGGCCAGTCCCAGTAGTTAGCCTGAGGATAAAGGTGCAGACCGTTTGCGCCATGAACTCTGTGCATGGCTTTCACCGCCTTGTCGACAAAGGCTGGCGAGCTCCATCTCCACGGCTCGAGGTTGGCAAGAATATGCACGTTGCTTATGTGTATCGGAGCCACGCTGCTGAGCTGTCTCTGAGTCTCGCCCCATGGGCCTCCCGGCTCATATGTGGTGAGCGATTCGCCCGTATATTTTGTCATTGTGTAAATGTTCTTGTAGAGCGGAAGCGACTCACGCAACACGCGTGGACCGTCTGTATCGTGCGAACGCAGGATGATAGGCGGCTCATCTGTTCTGCCAGACGCTTTCAGACCGTCCTTAATGCCCGGTATGATGGTATTTTTCATCCATTCAACGTCGTCTTCTATCGTAGCCATAGCTTCGCCGAGGCATACAAGGAAGCCCACATTTGGGTATTTCTGGATGAAGGCAGAAATGCTCTTGCGTGTGTAGTCGCTGATAAGCGGAGTGATGGGGCGGTTGCGGTCCTGTGTGGCGATGCCGTAATGGTCGGCAAAGGGTTTCGACAGAATGATGTTGTAGAACATCTGTATTACACGTATACCGCGCTTTGCAGCCTCTGTCGTAAGGAAGGAGAACATCTCCTGGTTCTTAGCCATTGTGGCATCGTCAACTTCGGCGGCAAAAGGATAGTCTTCAAGTTTTACAAGTGAAGCAAACGGATGGCCGTTCCACAGGAACACGGCGTTCATGTTGTCTGCTGCGAGCATGTCGAGATATTTTATCCACAGCTCCTTGTCGTAGAACCAAGGGAAGTTCTCGGGTGTGTAAGGATATTCGTAAACTTTGTGCCCTGGCAGGTAGACTGTCTTCTGAAGGCCCACGCATGCTCCGCGTATTTTCATTTCGGGTGCGTCAACAATGATTGTGGGTATTTCCAGGTTGCCGTTGAGCTTATAATACTCGAGCAGTCGGTTAGCGCCATATATGGCACCCGACGCGTCGTTGCCGATGATGTTTATTGTCTTGCCTTTTCTCTTTATTGTGAATCCTTCCTGCGGCAGGTCGGTCTGATTTTCGGCCACTCCGATTTTAATCTTGTATCCCTTTTGCATTGAAGGCACATAACTGTTGATCAGAGATGCCGCATACTCTGTCTGCGGCACTGCCGGGTTATGTTCTACTTTCGTTACAGAGGTTCCACAACTCGATAATGCTATCACCAGTCCTGATGCAATTATGCTTCGAATGTTTCTCATAATTTAATTGTAATTTCTTTTCCTGATGGTATTTCTATGTTTCTTTTTCCGTTTTCCAATATAAGTGTTCCATGGCCGCCGTCACTCTTTACAGTAACCGAATTGCTGTCCATTTTCACGTAGATGGAGCCGAACGGAGCCGGCACGGTGCCTTCCATCCATTCGAGTCCGCCGAGAGCCGGTTCGACGGTATATTCCTCATAGCCGGGCTTTGTGGGCTTCACGCCGAGATAATATTTGCCGAGCAGATATATCGGGCTTGCTCCCCATGCGTGGCAGAGACTCTTGCCGTATGGGCGGCCATACATCGCCAGTTTCTCGGTTCCGTGTTCGTCAGGGTTGTATTTCTCCCAGAATGATGTCGCACCTTCCTTGAGCATGCCTCCCCAATAGTCTTTTATCTCTTTCATAACCTTGTCCTGCTCGTTCAGCATGCACAGGGCTTCAAGTTCGTAGAAGCGCATGTAGGGTGTTGTTATTCTGAGAACGTCCTCGTTGAGGATTACAGAATTCTTCACGGTCTGCTGTCTTTCCTCGTCAAGATAGCCGAATATTATGGCGAACATGTTGGGGTAGCGGAACACGTCTTCGCTCTGCTTTCCGTTAAGGCGGTTGTGTACGAGTGCCTGTTTATCGTCGTTCCAGAAGAACTGCATCAGTTTGTTGCCAAGTTCGTCGGCTTTTTCCTGATATGCGTTTCCTTCTTCGTCGTTGCCGGTAAGTTTGGCCACGGCAGCAATAGCCTCAAGAGACTTTCTGAAAAGAATCTGCTCAAAGGTGAGCTGTCCGTGCTTGTCCATAGGCTTGTCGGCCCAGTCGACGAACACCCAGTCGCCGTCCATACCCTCAACCATGCCGTCTTCGTCTGTTCTGCCGAGCACGTAGTCCATGTAGGTCTTCATCGTAGGATATATCTGCGTGAGGAAATGGCGGTCGCCACTGTACAGATAATAGTCGTATACAGAGTTAAACCAGAAGAAGGTATAGTCCATTATGGTGTTTATGTGGCTTGTTATCGGGGCCTTGCCTGCAAGTAGCCATGTGGTTCGTTTCACCATGTCGTTGTCATTGAACAGATAGTAGTTCATCAGATAGCTCTGTGTTGCGTCGCCGCTCCACACCCATCTGTCGCGCTTTATGCCGTCAATGAAAAACTCGCGTGTGGTAAGCTGCATTGTGTATGCGCCGATTTCCCATATTCTGTTAAGTTCTTCATCGTTGCATCTGAACGTTCCTTTCTCTTCTTCGCGCATAAACTCATAGTCCATGCTTACGCCGCTTACAGAGCATCCTTCTGTTTCAACGCAGATAAACCTGAATGCCTTGCTGTTGCCGAGCACGTATTCGTCAGCGAATTCTGTTGTCTGGTTTGTAGCCAAATCAGTTACGACGCCATTGCATACTTCAAGTTTGTCGAGTGTTTCGCAGTGGTCTTTGTCCGTGGCTTCTTCCTTGCTCTCGCCGTAGTAGATGTTTATCGTGCCGTTGCCTTTTATGCCTTTCAGTATGGCATAGCCGAAAGTCTCTTTTCCGAAGTCGTATACGTTGCCGTCGGCAGCCACTGCTTCATGGCGTTCGCGCTCAAGTTTAAACTGTGACGGGCGCTGTTCTATATTGTCGAAGTTATAGAATCCTGCCGGCATATATACGGTGGATGATGTGTCGCTGGCCTTGCCGCTCTCGTCAATCCACTCTTTGTCCTCAAATGTTACGTTCCATGTGCCGTCGGTCTTCACCGTCTTTCCGTCAACATAAAGTGCCGGCGGGGTGCATTGGTTGTGCACCTTGATGTTTATGCGGTGCTTTCCTGCAGCCAAAGTAATTTTCTTGGGCATGCCGAAAAGCATCTTTCCGTCAATCTTTATGTTGTAAGAGCCTTCGGCCTCGATCTTCAGTTCTTCGTCTTCTGTAAGGTCAACGGCCTTGCTGAACTCTACGGTTACATAGTGGCTGTCCTGTTTCCAGAACGGCGGAAAATACGCACCGCGGTCTGTGCGGCGGTTGTTCATCTTGTTGCCGAGCCATATCTCATAGTCGCCCGGATACCATATCCATGTTGCTTTATATGTTGTCGCCATATCTTTCTTTTGTTATTTGTTCAAGTGTTTTGCCCTGTGTCTTAGGTGCCCATACTGTGCCTATGATGAGGGATATTATGAAGAATGCCATCATTATATATCCTGCGATGGTGAAGCCTTCGCCGTTCTTGCCGTAGATGTGAACAAAGTAGAGTCCCCATACGGCTGATACGCCTCTTACGATGAAGAACATGATGCCCTGTGCCGCTGCCCTGTATTTGGCAGGGAACAGCTCTGATGCCCATAGAGCATAGAATGTCTGTACGGATATTCCGGCCTGGATTGCCCACAAAAGTGTGAACACAACGAGACCTGTCATGCTGGTGATGCCTATAGTTACAATAATCAACCAAGCCAAAACACCCATGCTTACGCCTATGGCAAAGAGCATGCGCTGGTTGACACGGTCGATAATCAGCGAGCAGACAAATGTCATGATGATGATGACCACCCACTGTCCGGCAGCAAACATGTTTGCCATCTCGTTGCTGAGACCGCCTGCTGTCTCATATATGTGCGGCTGGAAGAAACCCATGACAGAACATACAAGGTTCCATGTGAGATACATTCCTGCCAATAACAGCATAGAACGCACGCAAACCTTGTTTGAGAAGAGTTCGCCAAATGAAGAGAACACTCCGTGTTTCTTTGTGTCGTCCTTTGCTTCAGCAGCCTTTGCAGCTTTCCATTCTGCGCTTTCGTCGAGACGGCGTTGCAGCTGCCATGCTATGAAAGCAACGATGAAGAGAGAGGCGAACACGATGCGTGAACTGAACACGTTTAGTGCCGCGCCCTGTGCCTCGCCGCCTGTTATGAGGTTGGCCACGTATTCAACAAAAGGAAACAGCACTCCTCCGGTGTCGCCTGCTCCTCCTGTTGCCGGTGCCAGCAATGTTCCGATGATAAGAATGATAAGAGGGCCGATGCCCCATGCCATCTGTGATATGCAGATGTTGCGTCCGCGGTTTGCCGTCTCAGAACTTTCTGAAATATAAGTCCATGATGCCGGTACGCCTACGCCGACAGATATACCTGTTACGAGAAAACCTAAAAGCAGAATGGGGAAGTTGACGGCCAGCATGATTATTGCCACGCCGAGCATATACACTAGCATGTTATATGTGTAGATGGCCTTGCGTCCGTATTTGTCTGCGAGAAATCCTCCAATAATTGCTCCTATTGCTGCACCGAGGCAGTTAGCGCTTATGGCATTGAGCCATCCTAAATGAGCTTCGCTGAGGTCGAGATAATTCTGCCAAAGCGTCAGGCCGCTGGCTCCGGCCACTATTGCTCCCGCGTCGAGATAGTTTGTCAGCGACACGGCTATGGTGCTTTTTAAGCTTCCTTTACTTTTTCCCATATTATTAGATTTGTAAATAGATTCGTTTATTTGTTTTACTGATTAATTCGTTTAAAGGTATTATGGCCTGTTATTCAGCCATAATACCTGCATTTGCCTTTATGCTGTCGGCCACGTTCGGGCCGTTGTTCTCCCATGTGTTGCCGGGTCCGTTGGCGTTTTTCAGATATTTCTCGCTCGGAGTCCAGTTGTTTCTTACGGTTATGTAAGAAGAGCCTTCGTCGGTATACAGATAGAACCAGTGGTTCGGGTCGTGTGCATAGCTCGGCGAGTAGATGTCTCTCACTACATTTTCTTCGATAAACGAGTGAGGCTGAGAGCCGAGAGTGTAGATTCCGGCTGTATCATACATGTGCTTGGCATAATGATGGATGAGGTTGCCTTTAATCAGGTTGTTAGACATAGAGCATACTTGCTGATTCCAGCCCCATCCCATGCTGATGCCTGTGTATGACACTTCGCTGATTTCGTTGTGGCATATCTTTATGTCTTTCACAAAACCAGCACCTATGCCCACGCATCCCCAGTCTTCGTTCGACACATCTGTTATGAGGTTATTGGTTATGTTCAGGTCTGTGCATATAATCCTGCGGTCTGACGGATCATAAGGAAGATGGGCCTCGTGAGCCTCCGGACCGAAGCTTCCGGCCAGAATGCCGTTGCCTCCCATGTCGCTGAACTTGCAGCGGTCAACGGTTCCACCTTTTATATATGTATGATAGTCGAGACCTGTTGATGCATTGTGCTCAAAGCTGCACTTTGTGAATGACACGTTTTCGGCACAGTTGAGGCTTACTGCCGCTGCCGGACGTCCCACCCATCCCTGGTTGTCGAGCTTGTGGTCGCCGTTGGGACGTATCATCTTCGGTCTGAGCTTGTAGGCCTCAGTCATGTACATACCGGCCTGAAGTGGGGCGTGTCCGCTTATAGACGGGCGCATCCATGTTGCATAGCTGAATGTTATGCCTTCAAAAGTTACGTCTTTTACGGGATTGTCGGGTGTGCCTTCCACTTTCAACAGAGTTTCCACTGCAGGCACAATCACCTCGGCCGTGTTCATGTTTTCGCCTTTGCGGGGAATGTAGTACAGCTTAGATGCTTTGGCATCGAGATACCATTCGCCTTCGCTGTCGAGCAACTCTTTTGCATTAGTGAGATAGAAGGCTGAGTTGTGTCCGTCTGATGTAACCATTGGCGATGGCCAAGGGTGCATGAAGTGGATGTGACTTTCGGGCTGATGGAATGTCACTGCAGCACTGTCGCCGGCTATCTTAACCGACTTTATGCGCAGATTGGCCACACACCACATTTCGTGAAGCACCATTTCAGCATACTTGGCGTTCACTATTTTCTTCACGGCCTTTGCTGGTACGTATATTGTTTCTTTTGCCTTATCGAGACTTCTTATTCTGAACATGTCGCTGAAGTCTTCAACGTCACGTGCGCGTATGGCTTTCTTGCCGTTTACCCACATCTGTC
>ENA-ORTJ01000825-ORTJ01000825.1-human-gut-metagenome-genome-assembly--contig:-NODE-825-length-24329-cov-9.195724_pt1 | contig 24329 bp, 17 predicted proteins | sample MGYA00242069_ERZ509187 | MGnify/ENA primary metagenome ERZ509187 (study PRJEB26280, sample SAMEA2338779) | human gut metagenome | biome: human gut; feature: human-associated habitat; material: faeces... | reverse complement strand
AGCCGCCGAAGCAGCCGCGGTTCTGGATGATGGAGAACTGCACCTCCCGGATGGCGGGCACTCCGCCCATGCTCTCGTAGATGGGGTGGTAACGGCGGGTGTAGGGCAGGGCGTAGACCTTATCCAGCTCCCCGCGCACCAGCGGCTTTGCGGGGATGTTCTGCACCAGATACTTTTCGCTCTGCTTCTGCACGATGATCTGGCCGCTGACTACGTCCTGATTGTCCATCTGGATGCGGCAGGCCTTGGCATACGCCGTCTTATCCGACGCCACCTTTTTAAAGCCTGCGCACTCCACGTAGCGCTCGGGCAGATGGTCGAAGTCGGTCATGTAACAGGTGCCGTCCACGTCCGTGATGCTCTCCACCGGTTCCCCGGCGGCAAGGCGGCGGGCGATCTCCACGGTCTGGTGCTCGCCCATGCCAAAACTGATGATGTCTGCGCCGGAATCCTCGGCGATGCTGGGCAGCACGGTGTCCAGCCAGTAGTCATAGTGGGCAAAGCGGCGCAGAGAAGCTTCCAGACCACCCAGAATCACCGGCAGGTCGGGATAGGCCTGCTTGGCAAGGCGGGTGTACACGGTGGCGCTGCGGTCCGGGCGTGCGCCGCCCTTGCCGCCGGGGGAATATTCGTCCTCGGCGCGGGGGATCTTTGCCACGGAATAGTGGCTGACCATGCTGTCCACGTTGCCGCCGCCGATGAAGAAGCCGTACTTCGGCTTGCCGAATCGCTTGAAGTCCTCGCAGTCGGTGTAGCGTGGCTGGGCCAGCACGCCGATCTTATAGCCCTCGGCTTCCAGCAGGCGGCTGATGATGGCAGTGCCAAAGCTGGGGTGGTCCACATAGGCGTCGCCGCCCACCACCACAAAGTCCAGCTGCTCCCACCCGCGGGCCTCCATATCGGCCCGGCTGATGGGAAGAAATTCGGTGTAGATCTTTGGGGAAGAGTTATCCATAATGCTCCTTATCTTTATGTTTCATCCGGTTGGTTCATCTGCATTTCCAGCCACTGCTGGCGGCTGATAAGCACAGCGCGGGGCTTGGCACCCTCGTAGGGTCCGATGATGCCTTTTTGTTCCATCTCGTCCATGATACGGGCCGCGCGGGCGTAGCCCAGCTTGCAGCGGCGCTGCAGCAGGCTGGTGGAGGCCTGACCGGCATCGATGACCACCTCCACGGCCTGCTTGAACATCGGGTCGGTATCGGGATCCTCGTCGGAGTCCGCGCCGCCGCTGCCTTTCTTGCCGTCCTGAATGGCGTGCTTTTCCATGGCTTCGATCATGGCTTCGTCATACTGCACGGTGCCGCTCTGCTTGATGAAGTCCAGCACACGGCTGATCTCCTCATCCCGCACGAAAGTGCCCTGAATACGGGTAGGCTTGGGCGCACCCACGGGCATGAACAGCATATCACCCATGCCCAGCAGCTTTTCGGCACCGGAGCCGTCCAGAATAGTGCGGCTGTCCACCTGACTGGACACTGCAAATGCGATGCGGCTGGGGATGTTGGCCTTGATCAGGCCGGTGATCACGTCCACGCTGGGGCGCTGGGTGGCTACGATCAGGTGCATACCGGCGGCGCGGGCCTTCTGGGCGATGCGGCAGATGGAGTCCTCCACATCCTTGCCCACCACCATCATCAGATCAGCCAGCTCGTCGATGATAATGGCGATGTAGGGCATCTTTTCCAGATCAGGCCGTTCTGCGGCCAGCTTGTTGAAAGACTTGATGTCGCGCACATTGTTTTCTGCAAACAGGCGGTAGCGGCGCTCCATCTCCTGCACCGCGCTGCCAAGGGCACCTGCGGCCTTTTTCGGCTCGGTGACCACCGGCATCAGCAGGTGGGGAATGCCGTTGTACTCGGCCAGCTCCACCACCTTGGGGTCGATCAGCAGCAGCTTCACGTCCTCCGGGCTGGAGCGGAACAGCAGGCTCATGATGATGCTGTTCACGCACACGGATTTACCGCTGCCGGTGCTGCCTGCAATGAGCAGATGGGGCATCTTGCACAGGTCTGCCACCTGTGCCACACCGGCAATGTCCTTGCCAAGCGCAATGCCCAGAGGTGAGGTCATGCGCAAAAAGCTCTGACTCTCGAACACGCTGCGGATATACACCGGGGTCTTTTTGTGGTTGGGCACCTCAATGCCCACGGCAGGCTTGCCGGGGATGGGCGCTTCCATACGCACATCTGCCACCGCAAGGTTCAGGGCGATATCGTCTGCCAGCGAGGTGATTCGGCTGATCTTGACACCCGCCATGGGCTGCACCTCGTACCGGGTGACGGAGGGGCCCCGGGAGATATCCAGCACACGGGTGCGCACGCCAAAGCTTTCCAGCGTATCCACCAGCTTCTGGGCGTTGGCTTTCAGCTCTTCCTGCGCGCCGGGGTCGGTCTCGTCCTGCGATTTTTCAAACAGCTCAATGGGCGGATACTGGTACTGATAAGTATCCACCGGTTCGGTCTCGTCCACAGGGGCCGCTGCCGCGGCCTGCTCGGAAGCGGCAGGCTTTTCCATTGCCGCTGCCACCAGCGTGCTGATATCCTTTTCCTCCACCGGTTCGCTGGTAATGCTGATCCAGCCGTCCTCGTCGGGTGTGCCGCGCATGGCAACGGCGTTTTCGGCGCTCACCCGGGCGGGTGCCGCCGGGACTGCGGGCTGGATGGGCACGGCGGGCATCTCCGGCGTGACTGCCGCTGCCGGGCTTTCCGGCTGGGCCGTCGGCATTGCCGGGGTCATGACCGGAGTATCAAAGCTTTCCGCTGCCGCAGGCTGCACCGGCTGTGCAGCCTTTGCAAAGAAATCGGATGCATCGGTCTCCACTGCGTCCTGTACGATGGGCTGTGTGGCAGGTCTGGGGGCCGGGCGCAGCGGGTTCTGCCCAAAGGTGCCGCCCGGGCCCACGATGAGCGGCTCGATGGGTTCGCTGCCGCCCTCCTTCACCTCAGTGTGGTCGGGGCCAAGGTCTACGTCAAAGGAAGCCCGGGGCCGGGATACCCGTACCTGCACCGGCGTGATGGCCGGGGCGGCAGGCTCCGGCTGGGCAAGCGGCTGGCCGGAAGTATCTGCGGGCGGCTCCGGCTGCGGGGCGGCCTCCGGCTCCTCCGCCTCCATCTCTTCGGTCACCTTGTGGCCCCAGTGGCGGATGCCGTTCAGCCAGTCCGGCACACCGATGCGGAAAGCCGGAGTTTCCATCTCCTCTTCGGCATCTTCCTCATCCCGGTATTCATCTTCTGCTTCGTCGTAGTCTTCCTCAGCCTCGGCTTCTGCCGCGCGGGCAGCGGCACGTTCAGCGCGGCGGGCTGCGCTCTGCTGCGCCATGGCCGCACCCTTTGCGTGCACGCCGCCAAACGCAGCGCACAGCCATTGCCACACCTCTGCCGGGGTCAGATCAAAAATGTACAGGCTGACACACAGTGCCAGCACGATCATGATAAGGGTTGCCGCAGGCCGTCCGCACAGCAGCAGCAGGCTGCCGCCCAGCAGTGCACCCAGCGCACCGCCGCCGATCCATGCATTCACGCCGTTTGCGTAGCAGGCAGCCGTCATCTGAAATGCCGACATGCCCTGCGGCTGGATATCGGAAAAAACGATCACCGTGCCGCAGGCAAACACCAGCCCCAGAACCAGCTTGAAGATCTTGGGCAGAAGGTCTTCGCCCCGGGTATACTGCACAGCAAGGCAGCACACTGCCGCGCCCAGCACAAAGCTGCCGCAGCCAAAAAGTCCGAACAGCACATCGTGCAGGGCCTTCCATGCCGAATCTCCCTCCACAAAGGCCAGCACCACCAGCAAAAGGCCTGCAAACAGGGTGCCAAGCCCCGCCGGAAGCCGCTGTTCTGCGCGTTTTTTGCGCGATGCTGCGCGCCGTGTTGTCGTTTTACGTTTTTTTGTTGCCATGTTTCTTTGTTCCCCGCGTTTGTAGTAGACACACTATTTGATTTTATTATTGTACCACGCAGGGAAGAAATTGGCAAACCTATTGTTGTACAAAATCGGCCTTCATTTGCGTTCAATCTCTTTATACAACCACGCCAGCGCATCCGAAAGCCCGCCCAGCTCGTCGATGAGCTTTTCCTTCACGGCCCGGCGTCCATCCAGCACGGTGCCCATGTCCATCACCAGCTCGCCGGTGTGGAGCATCAGGTCGGTGTAGCGTTTTTCAGTCATGCCGCTGTGGGCCGCTACGAAGCCGGTGATGCGCTGCTGCATCTGCTCAAAGCTGCGCATGGTCTGCGGCACCCCCAGAATGACGCCGGAATGCCGCACCGGGTGCACGGTCATGGTGGCTGTGGGCACGATGAAACTGCGCCGGGCGCTGACGGCAAGCGGGATACCGATGGAGTGCCCGCCGCCCAGCACAAGCGTTGCACTGGGTTTGGACACGCTGGCAATCAGCTCCGCCAGCGCAAGGCCTGCTTCCACATCCCCGCCTACAGTGTTCAGCAACACCAGCAGACCTTCGATGCGAGGATCCTCCTGCGCGGCCACCAGCTGCGGGATGACATGCTCATACTTCGTGGTCTTCTGGCCCTGCGGCGCTTCCGAATGGCCTTCGATCTGGCCGATGACGGTCAGGCAGTGGATGACATGCCCGCCGCGGGCCAGCGTGACCGTGCCCAGATCCTCGATCTCTTCTTTTTCCAGCCGACGCGCGTCGGTCAGCTGCGTTTCATCGTTCATATGCTTTCCTCCTGCGTTTTTTGTCAGCATTCCCCAGCCTGTGCCGGGCTATGCAGACCCGCTGCAGCAAAAAAGCGGTAACATTTCATAAAAATTTTTTGAGAATGATTTGACATTCTCCATCGGTGCAGTATACTTTAAATAATTGACTGTAATATCTGCAATATGAACCCGTAAACGGATCAGGGTTTCTCTGCGCCGCATCTGTAAAGCAGGCAGCTGCGGCAAGTACTGCGATAGAGCGAAAGGAGAAAGTATTCTATGAACACTCCTGCAAGGGCTTCGCTTCCCGTTATCAAGCGTCTTCCCAAATATTACCGTTATCTGCGCTCTCTGCAGGAAGACGGCATCAACAGCATTTCTTCCCGCGAGCTGGCTGCTCAGATGGGCACCACCGCTTCGCAGGTACGACAGGACTTCAACTGCATCGGCGATGTGAATGGCCGGCAGGGCATTGGCTACTCGGTGGAAAACCTGCTCTCCATTCTGGAAGGCCTGCTGTTCGGCAACGGTGACCGCCTGCCCACCATCCTGATCGGCTGCGGCCGTCTGGGCAAGGCAGTGAGCCGCTTTATCACCACCGACACCAACGGCTACCGCCTGATCGCCGCCTTTGATGTGGCACAGAGCGAGGTGGGCAAGGAGATCAGCGGCATCCAGATCCGCCATATCGACGAGCTGGAGTCTTTCTGTGCCGAGCATCACCCCAAGGTCGCAGTGCTCTGTGTGCCCCGCGACGGTGCGGAACAGGTCAGCGGCCGTCTGGTGGATCTGGGCATCGAGGGCTTCTGGAACTTCTCCCACTATGACCTCTCTGTGCCGTATCCCGATGTGGTGGTGGAGAACGTCCATCTGGGCGACAGCCTGATGAGCCTTGGCTACCGCCTGCGCAATCAGGACTGAACGTACCTATTATAAGTAATAAGAGAACCCTCTCAGTCAAAGCCTGAGATGCCGCTGAACCCTCTCAGTCTCGCATACGCTCGACAGCTCCCCCGAAAGGGGAGCTTTATGAGTGGGGACGGGAAAGTTTCTGCTTCTCCGGCGAAGGACAGCCTGCCCGGAAGATGCAGAAAAGCTCCCCCATCGGGGGAGCTGGCAAAGCCGTCAGGCTTTGGCTGAGAGGGTTCGTTCTGTAAGGAGAGTTTTTCAAATGGCAAAACTGTATTTCCGCTACGGCGCAATGAACAGCGGCAAAAGCACCGCCCTGATGCAGGTAGCCCACAACTACGAAGAACAGGGGATGCGGGTGCTGATCCTCAAGCCACAGGTGGACACCAAGGGCGGCGGTGAGCTGGTGAGCCGTCTGGGCGTGCGCCGCAAGGCTGATCTGCTGATCCCGCCGGAGACGGACGTGTTCGAGGCCGTGCGCACGGCCAACGCTGACGGTGCGCCGCTGGCCTGCGTGCTGTGCGACGAGAGCCAGTTTTTCACTGCGCAGCAGGCAGAACAGCTGTTCATGGTCACGGTGGATTTGAACATTCCGGTGATCTGCTACGGCCTGCGGGCAGATTTTTCGCTCAAGGGCTTTCCCGGCTCTACCCGCCTGCTGGAGCTGGCCCACACCATCGAGGAGATGAAGACTATCTGCACCTGCGGCCGCAAGGCCATCTGCAACTGCCGCAGGGTGAACGGCAGATTCGTCTTTGAGGGCGAGCAGGTGGCCATCGATTTGGAAAACGACGTGCAGTACGTGAGCATGTGCCCTCAGTGCTACTTCAAGGCAAAGCGCGCCTTCTACGCCGAAAAAGCTGCTTCGCGGGTTGAATAAGCTTGTATACAAGGCTGCTGTGTCCAACGACACGGCAGCCTTTCTTTTTTATTCCCGGCCCACAGGCGCAGTCCACGCAGCAGCGCAAAATATGTTGCTGTCGGTGCTTCTTCACCCCCCAAAAGGGCGGAGAAGCACCGATTTCCACGCCTGCAGACCGGTGCCGGGGGACCGCCGCAAACAATTGATATATCAGAGTGAACATTTTTTGCGCTATTGATATATCAGTTCAAAGGCTCCCATCCGGGCTTTTTAAGCTGGTGTTCGTCCACAATATATGCAACGTTTCCACGTTCTGAAACGGAATGTTTACAAAATTATCGCAAAATTCGACGTTCCCTCTATGATGCATCCCAGTTTTCTATGCAAAATAGCGAAGTATACATGTTGCACAGTTTTTCGAGCCAAGTTTATTCATTTCAGCGAAGGCGTCAATTCTTGCGCGGAAACAAGAGCAATATTTGTACGTTTTTTGTTTAGATATCTGCAATTTGCGTCTTTCTTTTTGGTTGTTGTTTTGTTATCATAATTGTATACAACGGGGTATGTGCAGACCCCCGTTCGAGATGATGTTTTCTGTATTTAGGAGGAGAACGAAAATGAGCAAGGCAATTTCTCGTCGTGATTTCATGAAGGTCACCGGCGCTGTGGGCGCTGCCGGCCTTCTGGCTGCCTGCGGCGGCAACTCTGCTGCATCCGGCTCTGCTGCTTCCACCGCTTCTTCCGCTCCCGCTGCTTCTGCAGACGAGAGCCTGGCACTGTCTGACGGCCCTGTTTCCATGACCATCAGCTGGTGGGGCGGCGACAGCCGTCACGAGGCTTACCAGAACGCCATCAAGGAGTTCCAGGCTGAGCACACCAACATCACCATCGAGCCCACCTTCGCCGCATGGTCCGGCTGGGAAGAGAAGATGGCAGCTGCCTTCATCGCTGGCAACGCACAGGATGTGTGCCAGGTGAACTGGAACTGGCTGTACAACTACTCTGCTGACGGCAGCAAGTTCGTGGACCTGAACACCGTGTCCAACTTCCTGGATCTGACCCAGTGGGACAAGGCTGCCATGGATGCCTGCTACGTTGCAAACTCCCAGCAGTGCGTGCCCGTTTCCATGACCGGCCGTATCTTCTTCTGGAACATGACCACCTTTAATAAGGCCGGCATCACCGAAGTCCCCAAGACTCTGGATGACCTGATGGCAGCCGGCAAGGCTTTCCAGGACAAGCTGGGCGCTGACTACTATCCCATGCACCTGGGCGCTTACGACCGTATGATCCTGATGGTGTTCTACCTCGAGTCCAAGTACGGCAAGGACTGGGCAGACCCCGTTACCTCTACCCTGAACTACACCGAGGACGAGATCGCCGAGGGCCTGAGCTTCATCAAGAGCCTGGTCGACGGCCACGTCATGATGAACCTGAAGGACTACTACTCCGCAAACTCCGACACCGCTACCCACCAGTCCAACGAGTGGATCACCGGTAAGATCGCAGGCATCTTCGAGTGGGATTCCGCTGCTACCAAGTACTCTTCCGCTCTGGATGACGACAACAAGGACGGCTTCACCGTCGGCGAGGAGATCAAGTTCGGCGATTACAACGGCGGCTTCTCCAAGGTTTCCATGGGCCTGGCCATCACCAAGACCTGCGAGCATGTTGCTGAGGCTGCTACCCTGATCCAGTTCCTGCTGAACGAGGAGAAGGGCGCTTCCATCATGGGTTCTGAGTGCGGCATCCCCGCTTCCAAGGCTGGTCTGGGTTACGCTCAGGCTGCCGGCGCTGTCAAGGATCTGGTTGCTGATGCAAACGCCAAGGTCATGTCCTTCACCACCAACAAGCTGGATCCCCTGTTCGAGAACAACGACCTGAAGGCTTCCGGCACCGGCATCTATCAGGAAGTGTTCGATAACATCGACTACGGCGACGAGACCCCCGAAGAGGCTGTCAACGGCCTGCTGGACGGCATGGAGTCTGTCGGCTACACCATCGCCTGATTTCTCCCCAACGCTTTGATCTGATCCCCGGGGCACCTGTCGCCCAAACGGCAGATGCCCCTTTTTTTATCAGAGATGTATTACAAATTTTTGACAAAATTGTATCAGATCTTTTTCAGACCTGCTCCGAAATTCCTTAAAAAGGAGGATTTCCCAGATGAAAGAAAGCAACGCCCCGGTTATCGGGCGCACTCCGTTCCAGAAGTGGCTGGACAAGTATCAGGGCATCCTGTACCTGATCCCCTGGATCATCGGCTTTGTGGTCTTTAAGGCTTTCCCCTTCGGTCAGTCGCTGTACTACAGCTTCACCGATATGAACTTCTTCAAGTCCGGCACCACCTTCGTCGGCCTGCAGAACTACATCACCGCCTTTACCACCACCAAGATCACCAAGGCGCTGATCATCACCTTCAAGTACGCTTTCATCACCGTGCCTCTGAAGCTGGTCTTTGCGCTGTTCATCGCATACATCCTGAACTTCAAGATCGCATGCGTCAACCTGTTCCGTACCGTGTACTACATTCCCTCCATCCTCGGCGGCTCCGTTGCCATCGCCGTGCTGTGGAAGGCTGTGTTCAGCAAGGACGGCCTGCTCAACACCGTGCTGCGCGCTGTGACCTTTGGTCTGGTGCAGGGCCCGGAGTGGCTGAGCGACCCCCACTACGCGCTGTGGATCATCTGCTTCCTGCGTATCTGGCAGTTTGGCTCTGCCATGGTGCTGTTCCTGGCCGCTCTGAAGGGCGTGCCCGCAGACCTGTACGAGGCTGCCACCATCGACGGTGCCGGCAAGTGGCGTCAGTTCTTCTCCATCACCGTCCCGATGATCACCCCCATCATCTTCTACAACCTGGTCACTCAGATCTGCCAGGCTTTCCAGGAGTTCAATGGCCCGTACATCATCACCAACGGCGGCCCCCGTGGTTCCACCACGCTGATCTCTCTGCTGGTTTACAACTACGCATTCAAGTCTTATGACATGGGTATGGCATCCGCTCTGGCATGGATCATGTTCATCATCGTCTGCATCCTGACGATCATTGCATTCACCAGCCAGAAGAAGTGGGTCTACTACTCTGACGAAAGGTAAGGTGACCAGTATGGGAATGAACGCATCGAACAAAATCGCAACCTTCTTTAAGTATTTCGTCCTGATCCTGGTCGGCATCATCATGATCTACCCCCTGCTGTGGATGATCAGTGCCACCTTCAAGGACAACAGCGAGATCTTTGCAGGCATCGGCCTGTGGATCAAGAAACCCACGCTGGATGGTTATCGGAACGCGCTGAACAACTTCGGCGGCTCCATCAACATCCTGCAGGCCATGCTCAACACCTACAGCTATGTGCTGCCCAAGGTGATCTGCACCGTCGTGTCCGCCTGTGTTGCCGCTTATGGTTTTGGCCGTTTCGACTTCCCCGGCCGTAAGCTGCTGTTCAACATCATGCTGGCCACCCTGTTCCTGCCCCAGGTCGTTCTGAACGTGCCGCAGTACCTGCTGTACAACAAGTTCGGCTGGCTGGACAGCCCCTTCTACCTGGCTATCTGGGTCCACTGCGCTTTTGCTACTGAGACCTACTTCGTCTACCAGCTGATCCAGTTCATGCGCAATGTCCCGCGTGACCTGGACGAGGCCGCAGCCATCGACGGCTGCTCCTCCTTCCAGACCCTGTACAAGGTCATCGTGCCCATGCTTGGCCCCGCTCTGGTGTCCTGCGCACTGTTCCAGTTCATGTGGAGCTGCAACGACTTCATGGGCCCGCTGCTTTACGTCAGCACCCCCGGCAAGTACCCCATGTCCCTGTTCGTGAAGCTGTCCATGGACGGTGATACCGGTTTTGCCTGGAACAAGATCCTGGCGCTGTCCCTGATCTCCATCCTGCCGCAGCTGATCGTTTTCTTCTGTGCACAGGACCAGTTCGTTGAAGGTATCTCTGCTGGTGCCGTCAAGGGCTAAGCCCCTGTCCCGCTGCGCAAAGAGCATCTGATGCAAACAACACCCCCTGTGCCGTTCCCGTAGAGGGCACAGGGGGTGTTTTATTTGTGAATGATGTATACCCTTCCGGAACATGCTGCACGCTGCACAACATTGTGCCGTGAGGCATACCTCTTCTGCCGCAGGCAGACATCCTAGCCCGCAGGGCTGCACCCTGTTTTCCGCAGGAAAACCCATCATTTCTTATGTGCCTTGCGGTACTGCAGCGGCCCGGTGCCCATCACCTCGTGGAACACACGGCGGAAATGGGCCGCGCTGGCAAAACCGGTCTGCTCGGCCACCGCACTGATGCTCAGTTCCGTGGTCTCCAGCAGCTTCTGGGCTGCCTCGATGCGGCGGTTATTGATGTAATCCACGATGGACTGTCCCGTCACCCGCTTGAACAGGCGGCTGAGGTAGTAGGGCGACAGGTAGAACCGCGCTGCCACCTCGCTGAGGGAGAACTTCTGGCGGTAGTTGGCGGCCAGATACGCACAGATGCGCTCCACCGTCTTATTGTGGGGCCGGGCCACCGCGCTGCTCTCCGCGATGCATTCCTGCTCGATGTAATGCAGCACCAGCAGCAGGTACAGCGCGCCCGGGTAATCCGGCTCCTCCATGGCGGTACGCATCAGCTCCAGCAGGGTGCGCAGGCGGCTGTTCCACTGCACGGAACCGTACAGCACAGCAGACTGCTCCGGCTCAAACAGCCTGGAAAAATCCCGCTGGGTCTGGGTGCGCAGCTCGTGCAGGGCACTGAGCGGGAAACTGCAGCCCACCAGCTCCGGTGCCGCACTGCCCGTCTGCTGGATGCAGCCGCCGCCGGGTCCCAGCAGCAGCGCACTGCCCGGGTTGAGCAGCATGGTCTGCTCTGCGTACTGCAGGGTACAGCCGCTCTCTGCCACCAGCACAACGTAGCAGCTCTCCTCTTCGGCGGGCAGCTGCAGCTTGCCGCCGTTCAGGTGCATCGACACTGCCCGGACCTTTGCACTGATCTTTTCCTGTTCTGCCTTCATTCTTTAACGTCCTCCGCGCACATCCGCTTTTCTTTTTATCATATCATGCCCGCCCGGTGCGGGCAAGCCAAAACCATTTATCAGGAGGTTTTCTCATGAACCTGTCCCTTATCCGTTCCATGACCCGCAGTGCCGTGTTCGAGCTGGAAAACGGCCTGTGCTTCCGTCCGGCCCACCCGTTCGTCGTTACCCTGAACGGCAAGACTGTCTACGAAGCATGCAATACCAATGTGTTCTCCCTGTTCTCCCTGCTGCCCGGTACCGAGTACACCGTGGGCGTGCAGGCCGAGGGCGAGACCCTGAGCCTGACCTTTGTCACCGAGGCCGAGAGCTTCTTTGTGGATGCATCCCGCTACGGCCTGGTGGCCGACGGCGAGACCGACAACACCGGCAAGCTGCAGGCCGCTCTGTCCACCTGCCCCAAGGGCGGCACCGTGTATGTGCCCGCCGGCCGCTACCGCACCGCCAGCCTGTTCCTGAAGAGCAACACCACCCTGTATCTGGAAAAGGGTGCCGTGCTGCTGGGCGACAACGACCGCACCCATTACCCCATCCTGCCCGGCGTACTGCCCAGCGAGAACGAGGTGGACGAGTACTACCTGACCGGCTGGGAGGGCAACCCGCTGAACAGCTTTGCCGGCCTGCTGAACATCACCCAGGTGCACGACGTCGTGGTCACCGGTGAGGGCACCTTGGACTGTGACGCCCAGAACGGCGACTGGTGGGTGAACCCCAAGATCAAGCGCATCGCCTGGCGTCCCCGTGCGGTGGCCATGGTGGACAGCGAAAAGGTCTGCCTGCACGGCATCACGGTGCAGAACAGCTACTCCTGGACCATCCACCCCATCTTCGTCAAGCACCTCGACCTGCTCAACTTCAACATCAACAACCCCTACAATGCCCCCAACACCGACGGCATCGACCCCGAAAGCTGCGAGTATATCCGCATCATCGGCGTGAACATCCATGTGGGCGACGACTGCATTGCCATGAAGGCCAGCAAGGTGTTCCTGGGCATGAAGCTCAAGAAGAGCTGCGAGCACACCATCATCCGCAACTGCCTGCTGGACAAGGGCCACGGCGGTATCGTCATCGGCAGCGAGATGAGCGGCGGCGTGAAGGACATGGTGGTCACCCAGTGTCTGATGGACCACACCGACCGCGGCCTGCGGGTCAAGACCCGGCGCGGCCGCGGCAACACCGCCGTCATCGACGGGCTGGTGTTCCGCAACGTGGAGATGCGCGGTGTCAAGGCACCCTTCGTCATCAACATGTTCTACTTCTGCGACCCGGACGGCCACGGCCCCTATGTGCAGTGCCGCGACGCCATGCCGGTGGACGAGTACACCCCCAAACTGGGCAGCCTGACCATGGAGGACATCGCAGCCACCGACGCACAGTTTGCCGGCTGCTACTTCGACGGCCTGCCGGAGCAGCCCATTGAGCGCGTTTCCATGAAGAACGTCACGATCACCTTTGACCCCAATGCCGAGGCCGGTCAGGCCGCTATGGCGGATAACCGCCCTCTGGTGAAGAAGCTGGCCATCTACGCCGAGAACGTCAAGGAGATCGACCTGCACAACGTGAAGATCGAGGGCTACGAGGGCGAACGCCTGCACTTTGCAAATGTCGGCCATTTTGAGGAGGACTGATACCATGACCCATGAAGAAATTCTTGCCATGCTGGGCGATTACGTGGACTACCTGATCGCCAATTCCAGCGCCGAGGCACCCATGTGGAACATCGAGAAGGTGCGCAGCGGCAAGCCCAACAAGTGGAACTACATCGACGGCTGCATGATCACCGCCTGCCTGAGCCTGTACCACACCACCGGAGACAAAAAGTATCTGGACTTTTCCAAAGATTTCATCGACTACTTTGTGCAGGAGGACGGCTCCATCAAGACCTACGACCCCAAGGAGTACAACCTGGACAACGTGAATCAGGGCAAGAACCTGTTCATCCTGTACGACATCTTCGGGGACGAGAAGTACCGTAAGGCCATCGACACCATCCGCAGCCAGCTGCTCACCCAGCCCCGCACCAAGGAGGGCAACTTCTGGCACAAGGACATCTATCCCTGGCAGGTGTGGCTGGACGGCACCTATATGGCCCAGCCCTTCTACATGGAGTATGAGACCCGCTACAATAAGATGCAGGGCTGCATCGACAGCTACAAGCAGTTCATGAACATCCAAAAGCACATGCGGGACGAAACCACCGGCCTGTACTACCACGGCTACGACGAGAGCCGCCAGATGTACTGGGCCGACCCCGTCACCGGCTGCAGCCCCAACTTCTGGCTGCGCGCCATGGGCTGGTTCATGGTGGCCATGGTGGACGTGCTGGAGCGCATGGACGAGCAGCTGTACAACGAGTACCGCGGCATCATGGCCATGCTCAAGCAGACCGTCGAGGACGTGCACAAGTTCCAGGACGAGGAGACCGGCATGTTCTGGCAGGTGATGGACCACCCCGGCGTGGAGGGCAACTATCTGGAGACCAGCGGCACTGCCCTGTTTGCCTACGCGGTGCTCAAGGGCGTGCGCCTGGGCTACCTGCCCAAGCGGATGGCTGCCTGGGCCGAGAAAGCCTTTTATGGCACCTGCGACAAGTACCTGTCCAAGAATCCGGACGGCAGCCTGCAGCTGGGCGGCATCTGCCTGGTGGCCGGTCTGGGCGGCAAGGACCACCGCGACGGCTCTCTGGCCTACTACTTCAGCGAGCCGGTGGTGTGCAACGACGCCAAGGGCGTCGGCCCGCTGGTGCTGGCCTACACCGAAATGATTGCCCGCAAGAACTGATCCTTCTGCGCGGCATTCCCTGTTTTTTCCTGCGGCGTCTGCTTTTTGCGGACGCCGCTTTTTTTGCGCAAAAAGGGGACGGGCAGCGTCCTGCGCTGCCCGTCCCCGGGGTTCTTTTTTATAAAGCCTTACTGTGCCTTTGCCAGAGCCTGTGCCACAGCCTCACGGAAGCCGTCGGAGGTCATGGTAGCGCCGGAAGCGCCGTCGATCTCTGCGCTGTTGGAAGCAATGGCGTTCTGGATCAGCTTGTCCAGAGCCGGTGCGCCGATGTCAGAGGACTCGGCATGGGAGTTGACCACGATGTCCGAGATCTTGCCGTCGGTGATGGTCACGGTCACTTCCATGTCGCCGGTGCCGTTTTCCAGAGACATGCGGTTGTACTTGCCGTAGTCTGCATCAAAGATGGACCATGCAACGTTGCCGGTCTGGTGCATGACATTCATGCTCTTGCCCTGCACCCAGGTGCCCTCGTTCATGAAACGGTGGCCTTCCTGGTTGACGAAGGGGAAGCAGCCGTGGAACATGGAGCATGCCTGCGGATGCAGCATCAGCGGGAACGGACCATCCTGCATGTGTGCACCGACCCACACAGGCCCATCTTGTGGCCGTCGCCGGTGGAGAAGCCTGCGGGGCCGTGCTCGCAGCGCTGCACACGCTTGATGTTCTCGTCGCAGTAGTAGTCGGTCATCTCGGTATCCTCGTGGATGCCGCCGGTGGCCAGGATGACGCCCTTGGTGGCGCGGAACAGCCACAGCTCGCCGTCAAGCTGTGCGAACACGCCGGTCACGCGGCCATCCTCCACCAGCAGCTCCTGAGCCTTGGTGTTGAAGAAGTAGGTGGCGGGGTGCTCGTACTTTTCTGCGTTCTGGCTGTCCTCGTACAGGACGTTGGTGGCTGCAAAGTAGCCGCACTTGGAGTCGAACTGATGGTCGCCGACGTTGACGAACATGTGGTAGTCGTAGGACTCGGGGATGATGGCGTTGGGGGCATGTGCACGGAAGGACACCGGCACCACACCGAACTCCGCGCACTTGTCGATCAGCCAGTTGTCGGCCTCGGGGGAGTTGTTGAACCACATGGAGACCAGAGCCTCGTTCACGCGGCTGCCGCAGCGCTGGACCCAGATGTTCTGGTGCTCCACCACGTCGGTCATGTGAGGCAGCTTGCCCTCATCCACCAGAGACTGGACGTACTTGGTGTTGCACAGACCAACACCGCCGCCCTGGCCATGGAGCCGGAACAGCTGCTGCAAAAATTGCAGGAGGTGGGCCTGCGCATGGGCCAGACCGTGATCCTGAGCATGCCGTTTCCCTCTCTGCTGCAGCTGGGCACCGTGTGGCGCTTCAATCAGGAAGCCGCCGCCACCGCCCGGGACCTGCACTGCGGTGCGGGCGGCCGCAGCGCCTCGGCCCTGTATCAGGACGTGTTTGTCCGCACCATCGCCCAGAGCGCCAACCTCCGGGCCTTCATCCACCCCATGCTGCGCCGCCTGCAGGAGTACGACCAGGCCCACAGCACCGCCCTGCTGCACACCCTGTGCGTCTACCTGCTGCAGGAGCAGAACCTCCATGCCACGGCCCGGCAGCTTTTCATCCACCGCAATACGCTGGTGTACCGGCTGCAGCGCATCCGCACCCTGCTGCAGCTGGATTTGGATGACGCCGCCGTGCGCAATGTCCTGCGCACCGGCTGCATCCTGCTGGAATACTATCAGGGTGCCTTCTGATTTTTCGCACAAAACAAGCCCCGGCACAGTCTGCATTCCACACTGTGCCGGGGCTTCATTGGTTTGTTTTCGTTACAGGGTCTCTACGCGGTCAAACAGGGAGCCTGCGGTCTCCACCGCGTCCCTGCTGCCAAAGGTCACCTTCACACCGGCAGCCATGGCATCGGCCAGACCGGCGGCCTGCTCTTTGAGCAGAGCTGCGTCCACGGCACACAGGGCCTTGCGGTCGGCAGCCTTCATTGCTTCGGTGATGCCGCAGAAATACTGCCGGTCCAGCTCCCGTGCCTCGGCGCGGGGCTTGCGGGGCGTGTCCAGCTTGGCCACGGCACCCACGATCAGGTCGTTCAGGTCCTTTTCGGTGTAATCGCGGGCGGCCAGCTCCGCCGGGCCCTTGGCAAAGGTGTCGTAGCTCTCGGTCAGGTGGGGGTCCCGGTAGGTGTACAGGTACTCCACGCCGTCCGACGACAGCATGCCGGTGCCGTAGGCGCCGCCCACCTCGCGGATGTTGTGCCACAGGTATTCGTAGCTCATCACGCGGGCCAGCACCTTGCGGTCGCTGCGGCGCTCCATGGGCCACACCTGCACCGCGTAGTTCACGCCGCCGTCAATAATAAAGGCCTCGTTCACCGGCGGGGTCAGCGGCTCCGCATAGGGCTGCGCCGCGTCGCGCTCCTGCGCCGCAAACCGGCTGCCCGGCAGCAGGGTGCGCAAGGTGTCCAGCGCCTGCTCCGAGCCGTGCAGGCTCACGGTGAGCTGGGCGTGCTGCAGCACCTGGGCCCGCAGGGTTTCCAGCTTTGTGCCAAGGCCTGCCCAGTCGGCCTTTTCCAGCAGATCGCACAGGAAGTGATAATAGCTTACGCCGCTGCATCGCTCGCTGGCCGCGTTCTCCACATTGTAGTGGGCACTGGCACGGACCGCCGCATAGGCGTTGCCCTGCTGGATGAACTGCTGTTCCATGTTCAGTTTCTGCTGGCTCAGCACCCGGGCAAAGGCGGCTTCCGCCGCCGGGCCGGTGAGCTGCGTGTCATACAGCCACTCGCCGCCCAGCTCCACGGCCTTTTGCAGGCTGCGTTCCAGCAGGCTCAGGCTCATGGTCAGTTTGGCATGGCAGGGTGCGCCCTCCTGCCGGCCGGTCCAGAAGTCCAGCAGTACGCGGCTGTCGCCCAGCCAGGTGCTGCGCAGGGTGTTCAGCTGCTGGGCCGTGTGGGTCGGCGTGTCCAGCTCGTCCAGCACATCGGTGAGCAGGTCCAGATACGGCAGGTCCTCCGGGGCCACATGGCCCAGGTCATAGTAGAAATTCAGGTACAGGCTGCCCGCCGAGGGGTGGCGCAGCACCGTGGCACCGGCCACCTGCTCGGTCTGCCCGGCCGCGCTGGGGGCACCTTCGCCCAGGTCGGCCACGGTCAGCGGATGATCCAGCACCAGTTTGGCGTCGGTGCGGGCCGGGGCCTGTGTCTCTTCCTGCTTCTTGGGCAGGGTGGGCACCTGCAGCACCTGCACCGGAGCCGGGGCAAACAGGCTGCGCAGCAGCTCGTCGAACCAGCCGTCCGCCATCTTGCTGCGCAGGGAGGCAAACAGCTTATCCGTGTGCAGCAGCAGGGCAGGGTCCCCGGTGTGCAGCCAGCCCGTGGAAGCGTTGATGGCGTCCAGCACGCCGTCCGGCAGGCTGCCCGGCCGCTCCAGCGAGGCAAACTCTGCCGAATTCAGCGAGGCCAGCAGCAGCTCCTGCGGGATGCCCCGGGCCAGTACGTCATCCACTGCCTTGCGCACCGCCGGGGCAAACTTGCGGGCGCTCTCTTCGGTGGCACCCCGCAGCACCAGCTCCAGCGTGGGCTGCAGGGTGCTGTCATCAAAGCCCATGTCGATGTCCGCGCCCAGCTTTTCGGCCAGCAGGGCCGCTTTCAGGGGCGAATTGTTGGTGCCCAGCAGCGCGTCCAGCAGGATCTCCACGCCCAGCTGCCGTTCCCGGTCCGCAAAGGCACCGGTGTACCAGGCCAGTGCGCACTGCACCTCGTCCGGCTCCGGGTTCTCGGTGTAATAGGGCAGCTCCACGCAGGTGCCCGGCTGCTCGTCCTGCACCGTCAGGCGGGGGCGGGTGGTGGTCCTGGGCATCCGGGACAGGTAATCGCGGTCCAGCATTTCCAGCTTTTCGGCCATGTCCATCTTGCCGTACAGGGTGATGCAGCAGTTGTCCGCGCTGTAGTGGCGGCGGTACACCCGCTGATATTTCTCATAGGTCAGCGCCGGGATGCTCTCCGGGTCGCCGCCGGACACAAAGCCATAGGCCGTGTCCGGGAACATGGCACGCTCCAGCGCATTCTGCAGCTGAGCGTCCGGGGTGGCAAGGGCCCCCTGCATCTCGTTGTACACCACGCCGCTCACAGTGCCGTCGGCATCCCGGTGCCAGCCCTCCTGCTCGAACACAGCCCTGTCCACCATGGCCAGCGGGCAGAACACCGCGTTCAGGTAGACGTCCATCAGGTTTCTGAAATCCGTCTCGTTGGGAGTGGCAAAGGGGTACACGGTCTTATCCGGGAAGGTCATGGCATTGAGGAAGGATGCCATGCTGCTCTTGAGCAGCTGCAGAAACGGCGAGGCGACCGGGTATTTTTCGCTTCCAGCCAGCACCGAATGCTCCAGAATATGAAAAACGCCGGTGTCATCGGAGGGGAAGGTGCCGAACCCGATGCCAAAGGCCTTGTTGTTGTCCTCATTTTCCACCAGCAGGATGGTGGCCCCGCTCACGTCGTGGGTGAGCACGGTCAGGGTACCGTGCTGCTCGGGGCAGTCCTCTGTGCGGACGAGGGTATAACCGGGAACCTGCTTCATCGCTTTATTCTCCTTTGTGTTTTTGGTCTGGCCCTATTGTATCATTCACCGTTCCAAAACACAATTGCCGGTTTGTAAACAATAACCCAAAAAGGCTCCCCTGTGCATGCACAGAGGAGCCTTTTGAAAAAACGTGTGTTACACCTGCTTGGCGTGTTCCGTCCGGCACGACACCCGGAACAGCACAAAGCCGATGACGAACAGCACCGCGATGCTGCCCACGCCCACGTTGGCACTGCCGGTGAGCTGGCTGCCCACACTGACGATCATGGTGCCCAGGAAGGATGCCCCCTTGCCGCAGATGTCGAACAGGCCGAAGTATTCGCCGGATTTTTCCGCCGGGATGATCTTAGCAAAGTGGCTGCGGCTCAGTGCCTGCACACCGCCCTGGAACATTCCCACCAGCACGGCCAGCACCCAGAACTGCCACTGCTGGGTGAGGAAGAAAGCAAACACCGCAATGCCGGTATAGGCCGCGATGCACACCGGGATCAACTGGCTGGAGGGGTATTTTGCGCTCAGCCGGCCGAAGATCAGCGCCGAGGGAAAGGCCACGATCTGGGTGACCAGCAGCGCCAGCAGCAGGCCGGTGGTGTCCAGACCCAAGGCCGTGCCGTAGGCCGTGGCCATATCAATGATGGTGTACACGCCGTCGATGTAGCAGAAGAACGCCAGCAGGAACCAGAACACCTGCTTGTCCTCATAGAGGTGCTTCAGGGTGTGGCCGATGCGCACAAAACTCTGCCGGATGGCGTGCTGCTCCACCTCCACATAGTTGACCTGCCGGTAGTGCCGGAGCAGCGGCAGGGTGGTGCCCAGCCACCACGCCGCCGTGATGAACAGTGCAATGGTCAGGGCGGTCATCTGGCTCATGCCGATGGCCCCGCTGCCCAGCACCAGCGCCAGACACACCACAAAGGGCACACAGCTGCCGATGTAGCCCCAGGCATAGCCGCGGGAGGACACCATGTCCATCCGCTCCGGGGTGGTCACATCGCCCAGCATGGAGTCATAAAACACCAGACTGCCCGAAAAGCCGATCTTGGCCACAATGAAGATGACCAGGAACGGCAGCCAGGTGCGGGCCGCGCCCATGGCACAGCAGCCCAGCACACCCACGAACAGGCAGAGCATGAAGATGGGCTTTTTGAAGCCTTTGGTATCGGCCAGCGTGCCCAAGATTGGCCCCAGCACGGCGGTGATCACCGTGACCACCGAGCTTGCATAGCCCCAGTAGGCCAGATAGTTCACCTTGCTCACACCGCCGGCCTCGGCCAGCGCATTGAAGAAGATGGGCACCAGGGTAGCGATCATCAGCACAAAAGCCGAGTTGCCCACATCGTACAGGATCCACGCACGCTCCAGCGGCGTGACCTTAAATTTTTTCTTTTGCATTCTTGTTCCTCTCGCACCGCCGTGCGGTGCACTCTCTTTTCCCAGTTGTCTGAACGGCAGGAAGTTTCTCTGACCTCCTGCTGGCCGCCCCTCAGAATTCCCCGAAGGTGTGGTCATAGGCTTTGTCCAGCGGGGTGTCCGTGTCCAGCGTTCCCGCATAGGCTTCGATCAGCCGCACCGCCAGCGGGATGGCCTGCTGGTACAGGGCATCCAGTTTCTCATTGCTCTCGGTGCACTGCGGGTTGGGCTGCGGGTTGGCCACAAGGCCGTGGAGCACGTCGTACTTGCCCACTGCCTTCATGCCGGTGAGCACCACCCAGCGCTTGACCGCGCCGGAGGGCTGCAGCAGCCGGTGCATCGCGATCATCCCCTTGAGGGCGTCCAGCACCTGCAGGCCGGTCAGGCCCTCGTAGAAGGGCGCGATGACCCGGGCATTTTCCGCCGTGGGCCGGATATGGCTGGCCGTGAAGAAGCTCTTCGGGTCATGGCCGTCCCGGCGCAGCAGCATGTCGTCGAACTCGGTCTCGATTTCGCAGTGGCTCACCCCGCTCTGGCGGGTGTAGGCCTCCACATAGGGGTGACAGGTGCTGTCCAGCGCAAAATGACACACGAACCCCAGCGCATAGGCCAGCGCGGCGTCCCGGTCCTTTGCCTGTCGCACCACGCCCCGGGCGCGCTTAAAGAACACCCGGCCCGGCTGCTCGTGCATAGCGTTGCCCAGGGCACTCACGGGGCTGGACTTGGCTGCATGATAGTAGAACAGCAGATCCGGCCCGTGCAGGCCCACGTCGAACAGGGCCCGGTTTTTCCCGATCTGATCCTGCAGGGCTGCGGGCAGCTGCTGCAGAACATCCGCTCCGAAGCGGCGGTGCGCATAAGTTGACGGCATAAGATCCCCTCCTGTTTCTGTCGGGCGCAGTGCGCTCATAGTTTCAGTATAGCAGAAAGTTTCCCGACCTTCTACCCTTTCGTGTCTGATTTCTGTAAAAATTTTGAATGATTCTTACTGCATTCTGCCGGGTCGTTTCTGAAAATATGGGCTCTGCACGCAAAGCGCAAAAAAGCACAGCCGTTCTCAGAACAGCTGTGCTTTCCGGTATCAATTCTTATATGTTCTCGTAGCCCTGGGGCATCTCGTTCTTGCGGTTGCGGTCCATGAGGGTGCGGAGTGCGTCGCTGGCGCTCATGCCCTCCTTGACGATGGCGTTCACCGTCTGCACGATGGGCATTTCCACGTTGTACTTGGCGGCGAGCTCCATGGCGGCGGGCAGGGCGTTGATGCCCTCCACCACCATGCCCACTTCCTTTACGGCCTGCTCCGGGCTCTCGCCCTTGCCGATGAGGATGCCGGCGCGGTTGTTGCGGCTGTGCATGCTGGTGGCTGTCACGATCAGGTCCCCGATGCCGGCCAGGCCCGCAAAGGTGTGGATGTTGCAGCCCATGGCCACGCCCAGGCGGGCGATCTCGGCAATGCCGCGGGTGATCAGGGCCGCGCGGGCGTTGTCGCCGTAGCCAAGGCCGGTGGAGATGCCCACGCCCAGGGCGATCACGTTCTTCAGGGCACCGCTCAGCTCCACGCCCTTGATGTCGGGGTTGGTGTACACGCGCATGCAGGTGTTGCTGAACACATCCTGCACAAAGCGGGCCGCCTCGTCATCCGGGCAGGCCGACACAATGGTGGTGGGCAGGTCCAGCGCCACTTCCTCGGCGTGCGTGGGGCCGCTCAGGGCCACCAGCCTGCAGTTTTTGGGGCCGCCGTCCCTGTTCAGCTCGTCGGCGATCACCTCGGTCATGGTATATAAGGTATCCGGCTCCATGCCCTTGGCCACATCCACAAGGATCTGACCGTCCGGGATATAGGGCCGTGCCTTGGCGGTGGTGCCCCGCACGAACACCGAAGGCACTGCAAACAGCAGCACATCCTTGCCGGTGCACACTTCCTCGATGCTCTTGGTGAACTGCAGCTCGGCCGGGATCTTCATGCCCGGCAGGTTGGGGTGCACCCGTGTAGTGGAGAGGTTGTCCACCTCCGCCTCAATGGCCGACCACACCTGCACTTCGTTGCCGCTGACAGTCAGCATCCGTGCCAGTGCCATGCCCCAGGTACCTGCACCCAGAACGCCAATTTTCCGTTTCGTCACGTTTGTGTCCTCCGTTTGCACCGGCAGCCGGGCCGCCGGTGAATTTGCGCGGCACCGGCAAACCCGGTGTGCACGTTGTTATGCCCATTGTACACGAAAGCGCCTGCCGCGTCAACCGGCTTGCCGCATTGCACAAAGTTCCCGCAGCGGCTGGGACGTTTTTGTTCACAATACGCGATTTTTGCAAACCATTTGCACCGCCGGACGTTTCATGTTATAGTATTCTGGTAGGTTTTGTAGGAATTTCCACAAACCCCTTGACTTTGAGTATACTCGAAGTTGTATAATGCATTCACCGTTGTTTTCTGAGAGTATTTGAGGTACTGTGATCGTTCATGTTTGAAGCACTTTTATCCAACCGCACGGTCAGCGTGCTGGTGGAGGCCCTGCCCCGCATCCTGACGGCCGGCCTTACCATGACCATCCCGCTGACGCTGGTGTCCTTCTTTTTTGCCATGATCATCGCGGTGGTGGTGGCACTGGTGCAGTACGCCAACGTGCCGGTGCTGCGGCAGATCGCCCGGTTCTACATCTGGGTCATCCGCGGCACACCGCTGCTGGTGCAGCTGTTCATCATCTTTTACGGCCTGCCCAGCCTGGGCATCATGCTGGACGCCTTTCCCGCCGCCGTCATCGCCTTTGCCTTCAATGAGGGTGCCTACTGCGCCGAGACCATGCGCGGCGCGCTGGAAAGCGTGCCCCAGGGCCAGCTGGAAGCCGGTTACTGCGTAGGCATGAGCTGGGTGCAGATCATGCGCCGCATCGTGCTGCCGCAGGCTTTGCGCACCGCCGTGCCCGCCCTGTCCAACTCCCTCATCGGCATGATCAAGGACACCTCGCTGGCGTCCAACATCACGGTGGCCGAGCTGTTCATGGCCGGTCAGCGCGTGGCGGCCCGCACCTACATCTTCCTGCCCATCTACTGTGAGGTGGCGGTGGTGTACCTGCTGTTCTGCACGGTCATCACCAAACTGCAGGCTGTGCTGGAGCACCGGCTCAACGCCCGGGGCTTCCAGTAAGAAAGGAGTGTGGAACCCATGGCAATGATGGAGATCCGGAACGTCCACAAGACCTTCCGCACCTACGCAAAAGCCGGTCTGCGCCCCGGTGCACACAAGGTGGTCAGCGAGCTGCCGGTGCTGCAGGGCGTGGACCTGACCGTGGAAAAAGGCGATGTGGTGGCCATTCTGGGCCCTTCCGGCTCCGGCAAGACCACCCTGCTGCGCTGCCTGAACTTTCTGGAGACCGCTGACAGCGGCACTCTGGTGTTCGACGGCGAATCCTTCGATCTTGGCAGGATCTCCCGGGCCGACATTGCCCGCCTGCGCAAAAAAACGGCCTTTGTGTTCCAGAACTACAACCTGTTCCGGAACAAGACCGCCCTGCAGAACGTGACCGAGGGACTCATCGTGGCCCGCAGGATGCCCCGGGAGCAGGCCGACGCCATCGGCCGCCGCATGCTGGAAAAGGTGGGTCTGGCCGACCGGGCCGACTACTACCCCCGCCAGCTCTCCGGCGGTCAGCAGCAGCGCGTAGCCATTGCCCGTGCCCTGGCCACCGACCCGGAGATCATCTACTTCGACGAGCCCACCAGTGCGCTGGACCCGGAGCTGACCGGCGAGGTGCTGAGCGTGATGCGCCAGCTGGCCGAAGAGGGCATGACCATGCTGGTGGTGACCCACGAGATGGGCTTTGCCCGCAACGTTTCCTCCAAGACGGTGTTCATGGAGAACGGCGTGGTGGTGGAGCAGGCTCCCTCCCGCGAATTCTTTGCCGACCCGAAGGAGGAGCGCACCCGGGCCTTTTTGCAAAAGATCGCCCACACGGAGTGATATACGGTCATCGGGGAGCTTCCTCCTCGGACACGAATACGGGTTGCGGCTCCCAGCGCATGCGGCGGCCCTTGAGCGAGCCTTGCATTCTGCTGGCCGCTGTCCCAACAGCAACTCCCTGTTTCCGCCGCTGGCGGCGGTCGTTGCCGTTGCAGGCCATTCCATCG
>ENA-ORTJ01000820-ORTJ01000820.1-human-gut-metagenome-genome-assembly--contig:-NODE-820-length-24435-cov-6.474815_pt1 | contig 24435 bp, 20 predicted proteins | sample MGYA00242069_ERZ509187 | MGnify/ENA primary metagenome ERZ509187 (study PRJEB26280, sample SAMEA2338779) | human gut metagenome | biome: human gut; feature: human-associated habitat; material: faeces... | reverse complement strand
AGAAACTTATTAACCTAGTAGTCTTGATTGACTACATCATTATTATACTAGGAGAGAAAGTTATGTTAGAAAAGTTTTTTAAGCTCAAAGAAAACGGCACGACAGTGAAAACTGAGATTATTGCCGGAATCACAAGCTTCATGACCATGGCATACATTCTGGCAGTCAATCCGAGTATCATGTCTGCTGCCGGCATGGATCACGGAGCAGTCTTTACTGCTACCGCACTGGCAGCACTGGTCGGTACGCTGGCAATGGCACTTTTTGCCAATTATCCATTCGCTCTGGCACCGGGTATGGGATTGAATGCATACTTTGCTTATACCGTAGTTATCGGTATGGGGTACAGCTGGCAGTTTGCTCTGGCAGCCGTATTTGCAGAAGGTATTATCTTCATCGTTCTGTCTCTGACAAACGTACGTGAAGCAATCTTCAATGCAATCCCACAGAACCTGAAATCCGCAGTCAGCGTTGGTATCGGTCTGTTCATCGCATTTATCGGTCTGCAGAACGCACACATCGTTATCGGCGGTTCCACACTGCTTCAGTTATTCTCTGTAGACAAATACAATCAGGTAAACGGTGTAACAGCTACTTTTAATGATGTAGGAATCACTGTTTTACTTGCAATCATCGGTATCATTATCACCGGTGCTCTGGTTATCAAAAATGTCAAAGGAAATATCCTTTGGGGAATCCTGATCACATGGGGACTTGGTCTGATCTGTCAGGCAACCGGTCTTTACGTTCCGAACCCGGAACTTGGTTTCTACAACCTGCTTCCGGATTTCAGCAACGGTCTGTCTATCCCAAGTATCGCTCCGATCTTCTGTAAGATGGATTTCTCCGGTATCTTATCACTGAATTTTGTTGTCATCCTGTTTGCGTTCCTGTTCGTAGATATGTTTGATACCATCGGAACTCTGATCGGTGTATCTACAAAAGCCGGTATGCTTGATAAAGACGGCAAACTTCCACGTATCAAAGGCGCATTACTTGCAGATGCCGTTGGTACTACAGCAGGTGCGGTTCTCGGTGTTTCCACTACCACAACATTCGTAGAGAGTGCTTCCGGTGTATCCGAAGGTGGCAGAACAGGTCTGACCTCCATCACAACAGCTGTACTGTTTGGTCTGTCTCTGCTGTTATCCCCGATTTTCCTTGCCATCCCGTCCTTCGCGACCGCTCCGGCACTGGTAATCGTAGGATTCTACATGCTGACAAACGTTACAAACATCAACTTCAATGATGTCATTGAGGCAATTCCATGTTATATCTGTATTCTGGCAATGCCGTTCTTCTACAGCATTTCCGAAGGTATCTCCATGGGCGTTATCTCTTATGTTGTATTAAACGTTATCACAGGTAATGCAAAGAAAAAGAAGATCAGTCTGCTAATGTATATTTTAGCGGTGCTGTTCATATTGAAGTACATTTTCCTGTAAATTCAATTTAAAATTTCTATCATTAATTAAGAAAAATCGTGAGATTTTGTCTTCTCAGCTAACAATCGCTTTCGAAGAAAAAATCTCACGATTTTTCATTTACGTTACGACAGAAATATACCAATCCCATCATTCATATTACGGTAAAGATAGACATGTTTTTACATCTATTCTGTATATGACAGGTATTATTTCTGCCACAGTTCCTTAGTCTGCAAAGGAAGCTATTGTAACAATTTACACAGTGTAAATAAAGACCTCTGAGCATTTTTCTCAAGAAGCAATTGTTCGCAATTGAGACAAAATTGCCGGAGTTCTTATTAAAACCTGACGTAATAAATTTTTAAGCCACCCTAAAACAAGAAACTACTGTTCATGATCCCGTAATTTTTCGATCAACGCAAACACCTCCGGATGTTGTTCTTTCAGATGTTCATCCAGCACATGCCGCCGTTCCCGGAAACGCTCTGCCAGCTCCGGATGCTCTTTTGCGATCTGCTCATGGATTTCCTGACGATGCTGTTCAATCCGCAATGCCAGCGCATGTTCGTCTTTGCCGGAAATACTCACAATCTCTTTTAAATGTTCTTCCAGATGTTCTAACCACTCATCCATATCCCATTCATCCATATGAGACCAGCTTCCGTGTAACAGTTCTTCCACATCTTTTGTTTCTTTCAGATGCTCGATCTGACGTATGATCTGGCGTTCCATCTCTGCTTCTGCATCGGCACCGAATGCCCATACAAACTCCTGTACACGATTATCCGCACGTTTTAACGATGCACTGCGCTCGGTATTTTCCACACCGCCTTCTAACGGATATGGACGGTTGTACCCCATATCTTTCAATGCAATGTGAATGGTACGGCGGACATTCCCGTTTTCAATTAAGTGTCCCAGTCCTAATTTTCTCATCTGTGTATTGAGTCCGGAAATATGCTCCGTAATATAAAAACGGATTCCTTTTTCCTTCAGTGACTCGCTCAACAAATTCAAACGGTCTGCCGCTGTGATATCCATGCTTCCGATACCGCTGGCATCCAGAATGACCGCTTTGGTATCTTCTTTCAATGCTGCCTCAATTTCTCTCTGCAATACAGAAATATTTGCAAAAAACAGATTACTGCTGAACCGGTAAATCACCACACCTGATATCGGATGAATCTGCTGTCCTTCTTTCAGAGCACGAAAATGCTTATGGCCCGGTTGAATTCCAAGAAAACAGGTGGCCGGTTTTGCGGTCCGGATGATCATTTCCGTAAAAGATAAAATAATGCCGATCAGTACACCGTTGATGGTTCCCAAAAATAGCACACCGAAAAATGCTCCAAGAAAAATAAAACACTCTGTACGGCTGACTTTCCAGAGACGCGGAACCAATTCAAATTCCGTTGCTCCAAGTAACGCAGAGATCACGATCGCGGTTAGAACCGGAATCGGCAGATAACCAATAAATCCGGTACAACACAGCAACAGAATAATCATGGAACCACCTGCCACCAGACCGGTGAGCTGCGTTTTTGCCTGATACTGTTCACCCATTGCGGTTCGCGATACAGAGCCATTGATCGGACAGCATCCGGTAAAAGCTGCCGCAAAGTTTCCCAGAGAAAATGCCATAATCTCCTGATTGTCATTGATCTGATATCTGTTTTTCTGTGCGAAGCTGTTTTCTGCCAACAGAGTTTCCGCCATAATAACCACGGCTACGGACAAGCTGATGGTAACCGCCTCTTTTAACGGAACTGCTGAAAAATCTGGCAGGCTCCATTTTGGAAGTCCCGGTTCTACTGCTGCCAGTGTCTGAATCCCCCAGTCACGCAGCGGAAGTACTGCTGTCAGAACCGCTCCAATCACCATAAGTACAACTGCCATTGGGAATTTCGGAATTATCTTTTTGGAAATCAATAAAATAGCAAGTGCAATTACACCAAGGATAACAGCTGGAACATTAATATTTTTTGCAGTTTCCGCAATATGTTCTGCCAACTCCGGAAATTCTCCGACACCTGCCGTTCCGCCCATCAGCTTTGGCACCTGCATCAGAATGATCGTACTGCAGATTCCGGTGATAAATCCGCCCATAACCGGTGCAGAGATATAGTTAACCAGTTTTCCTGCTTTCAAGAATGAAAAGATCAGCAGCCACAAAGCAACAAAAAAGGTCAGCATCGGAACCGCTGCCAGTGCTTCTGTGGAACCTGACGTAATATTCAGTCCCGCCAGTGCAGAACCAATCAGTGCCGCTGGAGCCGCATCCACCCCAAAAATAAACTGCGGTGATGTGGAAAACAATGCAAAAATCAGAATCGGAAATACGGAACCATACAGTCCATACACCGCCGGCAATCCCGCAATCTGTGCATACCCCATGGAAATCGGAATCGATACCGCCATGATGATCAGTCCTGCCAGAATATCCTTTCCAAGATTCCTCTTATCATAATTTCGAAGTGTATGTGCAAATTTCATACGTTATCCTCTTTTTCTATAATCTGTTAAAATTATAACACGAACACTGCAAAATGATAACCGTGTTTCGAGTAATTGTATGGTTTTAGTTACAACACCATTTGACAGACAGCTCGGCCGCACTACCGTAAATCAAATACTCTCATTTTCATTTTCTGCTTAATCGTTCCACTTCTTCTTTGGTCGGAATTGCCGGGATTCCACCGCGTTTCTGTACACAGAGTGCTGCGGTTGCATTTCCACATACGGCACAATGATGAATTTCCTCCCAAGTTAAAGACTCAACTGGTTTTTTCAGTGATAAGTATGCGCTTAAAGTGCCACCCCAGAAGGAGTCTCCGGCACCGGTTGTATCTACGGACTGTACAGAAAATCCTGCAATTCGCTCTTTTTTCTCTTTGGTTGCCATCAGTACGCCTTCGCTGCCAAGAGTTACGGCAATGAGTTTCGGCCCCATAGCAAGAAGTTTGTCTGCTGCGGCTTCATAGGTTGTTTCTCCGGTGAGAAGCAAACTTTCTTCATCAGATACCTTCATGACATCCGCATAAGGAATCATGGATTTCATGTTTTCGGCTGCTTCTGCTTCACTGCTCCACAGAGTTGCACGGTAATTCGGATCATAAGAGATCAACGCACCGGATTCTTTCGCACAGGTTACGGCTGCTACAGTCGCATCCTTTGCCGGCTGATCGGTCAGAGACAGGGAACCAAAGTGAAAAATCCGACAGTTCTGTAAAAGTTCTTTGTCCAGTTCGTCTGCTCGCAGCTGTGTATCTGCGCCCGGTTTTCTTGCAAAAGAAAACTCACGCTCACCACTTTCATCAATAGCTACAAAGGCCAATGTTGTAAAATAATTATCATCTTCGATCAGGCCGGAAACGCCAATATGTTCTTTTTCCAATGTTTTTTTTAGAAAAGCACCATGCATATCTTTTCCAACTTTTCCGATAAACTCGGTACGATAGCCCATATGACTGGCAACGGTCAGCAAATTTGCAGGAGCTCCGCCCGGATTCTGTTCAAACAAACGCATACCATCCGCGCCGGTTCCGGCTTCTGTAAAATCAATCAGTAATTCACCAAGTGCTGCAATATCAATGTTTTTTCCCATATTTCCAATCCTCCACATATTCATACAATAATGCTGCGACGTTCTCGCTCATAATTTTCTTTATCATACTACACAGAAATTTCAAAAGGAACTCTTTTTTCCTACCATACATCCGCTCATTCCCCTGACCATTTATCTTTCACTGACATCATTTCACATTTTTTTCTGCGTTTATAATATAAAGCAGGTTATCATTAAAATGCTTTTTCGCTAATTCTTCCGGCGGCGGACACTTACTTGGTGGATCAATGGGCACCGGTTCAATGTACTCTGCCCCTTTGCTCTGATAAGCATACCGCCATTCCGCATCCACCCACTTTGATTCACGCGCATATTCAGACCAGCATAAAAACAGCACATCTCTCTTATCAATTTCTCTCCACAAAGCCTGTTCCCAATCATCCCCGCTTCGCAAACTGTCAACATCGAAAAATATATCGATATCCGGACGGGCTTTTCTCATTCCCTGAATAATCGTTGCCACTCTTTGGCGATCCTGACTTGCATAAGACATAAATGCTGACAGTACATCTTCTCTGGTAATCTCTATATTCTGTTCTTTTGCAGATGTACATTTTGCTATAAATTTCAATCTGGTCGCTATCACATCATCAATGTACACTTCCGCTACAAACAGGATTTGTTTCTTCTGAAAATCTTTCGGCAAGTCAATCGCAAAACTGAAATTCAGATACTCTCCATGCCAGATCTGTTCTTCACAACCATCTGTTATTTCCATATCCGGCGAGTTAAGTACAATCGTGATCTTTGCCTCTTTACCAGCTTTCATTGCTCCTGATTTCTTTTCTTGGACAGCGTTTTCAGCATCTTTGACTGCCTCGTCCACTACATGTCGGAACTCCTCCTCGTACATAAAAATCTCGATCATGGAGTATTCACCTTTTAAAATTGATTTTGGAGCGATTGCTGAAAAATAGACTTTATCCAGAATAACCGATGTTTTTTCTATTTCCGTTTCTGATTCGCATTCCGAAGCATAATCAGCAACCTGAGCACCTTCTACAGGATCAGGTATATTTTTTTCATCAGGTGGTAATGTAAGTTCAGGTAAATTATCGGCTTTCTCAGGCGGTAATGTAAGCTTAAGTAAATCATCAACTTCTTCAGGCGTTGATGTAAGTTCAAATAAATCAGCAATTTCTTCGGGCGGCAATGCAGGTCGACACATAATAGCATGTGTGCTTTGAGACTTCGTCAAATCTTCTCCCTCTAAAAAACACAGATACTCTTTTATCCGATTTTGATATTCTTTATACTTTGCCTGCATATGCTCAATTTCATAAATATTGCGTGTGCACTCCTCAATAAGCTCCTTCCACATACCTGAAAATATACGTGAATCTGTCTGCAAAATATCTAAAATTGTTTTCATACGCTGTCCGTTTTCTTCTAATGCCCACAGTATTGCACAAATATTTTCCTGAAGCCCTTTCAATTTAGAGAGCTGCTCCTCTATCTTATTCCTATCTAATCCCATAGAACTGTCCCCTTTTTATGCACTTATAGAATCTACCTCACAGATTTTGCTGACCGCCGGAATATAATTTAAAATATCCTCCGTGGAAAGTCCCGGCGCCAGTCCGTATTCTGTCTGTTTGGATGCAATAGTGCCGCCGGTTCCTATCATCAATATATTTTTCATATGCTCATTTTCCTGTTTTTTAATTTATTTCACTCTCTATACCGATTTATTCTACCATAACCAAGATAAAATAAAAATACTAAACCTATTAAGCAAAATGAGAGGTGCCGTTCATTCGACACCTCTTACTTTCTGTTTTCTATCTTCACTTATAACTTATAAAACGTACAAATTTACTTCTTTTACAACAACTTTTCTTCCCATTCTGCCGCTTTAAATCCGGTAAGCACCATATCGCCATTCACAATTACCGGACGTTTTACCAACATTCCATTGGTAGACAGAAGCTGCAACTGCTCATCTTCACTCATAGTCGGAAGTTTATCCTTGAGTTTCATCTCTTTGTACAGCATTCCGCTGGTATTGAAAAATTTCTTTAATGGCAGACCGCTTCTGCCATACCAGTCTTTTAATTCTTCATAAGTTGGATTATTTTCCACAATGTGTCTGTCTTCATAAGCGATTCCGTGTTCATCTAACCATTTTTTTGCTTTCTGACAGGTTGAGCATTTTGGATATTCTACAAATAACATACTTTTTTCCTCCGTGTTTTAAATGCACTTGTTGTGTAAATCAATTCACTTGTTTGCATTTATTGTATCATGTGCAAATTCAGTTCATGATCGACATTCGCCAATCAGAGCAGATGTTGACTCATTTACGCTCATTATATCATGTGCAAATTCGGCACATGATCCAATTCGACGTTCGTCAATCATACAAGCATGTTGACTCTCTTGCACTCATTATATCACATTGCATAGTAACATCCACTATTTTCTCTTATCTGCATCAAAACTGGTCTTCTGTGAAAAATCCTCAGTTGCACCCAAATGTCTTCGTAAGCAAAACTTCCTGTTCTCTCATCTGTCCTGCAATGGCTCGTTATTCCCTTTCTCTCATCTGAATATCAGTAATGTGATCAACAGGAAGTGCTGTCCCATCCAACAATAAAACCCGTCTGCGATACGCATCCACCCGCTTCACGAAACCGGAATATTCCTGATAACTTCCACCGTCTTTGTATTTATCCGGTACAAAGCAGGTAATCGTAACCTGTACTTCCAGATGTTCCCCAAGATTCTGCTGAATGACCTGCAGCGTTTCATCCAGGCGGCGTCTGCTATCCTCATCCAATTCGCGGAATTGCTCTGTCTGCCGGGCAGTTTCCTGCACCGCTTCTTCGTATCCACTTAACGCCGAAAAAGGCATAAACTGGGCTGCGCGATTTGCCCGCGGCATTCGTGGATGCGTTTTTGATTCATGATGTGGTAAATAGCGAATGTCTGCATACGGATCAGCTTTCACATTCCCACTTTGATAAATTTTCTTTTGACAATGCTCATTCTGCTCGGGTGAAGAATATTTGGAAATATTTTCCATTTCATTTCCATCGACTTGTCTCTCTCCACTCATATACTGATCTGTCACGCCTTATGCCCTCCGATCTGCTTATTCCGTTCCTTTCCGGTGGCTCCTTCTTCCATATTGATGCCCTTCAGGATAGCATTTTTTCCAAACTTTTTCTTAATATCCAGCATCGCCTGCTGCATTTTTTTCTCCCGGTTCAGCTCCCGCTTCTCCTCTTCCTGCTGTTTCTGAACTGCTTTGTAATCAGTAAAAAGATCCATCTGCTCAAAAGTCACTTTCTGCTGTGCCAGTTGCTCGCTCACCACATGATTTGCCACCAGATTTAATCTGCGCACCATCAGTTTTGGATTTACGATCCGGTCATACAGTTCCAACACAGCCTCCGTCATCTGTTTTGAAGAAGATGTCTGCTGTTTGAGATTAATGGTTCCGTGTGCATGCTTTGGAATAACCCTTCCATATCGATCCGTCATCAGTTCTCCCCGGTAGTTTGCCAGATTCTCCCGATCATATCCTACCGTCAATACAAGCTGATCTGTCACCAGACGTTTATCCAACAAATCTAAAGCCAGCGCATCCGCCATTTCCGCCACAACCACTTTCGCTTTCACCGCATCATAAGAACAGGCCAGTACCTGTCCGGAACCAAGGCTGTTATTTTCCGGTTGATACTTTTTGATATCTTCCATGGTGCAGGGCTCATATCCCCATGCATGATCGATCAGAAGCTCCGCATTGATTCCAAACATCTGATACAGCAAATCTTCATTATAAATATCTGTGGATGTGCCAACGGAACATTTAGCGATATCCCCCATCGTAAACAATCCTGCCGCTTCCAGTTTTTTCGCATATCCTCTTCCCACGCGCCAGAAATCTGTCAGAGGACGATGATTCCACAACTTATCCCGATAAGACTGCTCGTCCAGTTCTGCGATTCGCACACCATTCGCATCCGGTTCGGTATGCTTTGCCCAAATATCCATAGCAATTTTACACAGATACAGATTCGTCCCGATTCCCGCCGTCGCTGTAATCCCAGTCTGCTCATACACACATTGAATCATTTCTGCTGCCAGCTCCCGCGGTGCCTTTTTGTATCCATGCAGATAATGGGTAATATCAAAAACACCTCGTCAATGGAATAGACATGCATATCTTCCGGCGCAATATATTGCATATAAATCTGGTAGATCCTTGTGCTGTATTCCATATATAAAGCCATACGTGGCGGCGCCACCAGATAATCCAACGCCAGATCCGGATTTTTCTGTAATTGTCTGTCATCCCAGGACTGACCGATAAAACGATGCCCCGCTGCTTTTCGCTTCCGTCCCGCATTGATTTCCCGCACACGTTGAACAACTTCAAATAGCCGGGCTCTTCCCGGAATTTTATACTTTTTCAGAGAAGGCGAAACAGCCAGACAGATTGTTTTCTCTGTCCGGCTCTTATCTGCCACTACTAAATTGGTTGTCATTGGATTTAACCCACGCTCCCGACATTCCACGGAAGCATAAAACGATTTCAGGTCAATTGCCAAATAAATATGACCACGATCCATTTCAGAAGTCATACATGCACCGTCCTTTATTCATTTCTGTTTTCTGCTTGTTTTTTTGACTGCTGTCAATATACCATATTGGCTTCTTTTTTGCACTCTACACCTGGTTGATATTCGATTTTTTACTCCATCAGATCTTCCGGCATACACCCCAAACTATCCGACAATGCCAGCACCGATTCTGCCGCCGCCTTATTAATACTTTTCTGTCTCTGCTCATACTGCTGAATGGCACGCAGAGAAACACCTGACTTTTCAGAAAGCAAACGCTGACTATACGCACGCATTCGTCGATAAAATGCCAGATTTGTCTCCTTCGTATTTGTTTCCTGTATCTCAATATACAACTCCTGTACAAAACTGTCATCCTTCTTATTATGATATGTCACATAATAATCTGTCAGCTTTGCAAACGGTCTGTGTTTCAAAATATCTTGAAACTCCACCCCTGTCTTCCACTGCGCACAGGCAAGCATCCGACCATACCAGTACTCCGGCGTACGCTTCGTCCGAACTGCCTGCTCCGGAAGTTCCTCTCTCAGCCCCATCACAAAATAAGTCTCGATCACCAGCTCCTGCCCTGACATTCCCGACACATACTTTGGATTTCCATGACCGAACTCCCGGGCAATTCCACTGGCTTCAAACAGCTTGAAAAACTCATCCGGATCCCGATGCAGATCATTTACTACATAATCCAGCAGATTCGCCATATTGCACATGGCATCTTCTATATACAGTTCGCTATAAGCATTCTGTTCTCTCACGCTTTCATTTCCTCCCATATTTTTCCCAGAACAATAACAGTAATTCCTTTTATCTGAATTGCTGTTCCTGCTTCTATCACTATATCATTAACAACTGATACTAAAATCTTCTCCATCCTTTATTTTCCGCTATTGTTTTGCTCACGCACAATATCCCTCATATATCTTCCGGAGACCTCCGGCTTCTGCCGCAGTTCCTGATACATATTCCGCAATGCCTGATCCCTCTGTAGCCGCTTCATATAATATTCTTTCCAGTCTACGACTTCATATCCCTGAAATTCCAAGGCGAAAGCTGCCCGCTGGCTTTTGATCACAATCTGTTCCCCCACAGTTCCAAGCTTCAGTGCCTGCTGCAACTGCGCCAGTGAAATCCGATTATTCAGGAAATCCTTCACAAAGGAAAAATAGGAATCATCTGCTATCATTTATATCTGCAAATCAATTTTCTAATATATTATTTTTCACCCTCAAAATTTTGTTATTACTGATTTCATTTCAGAAACTATCTTTACAATCATCATTTTTTTGTATTAGAATGAGTACAATAACATCGCAAAAAATCTATTTTATTAGTAAAGCGGACATTCGCAATCCGCTTTCGCTACTTGCTCATGAACGCAGTCGCTTTGCGACCTGTCAGTGGGAGCTTTTAACTCCCACTGACATAAGCATCCCCCTCCCCACCGCTTAGTGCTCTACGCACTTGAAGCGGGGGAATACTTATTCTGCGTTCAAAAAGAGATTTTTCTAAGTGATAAAGTAACGATAAAAATTATTTGTGTTAAAAACACAAATTAAATTTAATAAGGGGAATCAAAAGAATTTATTATGAAAATAAAAGATTTATGCACCACTCAGCCGGCAGTAGAAACGCAAGATATGATCTGTTACCACCCGGAAAGCAACACATTTGAGAAAAAAGAGAAAATCATTCTTCATGAAAATCTGTTATCTGTTTATATTAATGAAAATCTGGCATTAAAACTGGTCTGTACCATTCAGGATCTGCCAGCACTGGTGCTTGGTCATCTGTACACTGAAGGTCGGATTAATGGTGTCGAAGACATCCACAGCATTTACATCTGCCGTGATGGTGTCCGCGCCCGGGTAATGACCACCCGTCCACTTGGTGAAATCAAAAAGCCCATTGAAGTCCGCGCCTGTGACTGTGGAGAAGAAGGCATGCTTGGACGCGATCTGCTTTCTGAACAAAATGATGCTGAACCAGTCTCTGTTCTTCCGGACTTTGATTTTGACTACCTCCAGGCACTGGATCTGATTCAGGCATTTCGTAAAGGTGCACCGCTTCATCAGAAAACTCACGGCATTCACAGCTGTTTTCTGATGTATGAGGGTGAAATCCGCTATCTGTGCGAAGACATTGGGCGTCATAATGCCTTGGATAAAGCCATTGGAAAAGCACTGATTGACGGTCTTGACCTGACAAAATGCATCCTTTTCTCCAGCGGACGTATTCCGGACGATATGATGGAAAAAGTGATCCGCTCCAGAGTGCCGGTTCTGATCAGCAATGGTGCTCCTACCGACCGCGCCGTGGCACTTGCCCGCAAGTATCACGTAACACTGATCTGCAGCGCACATATGGATGCCATGGATATTTTTTCTTCTAAAGAATTTTGGGAAGACTAACATTGTTAGCTTATCATTTCTGACAATTCAACCATACCACTTAATCTAAATACTTAAAACTCATACGGTGCAATTCCAGAGAAAGCAGCGATCAGTCCGTGTGCATTCTCCAGACAGAACACCTTAAAAAGCGGGATCTCACAACTGTGAAATCCCACTTTTTTATTTGCTCATGATTCTTATTTACTTTTCCTGCTCCAGATATTTGACCAAATCCTCTCTGACATCCTCCAGCGTAATGGACTGCAATTCCCGCTCCATCGCCTTCTGCACCCGCTCCAGTTTTTCATCCAACACATGATGAATGTTTCTTCCAACCGGACAGGCCGTATTCGGATTTTCATGGAAATGAAAAAGTTGATTTTCTTCTACACACTCCACTGCGCGATAAATATCCAGAAATGTAATCTCTAATAATGGCTTTGCAATCGTGGTCCCGCCGGTTCCCCGCGCCACCTCAATAAGTCCTGCCGCCTTGAGCTGTCCTAATATTTTCCGAATAATGACAGGATTTACATTTGTACTTCCCGCAATAAAATCACTGGTTACTTTATAATCATCTTTGAATGTATCCACACAGGCAAAAATATGAATCGCCAGCGTAAATCTGCTTGAAATCTGCATTTTTTTACCAACCTTATCTACTTTTACTAATCTATTTCTATATACTTTCTCTGGAAAAGCTACTCTCTATTTTGGCACTTCATTCAGTGGCATATCCTTTGAATCATCCATTATTGGAATATACTCATACTTCGGAATAAAATTACTCTTATCGTACTGCTTATAATATTGCATAAAAATTCGATCCATAACTTTTGGAATCTTGGTCTCATCCGCCTCAAACAGAATGATCAGATACTGCATGGAACTGTACCGTGTACAGACATCTACCTTTCGAATTTTCTGCCGAATCGCCTGTTCCATACTCTCCAGCGCCCGCTCAATATTTTCAATATACATCACGTAATCCGGTGTCGTATCCATCGTAACCATCACAAGATAGCAGCGATATTTGTAACGCTCACCCAGATGATTCATGTATTCATAAATTTTTGCAAATTCACGGTAATCCAGATCCAACGCACCGGTGTAATTGCCGCTCTCCCGCAATGTTTTTGCAATCATTGCCAGATCTTTTCCGGTTCCATGATCCGTATTTTTCCCCTGTTCCATCTGCTGATAGAAGAAGAAATCACCTTTGCCATTCTGTTTTACATAATACAGTGCCTTATCAGCCTTGGTGTAGCACTCCTCAAAAGATGCTCCCTTTGCCGTTTCACAAATTCCGGCAGAAACCGAAGCATGGCGAATCTCCACATCCTCCGCTTTCCGTTCCTCAAATTTTTGCAGGATACCGCTGACAATTTCTGAAATATCTTCCTTCGAAACGTTTGGAACAAACATCAGAAATTCATCTCCACCCAGACGGCAGACCACAGAATGCTGTGCATATTCCAACAACAAAGAACCAAGCAACTTCAATGCACGGTCTCCTGCTTTATGTCCATAAATGTCATTAATCTTTTTCAGATTATCCATATCCAGGAAAACAAGATATCCATTATCCTGCTGCATAAACTCTGCAGCCAGCTTTTCTCCACGATTTCGCATCGGAAGTCCTGTCAGGAAATCAAAGCCCTCGCTGTCCTCCTGCGTACGCATGGTTGTCATGACACTGGAAATAAATTTTTCAATTTCAATTTCCACTGCCGGCAGGGCATACTTATCCACGATTTCGTTGTAATCCTCATTGATTTCCAAACGGTTCTCATCCAGAAGTTTCAAAAATACATCTGCAATCTCCGGATCAAACTGTGTTCCACGGTTATTCAAAATTTCATTATAAATAACCTCTGTTCCAAGCGGATTTCGATAAATTCTCCGGGACTGCATTGCATCGTAACTGTCTGCCACCGCAATGATCCTTGCGTGGATCGGGATTTTCTCCCCCTTTAATCCATCCGGATATCCGGTACCGTCATACCGTTCATGATGGCTTCGCGCCACCTCTGTCACATGATCGATCAATCTGATATTTTTCAGAATCTCCGCTCCGATCACGGTATGCTCCTTGATAACCGCATATTCTTCCTCTGTCAGCTTCGTTGGCTTATTCAAGATTGTATCCGGAATACCAATTTTACCAATATCATGCAAATGTGCTGCATTTCGCAAATTTGAAATATCCTTTTGACTCCAGCCAAGCTCTTTTGCGATCAGAACCGCATACTCTGCCACACGGTGGGAATGTCCTCTGGCATATTCATCCTTCGCCTCAATTGTGGTAGACAACGTCTGCATCATTTGCAGAGACATGATTTCCATCTGCTTTCTGCGTTTTTTCATCTCCTGCTTCTGTCGGCGGCTTTCCATCTTCTGTACATTACGGATGGTTCTGACCAAACTGACAAACAGCAGTACATTCATGCCGATTCCCATGAAAATACCAGAAATAGAAATCACAAAATAAGTAGATATGGATTCCACCACAACAAAGATGATTGCGATTATCAATCCCACCACCATATATCTGTTTTGTGTGATATAACCGTGATACATATCATAAAATACTGTAACAAGAATCAATAATAACGTAACTACCAAAATCACATGCGCTACCGGAAGCGTCTCAATATAATCCACCGCACCACTCAAATGCAAAATAGTACATATCGCAAAATTTATCACCGAAGCCGCTTCCGCAATCCGGAACAGCTTCCTGTGACGACCACTCTGTATGCTGTCCATATAATAAATGATCGGTAATGGTGCAAGCATAATCATAACAAAACACAACGTTGCCAGAGCCGTTGCATTCGGCACAAGAATCTGACGCAGTTTCGATTCTCCAAGCATCCACGCTGCTGCCATGATCATGCACCAACCCAGATATTCCATATCAAACTTCGTACGATATACAACTCCCAGCGCAATACTGAAGATCACAATAACAATTCCGGCAAACAGGATAAAAAATGCGCTTATGGTCTCCAGACCGTGTTCTGCAAAAATATATTCCCATATTTCTGCTTTATCTCCACAATAAACAGCATTTACCACACCGGAATATTTTGCAGTATTCGTTTTCAGTTCAATCCGTACTTCTTTTCCCGCATCTGCCTCCGTAGTCGGACAGAACACGTAACGACTTGCCGAATTTTTCCCTGCCAGTCTTGTATCCGACGTGTCATACTCTGTCCTCAGGACACCATCTATATAAAATCGAACTTCCTGTAGAGACGAACGGATTGCCAGTGATTTTTCGTCATAATCATCCGGCAGCTGTGTTACCAGAACCATTGTTTCCTTCGCCGGCAATTCATACCTGCCCGGAACCTCAATCGTCTCACTGCTTCCATCTGGTTTTTCCCAGATAAAAGTTCCCTGATAAAGAATATTTCCCTCAATTACCTGTATTTCGCGCTCATTCGTTCCAAAAAGCTGTAACGCAACAAACCAGCATAGAATAATTACCATTAATAAATAGAACAGAATTCTTTTTTTCCTGTTGATCATATAATTCTCTTTTGCCAAAACTCAAATCTCCCATTTTTTTCTCAGAAAATGCGTCCATTGAAACAGGCTTATTGACTACCGTCAGCAGACTCTTTTTCTATACCAGTTATCTACAGGTTCCACACCGCTTTTCTCATTTTTACTTTTGTTTCACCAACAGCACGATATTTTCTGCATGCTTTGTAAACGGAAACATATCATACGGATATGCGCCCATTGCTTTATAACCACGTTTTGTCAGATACTTCAGATCCCGTGCCTGTGTCTGCGGATCACAGGAAATATACACAATTTTCTGCGGTGCCAGCGTTACAGCAGATTTCATAAACTGCTCCGTACTGCCGCTTCTTGGTGGATCCATAAATACCACATCTGCCTTTTCGCCCTTTGCTACCATCTTCTCCATAAACCGTCCCGCATCATCCTGATAAAAACGGATATTTTTCATCTGATTGCGCTTTGCATTTTTCACTGCATCCCGCACCGCATCCGGATTCAACTCTACACCGATGACTTCTTTTGCAGATTTTGCAGCAACCATACCAATGGTTCCGATACCGCAATAGGCATCAATGACACGCTCCCTGCCCGTCAGTCCTGCAAGTTCCATGGCCTTTTCATACAATTTCTCCGTCTGAACCGGATTGATCTGATAAAAAGACCTGGAAGAAATACGGAAAGTCAGTCCGCACAACACGTCCTCAATATAGCCTTTTCCGTAAATCGTTGTCTCACGGTCCCCAAGCACCATGCTCGTACGCTTATCATTCACATTCAGCACAACCGTTGTAATTTCCGGATGCAATTTCCGCAAAGCCCTGACAAAATTGTTTTTGGATGGCATCACCGGTGAACCAAGCACCAGAACAACCATGATCTCGCCCGTGGTAAATCCACGGCGGATCAACACATGACGCAACAGACCGTACCCGGTATCTTCATTATAGGTTTTTATCTTAAAAGATTTCAAAAGTCCGCGGATATCATTAATAATGGCATCTGCCTTTTCATCCTCAATCTGACAGGCTTCCACAGGAACAACCCTGTGTGTCCCCTCCTCGTAAACTCCGGAAATGATCGTACCGTCTTTTTTTCGTACAAATACTGCATGTACTTTATTTCTATAATGATACGGATCTTTCATTCCGGTAATCTCAGCGGTTTTACAAAACGGCTGCATTAACTGACGGACTGCTTTCTGTTTCTCACTTAACTGTTTTTTGTAGGAAACTCCCTGATACTGACATCCGCCACATTTTCTGGCAACCTTGCAGGCAATATCTCCTTTTTTCTTATTGTCATTTCTATGATTCTGCACCGTATGGTTTTTATTTGCAACTTTTTTCTCTGTATATTTTTCACTCATAAATTTATCTCAAATTCTCCCAGATCACAGCAAACACATAACAGGATTTTTAAATCTGCCTTTCCTGCCATTTCCTGTGATCATATCCTCACATTGATGTACCGACGCACATCATAGCAGAAATAGATTCCTTCCGCAAGTTTTTATATTCAAGCGTTAAAAATGTATCTCCTCTGCCAGCTTCTGCATCTGATAATCTGCATCTGCCATAATGTCCGCACATTTTTTCAGACGCGCATGCATCTCCGGTGTGATAACTTTGTCCTTTTTGTAACGAATCTGGTGTTCCGTACTTGCCCAGAAATTCATCGCAATGGTTCGCAGCTGTACTTCCACCGGAACCTGTCGCATACCATCGGAAAAGAACACATTAATCTTGACGATCAGATGCAGACTGCGATAACCGTTTTTCTTCGGCTCCCGAATATAATCCTTTACCTGTATCAGTTCCACATCGGTCTGGCTCAGCAGCATCCGCGCCACCTCATATACGTCTGTAATAAATGGACAGATCACACGAATTCCCGCAATATCATAAATATTGTTTGTCAGGCAGCTTAATGTCATCGGCAGACCTTTTCGCTCCATCTTCTTTGCAATACTCTCTGCTGATTTGATACGGCTTTTGATATTTTCAATGGGATTTCGATCGTTACTCTGCTCAAACTCACGGTTTAAAATCTGCAGTTTCGTTGTCAGCTGACGAATGCCTGCCTCGTAGATCAACATCATCTGTTTGTACTGTTTTGCAAGATCTAACTGATCTGCCGCCAGTGGCAGATAACTTGCCGCTTCTTCCGCGCCTGCCTCATCTTGTTGCTCCGAGTGGTCTGTCAAATCTGCTTCCATCATCTTTGCTTTGCTTGTTGTGTCCTTATTTGTATTTTTATCTGTTTCTTTATTTACAGTTTTTTCTGTATCTGCTTCTTTATCTGTTACTTTCACTTTCTCATCCATTTCTGAATAATTCTCCTTATCTTCGTAATCCCCATATCTATTATGGTAATTGTATCATATACCCTTGTTTTTTCCATGAAAAAACTCTAAAAACTTTCTAAAACACAGATACATAATCATCTTTTTGCATCCGAAAAAAACACAGATTCCTTTATATTAACCTTCACAAAATTGAAGTGGGGGAATGCTTATTCTTCGTTCAAACCCTTGATTTTACTGGGTTCTTACACTCTGATCTTGGTCTACTACACCATTTTTACACCATTTCGCCCATAAGTGCCATACCTGATAATTTCATGCGGTAAATTTCTTTGACGATACCTTCCGCATATACATCTATCACCAGTTTGTTTTAATGTACAACTATAAAACATTTTTCTTTAGTCGACTGATATGTAAGAAGAACACTGACTGCAAAATCAGTGTCCTTCTTTCTTCCTTTACATATATTTCATAATAGTCGGCAATAATACATTCATATCTATTGGTTTTGCAACATGATCATTCATGCCACTTGCCAAAGCCATCTTCTTATCTTCTTCAAACGCATTTGCTGTCATTGCAACAATTGGAATCTGCGATTTGTTACCGTCTTTCAGTTCTCGAATTCTCCTGGATGCTTCATATCCGTTCATAATCGGCATCTGAATATCCATCAGAATCAGACTGTAGTAATTTTGCTTTGCTTTGTTAAACATATCAATACATGCAACGCCGTTCTCCGCTCTTTCTATCATGATTCCCTTTTCCGTCAAAAGTTCCGTTGCAATTTCTGCGTTCAAGTCATTATCTTCTACCAGAAGAACCCTTTTTCCTTCCAGTTTTTTGATATTCAACTGACCGTCTGCATGTTTCGGATTCTTTTCTTCCGCATTTGCTATTTTTAATGGAAGCGTGATTGTAAAAGTAGAACCTGCTCCCGGTTTGCTCTGAACTGTGATCTTGCCATTCATTAAATCCACCAGTTTCTTCACGATTCCCATGCCAAGTCCGCTACCTTCTATTCCGCTGTCTGACGAAGATCGTTCCTGTGAAAATGATTCAAAAATATGTTTTTGGAATTCTTCTGACATTCCGATTCCGTTATCTGCTATGATAAGCTCTAATACACTCCAACCTTCTTTTTCGCCGGGATATTGGTTCAATGTACAGCTTATGTTACCGCCTTCACCCGTGTATTTCACAGCATTACTCAAAATGTTAATCGTAATTTCAGATGATCTCGCATCATCCATATACAGGTATGGATATCGAATGTTCTTATTGGTTTTCAGTGTTTGATGTTTTTCTTCTATCGGTTTCCTAAACATATCAATACATAAATCAAAGTTTTTAGAAACATCTGTTATTGTTTCATCCAACGTTGCTTTGTTGTTTTCGATTCGTGCTAATTCAAGAATGTTATCAATCAAATGCAGCATTTTCTTTCCGCACAATAATATTTTTTCAAAGTAATCCTCTAATATAGTTGGCTCCTTTAAATGTTTCTCTCCCAATTCTGCATATCCAATGATTGCATTCATAGGGGTACGAATATCATGAGACACATTAAACAGAAATGTTGATTTTGCTTTATTAGCTGAATCGGCCAGTCTTGCAGCTTCCTGCAACAGTTTTTGCTGTTTCTGCTCATTTTCTTTTTGCTTTTTATATACAGAATATCCACAGGTACATAATATTAACAAAATACACGCTGTAATGCATCCCAGTACAATACTTAACTTATTCGTCTTCTCAACCATTCCATACGCTTTCTGCATATCCATTTCTATGCAGAAAGCACCTATCACTTCATTAGATTCATCTTCCGCTGTCACGGGATAACAGGCTGTAAAAATAGGTCCCCATGTTGTATCAACAATATCCTGAGAATATACTGTTTTTCCAGAAAGTGCTTTTTCTATATAAGGAACCATCTCCTTTTCAATCGGATCTCCTGGATGTCTGACGTCACCAGCCGATGGATCCAGTCCGTCTACAACGTAAATCAATCTACCGTCTTCATTTCTGGTTGCTGTGTAAATATATCTCGTAGAATTCAGCGTTCTGATTTCATTCATATATGTCGACATATTCTTGAATAGTTCTGTATTCTCATCAGCTTTACTTTTTATTTCATTAAAATCTTTTCGTCCCAGTCTGGCATTTACCAGCTTATGAACCGCATCTGCACTGGAAATATCTCGTTCAATTTCTGTTTTCAGAGCAGTTTTGGTATATGCTTGTTGTAAAATAAAAGTATATGCAACAACAACCAAAATCACCATTGCCAGAAGGAATACCAACCGTCCCTCAAAAATTTTCCAATGATTTACCGGATTTTGATCTTTTCTTTTTTGTTTTATATAGTTATTTTTCATCATCGTATTTCACATGCCTTTTGCCTCATAATCATTCATGACAGGCATTTTGCTTTCTCAACTCTTCGCTTATGGTCTGCTTAATTTTTTCATCATCCAACGGCTTTGCAAGATGTGCGTTCATTCCTGCTTCCATACACCTTTCGGCATCTTCCCTGAATGCATTTGCAGTCATAGCAATGATAGGGATTGTTTTTGCATCTTGCCGTTCCAGGTCTCTTATTGTTCTTGCAGCAGTAAGACCATCCATCACCGGCATCATAACATCCATTAAAATAACATCGTATGTTCCCGGTTCGGAAGCTTCAAAATGCTGAACAGCTTCTAACCCATTGTTCACTGTTTCTACTTTAGCCCCATTTTCCGTCAGCATAAATTCTGCTATTTCCACATTCAGCTCATTATCTTCAACCAATAATATCCGGACACCTGATATATCTGCATTGAAATCTTCTTTTTCTTCCGGCCGTGCATTCGTATCAATTTTAAATGGAAGTATTACAGTAAAACAGCTTCCTTCACCAAGCTTGCTTTCAACGGTTATGGTTCCGCCCATCTTTTCTACAAGTTGTTTCACAATAGGCATTCCCAGACCTGTCCCATTATAATCAGAACGTGGGGAATTATCTGCCTGTACAAATGGAATAAACAATTCATTTTTTATAAATTCTTCTGACATTCCAATTCCATTATCTTTTATTTTAAATTCACATGTCATGTGATCTTCTGATCTTTCAATCGTTCTCATACTCATGTAAATAAAACCATTCACCTTATTGTACTTCATACTGTTTGTAAACAGATTCATCAATATTTTTTTCAGATGAACTGCATTGCTCCAAACATATATACCACTGTAATCATCATGTTCTCCTATAACATGAAGTCCTTTTTCTTCTGCCTGAAAAGATAGTGACTCCGTGATTTCCTGACATACCCGATCCAGATTGATGGATTCATCACCAAAAACCACTGTATCTGATTCTAACTTTGCCATATCTAAAACATCATTTATCAATGATAGTAGCAACTTCGATGACTCATGTATTTTATTCATGCAATCCTTTGCCCGCTCAGCATCATTTCCGCTTTTTTCAAGAATTGTAAGCATGCCAATAATGCCATTGATCGGTGTCCTGATGTCATGAGACATGTTATTTAAAAAGGAAGTCTTAGCCTTATTGGCACTCTGTGCTTCTACAAGTGCATTTTGTAATTCCAGCTGTTTTTCTTCAAGCTCCTGATTCAATTTCAATGCCTGTTCAGCAGACTTCTTGGATTTTTCCTCCGCACGTTTTGATTTTTTCAAAGAATCAAGAATTATACACAGGACAACAAAAATAGAGATTCCAACTATGAGTGAGACAGCCAGTAAATTGTCCTGAATAAAATCCTTCGCTGTAACTTTTCGTGAGGAAGCATTATACGAAACTACTGCACCTGAAAATTGAGTTGTAGGCATAGATGTCAGTGTTTTATTCAGAATGGACAAAAGAACCGGTTCTCCCTGCTGAACAGCAAATGAAACATCATCTTCTTTTGTCAGGAAAACGCTATGAAGCTCATTATTTTTCAAATAGTCTGAAACAGTACCTGAATTGCTTACAATACAATCTGCCTCCCCTTTCTGCATTGCTTTTACTGCTGCATCTGATGTCTCATATTCCATAACCTCCCATTGTGGATAATTGTATGAAAGATATGCTTTCAATACAAAATTATCTTTTTCAACAGCAGCTATATTCTCTTTATTCTCATCAAAAGAATCCTTTGCCGTAATTGCTGCCATATTGAGAGTCAACAGCGTATCCGACAAATCAAATCCATTTGTTTCCGCAAAGTATGGATTCTGGTTTGCGTGAAAAATCAGGTCTATTCTTCCATCCTGCAATGCCTGAAGCAGTTCACTTCTTGTATCATATCCATTTAATTCAAATTCCAGAGTCTGACCTTGCAGACAATTTTCTGCAAGATCCACATAATCTGTGATAACACCTGTCAGTTTACCTGTTGATGGATCTACACTGCTGATACCTCCATCCTGATTCAGATACCCTATCCGGATTGCACCATGTTGCCTGATCCACTCACTTTCTTCTTTTGAAAGAAAGGAGCTGCTCTGTACAGAAAGATAACGCCTGTAGAGATCATCTGTGTAAAATGGGTTGTCATCCTTGATTCTGCGCATAGCACTATCCAGTGCTTCTTTGATATCCGGACGTTCTGGATTTATAGCGAAATAGATTTCTGTCTCTCCAATACTTGTAAGCGGTGAAATATCCGATTCTTCCCAACGGGATTCTTCTACCGAAACGAAGCAGTCAATTTCATGTTTCGACAGTTTATCCATAATTTCTGATGTAGTAGAAACATTGATATGCTTCGTATGCAGACCATATTTTGATTCCCATTCATTAAGCACATCCTCCACTATATTATCTTTAGACACACCAATATTTTTTCCCTCAAAAGAATCCAAATTTCCTGCTGTAAGATCCATATTGGATGCATCCGTATAGATGTAATATTTCTCTTCCCCCATAGGCATATCGGAAAAAAGCATATTTTCAGCACGTTCGTCTGTATAGGAAATGTCACCAAGAATATCAATCTCTCCATTTTCCAACTGTGTAAAGCAGTTTTTCCAATCACTTGTTATGTATTTATATGTCCATCCTGCATAACCTGCAATATCTTGAAGATACTCATAACCATAGCCGCTTCTTTCTCCCTTTTCATTGACTACATTATAAGTTTCCTCAAAAGATCCTACCCGGATAACATTGTCAGAGTTTTCTTTGGCAAATGTAGGAACGGATAAAACAATAAAACATATAATTGTGCAAAATATAATGTAATAAAATTTGAAATTCATTATATTCTGTACTAATTTGCACTTCTTCATCTTTCTCCCCTCCTCTAGGCTACAGTTGCTTGCTTCCAGATTTTAATTTTACATTCATTAATTATCAATAACCTCCCCGCTATTTTTCACAATATTTTTCCAAACAGCTTCTGTATTACTTATTCAAGTGCTCTACCATAAAAAAGCACTGCCAAACAGACAGTGCACCTCATTTCATGCAACTGGCTGCCATTTTACAGGCCCTGTAGCTTTGCGTCCCAGACTTTCATCTGGTTTGCCGATTTTCTTATTATAGCTTTAATACTTATGCAAAAAAACTGATTTCATTATACTTTAATGCTCTAGTATACACAAGAAAACATTACCGTTTTAACGACAAAAAATAAAAAAAGAACAGCCGATACATATACTCAAACTGTTCTTCTACTTCCGAAGACCACGCAGCATTGACATCACTGTTTCCTGCTCATTTGTACTCAGATTGTTCCATATCCTTAAAACTTCTTTCTGTTTTTCTGTCAGATTCTCTGAATTACCTTCCTGAAAAAACTGTGATAATGTCACGCCCAAAGCTGTACATATTTTTCAAGTGTGATCAGCGACGGCAGGTTTTCCTGCGCCATGATTCTTCCCAGTGATGACTGGAAAATTCCCGATAGCTGCGATAATCTATATTTACTGATATCACGCTTTTCACACAAAGATGTTATTTTATCCGCAATATACTTCTCTATCTGCAAGTAACTATACCTCATTTTCGCTTATATCGTTTTTATAATATCACAGACAGTTACGTTTGTCACATAAAAGTTTGAATACTCAAACAAAAAATAAGCCTGCCATCATCCGCAGATTTCTCCACAGACAACAATAGGCTTCCTACTATCTCATCAACTCATTCACTTTTCTCTGCACTGCCCTATAATCATATCCCGCAGCCTGCAGCCTCTTCTTCCTGTCCTGCACATATACCCAACAGTCAATACTACTGGCCTGAGAGATAATTCCTGTTATGATTTTACCTCTTTTTTCTCACATGCTCTGATTTGATCTCATAAATAAAACCGGTAGAGATTTCGCTCTCCACCGGTCTGCCTTTATCCTAATTATCTTCCCCTTTCATAATTGCTGTTGCCATTTATTCTTCACTTCCTGTCTTTTTAGTGTTAGTGTTTTTTTCTTATATCATATCTCAAATCCAGAAAAAAATTTAGGATGTCGATGCAGACAATATCTGCCTGATCAACACCCTGTTTTTTACTATTCCAAGTTATCGAGCCAGTCATCGAAACTCTTCTTAGAGATGCGATACTTTCCG
>ENA-ORTJ01000810-ORTJ01000810.1-human-gut-metagenome-genome-assembly--contig:-NODE-810-length-24691-cov-6.249310_pt1 | contig 24691 bp, 26 predicted proteins | sample MGYA00242069_ERZ509187 | MGnify/ENA primary metagenome ERZ509187 (study PRJEB26280, sample SAMEA2338779) | human gut metagenome | biome: human gut; feature: human-associated habitat; material: faeces... | reverse complement strand
GAACTCCATGAACCTGATATTGTAGTACCTGCTTCAAGTGCTGTTGTTCCGGTTATACCTAAGTTATCCTGAATCTTGTGAATAGCTTCAATCATTTGGTCAAACGTTACGTTATCCAAACTTTCAATCTTTTCACCAAGTACACCTGAATCATTTATCAATCTGATCATTTCAGACTGTGTACCACCATAACCGAGTTTCAGGTTATCCAACATCGTGTAATTTTGCTTTGCAAAACCCTGATAAGCGTCCTGTATAGAACCTATGTCAGTACCCATCTTGTTAGCATTATCTGACATATCAGTGATAGCAAGGTTGGTCAGTTCAACCGCTTTTGCAGTATCACCGCCAAGACCCTGAATCAGTGAAGCAGCAAATGACGTTGCTGTATTCATGTACTGATTTGAACTCACCCCGGCTGTCTTATATGCCTTTTCAGCATAATCAATCAGTTTACCGGAACTGTCTTTGAATAGTGTTTCAACACCACCAACTAACTGTTCATATTCTGCATAGTGACCAACCGCTGATTTTGTCACATCTGCCATTTTTTCAGCTAACTGTGTACATCCTGAAATTACTTTTGTGATTGCTGTAGATGCTAAATTCGCAAGCGTGGCTTTCCATGTCGTAAATCCACTGTCTGCATTCTTGGCAGCTTGTCCGGCATCTTCTACTGAATCACCTGCACCATCTGCCTTTTTATCAACATCTTCCAGTGTTTCAGCTGTGTCCTTTGCAGACTTTGAAACCTTTTCAATGTTGTTCACCGCATCAGCGTAATTGATCGTTATTTTTCCGACCAACGAAAAAATATCCAACGATTAGCCACCCCCTTTCCTTAATCTGTTATTATGTATCATGGCAATTATTAAACTGTTGGAATTTCAGTAGTAGTCTGTTCCTGTTCTTCCTGATCTGCACTTACACCCATAGCATCAGCAACATTATTTGCAAATGCAATGATTTCAGCTGCACCAAAGAATGCACGAACGATTTTAATAAATTCTGTAAACTTCATTTCTTTCAGTTCATCAACTGTTACTTTTGTACCGTCTTCATGTTCCGTACACCCGGCAAAGAATAAATAAATCTCATTTCTTGCCTTTGCAAGATTTCTGATCAGAACACTACAAATCTGTGTTGCCATTACAACACCGATGTCTTTCAGATCAATAGATTTCTCCTGAATCTTTTCAATCTGTTCTTTGTCGAACAGTCCAATGATTTCATCTGAACCGATTGCACTCAACACGGCACAGAAATCAAAAACATTGTCAGTTACTAATTCTTTAAATCTAATATTTTTCATGTTTATCTAAATCCTTTCTTCTTATCGCATCATTAAAGCCATTGTTGTTCCTAATTCAACTTTTAAAAAATCCCCAAAACTAAGCTGTCGGCTTAGTACCTGCTGATACTTATAAAATTCACATTCATCTGTAAGATCAACACCTGCATCTTTCAGTTTTTTGGTATTCAGTTCACTGTATAAACTATTTACAGTTCCCTTAACCTTTGCATCTAATTTACACATTCCCTGTGCTTCTGCAACTAAAGCTGATACCTGATTTCTCACGACACCCCTTTTGTGTTCCAACTCTAAAAGTTCTGATTCAATCTCATTGAATGCTTCATCAGTAATTGTTGTTGATGCAATTTTCTGTCGCAATTCATCATATTTTTCTTTTAAGTTTTCCTCTGTATACAAATTCTTTCACCTGCTTTCTGTTATCTATGAAAAGGTGTATGCACCGTGGAAGAAATCCGGTGTCTTACCTTTATTCTTTTCGTTGTCCTTTTTTCTTTGTTCTTCCTCAATCTGCTCTATTTCTTCTTTGGTTTCCGCATCAATAAATATCTTTGCTTTGAGAAGTTCTAAATGAGCATCCCCCTCATAATCATCAAGTCGTGCCTGATACAACGTGAATGATTTATCAGGATGATTCAGCCCACCACTTGCAAAATGTACAAAGTTATCAAAAATCTTTTCTTCTGTCTCACCGTGTCTAATAGCTTTATGTAATAAAGTCATATACTGACTATCTAACACAACTTGCTTATGTTCCGGTAAATGCTGATTTGTTTCTAACAGATATTTATGAATCACTCGTAACATCGTCAGATTTTCTTTGTTCTTCTCAACCACATCTGTAATTTCTTTAGCTGTCAGAGGGATTTCTGCTTTAATCAGATTCATAAAATTCAGATCAAGTTTACTTCCATCAGACCGATAAAATTCATCAACCTCTTTCATATAACTTTCTTTCTGTTCCTGAATCAATTTTTTGCAGTTTTCAACCGCTGTAGCGGTTTTTTGGTTGAAATTATCAACAATTTTCTGATACTCCTGTCTATATGCGGTTTCATCAGTATTCCACCCCTTATTTTTTAAATTCTTCAATGATTCATCATATTCAATCAATGTATACTGAATATAAAAATAAGCATCGTTAATAATTTCTTTCGTTTTCTTGATATACTTTTCCAGTTCCATATTGTTCCACCTTTCTTTAATATATTTGTTATAAAACAAGTATATCAAGATAGTTTCTATAAATCTTCTGACACTTCTTTAGAACATGACAGAAAAAATAGAGCAGTATTTTCATACCGCTCTACGTCCTATAATTCGCCGAATCTGACGTTCTGACAATCCAAATGTTTCAACTAATTCAGGAACACTGACATTGTTATAATATGCCTGACATATTGCCCTGTTTCTTTCTTGTTTGTCTTTTGGTGTCCCTGCTGCCGGAAAATAAATTGTTTCCCCGGCAAGCATTACAGACATTTTTATGTAAGTGTCTAAGTCAACCAAAGATTTCAATTTGTTCAATGCCTGTTCATTCTTACTGATAATATCACCTTCCTGTGTATTCCTCTGATCTATCGTTTCTTTCTTCTGTAGCGTTTAACTGTTGGGGCATTTACAGACAATAGAATAATATCTGTGTCTTTCAGTAGTTCCGAAAGCTGTAATTGGGTCATATAATGCTTTACAGTTGTACCACCAACAACATATTCAACCTTTAATTCTCCGGTCATGCTGACATCATCTGAACTCTCAAATGGGGTTGTACTTCTGATCTCTTTGTACATTTCCGGAATGCATCCGGATACAACTCTTTCCCTTTTGTTCAGCCTTGACAACTTCCCCGGTTACCATTTTCTTCAATGTAGAAGTGTCTGCAATGTATTCACTTGAAATATCATCACCGATGTTTGCCAATTTTCCAAACATCATGATTGTACTGAACCTGTCTTTTAATTCTCCCATATCAACCGCTGAATAATTATCATTTCCAAGCATACTTTCAATCATATGCAAATATGTACTTTTCCCATTATGCTTATCACCAACCAATACTGCACATTTACCACCGCCAATAGTTGCTGATCTGTATAAACAAGCACCTGCAACTTCTTCCAGTGAGTACCTGATTTCCTGATCATCACAAGATAACCGATCGAGTACACTATCAACTAAATCTGATTTTGCATAAGGGTTATAATCCCAAGGTATTTTATTGGTTATAACAATTTCAGGGTTGAACGGTTCTAAACTATTGATATCTATATTGTAAATACCGTTTCTGAATGCTATCAGGTTCAAATTGTCCTGTTGTTTTTCTTCAATGCATATGACATTCAAATATTTTAGAACTTCTTTCCTTTGGTTGTCCGTCAATGATGATATTTCTTGAAGCATTGCCCTTTCTATTGCTAAACTTCCCGGAACATAAACACCACTGTCATATATATGCAGCTGATCATTGATTTTCTTGATATAATATTGTGACCGGATATATTCAGCAAATTTATCATGCAAGAATTTATTCTTTACAAAAAATGACTGCTTTTTAAATGCTTCATCCCTTAAAATCACATCAAGTTTGAGGTCACGAGGATAGCGTGTCCTTCTAATAACCGTGAGGCTTTGAGCCTTTCTTTCAGGGGCGTTACAGACGATTTTTAAGGAAAGTCTCCATGTTCCGAAGGCCGCGCTGGATAGATTCGCTGACCGATGCAACGCTGACTCCTTCGCTCTTGGCAATCGCTGATTCTGTCAGTCCCAGGAAGTAGTAAGCATAGATGCGCTTGGCCTGCTTGTCCGGCAGAGCGGCAATCGCAGCGTGAAGCTGCTCCATCGTCACTTTGCGCTCATACAGCTCACAAGGGGTCATGGAAACGAAAAGGGCATCATACTCAATTCCGTCTCCGCGATCCAGAGAATAATGCGCCTTGTGGTAATATGTACGGCGGCGGTATGCGGCCTCCAGACGGTCATGCTCTTTCATAACAGCGGCTACTTCATCAGGAACCTCAATAATGTAATCGGTCTTATAAAAATCGGGATACTGCTCCCGCAGATTGATCTTGGTCATAATTTCCTCCATTTCAGTTGTTAGGGACAAAGGGCAACCGAAATGGCTATGGCGGAGAGCGACACCGGGGATGTTCGGGAAAATTCCCGTAAAATCGACAAAGAAAAACGTCAGACGGCCTTAATAGCTGTCTGACGCATTTTGTATGATATGTTGTACGATTGTGCGGATTATTTACGCTTGATTGCGCGTGTCCGTGTGTATAATTTCTCTTTGGTAGGTCATTGATTTTTTTAGGTAATCACCTACCTGAAAACCATAATTCTGCTGAAATAAATAACCGCCCATCGTAGACTCCTCAAACGGCAGTCACGGGCGGTAATGGAAATATGCCCTGCCGTGAAAGGCCGTTTTTTTTATTGGCCTCCCGTCAGGGCTTTTATGTATATTTTATCTTTCAAAAGTGCATGATAAACACATATCAATACGCGTGATTGGGTGATGGTAACTTCCTCTTACGCACGATAAAATGTAATAGAGGTGAGCAATCATGCCGGAAGATGTATTTGTGTATTTGGGACAGTGCCTCAGAGATGCAAGAGAAGAATGTGGACTGACCCAACAGGAGCTTGCGGATCAAACCGGCAGAGGGCTTCGTCATCTCCAGGACATTGAAAAGGGCAGGAAAAATCCGTCTTACGATGTACTGGCATCCTTTATCAAGCGATTAGGCATTTCTGCTAATGAGCTGTTTTATCCTGACGCTTCGGAACAGGAAAAGCAAGTACAGCATTTCATGGGAAAGTTTCTGGCCTGTACCGAGGATGAGCGGCAGATTATCTTGAAAACACTGGATTGTATGGCGGAGCAGTTTATCAGCCGACGTTACAAATCCTCCGATCCGCAAAATTATGAATAAAACCAGCAGGGCAAAATGCAATTTTGCAATTTGTTTCTGTTGGTTTTATTTTGCCTCCGGCAGTAGACGTAAATTTTCCTAGCCCCATCAATCGCCGCTATTTTGTTTCCGGTATTCAGCCGGTGCAATCTTCATGACATCTCGAAATGCTGTTGCAAATTTACTCTGATTCTCATATCCAACCCGGCTGGCAATTTCTGCTATGGTTGCCTGCGTCTGACGAAGCAGAGCAGCGGCCTGTTTCATGCGGTACACTTTCATATAGGTTCCAATGGGCTGTCCATAAACTCCCTTGAACGTATCCTTTAAGGTTGCCGTATTGATAAGATACTCTTTGGAAAGTTCCTCAATCGTTGGCCGTTCCTGCAAGTTGGAGATCAGCCGCTTATGAATCTGGCGAACAACCTCCACTTGGGGAGAAGTATATAACTCCCGCTGCTTTTCCTGCTTTACATCCACCATGCACAAAAATAAGAGTAGCTCCTGCACCTTCAGCATGAAGTATGGCTTTTGAAAGCGATCTGGTACGGAATAAAGTTCAGAAAAGATATGTTCAATATCGTCCTTTGCCCGCATGACAAAGCATGAGCCATCGGCACAAAATTTGTTTTTGAAATCTGCAATACCAATACCGCTCTCGGCGAGGATTCCAGGCGGATTTTGAGAAACCAGCTCCAGATCAAGCACTACTGAGATTCCGCGATAATGTCTCAAAGGAAAGGCCATTTCAGAAGCACAGTTATCCATTGTATGAATGGAAAGATCCCCTTCTCCGAGGTACAGGCAGGAACCGCTTTGCAATACGCTCCCTTCACGCCCTTCCCGGCAATGATTGATCTCCAGCACATTCTTATCAATGGTTCCGTCCCAATAACAACTCGTTGCTTCAAAATCATTGTAAATAAGCTGGATACCGGGATAAACCTGATAGACTGTCATAAGCCCCAGGCCATCCTCACAGTCCATTTTATAGACGGTGCAATATCCGTCATTATCTTTTGGAATAATCGCAGATAACCCCGTAGCATTGGTGATAGGGTTTTTGTCCATAGTATTCATTCCGTTATCTCGTATTTGTTCTGCCAGGATTCTCCTGGCATCTTTTATTATATAGTTTTTTCTCATTTTATACCGCTCCAATCGGCAGGATGTGCAATCCAATCAGAAAGCAAATTCTATTATAGTGCAGCCCTGCCGAATGTGCAAATATACGAAAAAGCCGATGCCCTCCAAAACGGAAAACATCGGCTATATGCGGGATTTTATTTGCTGCAATATTCCTTTCCTACACAACCGGAACAACTGCCGCTACAACAAGAACCATTTTTGCGGTTCTTATGGATTTTTCGCACAGCCCATATTGCATAGAAAACAATCCCGATAAGGATTATACCAGTAACAAGCATCTAAAACTCCTTTCTGACTGGAAACTCACAACTTATTAGCTTTGGGTCTCCGATCCTCTTTTCAAAATCCAAAGTCCAAATGCGACCACTGATAAAATGGCCGCTGAACGAAGCACTTTTCCAAACGTCATATTCATACCTCACAGCAAAAGTCCAACACGATAAACCACAAAAGTAACAGCCCAGGCCACAACCAACTGGAACAGGGCCGAGAACAGCATCCACCTTGTACTGCCGGATTCCTTGCGAATTGTAGCCAGGGCCGCTGCACAGGGAACGTAAAGCAGGCAGAAAATCATCAGGCAAAACGCATTGAGCTGTCCAAAACCGGCTGCACCCAGGATGCCGACCAATGTATCCATTCCCGCGCCGGAGTTGATATTGGGAATCCCAAACAGAACGGCACAACTGGACACCACAACCTCTTTTGCAGAGATGCCAGCTATCAGAGCAACCGCTATCTGCCAGAATCCCAGTCCAATCGGTGCAAAGATCGGTACAAGCCAATGGCCCAGGATAGCCCCGAAGCTGTCTGCCATTTCCGTAGTATAGCCATGCGGCCCAAAGTTCAGGATCACCCACATGAGGATAGATGCTACAAAGATAGTAGTACCTGCTTTGGTAAGGTAGTCCTTTACCTTTTCCCATACATAGATTGCCACAGTTCTGGCGCTGGGGGCCTTATATTCCGGCAGCTCAATCAGCAGATAATTTTCCGATTTTCTCCGGTCAATCAAATGGATGATCGCCGCTACCAGGATAGCGACCACCAGGCCGATCAGGTACATGGAATAGGCCACGAGCATGGCGCGTTCCTGAAAGAACATCTCGGCAAACAAGATGTAGATTGGTAGACGGGCGCTGCAACTCATAAAGGGCGTAATCAACATGACCTTAAAACGGTCACGCCGGTTTTCCAAAGACCGTGAAGCCATGATTGCCGGAACAGTGCAGCCAAATCCCAAAATCATGGGGATAAATGCCCGTCCGGAAAGTCCCAGCTTGCTCATAATCCCTTCCATGACATACGCAACACGGGCCATGTATCCGCTGTCCTCCAGAAAAGCCAATGCCAGAAACAGAATGAAAATGTTCGGCAGGAAAGTCAGGATACCGCCCACACCGGCGATGATGCCGTCTACCAGCAGGGAGCGCAGCACTTCATTGACCCCGACAGCAATCAGTCCATCGCTTATCAATGCCGACAGGCTCTCAATTCCTAATTCCAGGAATCCTTTCAGCCAATCGCCAATGGTAAAGGTCAGGAAGAACACCGCCGCCATGACAACGAGGAAAATCGGGATGCTCCAAAACTTATGCGTCAATACACGGTCTGCCTTTTCCGTCAAAGCGTCTTGACGATCCTTATTGACCAGAACCTCCCTGATGATTTCCTCAATAAAATCATACTTCTCATTGATAATGTCGGATTCATAGTTCCGGTCGATCACATCCGGCATATTGACCGGATAACGTGCAGAGATTTCCTTATCCTGCTCCAGCAGCTTAATGGCGTGCCAGCGGTAATTGGACAGGTTCGGATATTTCCGCTTCAGCTCTGCCATGATAAGATCAATCTTGTCCTCAATAGCATCACTGTAAACCATTGCGTATTCTGAATGGTGGTCGTGCCGGTGTTTTGGAGTATATTTATGATGATGAATCAGACACTCCTGATCTTTACAGTCTTTATGGTGCGCGGCTGCATGAAGCAGCACATCCAGTCCTGTCCGTTTTCTGGCTGAAACTGGAATGACCGGGATGCCCAGCATTTCCGGCAGTCTGTGTGTGTCAATCTCCATGCCGCGCTTTTCCACAATGTCCATCATGTTCAGCGCCAGCACAACCGGCTTGCCCAGCTCCAAAAGCTGCAAAGTTAAGTATAGGTTTCGCTCCAGAGCGGAAGCGTCCGCAACATCAATAATCACATCGACTTCATCGCTTAGTATAAACTGTCTGGATACCTGTTCTTCCATTGTGTAGGAGGTCAGGCTGTAAGTGCCAGGAAGATCGACCAGTCGAATATTCAGATCATGGTCTTTAATGGCACCCTCTACTTTCTCAACGGTTACACCTGGCCAGTTTGCCACTTTCAGATTTGCACCGGTGTAAGCATTGAAAAGTGTTGTCTTTCCGCAGTTCGGATTTCCGATGAAGCCGATAGTCAAATTTTCTCTCATCGGAATTTACCCCACTAAAATATTCTTTGTGATATTGCGCCCAAGTGCAAAGCGTGTTCCCCTGACTTTCACAATCAGGACACCCCGACTTTTGCTGTTCAGAACAGCGATAGAGGTTCCACGGGTCATCCCAAGGGCCTCCAAACGCTTTTCTATATTGACAGGCAGATCAATATCCTCAACTTTATATTCATTTCCTATTTTTCCATCGCAAAGATACATGAACGCTCCCTCCTCACCGATTTACGGAAGAAGTCTCCGGCAGCTTGCCAAACTCATAAAGCATCATAGAAACGGTAATAACCACCAGAATTGCATCTGTCAGAGCAATCGCCAGCCATACGCCACGAATACCCATGCCGCCGATCATCGGAAGAACCACGCAGAGAGGAATAAACAGAATGATCTGGCGGAACAGCACCAGCCAAGTTGCCTTTTTCGCCTTGCCCAAAGACTGGAACAGGGTTACGGCAATCATAAAGCTGCCTTGCAGGACATAAGTGCTGAACATGATACGGAAGTTGGTTGCACCCGATGCCGCGATACCCGGCGTTGTCAGGAACATGGATAAAATCTTCTCTGGAAACAGCTCGGCAGGAATATAGAACACCAGCGACAGCAGCGTTGCAGCAGTAATAAAAACCCTGGTCAGCGTCTTTACCCGGTCATAGTCCTTTGCACCATAGTTTGTACCGGCGGCAGGCTGGAATCCCTGACTGATCCCCCACAGAGGAACGAAAGAGAAATTCCAGAAGCGGAGCGCCGCACCTAAAAGAAGCTGTGAAGTTTCCCCGCCATAGTTCGATGCCACACGATAGATCACTGTCTGCTGTACCAAGGTCAGAATCTGCATCAACAGAGCAGATACCCCGACAGAAAGAACCTGGGGAAGCAGTTCTCCGTCAATGCGGATGCGCCCAATCTTCACATGAGGACTTTTTTTCTTGAAATACCACAGCGTAATTGCAGCCTGGACAAACTGGGAGAAAATCGTTGCATAAGCAGCCGCCTCAATGCCCATACCGTAGGGATTCAGGATACTGATAAAAATAGGGTCAAGAATGATATTCAAAATAGCGCCGCTGGCAATAATCGTCATTGCCTTTTTAAGCTGGCCTTCTCCGCGAATGACCATGTTTGCACTTTGAAAAAAGTTTACAAACAAGGAACCGGCAAAGATAATCCGTAGATATTTTTCCGCATAATTCAAAATGTTGTCGCTGGCTCCGGTCAGGGACAAAAGCTGGCGGGTGAACACCATGCCTACCACTGTATAGATAACGGACAGCAGAAGAACCATAGCAACCAGGTTGCCCATGATCTTCTTAATTGTGTTTTCATCCTTCTTGCCGATAGCGCGGGACAGTACCGATGCAGAACCCACGCCCAGCATGGCCGCTGAACCGGCATTGATAAGCGTCAAGGGATAGGATACCGATATGGCTCCCATCTGCACGTCACCGACCATCTGGCCGACAAAGATGGAATCCATCATGTTATAAAGCCCAACGACCACCATGCCAAGAACCGCAGGGATGCTAAGTTCAATCATCAGCGGCCAGGGGCTTTTTGTTAAGAGCTTTGTTCTTGTGTCAAGTGCCTGTTTCATCACTCTATTCCTCCTGGTCTATTTTAATTTCGAGGTATCCAGCAAAGCGCGCCAGTGACGTGCCTTGCTGGATTAGCCATATCTAACTAACCACTTAAAGTATATAAAATCCGGGCTTCTTTGTACGCTCCCAACCGCAGGATTTACAATCCAATCTGAAACGAATTTAGGAGCGGAAAGGACATAAGGCCCTTTCCGCTCCCGTTGTTACTGTATCATTTTTTCCAGTAGTTTCAGGGCTTCCTCAAGTTTTGGATTTACGGCGTCCGTTTGCAGGGCCTCCCGGACGCAGCTTCGTATATGGGCTTGCAAAATCTGCTGATTGGCGCTTTTTAATAACGCCTGTGTAGCAAGAAGCTGATTGGAAATATCCACGCAATAGCGATTTTCCTCAACCATTTGCAGGATACCGTCAATTTGTCCTCTGGCGATTTTTAGCTTGTGAACAATATCGCCTTTCTTGGCCTTCATAAACGGCCCGTTACTGGATACTGACGAGCTGATAGCCAGCGTCCTCGATAGCAGCTTTCAACACAGCATCCGGCACATCCTGGTCAAGCTGCACCTGGGCCGACTTGCTCTCCAGATGAACGGCCACATCCTTGATGCCCTGGATGTCCCGCAGCGCCTTATCAACGTGTTTCACACACATTCCGCAAACCATACCTTCGATGTTCAATACTTTTTCCATGTGAATTGCTCCTTTTCGTTCTTCTTTTACTGTTGTCTGTTCGTACATAGGGTCTGAATCCAGTTCTGTATTGGCCTGATGCTTCGCCTTGAACCACCGCAGACGCAGGGCATTGGATACCACGAATACCGAACTAAAGCTCATAGCAAAAGCGCCGATCATGGGGTTCAGCTTCAACGCAAAGGGCAGATAGAACACGCCTGCCGCCACCGGGATACCGATGATGTTGTAGATAAACGCCCAAAACAGATTTTGCTTGATGTTGCGGATAACCGCCTTACTAAGCTGGATTGCCGTAGACACATCCAGCAGATCGCTTTTCATCAAAACAATATCCGCTGACTCAATCGCCACATCCGTTCCGGCTCCGATAGCGATACCAACGTCCGCTCTGGCAAGGGCCGGAGCATCGTTGATACCGTCACCGACCATCGCCACTTTCTTCCCGGCGCTCTGCAAACGGCGGATCTCCTTCTCCTTATCCTGGGGGAATACCTCTGCCACAACACGATCCACGCCGATCTGACGCCGAATCGCTTCTGCGGTCTTTGCATTGTCGCCGGTCAGCATGACCACCTCAATGCCCATGCCGGTCAATTCCGCTATGGCCTGCTTGCTGGTGGGCTTGACTACATCCGCCACGGCAATAACACCAATAAACTGACCACCACGGGCAAAGAACAGAGGTGTTTTCCCGTCAACGGCCATTTTCTCACCCAACTGAAGGAGTGCGCCGCCATTGATGCCATTTGCTGCCATCAGTCGGCGGTTTCCGGCAAGGCACGTTTCGTTTCCAATCTGCCCCACAAGGCCCTGACCGGGAATCTGCTTGAAACCGTCCACCGGAAGGAAGGAAAGGTCTGCTTTTTCGGCCTCCGCCACAATCGCGTCCGCCAGCGGATGCTCGGACATTTTTTCCAGCGAAGCGGCGATTTGCAGTAGCTCCTTTTGTGGAACGCCCTCTTTGCAGAGCATATTTGTCACTACGGGCGTACCCTGAGTAATTGTGCCGGTCTTATCCAGCACAACCGTATCAATGCTATGGGCCGTTTCCAGGGCCTCCGCCGATTTAATCAGGATACCGTTGCTTGCGCCCTTTCCGGTTCCGACCATAATGGCCGTAGGCGTTGCAAGGCCCAGCGCACAGGGGCAGGAAATGACCAGAACGGAAATGCCGATAGACAGGGCAAATTCAAAGCCATATCCCAACAGCAGCCAGACAACAACCGCGATCAGCGCGATGCTGATAACTACCGGCACAAACACGCCGCTGACCTTATCAGCCAGTTTCGCAATAGGGGCCTTGGAGCTGGTCGCTTCATCCACCAGCCGGACAATCTGTGCCAGCGTGGTATCATCGCCCACCTTGGTGGCCTGCATCTTGAAATAGCCGGACTTACTTGTGGTCGCACCGATCACTTTGTCCCCGATATGCTTCTCCACGGGGATGCTCTCGCCGGTCAGGGCAGATTCATCAACGGAGGAAAAGCCCTCTATGACAATACCATCTACCGGCACAGATTCACCGGCCTTGACAATCAGGGTTTCGCCCAACTGCACTTCTTCCACCGGCACCTGAAGCTCTTTTCCGTCCCGCTCCACGGTAGCCGTTTTGGGAGCCAGATTCATCAGCTTTGTGATTGCGTCCGAAGTCTTACCCTTTGCGCGGGCCTCCAGGGTTTTGCCCAAGGTGATAAGGGTCAGGATCATGCCTGCAGATTCAAAATACAAATCCATCATAAAGCTGTGAACCGTAGCCATATCCCCATGACCGAATCCGATGCCGATTTTGTAAACGGCGTAAATGCCATAAACGATTGCGGCGCTGGAGCCTATCGCAATCAGCGAATCCATGTTAGGCGAGCCGTGGAACAGGGTCTTGAATCCCATCCGGTAATATTTGAAGTTGATAAACACCACCGGGATCAGCAGCAGGAATTGGGTAAATGCAAAGCTGATTGCATTTTCCATCCCCAGCAAGGAGCTGGGGAGCGGCCACCCCATCATGTGACCCATAGAAATATAAAACAGCGGGATCGTAAAAAGTGCAGAAAGCAGCAGCCGCTGTTTCATCTGCTTGTATTCTGCCTGTGCCGTACTGACCTCCGGTTTTGCTGCCGGTGTGGTCGTTCGGCTCTTGTTTTGTGCGGAGGCTTTGGGAATCGCGCCATAACCGGCCTTTTCAACGGCCTGGACGATTCCCGCCGTATCCAAAACGGATTCATCATAAGAAGCAACCATGCTGTTTTTTAACAGGTTGACGGATACTTCTTTGATGCCAGGTAGCTTTGCCACGCTCTTTTCCACTCTGGTAGAGCAGGCCGAGCAAGTCATACCCGTAATGTCAAATTGCTCCTTTTGCAAAATTATCCCTTCTTTCTTATGAAGATTTGTGCGAGTACCCCTCCCCCGTAGGGAACTAAATACCGTTATGAAAAGGGGCGTTTGGCACCTTGGGGGAAAGATGCTAAAGCCCCGAACATAAAGTTTACGCACAAGGTCTTTGACCGTTTTTCATTATACTTATCCTGCTTCTCCTTTGTCCGCTCCAAAGTGGAGCTTTTTTTATCCAAAGAGAAATGAGGTTTTTGCTGGAAATCCAATCAGCATGTTTTCCAATCCAAAGGGCAGAATCGCTCCCAAATCCATTGACTTTGAGGGGCTTCGTGAATATACTGGCAGCATGAACGATTAAACAACCTTTTAATTGTTCATCCATATCAAACCAACCAAATACCAAAATGAAAGGGGGCTTTCTCCATGAAAAAGACCATTAAACTGCTTGACCTGGACTGCGGCCATTGTGCTGACAAAATCCAGAACGCCGTGAAAAAGATCGACGGTGTGACCAGCGTATCCGTCAACTTCCTGGGTCAGAAGATGGTTCTGGAAGCGCCGGACGATCAGTTTGACGCTGTTCTGGCCGAAGCAAAGGCGCTGATTAAGCAGATCGAGCCGGATGTGACTGTTAAGGCGTAATGAAAAGCTGGACACCGGCTGCCACACGGTAGCCGGTGTTTTTCATCAATAGACAGAAAAAGCGTGACACGCTTTATGCTGCAACGAAAGGAGAATACACTATGACACGAAAACAAAGGCACTTGCTCACACGCATTATCGTGGCGGCGGTGCTGTTTCTTGCAGGCAGCTTGCTCCACCTCCCTGAATTGGCGGAGATGGCGGTCTTTCTCGTCTGCTATGTGGTTGTCGGTTGGGATATTGTCTGGAAGGCAATCACGAACATTCTGCATGGACAGGTGTTTGACGAAAATTTCCTGATGACGATTGCCACCATCGGCGCACTCATTTTGGGCGAACATTCCGAGGGCGTTGCCGTTATGCTGTTTTATCAGGTGGGCGAATGGTTCCAGTCCTATGCGGTGTCCAAGTCCAGAAAATCTATCGCAAGCCTGATGGACATTCGCCCGGACTATGCCAACATCGAAAGGGACGGAAAGCTGGTTCAGGTTGACCCGGATGAGGTTCAGATCGGAGAAACCATTGTTGTGAAACCGGGAGAGCGCATCCCGCTGGACGGTACGATTCTCAAAGGCTTTTCCACCTTGGACACTTCGGCCCTGACCGGAGAATCCATGCCCCGCGAGGTGGAGCCGGGAATGGAGGTCATCAGCGGTTGTATCAACCAGACCGGTATCCTGAACATCCAGACCACAAAGGAATTTGGGGAATCCACCGTAGCCAAAATCCTTGACCTTGTAGAAAACGCAAGCGATAAGAAGGGCCGTATTGAGAATTTCATCACGCGCTTTGCCAGGTATTATACCCCGGTAGTGGTATTCGCTGCTCTGGCGCTGGCAATCCTGCCGCCGCTGATTACCCAGCAGCCATTCAGCACCTGGATTTACCGGGCCTTGACCTTCCTGGTGATTTCCTGCCCCTGTGCGCTGGTCATCTCCATTCCGCTTAGTTTCTTCGGAGGCATCGGCGGCGCGTCCAAGATCGGCGTTCTGGTAAAGGGCAGCAACTATCTGGAGGCCCTGGCAAATACCGAGGTCGTGGTCTTTGATAAGACCGGCACACTGACAAAAGGCTCCTTTGCGGTCAGCGAGATCCACCCTGTCGGCATGAAGGAAGCGCAGCTTTTGGAGCTGGCCGCATACGCTGAGGACTACTCCAACCACCCGATTTCTCTTTCTATTAAAAACGCCTATGGACAGAAAATCGACAACAGCCGAGTTTCCGATGTCCAGGAAATTGCCGGTCACGGCGTACAGGCCGTGATTGATGGGAAAACGATTCTGGCAGGAAACACCAAGCTGATGGAGAGAGCGCATATTAAGTACACGCCATCCTCGGCTGTCGGCACCGTGGTCTATCTGGCCTGTGACGGGAAATACGCTGGATGTATCGTCATTGAGGACGAGATCAAGGCCGATGCTCCAGCCGCAATCAAGCTGCTGAAATCTGCCGGTATCCGCAAAACGGTCATGCTGACCGGCGATGCAGATGCCGTTGGAAAGAAAGTCGCAGGGCAGCTTCATCTGGATCAGGTTTATACCGAACTGCTGCCCGCTGATAAGGTTGACCGCGTGGAAAGCCTGCTGAAGCAGAAAAGCGAAAAAGGTATGTTGGCCTTTGTTGGGGATGGTATCAATGACGCTCCCGTACTGGCGCGGGCCGATGTCGGTATTGCTATGGGCGGCTTGGGTTCCGATGCGGCCATTGAAGCTGCTGACGTGGTTCTTATGACGGATGAACCGTCCAAAATTGCCGCTGTTATGAAGATCGCCCGTAAGACGATCCGCATCGCAAATCAGAATATTGTGTTTGCCCTGGGCGTGAAATTCCTGGTTCTGATTTTAGGTGCGCTGGGCTATGCAAATATGTGGGCGGCGGTGTTCGCGGATGTAGGCGTTTCCATTATTGCGATTCTCAATGCCATCCGCGCCATGCGGGTCAAGCTGCCGGATATGCCAGCGGGCAGCACAAATCAGGGTTAAGCGCAATAGAAATGCGCCGCAACTTTCACACGCTGCGGCGCATTTCCTTATTGTTCAGTCGGGCATGATACTTCAAACAACGCATCTATGGCATGATGTAGGAGCTTTGCCTGCGGCGTGTCCGACAGCGAATAATAGACTTCTTTTCCGTCCCTGCGGCTTGAAATGATCCCGCTCTTTTTTAATATCCGCAGATGATGTGACACAGCAGGGGCGCTCATATCCACAGCCGACGCGAGATTGCATACACATTCTTCACAATGGCACAGCAGCCACAGAATCCGCAGCCGGGTCGGATCGCCAAGCTGCTGAAATAAAAATGATATATCTTTAAACCCTTCTGCAGAGGGCATCTTATTTAATACTTTTTCAATATTCTGTCCGTGGTTGTGGGGTAGATTGTAATGCGGCATAAAAATCAGCTCCTTCCTATGACTATGATACTGACATAATTCTTGTCTGTCAAACAGCTTCATTATAGATTGGAGAAAAATACATGAACGAAACAGAGCAAACAACTTTTTCTGTTCCAAGCCCCGGCGAATTGGAACAATTAACCGAGCTTCACAAAGCGATGGGCGATTACACACGGATGCGGATACTTTGGTATCTGATGCAGAAAGATTCCTGCGTCAGCGAACTGGCACAAAAGATGGAGGTCACAGAATCGGCCATATCCCACCAACTTCGTGCGCTTCGGATTGTCCGGTTAGTGCAATCACGCAAGGCCGGGAAAAACGTGATTTATTCCTTGCAGGACGAACATATCCGGTGGATTCTTGAAGAAACCTACGCTCATATTTCAGAAAGATAAAAACGCAGCCCCTGTGCTGTTTTGCAGGGGCTGCGCGGGTATTCAATTACAGCGTTTCGTAGGAAACCAACTGGCTCATCGGGATGCGCTGCTTATTGAAGCGATTGGGGTCGCCGGTTCCTTCATCGGAATAGCCGACAACCAGAATGTTGACCGGCTCCAGGTTGGCCGGGAGGTCAAATTCCTTGCGCAGAACATCGGGCTTGAAGTAGCATACCCACACCGTTCCAAGGCCCAGCTCTGTGGCCTGGAGCATCATGTGGTCGGTCAGGATGGAGGCGTCAATGTCACCGGTCTGCTTCTGATCGAAAGGCCGTACCCACGCCTTATCGTGATCGGCGCAAACAATAATAGCCAGGGGCGCACCGTAGATATTGGCCGCTTTACTGATCTTCGCAAGACCTTCCTCGCTCTGAACGGCAATCAGGCGAATCGGCTGAAGGTTGGCAGCGGTCGGGGCCACATGAGCAGCCTCCAGAATCTGCTCCAGCTTCTCAGGCTCTACCTTCGTTTCCTTGTAATCGCGTACCGACATACGCTGCTTTGCAATCGTGATAAAATCCATAATATATAGTCCTTTCAGTATTTTTATTTTGAGCATATCAAATCAACCATTGACCTAATTGTAGCACTTGAACACAAAACCGCAAGAATGCACTTTTTCGGAAGATACTTCCCAAAAAGATAGCACCTTGCGGGAAAGGAGAACCATTCTATGAAATGTCAAACCAATCAGTTTAACTGCCCCGTGGAGGCAACCCTTTCTTTGATCGGCGGCAAGTATAAGCCGTTGATCCTCTGGCATCTGATTGACCATCCATTACACTATATGGAGTTACAGCGGCTGATTCCAAACGCCACGCCGAAGATGCTTTCGCAGCAGCTTCACGATCTGGAAAACAACGGCATGATTCATCGTGAAGTGATTCCAGAAAAGCCGCCCAAGACGGTATATTCTCTTACCCCATTTGGACAAAGTATTGTTCCTATTCTGGATGCAATGTGCCAGTGGGGAAACAACTATCTGGACGGCCTGGATGTTCAGCCGCCATGCTGTCAAAGTCGCAAATAAAAGGCTAGGCATAGCTGACGAAAAACGGCTATGCCCAGCTTATATTTTCTGCTCTAAATTTGTGACTGCCGGACGTAATTGCACAGCGCGGCAAAGTCAACATGGGGATTCTTACTTAAAATCTGTTGCAGGCTTTCCCCGGCCTTTTGATGCAGCTTCGGCTTTTTCAGATCGTCCAAGCGGAAGAAGATATTGAGCCGCCTGCCGACAGTAAACAAAAGCCTTTCATCCGGTGGCAGGGTCAGAAAGCGGTCAATCGTAGAGAGCATTTCCTGTTTCTCTGTTCGCAGATTTCCCCTGATCTCCAGAAGCAGATTGACGATGTGTTCATTCACATAGTAACTGTCCATCTCATGTAGCTGCTGCAAGAATGACTTTTGCTCTATAACGATTTCTTCCTCCGATTGCAGAGTAAACGAGCCATCCCTGACAAACTCGCCCAGCTTGGACTCTAGCTTAATACCCGTGGCGTGGACACGGATAAAATCAGGCTGGATGATGTTCAACGCCTTTGCTGTTTGAGCAGCATTTTCTTCAGACAGCTCCTTGCCGCCGATCCCCAGCAATATGAACTCCGACAAGATCATGTCCGCATCTTTTGCCATGCAGCCGCTTCGTACAACGGTAGCGGAACCGTTCATTGCTAAAGCGGTTGCTATTGATTACCCGAAGCAGATAGTCGGTAAACTTTGGTGGCATGATGCTCTCAATACTTACCACAACGTTTCGCTCCGGGCTGTTATGAATTTGAGTAATCAGGGAAGAAAGCACCTGCGGAGATAAGATGATAAAATCCATTTCTCCCTTGATAATTAGCGTGTACTCTTTCATTTTAGGTCCCTTTTTCATACGGCCAGTGTAACCGACACTGGCCGTATGTTAGAACACATCAATCAGTTGCCCGCAGTCTTTCCACGATACTTTGCTTCTCCAAATTCTTAAAGCAGATATAGGGAATAACGATTGCAAACGCAATCAAAATCGGCGTACAGATTACCAGCGGCAATAGTGTAAAGTGGAATGTTGCCGTCCAGTCACCGGCTACCATCATACGGACACCAACAGCTACTGCCACAGTGCCTAATACATAAGCTGCCAACAAAGTGCTTCCCGCGTAATACAAGCCCTCGTCGATCAGCATACGCCGGAGCTGCCGTTTTGTCATTCCGATGCTCTGGATCATGGCAAATTCTTTCTGGCGGGAAACAATCGCTGTTACCATCGAATTGACGAAATTCAGAATACCCACAAAAGCAATGATAAGGCTGATTGCAAAGCCCATCACAGTGTTCGCCCGTGTCTGTTCCTGATAATGCTCAATCAAAGTGGATTTCGCAGTATAATTCAGGCTCTTGTCCACGTCTTGTTGATATTGGATCAGCATTTCTTCCGCCTGCGGCTGGTATTCCTCGACTACATCAAAGAACAGCTTCCGCAGAGTGTTATCCGGGTACATGGCCCGGAATGTATCGGCAGGAAGATAGAAAGAAAGGAAGTCTTGTGTGCTGCTGTTTACGCCCTCGGTAATGGTGGGAATATCCGCCACAATCGCCATAACCTCGTATTGCTGGCCGTTCAACTCTACCGTATCACCAACAGAATAAGTCGGCTGTGTTTCTTTCCCACTGTCCTCTGCACCGGTAGCCGCTTCCATCACTACATAGCCCCCGGACAAGAATTTCCCTTTGTTAAAGGTGCCATCCAACATCCTGCCGTCCTGTGCAAAGGTGTCCAGAATCAGGCCGTCAATGCCGTATAGAATGGAAGTACATTCGCCACTGTCGATCATGTCGTGATAGGCTTCTGCCAGCCCTGCATCCGTTGCTTCAATATAGGTCAGCCGGTCATCAGCGTTATAGTAGGTCTGGATATTTTCAAGAGCAGACGCCCCGATTTTATGTGTAAATACCTGCGAATACAAACGCCCTGTTGCTTCCAGCCCGGAAAGTCCCTCAATGTTCTGTACCAGCTCCGGGGAAATGGTGGTGCCATAGGGATTATAGGTGCCAAAGGTGGAAGAAATCGAACTGTCCTCTACCTCAAAATCACTGATAACTGTCTGGCTCATGTACTTATCAATATCGAAGCTGGCATTTTTCGCATAGACACATGAAAGCAGCACAAGCCCCAGCGTCAGGGAGCAGATTACCGTAATGGTACGCTTTTTGTTCCGGCCTAAGTTAGCCAGAGCCATCTTCGGGATGCTTGCGCCGCCGGTGCTTTTCTTTGTTTTCCGTTTGCTGTTCGTTCCGGCGTCGGTGTAGCGCAGAGCTTCCATTGGGGAAACCTTACCGGCGATTTTCGCAGGCTTCATGCAGGAGATCAGAACCGTCAAATAGGCAAACAGCGCAGAGCCGATGAAGATATAGGAATTGACCGCTGTTTTGGCTTCTCCCGTTGTCCCGGTTATCATTACCGGCACCAGCACAGCCCCCAGCAGATACCCGATCACAAGCCCGATAGGAATACCAATCAGCGACAGGCGGTTGGCCTGTCCGTAAATCATCTTCTTTAACTGTCTTTTGGTTGTCCCCAAAGTTTTCAGTCGGCCATAAAAGCGGATGTCACTGGCAACGGAGATCTGAAAGATGTTATAGATAATCAGATAACCGCTTGCAAATACCAGAACCATGCAAATTGCCATCGGCAGAACTTCACGGTTGATATTCTGGTTCATTGTGGAATCATAAGCGGCATTGGGAGAAAGGGACACATTGGAAAGGCCGGTGTCGGCTAAAATCTGTTCCGCCGCCCCTTCCAAATTGCTGTCGCTGTATAGGTCGATATGGAGCATCACCGTTCCTAATACCTGCCCGTTTGCCAACTGTTCCACTTGGTCGATACCTGCACACTGGCTTTGAACAAAGGCTTCGGAAACCCATGCCATACTTGCCATAGCAGCAGAATTTCCATGCCAATAGCCGGAGAGGGTGAATGTACTGGTGGTGATTTCTTCACCGTTTAAGTCCTTACGCCATTGCAGGGTGATTTTCTGCCCCAATTCATAAGGCAGCCCCATTTTATCAAGGGTAATGGTGTCCAAAGCAATCTCGTTTTCCTGCACCGGCATAGTTCCCTCGGTGGGATAGGAAAAGCTGGAACGGGCATAGTTTTCGTCCGCATAGCGGATTTCTACCTGTCGCCCGGTCAACTCCTTGTTTTCAGCAATTCCAACCACAATGCTTTTGCCAAAGTCTCGGACAGCTTCATGGGTGGTGATCTTCTCCACATCCGCGTCCGTCATGATGCCGGAACTCAAATGGCTGTTATATCCGGCCTGCTGAAAATTCATGTTCCGCAGGTTTTCAACCATGCTCTGCGATAGGACAAACAGGGATGTAAACATTACCGTTGTCAGAACAATGGCAAAGATGGCAACCAGATTGCGCGTTTTGTTTGCCTTGAAACTGCGGTTTGTCAATGTGCGTATCATTGATTTTTGTCTTTTCATGGTATCACCGCCTTACTCTGCGATCCGGCCATCTTCGATATGAATGGTACGATCTGCCTGCGCTGCAATTTCCGGGTTATGGGTAATCATTACAATGGTCTGATGAAATTTCTGACTGGTGACTTTCAAAAGCTCGATGACTTCATCACTGGTCTTGCTGTCCAGATTGCCGGTCGGCTCGTCGGCAAGGATGATTGCTGGTTTGCTGGCTAAAGCTCTTGCAATGGCGACGCGCTGCTGCTGGCCGCCGGAAAGAGTGTTGGGCATATTGTAGAGTTTCTTTTCCAGCCCCAGCAAAGCCACGATCTCTTTGATAAATTTCTGATCCGGCTTTTTCCCGTCAAGCTGGATGGGCATAACGATATTTTCATACACATTCAAGACGGGAACCAGATTGTAGTTCTGAAAGATAAAACCGATCCGCTGGCGGCGGAACACAGTCAAGTCCTCGTCTTTCAGCTTGCCCAGCTCGTAATTATCTACCCTGACAGAGCCGGAAGTGGGGCGGTCTAATCCCCCCAGCATATTCAGCAGGGTTGACTTGCCGCTGCCGGATGTGCCGATGATGGCAACAAACTCGCCCGGTTCAATCGAAATGCTTACGCCGTCCAGCGCCTTAACAATATTCGGCTCGGTGCCGTATTGCTTTGTCAGTTGCTTGGTGCTTAAAATACTCATGTTCTATAACCTCTCTTTGCTTTTTGTGTTTTTTCTTCATTATATCCGGGCAAAAGAAAGGCACAATGGAAAATGCGTAAACTAACATCTATAATGAAAAAACTAAGTCTGCACAAAAAAACGCCGCTTCGTGAAGAAGCGGCGTCAATCTGTTAAGGAATCGGGATCAGGATTTTCAGCAGGTAAGTTCCATCCCCCTGATGGAAACTGCACTGTCCGTCGTATTTTTCAACGGCTTTTTTAATATTGGGAATACCAAAGCCATGTACGAAACGATCTTTCTTTGTGGTTCCCTCGGCTGGCCGTGTCCCCGGTAAGGTGTTGTTTTCCACCGTGATAATCAACATATCCCGAACACGCTCGGCCTTGACAGTAACCAATCGTTGATCTTCCGGCAACCGTTCGCTGGCCTCCATAGCGTTGTCAATGGCATTGCTGAAGATGGTGCTGATGTCCAACGGCTCTATGAAGTCCATACCCTTGAAATCAACCAAAGCCGAGAAATCAATCTGCTTTTCGCGGGCTTTTGCTGCCTTGTCCTTTAGAATGATGTCAAGAAACTCGTTTCCTGTATGCACATAGTCCTCATAGTCTGCAATTTGAGAGCGGAGCGTTTCGGCCATCTGCCGGGTTTCTGCTGTATTCTGCCTGCTTTCCATGACAAGCAGGTGGTTTTTCAGGTCGAGGTAGATGGAGCGGACACGTTCTTCTTCGACAATGCGCTCCTTGTAATAATCCCGCTGTGTTTCCATCTGCTGTACTCGGTATGCTGTCTGCATGGAATCATAAATATAAGCTGCCAGATACATACAACTGAAACTGGAAAAAATAGAAGCCCCACAGATGGGATAAACAATCACAGTATTTTCAGGCATAAAGTAGATAATTGTGAAGATTGCCACAAATGAGGCAAGAATCAGCATATCAATAATCAGCCATGTCTTTATGTTCAGATGGGACGGAATTTTTTCCAAAAACCTCCGCAAAACCAACCATGCACCGATCCAGAATAGTAACCGCAGCAAAAGGGACACCGTATGAATGGCTGTACTGGTGAGCATGAGTGTTGAGGATTGTAAAGCCTCCTCATAACTTGCTTGGGTTACGATTTTGAATAATCGGCCCCCGGTGTCAAGCATTAAGTAGTTAATGGCAATGAGTGCCGGATAAAAAACAAGTATGACCGATAATTTCTCCATGAATGTCCCGCGATAAAACAGTAGAACATAGAGAAAAAACAAAAACATTGTACCAAACAGACTTCCAGCATCATTGGAATAGATAATGGAATCAGCTAAATAGCCACAAATCAGAAACGCTATAACTTTTAGTACCACATTTTTGCGGAGAGGAAGAAAAGATTTCAAAATAAGAAAGAAAATCGCTGTATATCCCCATGCCAATAAAAAAGAGAGAATTTCAAAAAAGCGGATCATAAGAAATTCCCCCAATAGTCTGTCAGCCGTTCCATAAATTCTTTCCGTTTGGGCTGGCTGATGAGAATGACCTCACCTGTAATCAATTCAATATCCAGCTTCTTGATGCCTTTCACATAGAACAGATTGACAATGTAGCTGGTATGGCAGCGCACAAAGTCTTTGTCGCAAAGCTCCCGTTCCACTTCTTTCATGCTCTTATAGCAGATAATATTTTCCTGCTCGGTATGGAACATCAGATTGCGGTTATAGGTTTCAACGTATCGAATGGATTTCAGCGGCACCTTATATTTGCCGGTATCGTTGGTAATCACCAGAGAGGGGGCATCTTCTTTCTGGCTGCGCTCCACGAATTTGTCCATTTCTGATTTGAGCCGGGCATATTTCATGGGCTTAATGATGTAGTTCGTCGCATGGTATTTATATCCCTCAAGCCCATACTGTGTAAGAGTAGTTAGAAAAATAATGCCCACGGTTTCGTCCATTTGTCGGATACGCTCGGCAGCATGAAGTCCGTCTACCATCTTCATTTGAATATCAAGGAAAATCAGGTCTATGGTTGGATCGTATTTCTCGATTAGCTCCATACCGTCATAGTACGGGGTAATCTTTATGTTCCGTCCTGTTTCCTTGCTGTATTGGTTCAGTAAGTCGGTCAAATACTGAACAAAGTCTTTTTCATCATCACAAATTGCTATATGCAGCACTGTATCACCTGCTTTCGTTATACCGTCTGTCCTTTGGCTTCTCTGCCTCCTTGGGGATCAGCCAGACACCGGCCATTTTGACAGCACCGGGGATGCGTCCATCGGTGCAGTAATAATTTATCTGACGGGACGAAACGCCCCATTTTTCGCTTGCCTCTTTGAGCGTCATGTAATCCATGTTCACACCTCTAACAATTTATTTTATTATATTTCATTTGCTCGAAGAATACAAGCCCGCAACCATGCTGTCAAAAAAGAAAATCGGTATAATCGTACATCTTGTCAGGCATAATAAGGTCATTCCATCATATAAACCGGAACAATACAATATTATTGAGGTGAACGATTATGCCGATTGATGATTTAACTGCTTTAGGGCAAAAAATGCGGGAAGCCCGAAAGAATAAAGAGCTAACACAGCAGGAGCTATCTGATCTGA
>ENA-ORTJ01000800-ORTJ01000800.1-human-gut-metagenome-genome-assembly--contig:-NODE-800-length-24871-cov-5.565200_pt1 | contig 24871 bp, 14 predicted proteins | sample MGYA00242069_ERZ509187 | MGnify/ENA primary metagenome ERZ509187 (study PRJEB26280, sample SAMEA2338779) | human gut metagenome | biome: human gut; feature: human-associated habitat; material: faeces... | reverse complement strand
CTGCCGCTCTGTGGCCGGTGACGTAAACCTATGACAGTCAGTGCTGCGGCGAGCGAGCAGTGAGCGGTGCGTATGCGCGCCCTGTCTTGCGGCATCCGCCCGTCCGCAGCGTGTGTCTTGCCAACGGTATCCGCCCGCCTGCAGCAACCTTCGCCGCCGGCGCTTCTCGGCGACTGCGCGCCCAATGACAGCCGCATGTTCCCATGGCGCATCCTGCTCCACGGCAGCTGCCCGCACTTCTTCGGTTGGCGGCGCCCCTCGGCACAACACAAAAAACGGCCAGCGTTTCGCTGGCCGTTTTTTTCGAGGTTATGAGCTGAGCGCAGATTATTCGGCGCGTTCTTTCAGACGACGATCAAGCTCGTCGGCCAGCTGATGGCGCTTGACCTTGCCGGATTCCGTCATGGGAATAGCATCGATAAACTCGATGTGCTCGGGACGCAAGCGCTTGGCTACGCCGATGGAATCAAGGTACTCTGCGATGGAATCGAGCGTGGGCGTAACATCGCCGGTTTGTACGATGAAGGTGCAGATGCGCTCGCCCAAACGATCATCGGGTAGGCCGATGGTGGCATGGGCGCCAACGCCAGGGCAGCCATCCAGGTTGTTGTCCACTTCGTTTGCGGAGATGTTGATGCCGCCGCGAATGAGGATTTCCTTCTTGCGGCCGTTGATCTTTACACGGCCCTCTTCGTCCTGAATGCACAGGTCGCCCGAGAAGAACCAGCCGTCGTCATTCAGGTCTTTTGCGGTAGCCTCGGGATTCTTCAGGTAGCCGCTGAACATATGAGGTCCGCGGGAAATTTCTTCGCCCTGGGTGCCGTGAGGCACTTCGTTGCCGTGTTCGTCGACAACTTTGACCTCGATGCCCTCAAAGGCAACGCCCGACCAGTTGCCATTCCATTCCAGACAATGCTCGGGGGGAACTGCCAGGTGGGGGCAGCTTTCGGTAGAGCCGTAGCATTCGCACAGTTTCAGGCCGTGCTTGTGCGCGCGCTGCACCATGGTGCCCGGTACGGGAGCGCCGCCGCAAATGTAGAGCTTCAACGTTTCGAACTTCAGGTCGTTTTCCTCGGCGCAGTTAAGCAGGTCGAAGATGAACGGAGTGGCGCCCATCGACCAGGTTACGCCTTCGTTGTTCATGATTTCGATTGCCTCGCGAGCGCGGAATTCTTGCTGCAGAACAACGCGACCACCCAGAAGCAGCGGCGTGATAAGACCATGGTTGAAGCCGGTGGCGTGGTTCAGCGGTGCGGGCATGAACATGACATCGTCCTGCGTAAGGTGCAGGCCACGGCTGAACGTGGTTTCGGAGAAAATAAGCGCATTATGGGAAATCAGAACCGCCTTCGGGCGACCAGTGGTGCCGGAAGTGGAAAGGATCAAGACCACATCGTCTGATTTGCTGCCAGGGTTTTCGCGGTAGGGCTCGTACGTTTCGCAGATTTGCTTCAACGTGATGGTGCCGTGCGATTCGACTGTTTTGTCGTGAACGCAAATAGCATCTTTGGAAAGCGTGGGAATGCGATCGACTGCGGAAAGAATCTGGTCTTCGAAGTTGGTCTTGTGATGGAAGGTGGGGCACATGAATGCCTTGCTTTCCACCAGATTCATGGAGTAGATCAAGTCTTCGTCGTTAAAAGTGACGGGAAGCGGATGGCTAACCGCGCCAACTTTCAAGCAGGCAACGTAGAGGATGCAGAATTCTGACCAAGGTGGCATCTGATAAGAAACCACGTCGCCGTTTTTTACTCCCACATCATGGAGCCAAGCTGCCAGGCGCGATGCTTTATCGTCGATTTCGGCGTAGGTGTAGCGTACGCCTAGGTTATCGCTTACGTATTCACGATCAGGGAAAGCGGCAACCTGGGTATTCCAGATGTCGTTTAAGGTACGTTCGGTCCAGTACCCCTTCTCGTAATACTCTTTCTTGTTCTTTTCGTTGACCTTCAAGTCCGTAATCATGATTCCTCGCTTCATGAGGCAGACCCACGGATTTGTGGCTGCCTGGTTCCTTGGAACGAACCTCCCCCTGCAAGCGCGCGTGCAACCTATCGTAAATTCCTGCTTACGTACGTATGCGCGCTTAACCCAAAGTATACCGCTAATCTTTAGGGGGTTGGGCGCTGCGCCTGGGTGCCTGAAATGGGCTTTAAGGTCTGTTTTGTCGCATATTTCACTCTGCGGAACACGAAACTGATGTTTTGTGGCATAAACTGTCGCAAATGTGCGAAATGCAGTTATGGTGCTGCTGCATTTAGATGCTTTTGTTGGACAGAATTTGACTTTTAGCCACCAGATTTCCGTGCAATTAAAAACTAGTGAGCACTTTAGGGCTCATTTTTTCGTCTTTAGGGCTCAGTTTTTGACAAAACGTAGGCATTTTCGGCCTGATCCTTTCCTCTCATGCGCCGAACGATAGCAAGATCTGCGCGCCGTGCGTGATTCGAGGGGCCCGTGCAGCGAAAAGGGGCCCTTCCTGGCAAGATCTCCGCGCGGTGTATCCTCCGACGGCGGTTTGCGGGGCTTTTCGGATGCATGGCGCGCATATCTTGCCAAAGCCAGCTCATTTCGGATGCATGGCGCGCGAATCTTGCCAGGAAGGGGCGATTTTCCCGTCCGAGGCTCCTTTTGGGATACATGGGGCGAAAAAATTGCCACGGATTGCCGCCCGGGAACGCACCGCGGCGAAATCTTGCCACGGCAAGACCCCCGAGAACGCACCGCGCGAGTATATTGCCACTGCCAGTCAGGCCAAGAGCGCATCAGGGCGCAATCCCGCCACCGTCAGACGCTGGGAAACGCATTTCGCGAGCATTCTGCCATCGTCGAGCGCCCGGGAACGCACCGTGGTGAAATCTTGCCACTACCAGTCGCCCGAGAACGCATTTCGCGCATATCCTGCCATCGCCGGGTGCCTGGGAATGCATAGCGTCGATATCTTGCCATCGGCAGACATCCGAGAATGCACAGCGTCGGCATACCTCCACTGCCAGTCGCCCGGTTGCGCAGCGTTCTCCACGCGAGGGAGTGGGTTCAGGCCCTTGGCTGCGCTGTGGGGTCCGGCGCGCAACACTTTCTGTGCGAGGGAGTGGACATTCCGCCTTTTCGGGGCTTAACTGCTGGGAACGATTTCGAGTCTGCGCTGTTTCGGTGGGTAACCATGAGCTCGCTTCGCGTTCTGCGAAGCTGTGCCGTATTATGTGCTGAAGCAAAAAGCGCTTTGACCTTTATATAAGGCCAGCAAATATTGTGGAAGGGATGTCATGGGCGTTCGCAAGGCAATGGGAAATATGGCAAGCTCGCTGAGCACGTGGGGTTTGCGTCACCTGGCGCACAGGCCTGCCGCTAATATGCCTGGCAAGATTGCCTTGAAAATTGATCCACGTATTATCGCCGAGTCCATGGACAAGATTACCGAAGGCTCCATTGTTGTGGTGGGCACCAACGGCAAAACTACCATTACTAATATGATTGCCGATGCGTTGGAGCGCCAGGGCAAGAGCATCGCGTGCAATCGCACGGGAGCCAACCTTGCCTACGGCGTGGCTACCACGTTGCTGCAAACCAAGGGTGCTGTGGAATGGGGCGTATTCGAATCAGACGAGTTGTGGCTGGCTCACACCTTGCCGCAGGTACAGGCGGATTACGTTTTGCTGCTGAACCTTTTCCGCGATCAGCTCGATCGTTGTGGTGAAATCGATCGCGTGCAAGACGCCATCGCTACTGCCTTGGAGCAGTCTCCCAACACTACCCTGCTTTACAACGCCGACGATCCGCTGTGCACCATCATTGCGCAGCGCGTGTCCAACAAGTCTGTTGCGTTTGGCGTGGGCGAAGACATGCACCAGCGTCAAAACGTCGTGGCAGACGCTCAGATGTGTCAGCGCTGTTCGGCTATGTTTACTTACGGCTACCGACAATACGGTCAGCTTGGCACGTATTCGTGCCCGAACTGCGGATTCGGTCGCCCTGATTTGGATTTCGCCGCCAAGAGCGTAGTGTTCGGAGACGAAATCACGTTTTCGGTTGAAGAAACGGCAACGGGCAAAAGCGTCGATCTTCACGCGCAGCGCGCGGGGTCGTACATGGTGTACAACGTTATGGCTGCTTGGTTGGCCTCCCATTGCGCTGGCGTTTCCGACGCGGTGTTCCAAAAGGCGGTCGATCTGTTCGACCCGCAGAATGGACGCTTGCAGTCGCTTACCATCGAGGGGCGCCCTGTCCTTTTGAACCTGGCGAAGAACCCGACGGGCTTCAACCAGAACATGAAACTTATTACTCAGGCGCCGGGCAAGAAGGTTGCGGCGTTCTTCATTAACGACAACGAAGCCGATGGTCGCGACATTTCCTGGATATGGGACTGTGACTTTGAGGAGCTAGCCAGCCAGGAAGACGTGATGGTGTTCGCTGGCGGAATCCGCAAAAACGACCTGCAGCTGCGTCTGAAGTATGCGGGCATCGACGCCAGGATCGTCGATAGCGTCAACGAAGTGGTGGATGCTGCGCTGAAGCTGCCTTCCGAATGGAATATCTACGCTATCGCCAATTACACCTCGCTCCCCGCAGTGCGCTCCGCCCTGATGGCGCGTGCTGATAAGGCAGCACCTGCCAACCCGACATCGGGCGATGCCAAGCCAGAATGCAGTAAGAAGTGGGTTTCGGGCGCTTATGTGCACCAAGCTGAAGCTGCCAAGTTCGACGAGCGGCCTCTGCGCATCGTGCATCTGTTCCCCGATCTTCTTAATTTGTACGGCGATGGCGGCAACGTGCGTGTACTTGCTCAGCGTTGCGCATGGCGCGGCATCCCTGTGCAGGTGGAAGCAGTTCACTACGGGGAATCGGTCGATCTTACTTCGGCCGATATCGTTTTCTTGGGCGGCGGCCCCGACCGCGAGCAGAAACTGGCATCCGAAGTGCTGCTGGGCATGCGCGAAGAATTGCGCACCTATGTAGAAGGCGATGGAGCGCTTCTGGCTATTTGCGGCGGCTACCAGATTCTGGGTAGTAATTGGCTTATGGGCGATGAGTCGGTGGAGGGCCTTTCTATCCTCGACCTGAAGACGGTTCGTGCTGGCGCTGGCTTCGATCGTCTTATCGAAAACATTGCGTTGGAGTCCGAGCTTTCTCCGCAGCCGGTGGTGGGATATGAAAACCATGCCGGTCGTACGAAGCTCGGTGCGTCCTTGAAGCCATTTGGCAAAGTAGTTTCCAATGTGGGCCACGGCAATGACGACGATTCGGGTTGCGATGGAACCCTGTATCGCAACTGCATCGGCACCTATCTGCATGGTCCGCTTCTGGGCAAGAACCCGGCTATTGCCGATCACCTTATTGCTGCGGCGATGGAGCGTCGTTTGAGCAGCAAAGTGGAGCTCGTTGCCCTTGAAGACGAAGCCGAGCTCGCTGCGAATGCGTATATGGCAAAGCGACTGGGTGTGCCTGGAGCATAAATAGCAGGTTGTGATTTCACGCTATTTTTGCCGAGACCTTTACCTTTTAGGTTGCCTGGGGCGCCGTTCCTTTTCCGTGCCGTGTCCGAGCTGAAGCGCTTCACGTTTTGCTCACAAAAAACTCAACAAATAGTATATGTCTGTACTAATAATGCATGAATTGCCTTGTTTTCATTCGCGCATACTGTGGTTTTCGCCGAATTAATTTGCATGGTATTAACGTTTCTTTCATCATTTATTGCATGTTTGCTTCGAATAACAAGCCATCAAAACGATCGGCTCGTGCTGAAAGGAAGGCGGCGCACGCTTCCTCCTCGCGCACGCCGCATCGCTCAGCGGGAAGTGCTTCTGACCCGTATGTTCGTACGTCTCGCGCGTCGCATGCTTCGCGTCGCCCTAGCGGCTCGAGCACAAATGCGTATGGAGCCAGCAATTATGGTTCCTCCACGCATGTTTCCCCTGTTCACACACAACAAAAGAGCAATTATCGTTCGGTCGGTGCTTATGGTTCGCCCACCAAGCGCGGCCCGTATACTCCTCGCAATGCGCATGATCGCGAGATCCTTCGCGCTAAGCGCGAGCGCACGAAGAAGCGACGCAAGCGCATTGCGCTCGGTGTGGTTGCCGTTTGCTTGACTTTGGTTCTTGGTGGCGTAGGCGCTGCCTGGGCTTACCTTAATAACCTCGACAAGGCGCTGAACAAAGACGTTGACGCAGACCTTCTGAACTCGCTTACGGTTACCGATTCGGCATCGGACCCGTTCTATATGCTGCTTATCGGCATCGATAAAGACGAGGGCCGTGAATCATCGGATGAATATGGTGGGTCGTATCGCACCGATTCTATGATTCTTGCGCGTATCGATCCCAAGGATAAGGAAGTTACCCTGGTGTCCATCCCTCGTGACACGCAGATTCAGCTTGGGACGCACGGCACTCAGAAGATCAACGCGGCTTGTGCATTTGGTGGGCCTTCTGGTGCCATCAAAGCTGTTGAAGACTTGGCGGGTGTCTCTATCAGCCATTACGCGGAAATCGACCTTGATGGTTTTGCGGCGGTGGTTGATTCGCTTGGCGGTATCGACATTAACGTTCAATATGAGATTAACGACCCGAATTACATGGGATATCTCGCGGCTGGTCAGCAAACTTTGAACGGAGAGCAGGCGCTTATCTATTGCCGCAGCCGTCATGCTTACGATGCTATTGGCGATGGTGATGCTATTCGTTCCGCCAACCAGCGCACCATGATTTCGGCCATTATGAAGAAGCTTATGAGCTCCGATATCGGTACTCTTACCAATACGGTGAGCACCTTGGCCCAGTACATCACCACCGATTACTCTGTTGCGGACATTCTTGGTTTGGCGCAACGTATGTTCGGCATCGATATCGATAAGAATGTGTATTCCGCTGCGGTTCCTACAACCTCATCATATGAAAATGATGTTTGGTACGAGAAGGTGAACACTTCCGAATGGAACAAAATGATGAGTCGCGTGAAGCAGGGCTTGTCTCCCACGGAAGGTGATGTGACGGATGAGACAACGGGAACTGTAATGGCATCGTCTGGTAGCGGTGGCTCCGGTTCGGGTGACTCTGGTTCAGGCGGTGCGTCAGGCTCTTCTCTTTCCGGCACAAAAATTTCTGTGAAGAACGGAAATGGCACTCAGGGCTGCGCGAGCGATGCGGCTGCTAAGCTCACTCCTCAAGGAGCGGTGTGCGAAACCGGCAACGCAGACGACTCCAATTACGCTAAAACCTTGGTAATCTACGATGGCGACAACGCCGATAAAGCGCAAAAGGTTGCCGATTTGCTGGGATGCGGCACCGTGATGAAGAACGATGGGCGGTATACCTACACAGGGGACATTCTGGTGGTTGTCGGCCAAGACTGGAAATAAACTGCAAAAGGCGGCTTCGGCCGCCTTTCTGTTTCTTGGCTATGGTTATCTCCATGAAGCTTCTGGTCTCATTGCTTTTTGTATAATTGCCCTTGCATGTACCAAAGAAAAGGAAGCTATTTGAGTTCAGCAGGCAAAACCTATTCCGTTCCTTCGCGCGATAACAACATTAATTTCCTACGTTTTATTGCGGCAAGCCTGGTTATCTGGTTCCATATGGCTTCATTGCTGGCTATTCCCGAGTCCTACATAATGGGGCAGGGCTTGGGCCCTATTGCGGTGAACATTTTCTTCGTGCTCAGCGGATACCTTATCGCGAAAAGCTGGACCCGCTCTTCAAGCTTCGGTAGCTATCTTATTCGCCGTATTGCTCGTATTTTTCCTGGTCTTGCGGTAGTGATCTTGCTAAGCGTTTTCGTTATGGGGCCGATTGTCACGAGCTTCCCGCTGGGCGATTACTTTGCCGACGCGGGGACGTGGAAGTATCTTTCTTTGATTGTGCTAGCTCCTATCAGCAATGTTTTACCGGGAGTTTTCGACGCGAACCCTCTTCCGTATGCCGTAAACGGGTCACTTTGGACTCTGCGCTATGAGTTTTTGGCATATTTGCTTACGCCATTGCTTTATGCGGCAACAAAGAAGCTATGCGGTGGTAGAAAGCTGGTATTTGCCGTTGTTCTTGCGGTTCTGGTTCTAGTGCATTTTCTTTCTTATTCGGGTTTGTACCCGCTTCCCAAGGTGCTCGACAACCTTTTTAGGCTTTTCGCCTATTACATGGCAGGTGTGGCAGTTTTGGAACTTGGCCTCGATAAGTATTGCGACAGCCAGTTTGCGGTTGTGGCTCTGCTCGTGATAATCGTTTTCCGTGATCAGGTGGGTATCTTTTCCTCGCTGATCATGTTCGTATGCGTATGCACATTCACTTTAGGTTTTTCGCTTACTAGCAATCCTCGTTTCGCTCCGTGCTTCAAGAAAAATGATTATTCGTACGGTATCTACATCTATGCATTCCCCATTCAGCAATGCGTGGTTTGGCTTGGCGGTGCATCGTTGCCATGTGCGTATCTTTCCTGTTCAGTTATCTCGTTTGGCATAACGCTGCTTTTTGCGATTGCCTCGTGGTTTCTTGTGGAAAAGCCCGCCATGGATGCAGGGCGTAAGCTGGCAAAGAAATGGACTTCGAGAAAGAGCAATTAGGGGAATGGGGTATCCCCTCTTTCCTTTGGGGGAAGTGGCAAGAAATGCTTCGCGCCTTCCTCGAGGCCTAGAGCAAGAATGCGAAGCATCCCTTTGCGGAGCGCCTTCGGCATTGAAGCAAGGGATTCAAAGGGGCTGGGTTTTTATCCAGCTGGAGCGTTCGGAAACGAGCCGTATTTAGCGCAGGCCATGATGGGCATCGACGTTGACAACAACGTATATTCGGCTCAAGCCCCCACCACTTCAGTGTATGAAAACGATATTTGGTACGAAAAAGTGAATACCCAAGAGTGGCAGAAGATGATGAGTCGCGTGAAGCAGGGGCTTTCACCTACGGAGGAAACCGTTGTTGACTCTGCGACTGGCACGGTAATGCCTTCGGCGGGAACAGGTGGCAGCGGTTCTGGCGATAGCGGCTCCAAGAATTCGAGCTCTTCCTCTTCGCTTTCTGGTGTGAAGATTGCTGTAAAGAACGGCAGTGGCATTCAGGGTTGTGCGAACGAAGCGGCATCGAAACTCACCCCGCAGGGCGCCGTTTGCGAAACGGGCAACGCCGACGATTACAACTACAAGAAGACGATCGTTGTATACAACGGCACCGACTCCAGCCAAGCGCAGAAGATCGCCGACTTGCTGGGCGTTGGCACTGTTAAGAAGAATGACGGCACCTATTCCTTCACGGGCGACTATTTGGTAGTGGTTGGCCAGGACTGGAAATAGGATTCTTCTAGCAAGTCGGACATAAGTTCACTTGGTTTTTCTGTGGGCTGGGATTCGGGTAAAAGTTATCCTGGTGCTCTGAGCGCACGCTTGCGTAAGTTGGGAGCCTGTGGCTTCTTGACACTATGAGGTTTTTCTAGCGCGCAATGCGAGATTGATTCGCATTGCGCGCTTTTCTTTTTTGGAGGACAAACCTTTGATCGCAGGTGAAAAGTGTGCCCGATTTAAGCCTGGATCTGCAGGCGTGCTACGAATACGAGTCATTTAAAAAAGCGGATGGGATTGAGGCGCTGGTGATGGGTTGCCCTATACCCCCCCCTATTTCGCGGTATCGACTTCGTTGCTGTTGTCGGGAGCCTATCTTTTGCGGGATTCGCTCTGCTACGGCAGATCCGCCGTTATCAAAACAAAAATCCAGGTACTTTTGCAACTTTTTTGCGATTAGCAGCTCTCTTTCGCCCCATGCAAAGCAAGAATCGGATGTTTCATGGCAGATTACCTGCGCTTTTGCGCCATGATCCGTGATTCGACGGCTCGGAACAATTGCCAATCGCAAAAAAGTTGCAGCCAGGATTGATTTTTTGTTTTTGGGCTCCCGGGATGGCTTTCGAGACTGCGCTATAGGCGGGATGAACATTGATGTGACGCTATGGGCAAATGGCATGGGTGCGGCGCTGGGTGGACGTTGGGATGGGTCTATGGGGCAGCAACATGGAACGACGCGGCGCCGCAAGTTGACATCTGGAATAGCGCTATGTTCGAATTTGCTCGATCCGCATGCTTGCCCATATCCCGCACTTTTAGAAGAGTGTGTGACTTTCAGCGCGGCCTGCGGCAGCCCATTGCTTCGCGAATCCCGCTCGTTGCCTCGATCTGCCCATTGCGAGTGATAAGCACGGCTTCGAGGTTGGGATGCCCTTCTGCGTAGTTTTTTGCCCAATAACTTCCCATGATCAAAAGAGCTGTTGAGAAGCCGTCGCCGTCTATCGACCGCTTCGATATCACCGTTGCGCTTGCGAGGTCGCTGTTCGAGGGGCGCCCAGTGCGTGGGTCGACAATATGATGATGGGAGTTTCCGTATTCATCGGTAAAGCAGCGCTCATAGATGCTACTGGTAACTATGGAACGGTCGTTCAGTTCAAGGATGCAAGCCGGCTCTTCGTTGGTCCGCGTGCAGTTTCTGAGTGCTCGAAGGTCGGTTCCGTGGGGGCTGCGTGCTATAGCGGCAGCGTGCTCTTCCGCGGCTTTTCTTTGCGAGGCATGTTTCGGGGATCGAATACCAACGCGCCAGTACCGCTGTGAGGTTTCGGCTAAGAAGGGGCGCCCCTTTACCACGATATTTCCTCCAAGGTTGATAAGGGTATCGTGGACGTTACGATCTTCCAGGAACTCGCTAACCCGATCGGCGATGTATCCTTTCGCGATGCCTCCCAGGGAAACCTTGCTTTCCGAGATAGGGAGCTGGGCGTGGTCTTCCATAATGCGGGGGTGTCCAGTTTTTGCAATTTCAAGAGCATGTGCAATTTCGGCGGGCTTGGGAACTTGGGCTTTACGAAAGTTCCAGAGCTCTGCAACGGGAGCCATGGAAACATCGAACAGCCCCGCGGTTTCCTCGTAGTAGTGCCTGGAAAGCTGCAGAATCTTCGCGGTTTCGGCATCGATGGGCACGGCTTTTCCTTGTGCGTGATTCAAACGCCAGATATCGCTTCCTTTTTGGGTGTGGCTCCAGAGCTTTTCGTATCGGTAGCAGAGACCCACCGCATTATCGAGAATCTTTTCCAGCAATTGCCCAGATGAGAGCTGCGCTCCATCGGTTACGATCGCTGCCTTTATGCAGCAGTTCGTGTTGAAGGCAAAGAAGCTTCTGCTCCTTATCTCGAGCTCGGCGTTTTCGCTCGTGGTTGTTTTGAGGGGGCATGTTCCCGACTGAGCGTTTCTTATGTTCACGGGTCCTTCTTCGCGATAGGGCGGGGAGGCGCTGAAGCCTATAGATGGCCGAAAGCCGCATCCCCGATAATTTGTCTGCAGCTAAATTGTTACCTATGGTAAACTCCCGCATGTGAATTAGTCACGGTTAACTTTAAATGTGCAGAAATAAGTTCGGAAAGGGAGAATATGAGAGATTCTCAGTCACTTCGTACACCCGCTGCCTCTGCGGCGAAGGTAGGCATGGCGGCTGCCTTGGCTGCTGGCATGGCCGACTGCCGCATTTGCGGCAGGGGAAGATCAGGACGTGAGCGTCGCCTCTGAAAACGCAAGCGATAGCTACTACTACATCGGCGACAGCTCCTACGGGCTGAGTACCTATCTTTCCGAAGCTGTTGCCCAAGGGTCCACCAAAATACACGTGGGAACCAGCTTTACCGACAAGGGTACGGTAACCATTCCTTCGTCTATCACTGAGCTTTCGGGGTATTCCGAAGGTTTCTTCAGCTCTGGCCCGAAAACGGTCGATTTCGGCTATTCCTATAAAATGACAGTCGTGTTCCCTTCCGGTTCGGACCTCGCGGTTGATCGTATCAATTTCTACAAGCGCAATAGCTCAGACGCTGAAGGTGCCTATGTCGAGGTGCAGAAGGGCGCTGTGGTTCATTTTTCGAATTGCTCGTTTTCCAATACGCCTGTTGTGAACGGTACGGCGGTGTTCGAAAACTGCACCTTTGCGACGGGGCAGATCGAAAACAATGGCTCCGTAACGTATACCGGCAGCACGAAAGAGCCCGAGAACATTGGCGAGCCTGCCGAATCCTACCAGGGCCTTGCATTCAGCTTCGCATCGGGAAAGGAATTCTCTGCTGTCGTTCAGGGCAGCCAGGTCAGCCAAACGCTGCCTTTTGAGTTGAAGGGAACGAAAGCCGCCGACGCCAAAGTTGCCGCCAAGGTTCTTGGTCAGGATGGTGCGGAGGTTGAAGGCTTGAGCGCTTCTGTTTCGGACGGGAAAGTCTCTCTGGCTGGAACGGCACCTACCGCTGGTTCGTATTCCGTTGCGGTTTCCGCTTCCGCAGCCAAGGAGGACGGCTCGACAGATTCGACAAGCGAAACGTTGAACTTTGTGGTGCAGGAGCAGATCCAGGTTAGGCTTTCGGGCGATCTTCAGTGCTTCGTTGTGAACGGCACGTCTGCTCAGAGCAGCGAATACGAGGTGATGGCAACCTCGACAGGCGGTGGCGGATCATCGAGCACGAGCCAGTCGAATCGTCTGAAGCCCGAGGTTAAAGAGGGAACTGGCGAATGGGAGGACTGGAACACCTTTGCAACCAGGAATTCTGATGCTGAAATCAGCTTTTCTATCAGCCCTGAAGGAAGCGGCATGGAGGTAAGCCCTGTTGCCTACGACACCGTCTACGTTACGGGAACGCCGCAGATGCCAGGCACCTATCACATAACGGCAACGGTAACTTCTGGCGCGCGTAACCAACAAAGTAGTTCGGTGGAAATGCGCATCTACGCAGACGATCAAACCCTTCAGCAGCGGATGGACGCACTTTCTGAAGGAACCAGCTCATGGGATATGGAGCCATACGAGATCTCTGAGACGGGAAATGCGGTTGTACCGGTTGGCCTGCACGACATTTACGGCTCGCACGAATCGGGCGTGTACGGCATTATCGGCAAAGGCGAAAATGGCAATTTCGGCACCGAAACACTCACTATTCCCGCAGGTGCAGATGTCACCCTTCACAACATGAAGATCTATTCGAGCGTGAAGATCGTCGTGGAAAAGGGCGGCAAGCTGACCCTCGACGACTCGGTCGCCTATGGCGCTGTGGAAGTAAACGAGGGTACTTTGAGCGCCAAAAACAGCTCTTCATTCGTTAACCAGATCACGCTGAATGATGGATCTGCCCTCGAAGATGCCGAAATCAGATCTCATGCTAACTACCTTACCGACGGAAACTACAAGGTCGAAGCGCCGACGGCTCCCGTGCAAACGAATGGTACGGTGACGGTTAAGGGCACGTGCTCCATTGAAGGTGAAGGCATCGTGTCTAGCAAAGATGCCCAAACCGGCATGATCGTCAATGGGGGCAAGTTGGTTATCGATCAGGGTGCCACGTTGAAAGCGACCGGCGGCAGCGTTGACCTTGACAACGGAAACGGCGGTGCGGGCATCATGCTTAACGGTGGCTCTATTATCGGCGACGGTCAGCTTGAGGCACAGGGTGGCTCTGTCGGCATGGGCGGAGGAAACGGTGGCGCAGGTATTGCCGGTGAAGGCATAGTTGCAGTTTCCACGCTGAAGGCAACTGGCGGAAATACGGTTGGCGAAAACGACGCGGCCATGGGCGCCCCGGGCAATGCGGGCAACGGCATCGATCCGAAGGTCCTGGTTTCAAAGGCTACTCAGGTTGAATCAAAGGGCGGAACGGGAGTGAACCCAGGAAGCAGTGAATACAGCGTTTACGAAGAAAATGCTGGCGGCGGATCGGGCTCTGATGGCGATAAGGGACCTGGTTCCGACAGCGGTTCTGAAAACGGTTCGGGAACGGGTTCCGGCAACAATGGAGGAGCTGGCTCCGATAGCGGTTCTGGCAGCGGATCGGGTTCGAATGGCGGTTCTAACAGCGGTTCGAATGGCGGCTCCGGCTCTGGTTCCGGCTCTGGCGCAGGTTCGGATAGCGGATCCTCCAACAACGGTTCCGACGATGGCTCCAATGCAAACGGCGAAGGCGAAAATGCCAGCGGCAATGAAGACTCTTCGCAAACCGCCAATCTCCCTGCAACGGGCGACGCGGCTCCCCTTGGGGCGGCTGCTGTGCTTGCGGTAGTGGCGGCAAGCGGTGTGGCGGTTGCGCGCAGGAAGCTCGATAGGTAGCCGCAGGAATCATCTCCCCATACGATGCGACTGACGGGGAAGGCGACAAGGGGCGCCTTCCCTTTGTCGCGCTCAGGGCGATTCTCTTCACCGAAAGTAGCCGCTTCGTTTCGGGTGGCACGTCGTTCATTGGAGCGTGCTATCCTTTCCTGCGATAAACAAGTTTCCGTGAAAGGTGGTTTTCTTGGAACGCAAGAACGCATGGGAAGGCTACAACGCCGACCAGCTTGAAGAGCTCGACGGTTTGGCTTCCCGCTATATCGACTACATCTCTAACAACAAAACCGAGCGCCGTTGCTTTGCGGCCGCCGTTAAGCAGGCAGAAGCTGCGGGCTATGAATCGCTTGAGAATGTGGTTCGCGAGGGCCGCACGCTCGAAGCGGGCAGCAAAGTATGGGCTGGCGTGCATGGTAAGTCGCTCATTTTGGCTCATATCGGTACCGAGCCGCTTGAAGCGGGCCTGAACATCCTGGGTGCCCATATCGACAGCCCCCGCCTGGACTTGAAGCAGAATCCGGTATACGAGAACACCGGCTTCGCCTTCCTGGATACGCATTACTACGGCGGCATCAAGCACTACCAGTGGGTAACGCTGCCGTTGGCGCTTCACGGTGTGGTGGCGAAAACCGACGGCACCGTGGTTGACGTGAATGTGGGCGACGATGCCGGCGATCCCGTATTCTGCGTAACCGATCTTCTGCCCCATTTGGGCAACCAGCAGATGGCCAAGAAGGGCAGCGAAGTGGTTGAGGGCGAAAACCTCGATGTGCTTATCGGCAATCGTCCCCTGAAGGTCGAGCCTGCCGACGACGCCTCCGACGAGGAGAAAGCCGCCGCAAAGGAGCCGGTAAAGGCTTTCGCCCTTAAGCTGCTGGAAGAAAAGTACGGCATTGCAGAAGAAGACTTCCTTTCCGCCGAAATCGAGGTAGTGCCTGCAGGCCGCGCCCGCGAATTGGGCTTCGACCGCAGCATGGTTATCGGCTACGGCCAGGACGACCGCGTGTGCGCCTACACCTCGCTCGAGGCTCAGCTGGCAATCGAAACGCCGAAGAAAACCGCCGTTACGGTGCTGGTTGACAAGGAGGAAATCGGCAGCGTTGGCGCAACAGGCATGGGCTCTCTGTTCTTCGAGAACACCATCGCAGAAATTGCTGCTCTTACTGGGCTGGAAAGCCCCTTGGCGCTGCGCCGCGTTTTGGCCGCATCGCGCATGCTTTCCTCCGATGTGTCCGCCGGCTTCGATCCTGCGTATGCTTCGGTGTTCGAAACGAAGAACGCTGCATACCTTGGTAAGGGCCTGGTGTTCAACAAGTACACGGGAGCGCGCGGAAAAAGCGGCTCCAACGATGCGCGTGCCGAATACGTGGCATACGTACGCCGCGTGATGGACGACGCCGAGGTTTCCTTCCAGACTGCCGAACTTGGCAAGGTTGACGCGGGCGGCGGCGGAACCATCGCCTACATTCCCGCAAAGTACGGCATGGACGTCATCGATTCCGGCGTTGCCGTGCTTTCGATGCACGCTCCGTGGGAAGTTACCTCCAAGGCCGATATCTTCGAGGCGTATCGCGGATATCGCGCCTTCCTCGAGGCCTAGAGCAAGAATGCGAAGCATCCTTTTGCGGAGCGCCTTCGGCGTTGAAGCAAGGGATTCAAAGGGGCTGGGGTTTTATTCAGCTGGAGCGTTCGGAAACGAGCCGTAAAATCTAAGATTTTCAGCATTTACGTGTGCACCAAGTGACAAAAAGGAGCCTCGTTCCTTTTTGTCACTTTTTTGTCGCGCACGTGTCTATAATGAATTAACCTCGCGGAAACCCTCCGGGCACGAAAGGGAACCGGCAAGGAGCGGGGGATCGGGAAATGAGACTCAATTCAAGGAGCGCTACATGGCACATTATTTCGACGAACCCTCTCGTACTTTCAATGAGTACCTGCTTGTACCGGGTTACTCTTCTTCGGAGTGCATCCCCGAAAAGGTTGACCTTTCCACTCCGCTTGTACGATACAAGAAGGGTGAAGAGCCTGCTCTGAAGCTTTCTATCCCCATGGTTTCCGCAATCATGCAGGCTGTTTCCGACGACGGCATGGCTGTTGCCTTGGCTCAGCAGGGTGGCGTTTCTTTCATCTACGGCTCTCAGTCCATCGAAGACCAGGCCGCAATGGTTCGCCGCGTAAAGGACCACAAGGCCGGTTTCGTACGTAGCGATTCCAACCTTACCCCCAACGCAACGCTTCGCGACGTTGTTGCGCTGAAGGAAAAGAGCGGCCATACCACCATGCCCGTTACCGAAAACGGTCAGGGCCAGGGCAAGCTGCTGGGCATTGTTACCGGCCGCGACTATCGCCTTTCCCGCATGGATCTCGACACGCCCGTATCTGAGTTCATGACCCCCCGTGAAAAGCTCATCGTTGGCACTGCAAGCACCACGCTGAAGGAAGCCAACGACATTATTTGGGACAACAAGCTGAATTCGCTGCCCATCGTTGACGACAACGACAACCTTATGTACATGGTATTCCGCAAGGACTACGAGCAGCACAAGTCCAATCCGCACGAACTGCTCGACGCTCACAAGCGTTACATTGTTGGTGCTGGCATCAACACGCGTGATTTCGCAGAGCGCGTTCCTGCTCTGATTGAAGCTGGCGCAGATGTTCTGTGTATCGACTCTTCTGAAGGTTTCTCCGAGTGGCAGTCCCGCACCATTGCATGGATTCGCGCTCACTACGGCGATTCCGTAAAGGTTGGCGCTGGTAACGTAGTAGACACCGAGGGCTTCCGTTTCCTGGCTGAAGCCGGCGCTGACTTCATCAAGGTTGGCATCGGCGGCGGTTCCATCTGCATTACGCGTGAAACCAAGGGCATCGGCCGTGGCCAGGCAACCGCACTTATCGAGGTTGCAAAGGCTCGTGACGAATACTTCCGCGAAACGGGCGTGTACGTTCCCGTTTGCTCCGATGGCGGTACGGTATACGACCATCACATCACCCTGGCACTTGCCATGGGTGCCGACTTCATCATGTTGGGTCGCTACTTCGCTCGTTTCGACGAGGCTCCCAACAACAAGGTTGTGGTAAACGGCCAGCACATGAAGGAATACTGGGGCGAAGGTTCCAGCCGTGCACGCAACTGGCAGCGCTATGACCTGGGCGGCAGCAAGAAGGGCATGACTTTCGAAGAGGGCGTAGATTCCTACGTTCCCTACGCTGGTCCCTTGAAGGACAACGTTGATCTTACGCTTTCCAAGGTTCGTTCCACTATGTGCAACTGTGGCGCGCTCACCATTCCCGAGCTGCAGGACAAGGCAAAGCTTACGGTTATCAGCTCCACTTCCATTGTCGAGGGCGGCGCGCACGATGTTCTGCTGAAGGACAAGACTCCTTTCGTTAGCAACACGCGCTAGAGTTTATACGGCGCAAACGAAAACGTTTCGTTTGGCTTATCATTTATGGCTCTTCATAAAATCTCCCCGTTTCGCCCTGTGCGAATAGGGGAGATTTTTTATATTTGAACTGGCATAACAGTGTTCACAGGTAAAACGTGCTCCAATCCGAGAAAGTGGACGATTAGGTCAAAACTGACGGGTACGCTAAACTTCTTCCTATGGCTACACGAGTACATAAAGCGCTTACCGCAGTTCCCGTTAGCTTGGCATTGGCTCTTTCTATGGCCTTGCCGGCAACTGGCGCTGTGCGCGAAGCGCACGCAGACGAGCTTTCCGACGCCCAGGCAGTACTGTCCCAGGCTTCGGCTGAGCTTGATTCCCTTAATAAAGAATACGATGCCCTGCAGGCACAGTTGAGTGGTCTTGATTCTCAAATCAACGAAACCACCCAGAAGGTGCAGGATGCTCAGCAGAAGATGCTCGAGGGTCGCGAAACACTTTCCGGCAGCATTCTTTCCCAGTACAAGGGAGATGGTTCCCTTTCGCTGGTGAACATCGTCCTTTCATCGGAAGATATCTCAGAGTTCACGAAGAACCTGACGTACTACTCTTCCATTCAAGAAGACCAGGCGCAGAAGGTTGCCGAACAAGAGCAGCTGCGCGATACGTTTTCTTCGGCTCTCGGTGAGCTCGACACCCAGCGCGACGAGCAGCAGAAGCTGATCGACGAGGCTGAGCAGAAGAAGAGCCAGGCTGAAAAGGTGGTGTCTGACGCTTCCGCTAAGGTTTCTTCCATTAAGGAAGAACAGGCACAGGCTCAGCTGGCGGCCCTGCAAGCACAGGCAGCGGAAATGCAGAAGAAAGAAGAGGGCAAGCAGCAAGCTGCCTCGAATGCATCACAGCCCAATTCCAATTGGAATACCAATACCGACCGCAACCCGTCGGCTAATACCAATTCTTCCAGCAGCAACAATTCCTCGAATTCCAATTCTGGTAGCGTAAGCGCTGGTTGGAAGACGGGCGTTGCTTCTGCTTATGGCGGCAGCAGCGACGCAAGCACCCCGAATCCGGGAACCACAGCAACGGGTGCAATTTGCAACGATTCCTCCATGGGCGTTGCTGTTCCCATGTCCTGGCCGAATTACCGCTCATACCTTGGGCGTGCTGTCGAAATCAAATATGGTGGTAAGACGGTAATTGCTACCGTCAACGACTGCGGTTCCATGGGCGGCGGCTCGCGCGCGCTCGACTTGCAGCCGGGTGTCTTCAAGGCTTTCGGGTTCAGCACCTGCCAAGCTTGGGGCGTCCGCACCGTAAGCTACCGCTTCCTGTAAGTGGGAACATAGGGCGCATCGTTTTCCGCTTGCACCATAGGGCAATAACAGGGCCTCGTTTGCGAATTTTGAACTATTTCCCAGTTCATCCATCGCGAGCGAGGCCCTTTTCGTTCGGGAAATGAGGACAGGTGCCAGACTCCCGTCTGACGAGCCGGGTTTCGTTTGCAAAGCAGTTTGTGCACGAGGCTCCGGCTCTAGTTGCTATAGCGCAAAGCGGAAATCCGGTACCTATTCCCATATTCCCAGCAACCGCTTAGAGGAAATTGTGCGCGGAAACACAGGCGCAACGCCAACACGATATAATGTCAAACCATATGTATATTCAGTGCTCGAAGGTTCGTTTACTTGAATCAACGGGTTCTGCGCGCATGAAGTATCGGAAAAGGATTATGCCTCATGAAAGAATACAATCCTCACGAGATTGAGCCTCGTTGGCAAAAGGTGTGGGCCGAAACAGGCGCACATAAGGCAACGGAGGATACCAGCAAGCCGAAGCGCTATGTGCTCGAGATGTTCCCGTACCCTTCGGGCGACATTCACATGGGCCATGTTCGCAATTACACCATCGGCGACGTAACGGCTCGCTATTACGCTATGCGTGGTTACGACGTGCTGCATCCAATGGGCTGGGATGCGTTTGGTCTGCCTGCAGAAAACGCTGCCATCAAGCACAATTCCCATCCTGCTAAGTGGACGTATGCCAACATCGAAACGCAGAAGGCCAGTTTCAAGCGCATGGGCTTTTCCTATGACTGGGATCGCACCGTTGTTGCCTGCGACCCTGAGTACTATCGCTGGGGTCAGTGGATCTTCCTGCAGATGTACAAGCGCGGTTTGGTAGAACGTCGCAATAGCCCTGTCAACTGGTGCCCCAACTGCAAAACGGTTTTGGCAAACGAGCAGGTAACCGAAGGCGAATGCTGGCGCTGCCATGGTGCCGTTGAAAAGCGCGATCTTACCCAGTGGTACTACAAAATCACCGATTACGCCCAGGAGCTGCTGGACGATCTTGACCAGCTGGAAGGCTGGCCTGAACCTGTTAAGCAGATGCAGGCAAACTGGATCGGCCGCTCCGAAGGTGCCGAAGTTGATTTCGAGCTGGTTCCTGCCGAAGGCAAGGACGACGGCCAGACCATCACGGTATTCACCACGCGCCCCGACACCCTGTTCGGCTGCAGCTTCTTCTTGCTGGCTCCCGAAAGCCCGCTGGTGCACGACCTGGTATGCGGTACCGAATACGAAGCCGAGGTCATGGCCCTGGTCGAGGGCGCTGCCAAAGTAAGCGCCGTGGAACGCGCCCAGGGCGACCGCGAAAAGCATGGTGCCTTCACCGGTCGCTACGTTATCAATCCCGTTAACGGCGAAAAGGTTCCCGTATGGGTTGCCGACTACATCGTTGCCGATTACGGCACCGGTGCCGTAATGGCGGTTCCCTGCGGCGACCAGCGCGACTTCGAGTTTGCTCGCAAGTACGACTTGCCCATCATCCCCATTATCTTGGGCGAAGATGATCCGCTGTATCCCGAGCTCAACGGCGTGCAGGAACGCAAGGTTACCACCGTCGATTGGGAAAAATCCTACGAGGCCGAAGGTGTGCTGGTTCAGTCCGGCAAGTATACCGGTATGGTGGGCGGCAAGCATTCTCCTGCCGTCGACGCCATCATCGGCGACCTGGAGGCTCAAGGTAAGGGCAAGAAGTCGGTCCAGTTCCGTTTGCGCGACTGGCTTATTTCCCGTCAGCGCTATTGGGGTAATCCTATCCCGATTGTTTACTGTGATGACTGCGGCATCGTGCCCGTTCCTGAGGACCAGCTGCCTGTTACGCTGCCCAAGGACATCGATTTGGCTGCTGGCGAAACGCTTGCAACGCATGAGCGGTTCGCTCAGTGCACCTGCCCGAAGTGCGGCAAGCCTGCGCGTCGCGAAACCGACACCATGGACACCTTCACGTGCTCCAGCTGGTACTACATGCGCTATACCGACCCGCACAACACCGAGCTGCCTTTCTCTCCCGACCGCGTAAACCGCTGGATGCCAGTCGACCAGTATATTGGCGGTATTGAGCACGCTATCCTGCATCTGCTGTATAGCCGCTTCTTCACGAAGGTACTGCGCGATATGGGTATGCTCAACTTCGACGAGCCCTTCACGAACCTATTGTGCCAGGGTATGGTTCTCGATGAAAATGGCGAGGTAATGTCGAAGTCGAAGGGCAACGTTATCAGCCCCGAAGACATGATCGCTGGATACGGCGCCGATGCAGTGCGTGCTTATATCCTGTTCATGGCTCCGCCTGACAAGGAGCTGCAGTGGAATGAAGACGGCCTGGCTGGCATGTACAAGTTCCTGAATCGTGCTTGGCGTATGGTGAACGATCTTGCAGGGAAGGCCGGGGAGGAAACTTCCTTCCAAGCTGGCGCGAAGGCGGAAGAAGCAAAGAAGGCTCATGATGAGCTTCTGCGCGAGCGCCATCGCGTGGTTGGCAAGGTCATCGACGACTTCGCTCGCAACAATTTCAATACGGCTATTGCAGCCATCATGGAATTGGTAAATGCTACAGGCGATTACCTGCGCAAAAACTCCGCCGAAGATCGTGCCGCCAACGCCGAGCTTGTTGCCTTCGATAAGGAAATTGCCGAGGTTATCGTGAAGCTGTTGGCTCCGATGGCTCCCCATTGGGCCGAAGAGCTGTGGCAGGATGTTTTGGACAACGAAACTTCTGTGCACAAGGAAGCTTGGCCTGAGTTCGACCCGAATGCCGCTAAGGCTTCCGAGGTTGAGCTGGCAGTGCAGGTTAACGGCAAGGTGAAGGCCAAGATCACCGTTGCTTCCGATGCTGCGGAGGACGCCATTCGCGAAACGGCCTTGGAGGCCATCGCTGACGCAACCGCTGGTAAGGACATCAAGAAGGTTATTGTTATCCCGGGCCGCCTGGTCAATGTGGTAGCAAAATAGCCAGAATGTGCTTTTAGAGGCCAGATCTGCTTGTGAACTGCCTCCCATTTCTTGGAAGCGAGAAATGGGAGGCTTTCTTATGTGTGCGGATTTCAGAGTGAAGTGCGAGGTCGAGGTGAGAGGGCTGACAGCCCTCTTTCTTTATGCCGCATACCGAAGGCACGCCATATCTCCGGTTCCTCGCAGGGGGACATCTGCGAAAAGCTCCGGGCAACATTGCCGAGAGCGCTGTCTTGCCGTATTCCCTTTTTCCGTGCGGGGGCAAAGTATCACGGTATTCACCACGCGTCCCGACGACCCACGGCAGCCCCGATCCTTCGTGTGGGAAGAGAGGGGAGAAGAGCAGGCCGCGTACGAACAAAACGCGCGGACAACGTGGAGGTTCCGAAACTCTTACGTACGTTTGCTATGATCGAAACCTATGGGAACTAAACGAAAAAAAGGATGCCTCCGCCGCTTAATCGAAGCCGTTATCGGCTTCGTGCTGTTTGTTGCGCTTGTTGTGGTGGGCGTTCCTCTGGGGATCAATACTTGGGTTTGCGCAAGCACGCGCCCTGCTTTTGAATCTCAGGCTCAGGCAGCCGCTAATGCGGATGCGTTCGAAGCTGACGCCATTGTGGTGTTGGGCGCAGGCATCAACTGGGATGGCAGCCCCTCAGCTGTTCTGAAAGATCGTCTTGATGTGGCCGACAACCTATACAACGCTAGGGTTGCCCCGAAAATCATCATGAGTGGCGACAATAGCGACTCTTCATACAACGAGGTCATGGCCATGGCGAAGTACGCAAAGGCCAACGGGATTCCCGCCGAAGATATTTTCTGTGATCATGCGGGCCTTTCCACATACGACAGCATGTATCGCTTGAAGAATGTATTCAACGTGCAGCGCTGCGTTATCGTTACGCAGGAGTACCATTTGTATCGTGCTGTGTACGATGCGCGCGGTTTCGGCATCGACGCACGTGGTGTTGCAAGCGATCTGAGCGACTACTCCAATAAGGATTCTTACGAGCAACGGGAATTCTTTGCGCGCATCAAAGATTTCTTCGGCATCATCACCAAGATGGAGCCGCAAACGAAGAGCGAGCCGGTTTCCCTCAACCAATCGGGGACCGTTACCCAATGGTGGTAGAAAGGGGCAGCAATGCCGAAAATCGTTATTGTTGACACCGACTTCGAAAACAACGACTTTGAAGTGCGTATGGCGAAGGATGCAGGTGTTGACATCGCCTTGTTCAACGAGCGTGAGCCCGAAGCTATCATCCGCAATGCTGCCGATGCCGATGGTGTGGTTACTTCCTATGGTAAGTTTCCGCCCAAGGTGTTTGAGGCGCTTCCAAATCTGCGCGTGGTAAGCCGAACGGGCATCGGATACGACGATATCGATGTGCCTGCGGCAACGAAGAACGGCACTGCGGTATGCGTAGTGCCTGGTTATGGTACTGAAGTGGTGTCCGACCATGCTATTACGTTGGCGCTTTGCGTGCTGCGTCGCTTGAACGAAACTGATGCCGATATGCGCGCCGGCATTTGGGACTACACGCGCCATCGTCCGTATGGTCAGGTGTTCGGCCGCGTATTTGGCGTGGTAGGAATGGGCGAAATCGGTCGTGCTGCTGCCCGCAAGGCTGCCGGCCTGGGCTTCAAGGTGGTGTGTTGTTCGCGCTCTCTTACGCCGGGCCGCCGCACGCCCGAAGGTTACGACATCCTGGAGTACGAAGAGCTACTGAAGTGCGCCGATGTGGTTAGCTTCCATACGGCTCTAACCCCTGACACCCATCATCTGCTTGATGTCCGCTGTATTTCTCTCATGAAGGATAGTGCGGTGGTGGTGAACACTTCACGCGGCGCGGTTATCGACACACTTGCTTTGGCGGAAGCTCTCCAGGCGGATAAACTGTGGGGTGCTGGTATTGACGTGTTCGAAGGCGAGCCTGTCGACCCGGATCATCCGCTGATGAAAGCTCCTCATACGGTGCTCAGTCCGCATGTGGCGTATTGGTCTGAGGAATCGGGCATCGAGCTGCGTACGCGTGCCATGCAGGCCGCAATCGATGTGGTTACGGGTGTGCGTCCGAAGGATTGCCTGAATCCTGAGGCCCTGTAAAGGGCGGAGCCTCGCTCGCTTGTTTTGTCTTGCGCTTGCCGCGCTGTCCCACACCTCGGACTTTGTCCTGAAGGTTGGCAACTGCGGTCCTGCCAGCGGCAACTGCAATCCAATTCGCGGCGCGGCAATTGCGATCCTGCCTGCGACGCGGTCTTATGCGCTGGTAGCTGCATCGTGGTCGAGTTGTTTCTTGCCCCGTCTTCTCCTCATCCCGTCCAGGGCGGGTGCTTTCATTCTCGTCAAAACGAAGGAGCTGAATATGCTTGTTGGCGTGATTTCGGATATTCATGGTCATTTGAGCGAGCAGGCCTACGATGCCTTGCAGCCGTGTGACATGATTCTGTGCGCGGGTGACGTTGAGCGTCCGACTATTCTTATGGAGCTTGACGCCATCGCTCCAACGGTTGCGGTGCTGGGCAATTGTGATTCCAGTCTGCGGGGGATGGATATTCCCTTCACGGCGTCTCCCCGTATTGGTGGGGTGCGCTTTTTCATGACGCATCGCCCCGAAGATATTGGCACCGTTGCCGAAGATGTGCGTGTGGTGGTGTATGGCCACACTCACATTCCCCGCGAAGAGCTTATCGACGGGGTCCTGTATTTGAACCCGGGAAGTGCTAGCAAGCCGCGTGGTGGCAGTAAGCGGGGCATTGCCCGTCTTGCTATCGACTCGGGTAAGGTTGCAGGCGTCGAATTTGTGACGTGGGAATAGGCGGGGCGGCCCGCCTGCATGGTTGGGGAAGCGACAAAAATAGGCGAAATAGCTAAAAGAGGTACGCTTGAAAAATGGCAAGTTGACCCAGAGGGACTTGCCCGTTAGAATACATACTTGCATTTTATGCATGTGCGCCGTTAGCTCAGCTGGTAGAGCAGGGGACTTTTAATCCCAAGGCCGCGGGTTCGATTCCCTCACGGCCCACCACCGATTTTTCCAAGACGGGCTCAGCCCGCCTTTTTCTTACTGGGCCATGGTGTAATGGCAGCACAGGGGGTTTT
>ENA-ORTJ01000776-ORTJ01000776.1-human-gut-metagenome-genome-assembly--contig:-NODE-776-length-25310-cov-9.326589_pt1 | contig 25310 bp, 20 predicted proteins | sample MGYA00242069_ERZ509187 | MGnify/ENA primary metagenome ERZ509187 (study PRJEB26280, sample SAMEA2338779) | human gut metagenome | biome: human gut; feature: human-associated habitat; material: faeces... | reverse complement strand
GGTTACGAGGGTCGATCATTGCAACAGCCTCTTCCTCTGTTCTCATTCCTTCATCTACAAGGTCGCAGGCAATCTTAAGAGCTGCCTGAGCTGTTCTCTTACCATTACGTGTCTGAAGCATGTACAGTTTACCGTGCTCTACAGTGAATTCCATGTCCTGCATATCTCTGTAGTGAGTCTCCAGAGTCTTGCATACATCTTTGAACTGTGCGAATGCTTCTGGGAACTTCTGCTCCATCTCGGAAATGTGCATAGGCGTACGAACACCGGCAACAACGTCCTCTCCCTGAGCGTTTGTCAGGAACTCTCCGAACAGACCATTCTCTCCTGTAGCAGGGTCACGTGTGAAAGCAACACCTGTACCACAGTCATCTCCCATATTACCAAATGCCATCATCTGTACGTTGACAGCTGTTCCCCATGAATAAGGGATGTCATTGTCACGGCGGTATACGTTAGCTCTTGGGTTATCCCATGAACGGAATACAGCCTTAACAGCTTCCATAAGCTGTACCTTAGGATCTGTCGGGAAGTCTTCTCCGATCTTCTCTTTGTACTCAGCCTTGAACTGCTCAGCAAGTTTCTTAAGATCATCAGCGTCAAGATCTACATCCTGTTTAACACCTTTCTCTTCTTTCATCTTGTCGATCAGTTCCTCGAAGTATTTCTTACCAACTTCCATAACTACATCAGAGAACATCTGGATGAATCTTCTGTAGCAGTCCCAAGCCCAACGTGGGTTGCCTGAAGCTTTTGCCAGTGTCTCAACAACCTCTTCGTTAAGTCCAAGGTTAAGAATTGTATCCATCATACCAGGCATAGAAGCTCTAGCTCCTGAACGTACGGAAACGAGAAGCGGGTTCTCTTTATCTCCGAATTTCTTACCTGTAATTCCTTCCATCTTATCGATAGCTTCCATGATCTGAGCCATAATCTCATCGTTGATCTGTCTGCCATCCTCATAGTACTGTGTACAAGCCTCTGTTGTTACTGTGAATCCCTGTGGTACAGGAAGACCCAGATTTGTCATCTCTGCCAGGTTTGCGCCTTTTCCACCGAGAAGGTTTCTCATATCTGCGTTACCTTCAGTGAACATATAAACCCATTTTGCCATGATCAATGACCTCCTAAAATAATTTTTACAAATAAAATAATTTTATTTCGCATATAATATTTTAATGGTTTTATACTTATGAGTCAAGTCTTTTGTTCGTAATTATATACAATTTTTACAAATGCTTTTTGTATACTTTTCATATTGGTTAACCTATCTTTCACAAATTGTAAACACATCGTCCATCAGGCTGTCATTTTGCATATTTGCATTAATCTCCATACAATGTGCAACATGCACAAAAAAATAGTTGTCCATGCTTTATAAGAACTTGGAAACAACTACTTTTTTGTGATTAATATACAATTTGCACATATCATTGCTATGGTGTTTCCGCCACCAACATCATGCAATTTTCCTCAAAATCAACAAGTACATAATCTTTATCTCATTTCTTCAACAAATGCCTTATATCCCTTATAAGCTTCATACACATCTGCCTTGCTTGTCACTTCCCACGGCGCATGCATACTCAACACTGCGACACCGCTGTCGATGACTTCCATGCCATAATTTGCCATAATGTAAGCAATTGTTCCACCACCACCGGCATCTACTTTTCCAAGTTCTGCGAACTGGTATGCAACACTCTGCGCATCCATTGCATTTCTAATCTTTGCAAGATATTCTGCATTTGCGTCATTAGAACCGCTCTTTCCGCGAGCACCTGTAAACTTGTTGAATACAAGTCCTTTTCCAAAGAATGCAGAACTGCGTTTTTCGAATACTTCAGCATACATCGGATCATAAGCTGCGCTCACATCAGAAGAAAGCATTCTGGAATTCATCAGCGCTCTTCTGACTTTCAGGTCAGACTCCCCTTCTGTCAGTGCCACAAGTTCTGCAACTGTATTTTCAAAGAAACGAGAATGCATTCCGGTCGCACCGACACTTCCGATTTCTTCTTTATCTACGAGAATGCAACACGCTGTGTGCTCCACTTCTTTCACATCAAGCATTGCAAAGAGAGAGGTAAATGCACATACACGGTCATCCTGTCCGTAAGCCAGTACCATACTGCGATCCAATCCACAGTCGCGGGCCTTTCCTGCCGGAACGATCTCAAGCTCTGCGGAGAGGAAATCCTCTTCCTCCATGTCATAATATTGTTTCAGAAGATTGATTACATTTGCTTTTACAGCCTCTTTTTCCTTTTCTTCTAATGTTTCATCCTGCTCAATCGGGCGGCTTCCGATCAGAAGATCAAGCTTCTCTCCTTCTACAACCGTTGCAGCCTTTTTCTCCATCTGTTTCGACGCGAGATGGATCAGCAAATCCGTGATAACAAAGACCGGATCATCTTCTTTTTCACCGATACTTACCTGAACTGTTGTGCCATCTTTCTTTGCAATCACTCCATGAAGGGCAAGTGGAAGTGTCACCCACTGATATTTCTTGATTCCACCATAATAATGTGTATCAAAATAAGCAAACTCTTCATTTTCATACAAAGGATTCTGCTTTACGTCAATACGCGGGGAATCAATGTGAGCTCCAAGAATATTCATACCTTCTGTCAGCGGTTTTGTACCCATATGGAACAGCGCAATCGTCTTGTTCATACACACGGCATACAGTTTATCTCCGGCTTTCACTTCTTCTCCATTTTTAATGATATCTCTGATATCCTTATATCCTTCTGCTTTTGCCTTTTCAACTGCCAATGTAACACACTCGCGCTCTGTCTTGCCGGCATCAAGGCAGTTCTTGTATTCTGTATTTACCTGTTCTAATCTGTCCAGCTCTTCCTTACTGTAAGTTGTCCATGCATTTTTTCTGTCCATGTCATTCTCCTCCTGTTCTATCTTCCATGCTATTTTAAAGTTATAAAGAAACAGCCCAAACTGAATCCACAAGCTTACCTGTGAACTACAGTCCGGGCTTTTCTTATTTATCTTACCACTCGAATTTCTTCTCGAAGTATGCTTTCAGATCTTCAATCTTAACTCTTTCCTGTTCCATTGTATCACGGTCACGTACTGTAACAGCTCCGTCTTCCTCAGAATCGAAGTCATATGTTACACAGAATGGAGTACCGATCTCGTCCTGACGACGGTAACGTTTTCCGATATTTCCACGATCATCGAACTCACAGTTGTAATACTTGGATAACTCTGCAAATACTTTCTCTGCGCCTTCGTTCAGTTTCTTGGAAAGTGGGAGCACACCGATCTTAACCGGAGCCAGTGCCGGATGGAAATGAAGTACAGTTCTCATATCCGGTTTCTCTTCTGTTCCGATATTCTCCTCATCATATGCACTGCAAAGGAATGCAAGTACAACACGGTCAGCACCAAGTGATGGCTCGATAACGTATGGAATGTATTTCTCCTTTGTCTCATCATCAAAGTATGTCATATCCTGTCCGGATACATTCTGATGCTGAGTCAGGTCATAATCCGTACGGTCAGCGATTCCCCACAGCTCCCCCCATCCGAATGGGAAAAGGAACTCAACGTCTGTAGTAGCCTTACTGTAGAAGGAAAGCTCTTCCTGATCATGGTCACGGTAACGTACTTCCTCATCTTTCAGTCCAAGAGATGACAGCCAGTTCAGGCAGAAGCTCTTCCAGTAATCAAACCACTCAAGGTCTGTGTCCGGTTTGCAGAAGAACTCAAGCTCCATCTGCTCGAACTCTCTTGTACGGAATGTAAAGTTACCCGGTGTGATCTCATTACGGAAAGACTTACCGATCTGTCCGATACCGAATGGAAGTTTCTTTCTGGATGTACGCTGTACATTCTTGAAGTTTACAAAGATACCCTGTGCTGTCTCAGGACGAAGGTATACTGTGTTCTTCGCATCCTCTGTAACACCCTGGAATGTCTTGAACATCAGGTTGAACTGACGGATATCTGTAAAATCATGCTTTCCACAAGTCGGACATGGAATGTTATTATCCTCGATAAATGCTGCCATCTGCTCCTGTGTCCATCCGTCTACAGAGCTCTCAAGCTCGATTCCATTCTCTGCTGCATAATCTTCAATAATCTTATCTGCACGGAAACGCTCATGACACTGTTTACAGTCCATCAGCGGATCACTGAATCCTCCAAGATGTCCGGAAGCAACCCATGTCTGTGGGTTCATAAGGATTGCACAGTCAACTCCAACATTGTATGGATTCTCCTGAATGAACTTCTTCCACCATGCTCTCTTCACATTATTCTTAAGTTCAACACCAAGATTACCATAATCCCATGTGTTGGCAAGTCCGCCGTAGATCTCAGAACCCGGATATACGAATCCTCTTGACTTTGCAAGTGCTACGATCTTGTCCATTGTCTTTTCAACCATTGTATGTTCCTCACATTCTTTTTTATCATTTACATTATTCACATAACTTATGCACTCCGGTTGATCTTTTCACAGAAGTTATTCACATCTTCCCTTAAAGATATTCCCCTTTGTACATCAATGTTTCCTATTATAACGACTAATGCCTTATTTTTCAAGCTGTTTTAAGTACTTCTCTTTATGTTTCCGCTTAAATTCATACATAACTTCATCCGCTCTTTGCAAAATCTCATCTGTAGAAACAATATCATGTCTTTAAATAATATTCACAACAGCGTTTCCAGGATCTCCAAAGACTTAAATTCCTTATCTACATACATCTTCATCAACCGTCCCATCACGCGTCCAAACTTCTCCAACACTTCCGGCTTCACGTTAAATGTATATAATTTCTCAATTGTACTGGATTCAATATACTGCATCGTATACAGCGTAGAACCGTCAAGAAACATTCCGTCTCTCACTTCTCCGTCACATTCATTACACACAAGTCCGCCCTTCGCCGCGCTGAACACTGCCGGCCTCGTCCGGTCGCCACACTGTACACACTGGAACACCTGCGGTCCCTGTCCGTTGATTGTCAGCACTTTCAACTCAAAAATGTAACGGATCAACTGATTCGGAAGATGTGGATTTGTCAGCGCACGCATCGTCTGATAAAGTAACTTCAAAAGTTCCCGCTCATCATTCCGTTCCCTCGCATAGTAATTCGCAACCTCAAGGAAATAAAAGCCATAATATGCGCCTACCACATCTGCTCTCAATTCCGAAAAATAATTGGATACATTTACAGACTGAATTGTGTAGGAAGAACGACCTTCATACATCGTGAATTCACCGAAAGTAAATGGATTCACCGCTCCCACTAGAGGACTGTTTGGTCTTCTTGATCCCTTTGCAAAGGCTGAGATCTTCCCCTGTTCTTTTGTAAGTATGACAACTCTGCGGTCGTACTCGCCCACCGGTGCGACAGAAAGCACCATTCCTGTCAAAACGATCTGATTCACGATGAAAGTCACCTTCTTTCTGCTATATTTGTAAAGATGTTGGAGACAAAACCCACAACTACGATGCCTGCGGATGCTTCGTGCAACGCATTTCCAATATCTTCTAATATATCCGATTTCGCGTGTAAATACAAGGAGATGTTCTAGGAGGGATTTTTTTGGGATATGAGTTTTGCTGGATGTTTGACACATGTTAAGATTTTGGAAAACCAGACCAAGAGAAACTTGCTATAAATCATCTATTTAACCTTGATTCTCTGAATCTGCTTTTTAATTATTCCCATATCATATTCTTCAGCGTATTAGCGACTTACGTCGCTAGATATGCTAAAAAGCGGCAGCCACCAACCTCTCGGTCAGCAGCTGCCGCTCTCATCATTCTTTTTATTCTTTATCTTCAAAGGCTTCTTTCATCTTATCCATGAATCCTTTTTTCTTGCCTTTTTTCTCTGATTTCTCAGATTTTGTAGCAAGATCGTCATGCTGATGAAGTGTATTTCCACTAAGCTCATCGAATTTTCTCAGAGCCTCTTTCGCCTCTGCGCTTAATCTCTCCGGTGTCTGGATCACTAATGTTACATAATGATCTCCTCTTACCTGAGTATTTCTAAGAGATGGAACTCCCTTTCCTTTCAGACGTACTTTTGTATCTGTCTTTGTTCCCGGTTTTACTGTATAGAGAACGTCTCCGTCTACAGTTGGAATCTTCACATCACCACCGAGTGTAGCCACTGCGAAGGAAATCGCAACAGTTGAGAAGATATGCATATCCTGTCTCTGGAAGATTGGATGTCTGGATACGTTAACCTCAACGAGGAGATCTCCTCTCGGTCCTCCATTAACTCCCGGTTCTCCTTTTTCACGGATGCGTACGCTCTGTCCGTTATCAATACCTGCCGGAATCGTAACTTTGATCTTCTTTCTGCTGGATGTATATCCTGTACCTGCACATTTCGGACATTTCTCTTTCACGATCTTACCGGAACCACCACAGTTCGGACATGTTTGTACATTCTGTACGGTTCCAAAGAAGGACTGGGATGTATATACGACCTGACCTTTACCACCGCACTTTGGACATGTCTCCGGTGATGTTCCAGGCTTTGCACCTGTGCCGTGACAGTCTTCGCAAGGATCTTTCAGTACAAGATCCAGTTCTTTCTCGCATCCGAAGACAGCTTCCTCGAATGTGATGCGGATGCTCTTTCTGATATTAGCCCCTTTCATAGGACCATTGCTTGCGCCGCCTCTTCTGGAGCCACCAAACATATCTCCGAAGATATCTCCGAAAATGTCGCTGAAATCTGCTCCATTGAAATTAAATCCGCCACCGAATCCACCTGCTCCGCCGCCGGCACCACCATCAAATGCAGCGTGGCCGAACTGATCATACTGACGACGTTTGTCAGCGTCACTCAGAACGGCATAGGCTTCGGAAGCCTCTTTGAACTTTATTTCTGCTTCTTTATCCCCTGGATTCATATCTGGATGGTACTTCTTCGCAAGCTGGCGGTATGCTTTCTTGATTGTAGCATCATCTGCATCTTTGCTTACGCCGAGCACCTCATAATAATCTCTCTTTGCCTCTGCCATAACACAAATACTAACCTTTCTGTATCTCTTTCTTAACCTCAAGAAATTCTACGAAGCTACAAAGCTCCGTAGAATTTCTCTTCATGCTTCATTTATCTGATGCCCTGCTGCCTGTTTCTCTTCTGTCTTACCGGCATCTTTTCTATATTTTAGACTTCTTTGTAGTCTCCGTCTACAACATCATCACCCTGGAAACCATCCGGAGCCGGACCAGCTTCTGGTGTAGGACCAGCCTGTGCACCTGCACCTGCTGCAGCACCTGCCTGCTCATACATCTTTGTGAACAGTTTCTGTGCGCTCTCCATCAGTTTTTCCTTCGCAGCTTTGATCTCTGCTACCTGATCTTCTGTTGTGTTCTCCGGAGCAGATTTTGCAAGGATATCTTTCAGTGCCTGAACGTCAGCCTCTACAGCTGCCTTCTCTGTAGCATCGACTTTGTCGCCAACCTCTTTGATTGCCTTCTCTGTCTGGAATACCATAGCGTCTGCTTCGTTTCTTGTATCGATTGCTTCTTTACGTTTCTTATCCTGAGCCTCGAATTCAGCTGCTTCTTTTACAGCTTTATCGATATCGTCATCAGACATATTAGAACCTGCTGTGATTGTAATATGCTGCTCTTTACCTGTTCCAAGATCCTTAGCAGATACATTTACGATACCATTTGCATCGATATCGAATGTAACTTCGATCTGCGGGATTCCACGTGGAGCCGGCGGGATTCCATCAAGTCTGAACTGTCCGAGGGACTTGTTGTCTCTTGCGAACTGTCTCTCACCCTGTACAACGTTGATGTCTACAGCTGTCTGGTTATCTGCTGCTGTTGAGAAGATCTGGCTCTTCTTTGTCGGGATTGTTGTATTTCTCTCAATCAGTCTTGTAGCTACACCACCCATTGTCTCGATAGACAGTGACAGTGGAGTTACATCAAGAAGAAGGATGTCTCCTGCGCCTGCATCTCCTGCAAGTTTACCACCCTGTACGGAAGCACCAAGTGCTACACACTCATCTGGGTTAAGGGATTTGCTAGGCTCTTTGCCTGTCAGTCTCTTAACTTCTTCCTGAACAGCCGGAATACGTGTTGATCCACCAACGAGAAGTACCTGTCCAAGCTCGGAAGCTGTGATTCCTGCGTCAGAAAGTGCACGTCTTACCGGTTCCTGAGTCTTTTCTACGAGGTCTCTTGTCAGCTCGTCGAATTTAGCTCTTGTAAGGTTCATATCGAAATGCTTCGGTCCTTCAGCTGTTGCTGTGATGAACGGAAGGTTAATATTTGTTGTTGTTGCACTTGAAAGCTCTTTCTTTGCTTTCTCTGCAGCTTCTCTTAATCTCTGAAGAGCCATCTTATCTGCAGAAAGATCTACGCCTTCTTTTGCCTTGAAGTCTGCAAGCATGTAATCTGTGATCTTCTGGTCGAAGTCATCTCCACCAAGTCTGTTGTTACCGGCTGTTGAAAGTACTTCGATAACTCCATCACCAATCTCGATAACAGATACGTCGAATGTACCACCACCAAGGTCGTAAACCATAATCTTCTGCTCTTTCTCGTTGTCAAGACCATAAGCAAGTGCAGCTGCTGTAGGCTCGTTGATGATACGTTTTACATCAAGTCCTGCGATCTTACCTGCATCTTTTGTAGCCTGACGCTGAGCATCGTTGAAGTAAGCCGGAACTGTGATAACAGCTTCTGTTACTTTCTCACCAAGGTATCCTTCTGCGTCTGCTTTCAGTTTCTGAAGGATCATTGCAGAAATCTCCTGTGGAGAATATTTCTTATCGTCAATATCTACTTTATAATCTGTTCCCATCTCTCTTTTGATGGATGAGATTGTTCTTGCTGCGTTTGTTACAGCCTGACGTTTTGCAGGTTCACCTACGAGACGCTCTCCTGTCTTTGTAAATGCTACAACAGACGGTGTTGTTCTTGCGCCTTCTGTATTCGCGATAACTGTTGGCTGTCCACCTTCCATAACGGCTACACAGCTGTTTGTTGTACCAAGGTCAATACCAATAATTTTTCCCATGATAAATTTCCTCCTCTATCTAATCTCTGAATCTTGTTAAAAATCAAATTAGTTTGCTACTTTTACCATGCTGTGTCTTACAACACTTTCACGGTACATGTAACCTTTCTGGAATTCTTCTGCGATGATGTTCTCACCGAGTCCCTCATCTTCTACATGCATCACTGCGTTGTGGAAATCCGGATTGAATTCCTGACCAACTGCCTCGATTGGTTTTACTCCAACGGATTCCAGTGTAGTCATAAGCTGTTTGTAGATCTTCTCCATTCCTTCTACGAACGGAGCATTCTTCTCCTCCTCCGGTACGGAACCAAGTCCACGCTCGAAGTTGTCTACAACCGGAAGAATCTTTTCTATGATATCTTTCGCTCCGATCTCGTACATCTGGGATTTCTCCTTCTCAGATCTCTTGCGGAAGTTATCAAACTCTGCCATCTGACGAGTAACGCGGTCTGTGAGTTCCTCGATCTTCTCGTCTTTCTTGTCCTTCTTCTCTTTCTTTCCGAAGAACTTTTTCTTACCTTCTGATGCTGCTTCTGAATCTCCTTCAGTCTCAGTTGCTTCCTCTGTTGCTTCTTTCGCTTCAGCCTCAACTCCCTGGGCATCTTCTGTTTCTACTGTCTCTTCAGCTTCTGCCTGCTCTTTTGCAGCCTTTGCTTTTGCCTCTTCAACAGCTTCTTTTACCATATCTTCTTTGCTCATGTTCTCTGTCACCAGCTTTCTACCTTCCTATTATTACTCTTTGGGTTCTTTATTATAAATCGCATCCAACTCACTTTGCAGCGTTTTCAGCGTCTTCATGACATGTTCATAATCCATTCTCTTCGGACCGATGATTCCAATCGTTCCTTTCATACCTTCTCCCAGCTCATATGTGGCGGTAACAACACTGCAGTCTTTCATGGTCTTAACCGGAGTTTCATCTCCGATATAAACCTGTATGCCGTTGTTCTCCTCACTTGCCAGTGTCTCTGTCACCAGATCTGCCAGCTGCTGTTTCTCTTCAAATGCACTGATGATCTCCTGTGCGCTCTGCTTATCACTAAGCTCCGGATATTTGAAAATATTCGTTGCGCCGCTTGTGTAGATCTCCATGTCATTATCTACATGAATGATCTCTGCCACTGCATCCAGTACATGACCGACAACCTCGCTGTGGATACCAGCCTGTTCTTTCAATCTGGCAATCAGACCTAATGTAATCTGATCAATGGATAATCCATTCAGTGTCGTGTTCAGAAGCATATTCAGCTTCAACAGATTCTCGTTACTTAAGGTTTCTCCAACTTCAATGATCTTATTCTTGATCACATTACCACCAAGTACGATGACTGCTACGATCTGTTCTTCATCCACCTGTGATAGCTGAATGAACTTCAATGTGTTCCGGCTGTTGACCGGTGCGGAAACCATCGTTGCATAATTGGTGTTCGAAGCAAGAACCTTTGCTGCCTGCTGGAGTACCTTCTCGACCTTATCGGTCTTCTCAAGAAGTGCATCCTCTCGTTTGCTAATCTCCTGCTCCTTATTCTCCATCAGAAGATCTACATAAAAGCGATATCCCTTATCTGATGGAATTCTTCCTGCCGATGTGTGTGGCTGAAAGATGTAACCAAGATCTTCCAGATCTGCCATCTCATTCCTTATCGTTGCGGAACTTAATTTCAAATCTGTGTATTTTGAAAGGGTTCGTGATCCGACCGGTTCGCCAGTCTCCAGATAATTCTGTATGATGGCTTTCAATATCGTAAGTTTTCTTTCACTTAATTCAGCTTCTACAGACATCTCTGTGTTCCCCTTTCTTCTCATCTTTGTTTGTTATTAGCACTCTTTGTTTTTGAGTGCTAACACCTTACAGATACTAAGATAGCACCTCGATTTCTGTTTGTCAACACTGATTGTTATTTTTATAAGTTTTTTATTTTCTTCTTATTTTATTAATAGGATGCTTTTTGGGGGAGGGAATGTGATTTTATAGAAATATTGTTGACTTGGATTGTAATTTTGTGAATTCCGGGCAAGCTCATAGCCAAATCATAAGTTGACTTGAATTATGATACATAAAATCCAGGTCAAAGACAAGTTTATTTAACTTACACTAATTGACCTGGATTTTAAAACCTACTATCTATACTATCCCCTGATCTGTCCGTTTCCGAAGATAATATACTTTGTTGTTGTCAATGCTTCGAGTCCCATCGGGCCTCTTGCATGAAGCTTCTGTGTGCTGATTCCGATCTCTGCACCGAATCCGAATTCGAATCCATCTGTAAATCTTGTTGATGCATTTACATAAACCGCTGCCGCATCGATCTCATCCTGGAATTTCAATGCATTGTCGTAATCCTTTGTAATAATGGATTCAGAATGTCCTGTATTATATGTATTGATATGTGTGATTGCCTCATCGATGGAATCAACAATCTTTACAGAAATAATTGCATCCAGGTACTCTGTTCCCCAGTCTTCTTCTGTTGCCGGAATAATCTCTGAACTGATTGCCTGTACTCTCTCATCTCCACGTATCTCTACACCATGTTCCTTCAGTCTTGTTACAATCTTCGGCAAAGCTGCATCTGCTATCTTGGAATGAATCACAAGTGACTCACATGCATTGCACACACCAAGACGCTGTGTCTTCGCATTTTCGATAATGTCTGTTGCCATCTTAATGTCTGCTGTCTCATCAACATATACATGACAATTTCCGGTTCCTGTCTCAATTACCGGAACAGTGCTGTTCGCAACTACATTTGCAATAAGTCCTGCTCCACCTCTTGGAATCAGAACATCAATCCAGCCATGCATCTTCATCATCTCATTTACAACTTCTCTGCTTGTATCTTCTACAAGAAGAATGAGGTCCTGAGATAACTTCTCTTTGCGGAGTCCTTCCTTGATTACACGGGCAATTGCCTGATTGGAATGGATCGCATCACTTCCTCCGCGAAGAATTACCGCATTTCCTGTCTTGAAGCAAAGTCCGAATGCATCTGCTGTCACATTCGGTCTGGATTCATAGATAATTCCGACAACGCCAAGCGGTACGCGCTTCTTTCCGATGCGAAGCCCGTTCGGTCTTGTCTTCATGCCAAGCACTTCTCCGATGGGATCATCAAGTGCTGCAATCTGACGCAGACCTTCTGCCATGTCTTCAATTCGCTGTTCCGTCAATGCCAATCGATCAATCAAAGACTGCTTCACGCCTTTCGCTTTCGCAGCTTCGATATCCTTTGCATTCTCCTGTAAAATCAATTCTCTCTCTTCTACAAGTTCATTCGCTACTGCGAGAAGCCCTCTGTTCTTTGCCTTCGTTCCAAGCTTTGCTGCCTCACGGGATGCACTCTTTGCAAGTCTTCCAAGCATCTGCATATATGTCTCCATTTTATTGCTCCTTTCATCAGCCTGCCGTTAAATATCTCTATCAGTTTCCATTCAGGAATGCCTCGGCATTTCTGCAATCCTGCCAGAGGCTATGTCGAGAGTATACCACATACCGTTTCTTTTTTCTATATTATATCAGTATTTCGCTTTATCTTTTTCACGTATTAACGTATTAGTGCATTTCTATAAAAACAAACATCAGATGTTTATTCCGATGTTTGTTTTCTTATTCTATAATATTTTTCATCCAGATATCTCTTAAGAATCCGCCATATTTTTCCTTCGTAAGCATCTTCTGATACCCCTGTTTCATGACATTTGATCTGCTGAAAACATTTTCCGGATGCACCGTACAAAGCAGGTAGCGATATCCTATCTGTCTCAAATCACCTTCCGCGTGCTGCATCATTTTATATTGTAAATAGTGCCCTCGAAACTCTGGTAATACAGCCGCCGTATCCATCATAGCACAAAGCTTCAATTTCTCTTCCTCCATTCCAAGATCATATCCCAGATTATCCGGGTGAGCGCCCGGTAAAATTACGAAAAACATAGCTCCCGCCTTGCCCTCTTCATCAACAGCAAGATATAAAAGACCTCGTTCCTTCTTCATCCAAAAATCAAATTCTTCATACGGTTCTGCAACAAACCATTCTGGAACGTTCATCCCCTGGTCTACCTTATTCACAATTTCGTACGCTTCTCGTAAGCACTCTCTTCCTACGCGAATTATCTTTATCATCAATAAATCTTCCTATTTTGTAATCACTTCTGTTCATTTATGTCTAATGCTTATACACTAAAATTATTTTTACAGTTCTTGTAGTCCTGCAAAAAACAATTCATAAGGGTCATCCTCTCCTGTAAGCACCGGTGAATTCTCTCCGCCACCATTCGTACTGCGCTTCATTGCGGCATAAAATTCATCTCCTGCCTGCACAATATCCATCGGATAAAGTTCATAACCCGTCTCACGACATACAGAGCAGAATCCTCCAAGAGGATCTTCTGCATCCCTTGTCTTTATGAACTGTTCTCTTAATTTATCATCATGTCTTGCTTTGCGCTGTAATTCATCTAAAGCTTCTACTGCGTTCATCTCTTTCTCCTCATTCTGCTCTGTTTCACCTGGTATTTGTTTCATGTTTAGAAAAGCTACCGACTACAATATCCAACTCCATTCGTTGTTATCGTAGTCGATAGCTTTCTCTTTTCACTTTTATTCAATTTCTGTAGTTGTCTTCTGAATTCAAATCACTCAACTAAGTACTTGTTTCTTACTCAAACCCCAAGTCTAACGCCCAGAAATTCCTCTGTAAATCTTCTCCGCTGTCATCGGCAGTTCTCTAATGATCACTCCTGTCGCGTTCTGAATTGCATTGCTGATTGCCGGTGATGGTGTATTGATTACGATCTCTCCAATGGACTTCGCTCCGAACGGTCCTGTCGGCTCATAGCTGCTCTCGAACTCTACGCGGATTGTTCCAACATCAAGACGAGTTGGAATCTTATACTGCATCAAAGAATTGCTGAAATTCTTTCCCTTTTCGTTATATACAACATCTTCATACAGTGCCATACCGATTCCCTGTGCGATTCCGCCTTCCACCTGTACACGCGCAAGGTTCGGATTTATAACTGTTCCGCAGTCTACGACTGCTACGTAATCGATCAGTTCAAGTACACCTGTCTCTTTGTCGATCTCAACTTCTGCCATACCAACCATGAATGGCGGTGGAGATACCGGTGAGGAAAATGCTTCACTTGCGGAAAGTGGTGCGTTGCTGAAGCACATCACGTTATTTCCAATCTGACTTCTTGAAATCTGCTTTCCTGTTGCCAGCTCTGTCACATATTCTCCATCGAAATCTACATCTTCCGGCTTGCATCCGAGATACTCTGCTCCACGCTCGCAGATTTTCTTGCGAAGGGATTCACAAGTCTTAACAACTGCCTGTCCTGTTACATAAGTTGTACTGGATGCGTATGAACCACAGTCGTATGGAGAGATGTCTGTATCTACTCCGAATACAACAACTTCTTCCGGTTTACATTCAAGACACTCTGCTGCCATCTGGGCAAGGATCGTATCGCATCCTGTTCCCATATCAGTAGCTCCAATGATCAGACTGTAGAATCCATCATCATTTACTTTGATTTCAACCGCACCTGTATCTACTGCTGAGATTCCAGATCCCTGCATGGACATTGCAACTCCGACACTGCGGACTTTTCCATTTCCCATATCACGGTATGGATACTTTTCATCCCAGTTGATCATTTCTTTTGCTCTGGCAAGACATCTGTCGAGTGTACAGCTGTTTGTAACTTCGCCATAATAAGCCGGCATCTTATCGCCCTGGCGTACCATGTTCTTCTCACGAAGCACTGTCGGGTCCATTCCGAGAACTTCTGCAAGTTCATTTACAGCTGATTCTACAGCGAACTGTCCCTGTGTTGCTCCGTATCCACGGTAAGCTCCTGCTGACATAACATTTGTATAAACAACATCATATGTAAAGCGAAATGCTTCTGCCTTTCCATAAAGTGGAATAGATTTGTGACCGGAAAGACCTACTGTTGTCGGTCCGTGCTCACCAAATGCTCCAGTGTTGGAAAGTGTATAGAGATCGATTGCTTTAATATTTCCTTCTTTATCTGCTCCCAGACGTACATGAAGTTCCATCTCATGACGCGGTGAAGAAGCGATCAAAGACTCTTCTCTTGTGTAAATGATCTTCGCCGGTTTTCCTGTCTTCCATGTGACAAGTGCCGGATAAACTTCGGAAACTACTGTCTGCTTCGCACCGAATCCTCCACCGATTCTTGGCTTGATCACGCGCACTTTACTCTTCGGAATATCGAGCGCATGGGCAAGGATTCTTCTTGCATGGAACGGAACCTGTGTAGATGAAACGACATTTAATCTTCCGTATGCATCTAAATATGTATAAGTACGGAAAGTCTCCATCATCGCCTGCTGGTTCGCCTTTGTGTGATAAACGCGGTCGATCACGTGATCGCATTTTGCAAGAACTGCCTCTACGTCTCCGTCTTCACTCACCCCATGTGCACAAAGATTTCTCTTGTTGTCCGCGCCAACCGGGCAGAGACTTCTCCAGTTATCTTCCGGATGCACAAGGATTGGATTATCCTTTGCTGTACGGAAATCAAGAACCGGTTCAAGGACCTCATACTGGATCTTCACAAGCTTCATCGCTTTCTTAACTGCTTCCTCTGAAGTTCCTGCCACGATTGCAGCTGCATCTCCAACGAAACGTACTCTCTGGTCAAGGATCAGACGGTCATACGGACTTGGTTCCGGATAGGTCTGACCAGCCATTGTAAATCTCTTATCCGGACAATCTTTATATGTAAGAACACATTCGATTCCAGGTACTGCCTCGGCACGTGCTGTATTAATATCCTTGATTAATGCATGTGCATATGGACTTCTGATCACTTTAACAATCAGACAGTCTGACGGCGCAAGGTCATTTGTATAAACACTTTTTCCTGTAACAAGTGCAGCAGCATCTTTCTTTACAAGAGGACGGTTTACAATCTTCAGGGATTCTATAGCTTCTCCTTTTTCCTGATTGCTGTGGACAAATTCCGGTTTCTCAGGAATCAGATTCTGAACTTTATCTATTCTTTCCATTCTTACTCCTCCCCGCCCATTTTCTTTACTGTAATGTTAACTGCTGTATTTCTGACTTCCATATATTTCTGGATTGCACGAAGCTGTCCCATGTATCCTGTACAACGGCACAGATTTCCTGCCAGATATTCTTTGATTTCTTCTATAGAAGGGTTCTTCAATTCACGGAACATTGCGAGCACGTTCATAATGAATCCAGGAGAACAGAATCCACACTGCTCTGCACCTTCCTGTGCAAGAAATGAGCCGAATTCTGCTGCTTCTTTCTCCACACCCTCAAGTGTTGTCACTTCATGTCCGTCAATGCTTGCTGCAAGAACAGAACATGACAGGCGGGATTTTCCGTCGATCCATACTGTACACAAACCACAGTTTGTTGTCTCGCATCCACATTTCACACTCTTACATCCAAGATCACGCAGAAGATTCAACAGGACTGTATCTGCAGCGATCTCTGTACTTACTTTCTTTCCATTCAGGGTAAACTGTACTTCCATCCTATTTCTCCTCCGCATTATATTCATCTAAAATTGAGCGCATCTCTCTGCGAAGCAGAACCTCCGCAAGGTGCTGTCTGTACTCCGCACTTCCGCGCATATTGCTTCCATAAGTAAATTCTGCTGCCACACGTTTTGCATACTCTGTGAGCTGCTCGTCTGTAGCATCTTTCGGGATCTCCCACTGCTTTTCAAGCAATGCCGCTTTCATCGGTCTTGCTCCTACCGAAAAGAACCAGGACTCCTGACCTCTGTAAATTCCTGTTACGACAGAACATGTCAGTACCGGGAAATCTGTCTTTGTCTGACGAATTGATTCATAACGGAATTTTCTCTTGCTCTTTCTGACGATCACGGATACAAGAATATCCTTATCTGCTTTTCTATTTACAAACTCAGAAAGTCGAACAGTTCCTCCATTATATAATTCCACAAATGTATCCAGTGCCAGTAATGCAGTCAGCACATCAGAAAATCCGTATCTTCCATAGATACTGCCTCCAACTGTTGCCTGATTTCTAAACTGAACTCCAACAATATGACGAAGGCTTTCTGCAATTCCGTCCCCATAGAATTTTCTCAGCCCCTCATGCTCTTCCAGCTGGCGCAGTGTACACATTGCTCCAATGCGGAATACATGGTCTGTCTCCTCAATCTCATTCAAACCAAGTTCCGACATATCAATGATTGTCTTCACTCTTGCATTTCCTAATCTCATCCACATCATGCCGCCCATGATACGACTGTTTCTTGCCTGATTCAGCTCGTAAGCCTCCTCCAGTGTCTTAACTTTCACGTAATTACCGATTGTTAACACAGTAGGTCTCCTTCCTATCCACATACCTTTTCCAAGAATCGCGGTTCTCATCCTCGCAATTTTCTCTTGTTATCTTATGTCGTTTCTTGCGATTGTTTTTCAAAAAACAAACATACAAGCATAAAAAAAGTGCAAATGAAACAGCTTTGTCATTCACACATCTAGCGAATTAATGATATCATATATATAAGAAAAAAGTCAAAAAATCGGTTATACTTTATTATAATCAATTTTTATAAGGTGTACTTATAACACAAGTACTATAAATAAGAAAGAAATCCAGAAACCATGTTGACATCATTGTACCCTCGGTGTTATTATTTGCTTAAACACGGAAACGTAGATAGAGGTTGCATTTTTCATAAGTAAGGTGACGGATGTGTCAGGAACAGAAGAACTCATCGGAAAGGGAAAGATGCCGAAAGGGTAAGAATCCTGATTTCTTGTTCTTGGGCATGACGTGAATAGCGGCATGACTGTCATCGCAAGATGGAGAGCTATCTGAATTATACATAATGTATATTTGGGGACGGCGCATCTTGCCGTTTCTTTTATGTTTATTTACAGTTTACGCATTCTTGCATAGATGTATATTAAACAGTTACTGCTCATGGCTATTATAATTATCGTTCACAAGGAACTTATGCGCAATAACCTGCTATGACCAGTAATACTTTGTTTCACCATGTTGAAGGAGGATAAAAAGAATGGCAATTTTTAAAGGCGCAGGTGTAGCGATCGTTACTCCGATGAAAGAGAATCTTGAGGTCAATTATGACAAATTAGATGAGATGTTAGAGGAGCAGATTGCAGGCGGAACAGATGCGATCGTCATCTGTGGAACAACAGGTGAATCCGCTACTATGACAGAGGAAGAACATGCAGCAACAACCCGTTTTGCAATTGAGCGTGTGAACCACCGTATCCCGGTCATCGCCGGAACAGGTTCTAATTGTACAAGAACAGCGATCCAGTTGTCCAAAGAAGCTCAGGAAGATGGAGCTGACGGACTTCTGCTCGTTACACCATATTATAATAAAGCAACACAGAACGGACTGATTGCTCATTACACAGCTATTTGTAATGAAGTAAATATTCCGGCGATTCTGTACAATGTACCAAGCCGTACAGGATGTGGACTTCAGCCACAGACAGTTGCAACACTTGTGAAAGATGTTGAGAACATCGTAGGTATTAAAGAAGCATCTGGAAATATCAGCACAGTTGCACAGATCCTGCATCTTTGTGATGGCAACGTTGATCTTTACTCAGGAAATGATGATCAGGTTGTACCGCTTCTCGCACTTGGCGGAATCGGAGTTATCTCCGTTCTCTCCAACGTAGCTCCGGCTTACGTGCATGACATGTGCTACAAATTCTTCTCAGGAGATATCGCAGGTAGCCGCAAGATGCAGTTAGATGCACTTCCACTGGTTGATGCTCTCTTCTGTGAAGTGAACCCGATCCCGGTTAAGGCTGCTCTTAACATGATGGGAAAAGAAGTTGGAACTCTTAGAGCACCTCTGACAGAGATGGAAGATGCACATAAAGAAGTTCTGAAAAAAGCAATGATGGATCTTGAAATTCTGTAAGAGAACAAAGAAAGGAAGAAGTGATTTTGAGGTCGCTTCTTCCTTTTTTATAATTGCCTGATCCGGCGTTTCTCTTGGTATTAACATCACATCATATCGCCCGTAACCGCTTTCTCTGTTGGACTTTACTTCATAACGATCTCTTAATTCTACCAAAAGTCCCTGAACGAATCCATGATAAAAACGCTCCGGCTGCCTTTTTCCTGCCGAATGTCTTCCTGTATCAAAACTGCTGAATGTAGCTAGTGCAACTTCATTCATATAAGTATTCATCTCTTTCACATTCCCCCGAAGCATCGCTTTGATAAATGCGTTATAATTTGATTCAGAATTAGAGAACCATCCTTGAAACATTTCTTGAATTTTCTTTATTTTTTTCTTGACATTCATCACTCCATAAGGTATACTTAACAAGTCGCTTGAGTTAAGCGACAACTGAATAGGGGATTGGTCAAATGGTATGATAGGGGTCTCCAAAACCTTTGGTGGGAGTTCGATTCTCTCATCCCCTGCTCCTTAGGAGCCTGAAAGCCTTTAAAGTCAAGGCATTCAGGCTCTTTTGTTTTGCCCGAAAAGGGCAGGGTACCACTTAGGGTACCAAAGTTGGTACCCTGACAAAATCCAGACAAAAAGGAGGTTACACGTTAGAGATTTCTTCTACCCCTGTGTGAGTGCAAATTAAAACATTTCCTAAAATAAAAGTTTATGGTATACTTAGTTCAACAAATCAGAAATTGAGGAGGTGTATATATATGAAATTAGCAGATTTAGCTACGGGTCCTGACTGGATAATATGGATTGTTTTTGTGATACTTGCTGTAATTTCTATAATTTTACTTTCTGGACACGGAAGTTGGTTTATTTCTGGATGTAATGTGGCTACAAAAGAAGAAAAGGAAAAATATGATGAAAAGAAGTTATGCAGAACAACGGGAATTGGAATGTCTGTTATAGCAATTCTTACATTAATTATGGGGTTGTTTGAAAATTTTCTTCCTGCATTTTTTGTATATATTGCAGTGGGAATCATTGTGGTTGATGTCGTGGTAATTATTATTTTAGAAAACACGCTATGCAGAAAGTAACAACCTTCCAGTTTATCAAACACAGTGAGGTCAAGAAACAAGGCGAAGCCGATACGCCGTAGGGCAGTTCTTGACGGAGCGTTCACAGTTCATTAACAGAAAAAATTATCCAAGGGATATGAGATGGCACAGCTATTTCATATCCCTTGTTTACTGTATTTTGGGGTTTTAGGGGGAACCCCTGACCCAGAGAACTTTTGTCAAAAAGTGTACTGGGCTACACTTCTGTATAAACAGAATAAAATGTTAAAAATATAACAATCTCTATTGAGAATATAATATCACTGTGCTATAACATATATAACAGATATGAAAGGACGTGATTACCGCATTTACAATGTCATATGACGCAAGTGTGAAATGTAAAAAACAGGATGTAAAGGGACTGATTCACCATAACGCAAGGGAGGTAGATATGCAGAATGATATAAATTTGAATCATTCTAACGAATGTATTGACAGTGATAGAACAATGTATAATCGTACATATTTCTATAATCAGAAGAAAAAATGTTTTGAGGAATGTACGGACGTTAAGCAGATTTATGATTCTCTGGATAAAAGACTTAAATGTGTAAAAAGACCACTGAGAAAAGATGCCGTTGTTCTTCGGTCAATGGTACTGCAACTTGACCCGAAATGGTATGAAGAGCATTACAGCGAACAGGAAAGATTATATTCTTATGATTGTATGATTGACTGGGTTTGTGACACTTTCGGAGAAAATAATATCATCAGTTTTTCCATTCACGAAGATGAGACAAATCCGCATATTCATGTTTCTTTTTGTCCCGTCACTTCTGACGGAAGACTTTCCCAGAAAGATTTTATTGATAAGTTCAAATTGAAACAGCAACACCAGTCTTTAAGAAAATATATGCTTGAACGGGGATTTGACATTGAGTTAGAAAACCGTAAATCAGGGGATTACACACGCCGACTAAGTGTTGAAGAATACAAGGACTTGGCAGAACTGAGAGCTGAACAGGAATTATTAGATTCTTCGTTCCGTTACAACGTACAGAGGGATAAAGAACTGCAATGCAAAGAAACTGACCTCTCCTGTCGTGAAGAAACGCTCAGGCAAAAAGAGACAGAGTTTGCAGATCGTGTGCAGGATTTTCTTATTGAATCAGAAAGCATCCGTCAAAGCCTTATGGAGATGGCGAACGAATACTGGGCGAAGCCAGATGAAGAAAATTCTCTGGTAAAATTTGTAAAGAAATGCTCTAGCCATGGTACTTCTCTTTATGACATTTATCTGAGACAGCAAAAAGCCGAAAAGGAACAGGCTGATAAAAGAATGGTAAAGCAGAAAGAACATTTGGAACATTTCAAGGAAATTACAAGAAAATCATATTACAACGATTATAATAACTCTTTTCAGTTATCCTGAATGAATTAATATTTTGACACGCTCTAGTAAAACAGGGCGTGTTTTTTGTTTATAAAAATTTTATATTTACAAAAAAGACTCATAAATGAGTTGATTTTCCGAAAGTGAATTTTGGTGGGATTGACTTATAAAAATAATGTGTTATCTTTCAGTTATCAGACAAAAGAGCAAATTAATACAAAGAAAAAGTCTTTATTTTTGTAGCTTTTTGAATCTGAAATAAATTAATTTTTAAGGAGGACCAAATTATGAACGGTCTTAAAAGTTTTATGAAATTTGACTGGGATGATTTCGCAGCCGAAAAGGAATTTACGGTAAAATCAACTTCCGACTGGACTGATTACAATACAAAAGAAAAGTTGGGAACAAAAATTGAAGTTGTTATTTCAAAAGATGATACAACTTATCCTGGGAAAAAAGGAAATGAAGTCTCAAACATTTTCGAGACACTTTTCTTTAAGGTAAAGAAAGAGGTTGACGTTTCGCCAAAGAAAAAGGTTGTGCCAGTCAATCCAACAGTGACAGCATACGGAATGGATAAAGCAGGAAATTTCAGTTCGTTTTTGAACTGTCTGTCCATCACCTGTGAAGACATTTCTATTCTGTAATATCCAACCTATTTTATTCTTTTCCCCTCATTCTTGCTTTTCCCTTGTTCTTGACACTCATCCATCTTTTCTTGACTGTATACAGTGTTCTTAACAAAAAAAGGTACGGTGTCGGTGCCAATATTGATAAAATCCTTTATTTCTGCGACGTTGGGCTTGTTCTACGTCGCAGAAATAAAAAGTGCCACGGTGCCAGAAAACAGAAAAACACTGATAAATGAGAGGGCAAAATCACAAAATTGGAACCAAATACAGAAAGGGTGATTGAACTATGAAGAAAAAAGCTTCCAGTTCTTCCACTGCGAAATATAAAAACATGATGTACACTCAGCAGATGGAACATCTTCCTTTTCGCACACGTGAGGAATTAGAAGAAAGAATCAAGACAAAACTCGCCCCTAAAAAATATGCAATCAGTGAAGTACATGACAAAGACATTGATGAAGACGGAAATCCCGTTAAAGAACATATTCATGTTATGCTGTGTTTTCAAAATGCACGTTCATTGAAAAATGTAGCATCTATTTTAGGAGATAAACCACAGTATCTTGAAAAGTGGGATGAACGGGCGAACAATGGATTTGCTTATTTAGTCCACGCAACCAGTGGGGCGAAAGTAAAAGCACAGTATTCTCCTGAAAAGGTCTTGGCAAATTTTCCTTATGCGGAAGAATTGAAGAAACAGACATTAGAAGTATTAAAGAAAAAGAGCAGACAGAAAATTGATGTGCTTTTGGATGCTTATTACAACGAAGAAATGACCCTTGACGAACTGGAACAGGAACTGACAGGGGCACAATACGGAAGATATAAAAAACAGATTGACACTATCACAAGTAAAATTCTGGAACGCCATGCCGACATCTGGAGACAGGATATGTTAAAAAATAACCGTAGGGTTAAGGTAATCTGGATTTACGGAGCTGCAGGCACAGGGAAAACAAGTCTCGCTAGATCGATTGCGAAGCAGGACGGGCGGGCATATTACGTTTCAGGTTCCAGCAGGGATGTATTTCAGAGTTATAACGGAGAACATATTTTAATTCTGGATGAACTTCGTAGTAACGTTATTCCATATCACGATTTGCTTCGGATTCTTGACCCGTTTGGAAATCAAGAGCGTATCATGGCACCTGCAAGGTATTCTGATAAATCGTTAGCCTGTGACCTGATTATTATTACAACGCCATTCAATCCAGTGGATTTTTATGATGAAATTTTTGATGATATTAATACAGTAGATTCTTTGGAACAGTTGGTAAGAAGAATCACCATCACATTATATGTAAATAGTGATTCTATTTCCGCTGTTAGATATTGTCAGGAAAGAAGACATTATTATGCTGTTCCTGATGCAGAATGTGACAATCCATATTCTCAGAAAAATCGACCTGATTCGGAAATTGATGTTCTGGAAGAATTTAACCAGATGTTTAAATAAATTTGTACCTTGACAAGTTAATAAGGAGTAACCGCCATGATAAAATCAGGAAATGGCAGTCTCTCCGAAAGTGAAACTTTACGCCAAGCTATGGATTGTGGTATACTCAATCTGGAAGAAATCTCTGAGCGTGTTCAGCAGATGAAAAGACAGGAAATTCTCGCAAAACATTCTTATTGGTGTAATACGGACGGTTTATGGATGACACGTTTTCCAGACAAACAAAAAGGACGTATAACTCGCAAAAGGAAGAAGAAAGAAGACCTTGAAGACCTCATCATTGAATATTACGAAAAACTCAGAGAGAAAATCTATATCAAAGATGTATTTGAAGAATGGATAAATTCCAAAAGAGATTATGGAGAAATCCAACCACAGTCCTATGACAGATATTGTACAGACTATAAACGATTTTTTTCAGATAAACTTCCAATTTGCAAGAAAGAGTTTTCTGACATTACAGAGGATGATTTAACGGATTTCATTAAATCTACCATCCACAATTTAGGTTTGACTAAAAAATCTTATGCAGGTTTGAGGACTTTAGTCCGAGGTATCTTTAAATACGGTAAGGATAAAAAATACACTAGCCTTAGCATGACACAATTTTTCGGAGATTTGGAACTGCCAAATAATATCTTTGAAAAAAGAATCATTAACAAGGAAACCGAAGTGTTTAATGAAGATGAAATCCCAGTCGTTATAAGTTACCTCAGAAACCATGCAGACATCTGGAATCTTGGACTGCTTTTGCAGTTTCAGACAGGTATGCGTATTGGTGAAATCTCAGCTTTAAAGCGTGAAGATATTCAACAGAACGGAACACTTTTAGTACATCGAACGGAAGTCAAATGTAAAGATGAATCTGGAAAATGGACAGTTTATGTGAAAGATACATCTAAAACAGATGCAGGAAATCGCACTATCATCTTACCAGATAATGCAAAGTGGACATTAGACGAAATATTAAAGCTGAATCCTCACGGGGAATATCTTTTTATGAACCGTGGAAAGCGTATAAGGGAAAATACTTTTAATAAACGTCTTTCAAGGGTCTGTGAGGAACTGAGGATTGGACATCGTACATCCCATAAAATCAGAAAAACTTACGGAACAACACTTTTAGATTGCGGAGTGAATGAAAGTACAGTGTCGGAGCAACTCGGACACACTGACATAGCCACAACCCGGAAATACTATTATTTCAGCAACAAAAATACAGAAACTAAATTGAAGCAGATTAACAATGCTGTTAATTTCTAGCACAATAAACACAGGGTACCAGAGGGTACCAAAAATAAGAGTTCGGAATAGACGAAAAGCCTTGATTTATGAGGATTTTTCAGGGATGAACATGGAGTTCGATTCTCTCATCCCCTGTATTAAAAAGCCTTAGAAACCGCGTAAAATCGCTGTTTTAAGGCTTTTTCTTTTTTCCAAAAAGCAAAGGTAATCAAAAAGGTAATCAACCATATGTTCGAAACATCTGAAGAAGGAGGAAATCTTGCACAAGTGCGTCTCATATGGTACCAAAAAGCCCTGCAAATCCAGATTGGTGCCGTAGAGCGATATAATTGAGAAAGAGCAGTCACTGTAGTGGTGGCTGCTTTTGCTATATTGAAGACTGCATGATAATGTGCTATGATAAAATTGATAAATTAGGATTTAGAAGATGTAAATGAGCAGCATGAAGAAAACAAAAGAAGGAATTAATTTGAAAAAACTCCTTAAGCTGAAGAATGCAGGCAGTATCTTTGTGATTGCGGGGCTTTTGATGATTTTGGTAATAGCGTCGTA
>ENA-ORTJ01000769-ORTJ01000769.1-human-gut-metagenome-genome-assembly--contig:-NODE-769-length-25605-cov-4.773229_pt1 | contig 25605 bp, 22 predicted proteins | sample MGYA00242069_ERZ509187 | MGnify/ENA primary metagenome ERZ509187 (study PRJEB26280, sample SAMEA2338779) | human gut metagenome | biome: human gut; feature: human-associated habitat; material: faeces... | reverse complement strand
CAGTTGCAGGGGCAGATTGCCAGTGCGAAAATCCCGCTTTCAAGGATGATAAGCCTGCCTATGGTCTTATAATACTGAACTATCTGCGAGCCCACACCGTATATACCTATGAGTATTGCGGCGGACGGGGCGAAAATACCGAGGATTATCTGATCCGACATTGAATTTAACTGCTGCGCTATAAGCTGAATCAGCACAAATGTGGAATATGAGAATACACCCTTTACAAAAGACGTATCTATCTTTTTAAAGCTCGGATATAATTTCAGCTTGAAAAACACATAGCATATATAGAAAAGCCGCGTAGCTGCTGTAACAATAAGGTTTACGGTTACGACGCCGACGCTCTTGACTCCCGCCTTCATCAGGAACAACAGCACCGCCATTTTGGCGATATTGGCGAGAATCATAATTCCCTTATGCGCCGCAAATCGCTCATATGCTACAAGAGTGTTTGAAAAAGCCGATGTTCCTATTGAGATTGCACTTGTGACAATCGTTATGGACAAAAGTTCTTTTGCCTTGACTATCTCTGATGAAGTAAGACCCTTTGAAAATACATTCGGGAAAACGGTTATTAAAAGCACACCGACAATAAGTATAACAAGTGTAACCGCCGCATAATAAACGGTGGTAACGCCCAAGAACTTACGTTGTGACTCCCTGTCGTTATTGGCTCGAAATTTCGCCATATATCTGATAACGGAATTGCCGACGCCGAGGTCGAATATAATCAGATATGCGGTTATTGACGAAGTAAGCTGGTAAATACCGTACTCCGCCTGACCGAGACTTCTTATTATAAACGGAGTTACAAACATAGCCGATACTATTTCCGTTATCATAACTCCGTATGAAAAAACCAACCCGATTTTTCTGTTCATATTTAAATATCCTTAATCATAAAACAAATTGTGCGTTATTGTAAACATACAACAGCAAATAAGCAAAGTGTATCACGCTCTCCGCCGACAACAGAATATACGTATACGGTTTCAAATTCTTGTTGACGGGGTTTCTGAACCTGTATAAAAGGAACAGCAGCGGCACGCTGAGCGCTATCTGTATGAAGTTGGGTGTTCGCAAAACGAACTGGTAATTTGAAGCAAACAGGAATATTGCGACTATGCTGTAAACTATCATCCAGTCGTAGTTATACATTCCGTTCAACAGTCTGTTGCCGAGAAGCCCGTCGGTATTTTTCTTTTTTAAGAGGCTTTCCGTTATCGTAATAGAAAGCAACATTATAACAAGAGCCAAAACAAGCCTTACAATCGACATTGAAAACTGCCAGATGCCGAACACCTCATAATCGCTGTAGCCCGAAACCTTTTTCTCTACCGTACCCAAAAGACCGTCGCTTGCGTAACCGAGAGCAATCGCGATTTTGTTTGCCGCAAAAATAAGCACCGGAAGTATTACAATAAAAGCCTTTTTCACAATCGGCGATGTCTTTTTGATAAGCAGAAGCACTATTCTTATAAACACAAACAGCAATATACCGTAGCGAAAATAACACAGAGCCGCATATACGAGAAAGCAGAAAATGCGGTACTTTTTTTCGACTATATCCACATACATAAAGTAGGCGAGCACGGCAAAGCAGATGTAAATACGCGTGTTGCCAATAACATAGAAGTAATTGAAGTTCGCCATAAAGAACAACAACGCCATATTCATCTCTTTTTTTTGTCGAGTCGAACCTCATAGCTGCTTTATAAAGCAGTGCAAACGAAAAACCGTATACGATGAATACGGTAAGGGCCGGCAGCAAGCCGTTTTCCGGGCAAATTCTCGCAAGAGCGTAATAATACACAAGTGTCAAGGGGGTGCTCGCACCGTAATACGAATAAGCCTTGCCGAAGGAAATCTGCCTGAATAAATCAAGCTGCCCATACGCTCTGTATAGGTCCATCGTATAATCGGGCTTTGTGAACCACGCAAGGCATGCCAAAGCAACCGCAAAAAGCAGCAGATATATTTTATATGTTTTTTTGTTGAAGATCGGATTTATAACCGCAAATCCGAAGAATAACAAAACAATACAGAGCATATTTTACTTCACTTTCAGATACTTTTAAAGGGATAATATCTCTTCGCAAAATTCGAGATAGTTTTTTCGGCAGTCAAAGCAATTCCGCCATTTTTCATACGCGCAGTCGCTCATTTTACGCCGTTCGTCTGCGGACATTTCCGCATATTCTTTTATGGCGCTCACAAGCTCGCCGTCGGTAAAATCCGGCTTTAGCATAAATCCGTTTTTGCCGTTTTCGACTATTTCGCAAACACCGCCGACATCAGTTGCAATAACCGGCATACCTCTTGCCATACACTCCATCATCGTTACGGGCAAGCCTTCCGAGGATGACACATTTAAAAGAAAATCAAAGGAATTATCGGATATATACTCCATGGCATCGTCGTGATTCATATATCCTTTGAGCTCGTATTTGATGTTTTCTTTTCCCTTGAGCTCACGCTCCGCCTGTTCTTTCAGTTCATCGGCAAGCATACCCGAGCCTATGTGAGTCCATTCCGCTTTTATGCCGTCCGTCAAGGACAGGGCATCGATTATTCTGTCTACGCGCTTAACCGGTGACATATACGAAAAGCTTAAAATTTTAATCGGACCGTCGGCGCAGGGCCTTTCCGGTCTTTTGCCCTCTTTGGCTCCGAGATATGAGAGGCAGCACTTTTTTTGGTCAATTTCAAAGTTTTTGCGGTAATAATTCATACCGTCACGGCTTATGAAAACAAGTTTATCTATCCGCTTTGCAATCTCATTTTTATAGGGGATGTAGTTTTTGTTAACTTCGAGATGCAAATCGGCTCCGTGTATTCTCGAAACAACCCTGTCGCCGTTTTTTGCGGCAAGAGCTGCCGCCAATGCCGTATAGTCATTCCAATATGTATAAAGCACGCACTCTCCGTCCACCCTGCTTCTGACTTTTTTAAGAAAAGTCTCAAAGTGGAAAGCTCTCATAAGCGTCGTTAACGCACGCTTCGCATTTGAAAAAGCAAGCTTTTTTTTGCGCTTTAAATACGCAAGTTCTCTGTAATATACGGGGGAAAAAAGTGCTTTAAAGAAATATCCGAAAACGCTCTTTCCGTAGTGCGACACATATCTGAATACTCTGTCCTCGGGAACCGAGGTCGTCATCTCGTCCTTTGTATTCCTTGTTACAGTGTATACGTCGGCTTTTTCTTTCAGCACTTCATATTCGGGTGCTAAAAAGCCCGCCTCACCTATCCCAAACGGGAAGGAATTGGTTATGAGAATAACATTTTTCATTCTTTCTCCTCCGGTGACGGTTTTGACAGCTGTTTATATACGTCAATATATCGGTCAATAAGCATATTTTTATCGAATCTGTCATGCGCAAAATTAACGCACGCCGAGGAATAACTGTTTTTGCCGTTTTCACGCACTTTTTTTACGGCATTTAAAATTCCTTCAAAATCGTTTTTCGGTACTACGTAACCGCAGCCGTCGCCTACTATTTCGGGATTGGCGGTAGAATCGTAGCATATTACCGGCGTACCGCAGGAGAGAGCCTCCGCGGAGACCTTTCCGAAGGTTTCCTCAAGTGAAAATGTGATGAAAACATCAGCGGCCGAATAAAGCTCCGCAAGCTCATCGGTAGATGATGTGGCGGAAACAGCCGTTATATTTTTCGGCAAAACGGTATTTTCTTTGAGACTGCCGACCAAAACCACCGTTATTTCGGGACATGCTTCGGCGAGCCTTATAAAGCTCTTCAAGCCTTTTCTGTCGGACCAAACCGCGGAAATTCCGATTACGATAAAGCCATTGAGCCCGTACTTTTCACGCGCGCGGCCTCCGTCGCGAGGATAAAACTTATCGAAATCTATCCAGTTATATATAGTTTTTACAATCTTCGCTTTCTTGGCTATCGGAGACTTTTTGACTTCGTTTGTAACATAGTTTGATACACCTATTAAAGCAAGACGATTGATTTTCCCGAAAAGCTCGGTTTTGTCTCTGAGAAGCTTTTCGGTTCGGTCAAAGAACCAAGTGGGATTTCCATCCTTTAGGTTCGGGCAATTTCCGCAACCGTACTGCCATTTATCGCATCGGCTTTCCGTGAAATGGACGCATTTCCCGGTTATAAACCAAAAATCGTGAAATGTCACGACAACGGCTATGTCTTTTTTTGCAAGATAATCCATCAGCATCGGGAAATTTATATAGTTGCCGTGCAGATTTCTGAGATGAACCACATCCGGCGAAACAGCGTCAATATGCTTTATAAGTTTTTTTGTTGCAATGTGAGAAAAATATGCCTGCTCTCCGGAAATTCGGGAAAAAAGCCCGTGCAGCTTTACGTCCAGCGGTGAGCCGATATGGTAAAGCCTGGCGTCGCCCGGCTTATTTGTTTTAGAATAAGCAACATAGGAATCTATGCCCTTATTAAGCATGGCAAGGTGCAGCTCCGTAGTGGTTCTGCCCGTACTGCTCAAATTGTATACGGCATTTATTTGTAAAACCTTCATTGCCTCACCCCTCAAAAATTTTTTCGCTATACCTTTAATCTCTGAAAAAAAGATCTCTCGTATAGACCTTATCCATTACGTCCGCAATATCCTCATTGTATCTGTTGGCGAGAATAACGTCACATTCTTTTTTGAATTTATCTATATCCTTTTCCACTCGGCTGTTAAAGAAGGTGTCCTCTTGAAGTGCCGGCTCGTAAGCCACTACCTCTATACCCTTTGCCTTTATGCGCTTCATAACGCCTTGTATCGCCGATTGCAGGTGCTTTTTAAATATTCTGCATATAAGCACGTTCCTGAGCATATATGCTATGAATATCGAAACCGAAGCACCGACAGCCGCATAGTATTTTGAAAGCACCAGCGACAGTACGATATTTACTGCACCTGTTGCAAGCAAAACCATCGCTTCAAGCCTTACCTTGTTTTCAACTATAAGCGTGGTATTGCCTATCTGAAGCGGCAGGAAGAAAAGGCTCGGAATTATCAAAAGCACGGCGCAAATATAGCTTTGTGCAAAATCCGGCTTATTCCAAATATCTATTATAAACGATTTTCCCAAAGAAATAAAGCCCACAGTTAAAAGTCCGACTATCATTATTTGAATTCTGCCGATTATTATCATAAGGGGCATAAGTTCCTCTTCTCTCTTGCCGTCGGAAATAATCCTTGAAATTCGCGGCATAAACATACCGTTTATCGCAGTTGAAAATGTATAGACGTACCCCTCAACCGTTGTGACAAGCCCGAATACGGCAACGCCTACGGAGCCGGTTACAGATACCGCGGTTATTATGGACGGCGTTATATTGAATATAAACCTTTGTGCTATGCTGCTTACGGTAGTCCAAACCGAAAAGCCGAAAATATCCTTTAACGAGTCCTTATCAAAGTATTTCCAATTTATTTTTATATCGGTTCCGCGGTTAATGATAATGAGCTTAAAGAGTATTATTATGAGCCCTGCAACGGCATTTACGGTTACAAGCGCATACACTCCGTAGCCGAAGTGAAGCGCAATAACCATACCGACTATGATAAACACCTTATTGAATAAATCGCACGCCTTCAGCGGCACAAATTTCTCGTATGCGGTCAGGATTCCGTTGAGATTTGTAAAGGGAAACGAAATCACGCTGAAAGAGGCAACTATTATGTAAAGCACTCTCAACAGCGGAAGAAACCACAAAAACATTTGCCTTACGAAGTCTTTTTGCAACTTCGGACGGAGATATCGAACCCGTAAATATAATATTGTCTTCGAGTCCGTATTTTTTAATAAGCCTGTTTATATATTTAATGTAACCCGACGGGTTCTTTATTTTCCCGTTTTCGGCACAGCCGCCCGGAACATACAATTTGATATCGGGATATTTCTTCTTCAAAAGGGCTATTGCCTTAACTTCTATGTGAAGTCCTTTAAGCGAGTAAAGAGCGGAACTTGAAAACACGGTATGCCTTTCGCATGACTCCAAAGACCATTTTTCGCTCTCATAAAACTCTTTTCTCAAATTGTAATTACAGCGAAAATATTTTAAATTCGGGTTAACCGAAAGCATAACCGCCTTATCCCAATCGGTTCTGCCCGTAACATATTTAACCTGTTTCAGGACTTTTTCTTCCCTTTCGGCATTTCGGGAATACAACATTTTATATGCCGTCGGGGTTTTCATTGTCAAAATTTATTTTAATTTAAGGCACTTCAGTCTCTCGTTAAAAGTAAGACCGCCATAATATTCCTTTGATATGCGTCTTAAAATCCCCTGAATGGTCAAAAGCACCGGAACATCGCCGCAGACCTTGAGCATCTCATAACCCGGGGCATATTCTGTTCCGTGGATATGAACTAAGTCCGGCTGACATAACTCCAAAGCTTTTTTTGCAGTCTTCAGCCGTTTTATTGCTGTCAAACAAAAGCCTGTTTCCGCCACCCGGGAATAATATATAACGGATGTTATCAACCTTAATATCTTTAAATTCCCCGTCATAGTATGTCATAACCGTTAATTCAACATTCGGGTCCGCCGAAATACCGTCAGCAAGGTCAAGCAGCCAACCGCCGCTTGCGGAGGTCTCCGCTCCGAGCTTTTTTGCTATTTTCGGAAATACCATATTTACTATCCATAATATCTTCATATCGTACCTCCTTGTTATTGCCAAAAGAATGCGTAATACGGGTGATTTAATATAAGCTTAAGTATCAAAAAGCCTACTCCGGCAGCGTAAATCACGGGCTGCCACCGTTTGTTAAATGCTCTTACAAGTTCCGGAACAAGGAGCATAAAAAACAGAGCATAATACTGCTGAACGCGCATAAACGATTGATTTCGCAGCGTCAAAAGCGTAAATGCTGTCGTAAATAATGCCGCATTGTAAAGAGCTTTGAACTTTTCTTCGTCCGTATTCTTTTTAATGAAGCGGTACAAAACGAATGCCGAAACCGTTAAAAGACAAATAACCAGCGTATATGAGTATGTATCAAGCAAATACTCTTCTTCTACATCATATCCGACTAATTCGGCAAACGGCTCATACAAAGTTTTTCCCAAAATTAGGAAAGCGGCGGTTGTTGCGGAAAAAATACCGACATACCGCCAGGTGATTTTTTTGTACGCAAAAAATACAAACGGTAAAAAGCAAACGCACGACTTATGTATAAAGAACGATAAAAATACCAAAATCAAAAACGGTATCGGCTTTTTCTTTTTTATAAATTCATATCCGATAAAAACAACAAGCGATGTTGCTATTGTTTGCCTTATACCGGTAACCGCATAAAACGAATAAAACAGCGTCGAAAAAATAATAAAGCTGAGGCACGGCATAGAAGAATTCCTGTAAATCCATATCGCCATCGGTATCATAAACAGAAGAGCTATAAATACAAGGTACACTTGGTAATTCGTGGAAAAAACTTGAAATATCTTTACAAAAAGCGCATAACCGGGGTCCTTTATGTCCGCTCCGCCGATATAAGCAGATACATTGGCAAAAATTTTGTGCCATGATGTGAGGCCTATCCTGTAAAAGCTTCTGCGGTATCCTATTGTATCCGCTCCGACAGTCATTCCTCTGAGTCCGGATAAAATTACCCACTGAACACAGGCAATCGCACAAAATGCTTTTTTTTTGTTTTTACTCGGCTTGTATTTGAGCAAAAAGAATGCCCATATAAATATGAGTGCAATATTCAGTAAATATACGGACATTCTTTTCCCTCCTTACAAGACTTTTTTATACTCTCCTTAAGTAACATCTGAATATTAACACGATCAAAAGATCTTTTGCCGTATTCCCAAGCTTTTTCCGAGTATTCGTCAATCAGTTCCTTGTCGTTTATAAGTAATTTTAATTTTTCGTATATTTCATCGTTGCTTTTTGCAACGACCGCGGCGTCATTTTTTATAAGACAGTCAATTGAAGCCGCATTTTCGGGACCTACCGCAAAAATGCATTTTGCACTATGAAAGCAATCGACAAGTTTTGTTGAAAACGAGTGATGAATAGAGAGATAATATTGCGGGTCAAAGCTCTCCGCATGCACCAGAATGTCCGCATCCTTTTGCATCTTTTCGATCTCCGCAGCGGGCGCAACACCCATGAACACGGCGTTTTTGCCATCCGCAATGGCATCCCTTTGTGCATCGGACAGCAGCGTTGCCGAATAGATATGCAGTACGGCACGCATGCCGTTCTTATTGATATGCTGCAGCGCTTCTTTGATGGCGGCAAGCGTTTCCCACCTGCCGAGCGCCAGATTGCCCGCATAAAGTAGCCTAAGCGGCTCATGGTGCGGCGTCGGCATCGGCCTTTCGGAAAAGTCCGCACCTTTCGTCATGATCTCACAGGAACGCCCGAAAATACGCTCATAGTCTGCCTTTAGTGTCTCGGAAATGACAAACAGCGTATCTGCCCTTTTTGCTATTTTACGCATGTATCGCCGATGCACCGTCTGCGACAGGCGCGTCAGCGGAGCAGACCAACCGACGGTATAGCTGTAGTTATCGTCCCACGCAAACAGCATCAACGGTGCGCCGCTGTGCTTTTGGGCAAAGGCGGTCATTGCGCCGAGCGAGAGGTTTTCATTCAGAATGGAAACGATAAGGTCGGGCTGTACTTCCTCAATGAATGTCCGCAGGTTGCGGTTTTTCCACGGCGCGATCTTCCAGAGGATATCACGGGCGATATATTTGAGCTGGGAGGCATTGCGCTTGGCGACCGCCTCCAACTGCATGGCATGCTCGTCGAGTACACAGTCACTCGCCGTGACGCGCTCGCCGATGCGGTTGCGGCGAAAAATGTAGCGAGGCAGCTCCGCCTCCGCAATGCGAAAAGCGGCAATTATCTTTTTGTCGGGCGCACCGCTGCGGGTGAAAAGGCTGTAAAGCTCTGTATCCGCAAGCTCACCGAACAGATTGAGAAAGGTGTTGCCGCTGCTGACATCGTAGGCGATGGCGCCGCTGGTAACAAATAACACTTTCATGTTCTTCATTACAAATTCTCCTTATACCACTCGATAGCAAGCTTGATGCCGTCTTGGAAGCTGTAATCGGGATCGTAGCCGAGGAGTTTTCTCGCTTTTGAAATATCGGCGTTTGAGTGCTTTATGTCGCCCTTTCTGTCCGGGCCGAAATTCGGTTCGACGTCAACGCCGAGTGCCTTTGTAAGACCGTAATAAATGTCTATAAGGTACTCTCTGCCGCCGTAGGCGATATTAAACGCGTTGCCTGCCGCCTCGTGAGAAGCAAGACAAGCTTTGAGGTTCGCTTCAATAACATTGTCGATATAAGTAAAGTCTCGGCTCTGCTTACCGTCGCCGTTGATTGTAGGCACCTCGCCGTGCATAAGCTGTTTTAAAAATTTCGGAATTACCGCCGCATACGCGCCGTCCGGATCCTGACGTCTGCCGAATACGTTAAAATATCTCATTCCGTATGTATCAAGTCCGTAGTGCATGGTATAAAGCTTTGCCCATTCCTCGTCGCATCGCTTTGTAAGAGCGTAAGGAGAAAGCAAATTGCCCTCTCTGCCCTCGGTTTTGGGTAGGTGCGGCTCGTCGCCGTATACGGACGAAGAAGATGCATATACAAACTTTTTAACACCGCATTGTCTTGCCGCTTCTAGCATATTGAGCGTTCCTTCAATATTGTTTTTGCAATAAAACAGCGGCATTTCAAGACTTCTCGGAACGCTTCCCCACGCCGCCTGATTAAGCACATAGTCCACGCCCTCGCATGCCTTCATACAAGTGTCAAGGTCTTTAATGTCGCCTTTTATAAACTCATAGTTCGGATTGCCGAGGAACATATCAACGTTCTCCTGCTTTCCGGTCGATAGGTCGTCAAGCGCTCTGACTTTATAACCCATATTGAGTATAGCTTCGCAAAGATTCGAGCCGACAAAGCCCGCCGCACCCGTTACAAGAAACAGTGCATCCGACGGAAATTTCAAATTTTTATAACCCATTTACACAACTTCCTTTTAATACGGTAAAAATTGATTTATTGTAAATATAACATTGAGCAGCCTTGCTCTTGTGTCGGTTTCTTTCATATTCACAACGCGAATATGCATATCATAAAGCTCTTTGTTAAGATACTTTTTCATATCGAGATGGTGCTCGTCAGAAATTCTCTTTTCGAGCGGAACCCTGAATAAAATATCAAGAAATTTGCGGTTGTTATAGGGGAACGTCAAATCAAAGCAGAATTTCATTTCGCTGATATTAAGTCCGCCCCAGCTGCCCCACATAACCTCGTTGTAGTGTATATCCGCCGTCGGATAGCACTCGGGGATTTTGTCGTACTCAAATTCTTTTATATACCTTGCAAAAATCTTGTCAACCTTGTGTGCAAGCTTCCTGTTAAATATAAATATCTTATAGAGATTTCGATAAAGCTTCGGGGACAGCTTCGGAAGTTTTTTTCTGTCGAAGTGCTTATACCAATAGCCTCTTATTGTCTCCGATACCCACGATTTAACCTCAACATCACATCCGCAGTTTTCTTCAAGATAAAATCTCTTGCGCGATTCATTCGGTTTGCGCTCCGCTATATAGCCGCTGTTATGACGCTGAATTTCCACTTTCAAATCATAGTCGGAAATCTCGTTGGAATTATCGGGAATATTATAAATGTGATGCTTTACGCCGAAAGCCTTTGCTATTTTTGCAGCCGCTTCGGCGTCGCGTATTTCCTTTTCGGCGGAGATATAACTGAACGCCTCAAATCTGTCATACATTCCGTTTGCAGCTGCAAAGGTGGTGTTACTGTCAATTCCGCCTGTGAGGGAAATCCACGGATGTTCCCATTTTTTTGAAATCAACTCCATATTCTTTTTAAGAATATCGGCAGCTTCCTCAATTACTCTGTCGTATTCTGCGCCCTCGGCAAATTCGAACGGCTTTAACGGCCAAAAGCGTTTATGCGAAAGCTTCTCGCCGTCATATGTATATTCTGTGCTCGGAATAATTCTCTTGACATTTGCAAACGGTGACAAATCCGCGGGAAGATACGGACCCATAACTCTGCCATACCATTTATAATTTACAAGCTCCTTTACAAAATCGTCCATTTTAAGACTGCAAATATCGCCTATAAGCTGAGGATGAGACGACAAAAAGAAGTGACCGTCTATAACGCCGTAACAAGCCGACTGCATACCGGCAGGGTCAACGGAAAATTTAATTTTACCGTTTTCAATTGAGCCTAACACATACACACCGGTAATTTCTGATATTCGCTCATAATATTTATCCGTCCCGTAGTCTCTGAGAAAATCGGCAAGTATTTTTTCCTCGTCAATTTCCATCAAAAACGGGTCATAGCAATGGCCCAATAAAAACAGAGTAACGCTTTCGTTTGAGGCAAAATGGACAGCGGTTTTATTATGTGTGTAAAAATACAAACCGCACTTTTCCGTTTCGTTCCAATTGCCGTAAAACGGAAAATCATTGAGATTTTCTATTTTTTTGTCGGTTGCCAAAAAGCCTCTGATGAACAGATATTTCTGAAGGTCAGGCCTGTTTTTAAGTTGTTCCTGAAGCATTACAATTACATCTCCTAAGATCAAAGTCTCCAATATTTATAGCCCGCTTTTTCGTATTCTTTACGAGAAAGCAGCCCTTTAATATCAACAAGCACCTTTTCTTCGTTACGGCCCGATTTAAACATTTTGTCAAAATCGGCCTGCCCGAGATTTTTAAACTGCTCATGAGCAACGGCAAGTATTACGGCGTCGCAATTTTTTATATCGTTAATATCGATGAATTCAATTCCGTAAAGACGCTTTGCTTCATCAGCATCAGCTTCAGGGTCGGCTATTACCGGGGTTATTCCGTACTCGCGAAGCTCATTGTATATGTCGATGATTTTCGTATTTCTCGTGTCGGGGCAATTTTCTTTAAACGTAAAGCCGAGAATCGCAACCTTTGCGTTTTTTACCGGGACATCCGCCTTTATAAGGTTTTTAACGGTGTTTTCGGCTACATATTTGCCCATATCGTCGTTTATGCGTCTGCCGGAGAGAATAATTTGGCTGTGATAGCCCATTTCCTCGGCCTTGTATGTAAGGTAATAGGGGTCAACGCCTATGCAGTGTCCTCCGACAAGTCCGGGATAGAATTTGAGGAAATTCCACTTTGTGCCTGCCGCCTCCAAAACGGATTTTGTATCTATGCCCATTTTGTTGAAGATTATTGACAGCTCATTCATAAACGCAATGTTTATATCCCTCTGGCTGTTTTCAATAACCTTTGCAGCCTCGGCAACCTTGATGCTCTCCGCTCTGTGTACGCCTGCCTTTACGACAAGCTCATAGGTTTTCGCCACGGTATCAAGAGTTTCATCGTCCATACCGCTTACTATTTTGGTTATTGTCTCAAGGCGGTGTACCTTGTCGCCGGGATTTATTCTCTCGGGACTGTAACCGATTTTAAAGTCCGTACCGCATTTAAGCCCCGACTCTTTTTCGAGTATCGGCACGCAAATATCCTCGGTAACGCCGGGATAAACGGTGCTCTCATATACAACTACCGAGCCTTTTGTAAGATTTCTGCCGACAATTTCGCTCGCTCCCTCTACCGGTGTAAGGTCGGGGGTGTGGTCGTCGTTTACGGGAGTAGGCACGGCAACAATTATAAACCTTGCCTCCTTGAGCTTGCTTTCGTCCGCCGTAAACTCGACAGAGCAATTCTTAACAGCCTCGTTGCCGACTTCATTGGTCGGGTCTATGCCGTTCTTGTAAAGCTCTATTTTCTTTGCATTGAGGTCAAAGCCTACAACCTTAACCTTCTTTGAAAACGCAACGGCAATCGGCATACCCACGTATCCGAGGCCGACAAGAGCCAATTTTTCATCACCCGAAACGAGCTTTTCATACAACTGCATATTTATTCGTCCTTTCTATGTTAAGATGACAGCACATATCATCGTTAACCTTCTCAACGCTGAATTTTTCGCGGGCATATTCCGCCGATGCCGCACCGAGCGTTTTTATGAGCTCGGGATTCTCAATAAATTCCGTCATTTTTTCGGCAACCGCCTCTGCATTTTTTACGGGAACCAAAAATCCCGTTTTCCCGTCAATCACGGTTTCGCGGCACCCGGGGGCGTCGGTCGTTATAATCGCCCTGCCCATGCTCATCGCCTCCAAAACCGTTCTCGGAGTACCCTCGCGGTATGACGGCAAAACATATACCGAGCACTGCTTGTAATAATCTTCTACTCTGTCCGTCTCGCCGAAATGCTCTATTATACCCTTTTCGACATACGGCGCCAAATCCTCCTTTGACAGAGAATCCTGTATGTTTTCACACGCTCCGAGCAGCATAAATCTGACCTCGGGGTGCTTTTCCTTGACAAGCTCGCACGCCCTCAAATACTCGCGTATGCCCTTTGAATACATAACGCGCGACAGCATAAAGAACGTGATTTTATCGGGATAATTCGCAACGGAAAAACGGTTTGTATTGACGCCCGAACCGTTTACAACTCGGCATTTTTCGGATTTAACAAGTCCCGATGAAACAAACTGCTCTCTGTCGTCGGGATTTTGGAATATCACCGTATCGGCACAGTTCAGAGCCTTTTTATAAAGCACCGACATAACGGCTCTTATGGCTTTTGCCTTCTTAGTCTGCGCTGTAAACGCGTAGCCGAGCCCCGTTATCATGGCGACCTTGTGCGGAACGCCGGCTTTTTTTGCGGCTATGGAGCCGTATATTACGGGCTTCGATGTGTACCCGAGAACCACATCGGGCTTTTCCTTTTTAAACAGCTCGTAAAGAGCCTTTTGATATTTCAGGTCCTCCTTCGGATTTACTCCGTTTTTATTCATAGGTATCTCGACGAAGCGTGCGCCGAGAGCCTCGATTTTTTCAACATCCACCCTGTTGGGACCCGTGACAATAACCTCGTATCCGCAAGAGATGATTCTCTTTATTAAGTCGCCTCTGAAATTATACGCCGTTCTGTTTTTCGGCGAAACCAATATGAACCTCACTCTGCCTTGTCCCCCTTTAGGAAGCCTCTTAAATTACCGTATATCACGGAAAACAGCCGCTCCGAATTTTTCTCCGAAACAAATGAATTATGCGGAGTTATAACGACATTTTCCATATCCCATAAAGGACTGTCCTGCGACAGCGGTTCGCTTTCAAAAACGTCGAGCACCGCTCCGTAAAGCTTCTTCTCCGACAGCGCCGCCGTAAGGGCGTCCTCGTCAACCACCGCGCCCCTCGAAATGTTGATAAGCACGGCTGTATTTTTCATATGAGAAAGCATTTCTCCGTCAAACAGCCCTCTCGTCTCATCGGTAAGCGGCAGCGTTAAAATAACCGCATCCGAAATCGAAAGTACGCTCGGAAGAACCGACAGCGGATAAATTTTTTCGTAAAGCTCATTCTCTGTCGGGTACAAATCGACGCCTAAAACACGGCAGCCTAAAGCCTTGTATCTTCTCGCACATTCGCTGCCTACGGAGCCGCAGCCGACTGTCAAAACGGTCTTTCCGCAAAGCTCAAAAAGCTCCCTGTTTTTTTGCCAAACGTGATTTTTTTGATTTTCGCGGAAGAAAAAGCTCTTCTTATAAATTAACAGAGTACCGAGAACGGCAAATTCCGCCATCGGCACACTGTAAACACCCCTTGCGTTGAAAAGGGAAATATTTTTACTTTTTATATACTCCGCAGGGACTCTGTCGAGCCCCGCGCTTGTGAGCTGAATAAATTTAAGATTTTTGAATTTTTTGATGTCATTATATAAAAACAGGCCGTTGCACACAACGGCGTCAACAGCCGAAACGTCAAAAGAGAGCTCCTCTCTCTCGTCCTCGACATATAAAAAGTCCGCCCCCAAGGCTTTAAGCCGTGAAAGCTGACCTTCCGTATATTTATATGCACCGGTCAAAAGGATTTTCATTAAAAGATGCCCCTGTAAATGATTATAAAACGAAGTTTTTCAGACCTTGCAAGCCTTTTTTGCCTCAACTATTGAATTGACGCAAGCCACAAGCTTTTCGTGATTTTCCGCAAGCTCGTCCGAGCTCATATTTTCGACAACTCCCTCATATTCACGAAACTCTTTGACGCCGACATTGAATCTGTCAAAGATTTCATCCTCACGAAGCTTTGAAGCGTCGCAAAAGGCTCTCGACAATATAACCATACCGGAGCCGAGTCTGTAATGCTCACCTATTATGTATTCCGCAGGCAGCATAACCTCGCTGTGAACTCTGCCAACGCCGCCGAAGCCGTAAAATATGCCCCTTTCGCGGAGCTTACGGCACAGTCTTTCCACCGTACCGTCCGCAACAAGCTGGAACATAAAGTCCATTTTATAGCCGAGATGCAAGTCGTTAAGCCCTATATGCACTTCGTCTATACCTGGAACGTCAAGAATTTCGTCTAAGTGCTCCGCCGCCTCGGGCGTTTCCACAAGAAGGCATGTCCTTGCCCTTTTTCCGACGCAGTCTATAAAACCTTTTACCTCGTCCGCAGTCTTAAAATACGGGAGCATAACTATATCCGCTCCGTCGTCTATTACGCGGTTGATTTCTTCACGTGAGCCGTCGTAAAACGAATTTACTCTGACCAAAAGCTCCGTCCTGTCTAAAACCGCGCTGAGCTTTTTCACGTCGTCAATGCTGTTATGGGATATTACGGTATCCATATTTGCCTGACGCTCTGCCTTACCGCGGGTTTCAAGGTCAAGGAATATTCGGTCTACCGAAACGTCCTGTGCGATTTTTGCAATCTTCGGGTCGTTTGTGAGATACATCAGCTTAAGAGCCATTATTTTTTCACAACCTTTGCATCATTTGACGGTTCGGTGCTCTTATTTACGGTTGCACCGCTGTTTTCGTTGTCGGCATTCGTAAGTACCTTAAACGCGGTCATAAACATAATTTTGATGTCAAGTAAAAGCGACATATGGTCAACATACCAAACGTTAAGCTCGATCCTTTTGTGCCACTCGACGTCCTTTCTGCCGTTGACCTGCGCCCAGCCGGTTATACCGGGTCGCACCTCAAACATACGCTTTTGGAAATCGGTATACTCCTCATATTTCCACGGATGATATGTAAGCGGAGGTCTCGGCCCGACAAAGCTCATCTCGCCCTTTAAAATATTTAAAAGCTGCGGCAGCTCATCTATGCTCGTAGCTCGTAAAATTTTACCTATCCTTGTAACCCTGGCGTCGCCCTTTCCGGAATAAACGCCGGAGCCGGTTTTTTCCGCTCCGACGCACATTGAGCGGAATTTATATATCTCAAAAACCTTTCCGTTTCTGCCTATTCTCTTCTGACGGAAAATAACGGGACCGCGGCTGTCGATTTTAATCAGTATCGACACCGCAAGCATCAGCGGAGACAACAAAACAAGCCCCAAAAATGACGCTGTGACATCTAAAAATCTTTTGACTGCCCTATAAAAGCCTCTCACCGTTACACACCCTAAAAAACACTATGATTTAACTAATTTATTATATACTTATACATTAAATATGTCAATTAAAACAAGCGATTGTAAACATTTGTAAAAAAGCAGCGGACGACACGGTAAAAACGATGTCGGTCGCTGCTTTTAAAATCACATCAATATTATTTTTTGTGCCATTTTACGCCGTTCGGAGTATCCTCCAAAACTATGCCCATGGCGGCTATCTCATCACGGATGCTGTCTGCCTTAGCAAAGTCCTTCGCCTTTCTCGCAGCGGTTCTTGCGGCTATCAGCTCTTCAACCTTGCCGTCAAGGTCGTTGTCCTTTTCCTCGTACACAAGACCGAGTACGCCCGTAAGCTCCGAAAACAGTTCTTTTGCAAATATCAAAAGCTCTTTGGACGAAGTGGGTATTACATTTGAGTTTATATCTCTGACAAGCTCAAATACCGCTGAAAGTCCGTCGGCGGTGTTGAGGTCATCGTCCATAGCCTCTATAAAGCGTTCCTTGTGAGAGAGAAGGCTCTTTTTAATTTCCTCGGCGTTGTCGGGGAGAGCGTCCTCTGCGTTTTGAAGTGCGAAATCAAGAGAGTCGCGGCAGGTATAAAGCCTTTGAAGCGAGGCTTTGCACTGCTCTATAATGTCAACGCTGTAATTTATGGGACTTCTGTACTGAGAGGAAATCATAAGATAGCGTATAGGCTCATAGCCGTATTTTTCCGCAACATCGCGAACGGTAAAGAAATTACCGAGCGACTTCGACATCTTTACGTTGTCAACATTTATATATCCGTTGTGCATCCAATAATGTGCAAAGGGAACGCCGTTGCAGCACTCGCTCTGTGCTATTTCGTTCTCATGGTGTGGGAATATGAGGTCCTGACCGCCGCAATGAATATCGATGGTCTTGCCGAGAAAACGTCTTACCATTGCCGAGCACTCAATATGCCAGCCCGGTCTGCCGTTACCCCAAGGTGACTCCCAATACGGCTCGCCCGGCTTTGCGCCCTTCCAAAGTGCAAAGTCCATAGGCTCTTTTTTAAGTTCCTCGACATTGATTCTCGCGCCGGCCTCAAGGTCCTCAAGCGGCTGATGAGAAAGCTTACCGTAATCCTTAAATTTGGACGGGCTGAAGTACACATCGCCGTTTGAAACGGGATATGCATAGCCCTTTTCAACAAGAGTCGAAATGATATCGATTATCTCGTCGATATTTTCGGTGGCTCTCGGATGAACGGTCGCCTCACGCACATTCATACCCTTTGTGTCGGTCCAATATTCTTTGATATACTTTTCCGACACGGTTTTGTAATCGGAGCCCTCTTCAATGGCTTTTTTGATTATTTTATCGTCAATATCGGTAAAATTCTGAACAAATCTCACCTTGTAGCCGCGGTATTCAAGGTAACGGCGGAACGTATCGAAAACGCAAAGAGGACGCGCGTTGCCGATATGGATATAGTTATAAACGGTGGGTCCGCAGGCATAGATTTTGACTTCGCCCGGAGTTATGGTTTTAAGCTCCTCTTTTTTTCGTGACATCGTGTTATATATTTTCATCCTCGTAATTCCTTTCGTTTTGTTCTTCATATTCGGTTTTTTGATATTTTTTCAGCTCTTTTTCAAGCAGCGCTATGCGGTGCGACATTCTGCAAAGCTCCTGAGATACGGGATCGGGAATGTGAATCTGGTCAAGGCAATCGACACGCACACCCTTATGCTTTACGACTCTTGCCGGAACTCCGACGGCTGTGCAATCCGGCGGTATTTCCTCAAGTACTACGGCACCTGCCGCTATATTTGTATTATCGCCTACCTTAAAAGGACCGAGCACCTTTGCGCCGGCGCCTATCAGCACGTTATTTCCTATTGTAGGATGTCTTTTACCGGTATCCTTGCCGGTACCGCCGAGCGTTACTCCCTGATAGAGCGTTACATCATCGCCTATCTCCGTGGTTTCTCCTATTACAACTCCCGTGCCGTGGTCAATAAAAAAGCGTCTGCCGATTTTAGCCGCGGGATGAATCTCTATTCCTGTCTTTTTGGCGGCTCGCTGAGAAATATATCTGCCGAGAAATTTCATATTGTGGTTCCAACACCAGTAAGCTCTTCTATGCATTCTGATGGCCTTAAGCCCCGGGTATAAAAGCAATATTTGTATGGTCGAGGTTGCCGCCGGGTCGCGGTCCTTAACCGACTGTATATCTTCCTTTAAGCGGTCAAACATTTAAACACCTCCCGCAAAAAAATAAAGCCTCCGCAGAAAAAAATCATCCTGCGAAGGCGTGAGTACGCGGTTCCACTTCGTTTTATAACTCATTATCCTTAACGCGGAAAACGTGCGAAGATACTCTTTTTCCCTTCGCCTGCTCACGGACGCACTTCACGACACGCAGCCTTAAGGGCATTTCAGCACAGGTGCCCTCTCTCTGAAAATCGCGTAAAATCGCTACTCTTTCCGATCAATGCATTTTTACATCTTAATATATTGTATCACATTTTTCGTGTTTTGCACCAATTATTTTGAATAATCGATAACATTTTTACTGTCCTTTAAGTAAACAGCACCCGAAACTACTGTCAGAGCGGCGGTTATCCACAGCAGTAAATTTGAAATATGCGGCAATGTGAACCAAGTATTTGCCGCCGCAAAAAGCTCTTTTGAAAACGACGTTACGGCTATATAGTCCGCCTCGCAAAGAAGCATTATTATAATCGTAAAGGTCATTTGACTGACAGTTTTGGCCTTTCCCCATTTGTTGGCGGGAATTACAACTCCGTCCGCGGCCGCTATCATTCTGACCGAAGCCACGGCAAATTCTCTTGCAAGCACTATCATAACAATCCAAATATTGCAAAGCCCCATAGTCATAAACGCGAGCAGAGCGGAGGTTGTGAGAATCTTATCCGCTATCGGGTCAAGCAGCTTTCCGAAATTCGTCACCTGACCGTTTTTTCTCGCAAGATGGCCGTCAACGGCGTCCGTTATCGCTCCGACAGCGTAAATCGCCGTTGCGATAAGAAAACGGTGCGGAAGTGCTTCCCAAAGCAATGCCGCAAGGAAAAACGGCGTTATTATTATTCTGGCAATGGTCAGTTTATTGGGCAAATTCATCTTCATATGACTTCTCCGATCAGATCGTATTCATTTACGTCGAATATCTCCACATCCACAAAGTCGCCCTCATTGAGTTCATAACCGCAGGTAAAGCTTACAGAGCCGTCTATATCCGGAGCGTCACGCCAAGTTCTGCCGTAATAGCTGTCGGTGTAGCCGTCATAGCCCTCAACAACACAGCGCATTGTTTTGCCGATGTTGTCGTGATTCAGCTTTTCAAATATATTGTACTGCTGCTCCATTATGATTTCGCCGCGCTTTTTCCTGACCTCTTCATCTACCTGGTCGGGGAATTCCGCCGCCGGAGTTCCCTCCTCCTGAGAGTAGGCAAAGCAACCGAGCCTGTCAAACTTCATTTCCTTGACAAATTCCGAAAGCTCGGAGAACTGCTCCTCCGTTTCGCCCGGGAAGCCTGTTATCAGGGTAGTACGAAGCACCACATCGGGTATTTTCTCTCTTATTTTCGTTATGAGTGCCGTAAGCTCCTCTTTTGAGCCGCGGCGGTTCATACGCCTTAAAATATCCGAATTGCAATGTTGAATCGGGATATCCATATAATTTACGATTTTATCGTTATTCGCAAACGTATCTATTATCTCGTCGCTGAGCCTTTCGGGATAGAGATATAAAACTCTTATCCACTCTAGGCCCTCGATTTTTGACAGCGATGTCAAAAGAGCCGGCAGCGCGCATTTACCGAAAAGGTCCTCTCCGTAACGCGTTGTGTCCTGCGCAACAACTATAAGTTCTTTTACTCCGCCGTCTACAAGCGTTTTAGCCTCTTCCAAAATGCTCTCCGGCGTGCGGCTTCTGTATTTTCCGCGAATTGAAGGTATTGCACAATAGGTGCAGTTGTTTGAGCACCCCTCGCCTATCTTTATATATGCGTAATAGGACGGTGTGGTGAGCATACGCTTACCGTCAAGCGGCAGGCAGGTTTTTTCGCCGAAGGTTTTAATATTCTCTTCGCCGCTGCAAACCTTTTCGCATACCTCGCATATGTCAGAATTCGAGCCTATGCCGACAACGGCGTCAACCTCGGGAATTTCCGACAATACTTCGTCCCTGTATCTTTCCGCAAGGCAGCCCGTGACAACTATTTTACGTATTACGCCTTCTTTTTTCAATTCGACCATATCAAGTATGTTTTCAATGGCCTCTTTTTTTGCATCCTCAATAAAGCCGCAGGTATTAACTATGACCACGTCGGCTCCGTCTACGTCATTTGTTATCTCAAAGCCGTTGTCCGCAAGCTTAGACAGCATAATTTCACCGTCAACCTGGTTCTTGGGACAGCCGAGAGATATCATACCGACTTTTTTACTCATAAAACTCACACATAGCCTTTCACGCTGTAATCAAAACGATTCGTTTTCTATGCTCTCAAACGCCGCACGTATGTCGGAATACGAATAGCCGAGGCGCAGAAGGGAATTTTTTGTGCGAATTATGCCCTTTTCGTCTCCGAGATTATTTCTGTACTTCGTTTGCAACAATAATATAATACGATTTAAATCGTCTTTGTCAAGTCTTTCAGCCGCTTCTTCGGCTAAAGCCCGGTCAATTCCGCGCCTCAAAAGCTCCTGTTTGACACGGCTGACGCCGTATTTGCGGTGCGTATAAAGCTCCTGCGCCAGCATATCGGCAAATTCGCCGTCATTTATAAGTCCGAGCTTTTCGAGCTTATCCGCTGCCTGCTCTGCGCACTCTCTCGGGTACTTCTGCATAAGCTTTCTCACGAGCTCCGCCTTGCCGTGCGCCCGACGCGACAGAAGCTCGGCACCCTTTAAAAAAGCGCGACGGGAGTTCACGGACAAAGTTAAGTCCGCAAGCTCCTCGTCGTTAATTTCATTTACTTTATGCCATTTTTCGGAAAACCAAAACGTATCATCGACGGTAAGGGTATATACGTCGTCAACATATATATGTATTTTACCCTGCCTGCCGTCCTTAAAGCTCAGTTTCATTCGTCGTCATCCACCGCCACGTCGATTTTGGCTCTTGCCGCGGTCTTGGTGGTCTTTACGGGGCGATAAGCTATGGGCGCGTCATCGTCGGCGGCGCTTTTGGCGGTTTCTTTTTTCTCGTCTCCCGCACCGTGCTCCTCCGCCATCTTTTCGCGAATCTGCTTCTCGATTTCGTCAGAGAGCGCCTTGTCGTTTTTAAAGAGATTTTTAACATTGTCTCTGCCCTGTCCGAGCCTTGTCTCGCCGTAAGAGAACCACGCGCCGCTCTTTTTGATGATGCCGTAGTTAACTCCGAGGTCAACTATCTCGCCGACCTTTGAGATGCCCTCACCGTACATAATGTCAAATTCAGCTGTCTTAAAGGGCGGAGCCACCTTGTTTTTAACTATTTTAGCCCTTGTTCTCGATCCGATAAATTCACCGCCCGAGCCCTTGAGCTGCTCGATGCGCCTTACGTCAACACGAATGGAAGCATAGAATTTAAGTGCCCGGCCACCGGTTGTAACCTCCGGATTTCCGTAGACCACACCGACCTTTTCACGGAGCTGATTTATAAATATAATTATTGTATTTGATTTTGAAATAACACCGGCAAGCTTACGCAGAGCCTGCGACATAAGTCTGGCCTGAAGACCGACGTGGCTGTCGCCCATATCGCCGTCTATTTCCGCGCGCGGAACGAGAGCCGCGACGGAGTCAACTATTATTACGTCAAGCGCGCCCGAACGCGCCAGTGCCTCAACTATCTCGAGTGCCTGCTCGCCGTTGTCGGGCTGCGATACCAAAAGGGAATCAACATCTACGCCGAGATTTTTTGCATATACCGGGTCAAGAGCATGCTCCGCATCAACAAATGCAGCCTCGCCGCCGAGCTTTTGCGCCTCTGCCACAACGTGCAGCGCAAGTGTGGTTTTACCCGATGACTCCGGGCCGTAAACCTCAATTATCCTGCCGCGCGGGAAGCCGCCTATTCCGGTAGCACAATCAAGAGTTATCGAGCCTGTCGAAATAGCTTCGACATTGAGCGCATTATTATCTCCGAGACGCATAATGGTGCCGGAGCCGTATTTTTTCTCAAGCTGAAGTATGGCTGTATCAAGCGCTTTACTTTTATCGGACATCTAAAATTACCTCTCAATCGTACAAATGTTCGTTTGACGTCATTATATAATATCGATGCAAAAAAAGCAAGAGTTTTTATAAAAATAGTTAATTTTAAAAAAATGCTTGCATTTTACTCCGTATTCTGTTAGAATACTGTTTGCTAATCATTAAAGGAGGTGCTCTTCGTTATGGCAAAATGTGAATTCTGCGGTAAAGACGTAGCTTTCGGCATTAAAGTTTCTCACTCACACAGACGTTCTAACAGAACCTGGAAGCCAAACGTAAAAAAAGTTAAGGCTATCGTAAACGGCTCTCCTAAAAGAGTTTATGCTTGCACTCGTTGCCTTCGTTCAGGCAAGGTCACAAGAGCTGTCTGAGGCATAAAGCAAACTTTATACGGACGAAAAATTACGACGCTTTCCGGGTTACCGGAGAGCGCTTTTTCGTTTTCGTAGGCATTTAAAATTCGGGGTACTGTTTATGAAAAAACTTTTGAGCCTTGTCAGAGCGGCCGTTGACCGTTACGACATGATAGACGACGGAGATAAAATCGCCGTGGGCGTTTCGGGCGGCAAGGATTCGCTTGCCCTTTTATATGCTCTCGCGCGGCTTCGCTCGTTTTATCCTAAGCACTTTGAGGTTATTGCAATTACGCTTGACTACCGCTTCGGCGGCATGGACGGCGACTATTCGGAAATACAAAAGCTGTGCGACAGCCTTGACGTAAAATACGTCGTAAAAAAAACCGACCTTTGGGACGTTATATTCAATATCAGAAAAGAAAAAAATCCTTGCAGCCTCTGTGCCAAGATGCGTCGCGGCATTCTTCACGATACAGCTAAGGAATACGGCTGCAACAAAATCGCCCTCGGTCACCACCTTGACGACGCCGCCGAAACCTTTATGATGAATCTTTTGAACGGCGGCACAATTAAGTGCTTTTCTCCTGTCTCGTTTCTTTCGAGAAAAGAGCTGTATTTGATACGCCCTTTGATATTCGCTTACGAAAAAGACGTAAAGCGTGCGGCGGCAAGCCTTGACCTGCCGATAGTCAAAAGCAAATGCCCGGCTGACGGGGTAACGGAGCGGCAAAGCACAAAAGAGCTGCTTGCGTCTCTCGAAAAGCAATACCCGGCACTCCGAGAAAAAATCGTGGGTGCACTGCAAAGAGGCGGAATAAGCGGCTGGTAACAAAGTCAAAATGCGAAAAAGTGTTGTATTTGCCCTACTATAATGATATTATTTTATTGATTTGAAATTCACGGAGGTTTCTTTTATGCAACAAATTCTTAATCGCCCGGCAATAAAGGCTGAGGCAAAAAGCTTTATCGGTCAAAATGCGCGTTGGTGGAAAATGACGCTCGCAACGATTGCTATATATCTGATCAGCGGCGGATTTTCGATTTACGTAAATATTGCCACAGTCATAAACCGCGACGACCCTCCGACAACAGTCGGTTATTCAAGCAGTGTAATTACTCTTTTGCTTATACCGTTTACCATAGCCGCATCAGGCTACTACCTTAATCACATACGCGGCTTTAACCCCGAATGGAAAAGCCTATATAAGGAGGGTATAGACAACTACGGCTCATATCTCGTAACGGGTGTGCTCGTAAATGTATTTACCGTCCTTTGGTCGCTTCTGTTTGTGGTTCCCGGCATAATAAAGGCTATCGCTTACTCACAGGCAAAATATGTTATCCACGACAATCCGCGCCTTAAGGGCAAGGAAGCCATCGAGATAAGCAAAAGAATGACAAACGGCTTCAAGGGCGATCTCTTTTCGATGTATCTCAGCTTTATAGGCTGGTATATTTTGGTGGGGCTCACCGGCGGAATACTCTCAATATATGTCACTCCTTATGTTGAGACGACGGCTGCCATGTACTATGAGAACCTCAAGAGATATTCGATTGAAAACGGCATTGTAGCTCCCGAGGCGTTCGGTATAGCTCCCGTTACGGGCGGCGCACAGGGTGGAAACGGCGATTCTCAAAGCTCTTACGCGGCCGGCAGCTCATATTCCGCCCCCGTCGACAGCGACCCCTACAAGGCTGTCGGCATAAATCCCGAGGATACATTTAAGCCCGGCAACCCGGACTCTGATAATTCAGATAATATGAAAGGTGAAAACTAATGAAATACGTTGTAGTTCTCTATGACGGAATGGCAGATTACCCCGTTCCCGCTCTCGGCGGCAAAACACCGATGGCAGTTGCAAAAAAACCGAATCTTGACTTTCTCGCAAAGCACGGCGAGGTAGGCCTTGTAAGAACCGTTGCAGAGGGCTTAAAGCCCGGCAGCGACGTTGCCAATATGAGCGTTCTCGGCTTTGACCCAAAGAAGTGCTACACCGGTCGTTCTCCTCTTGAGGCGGCAAGCATGGGCGTTGAGCTTCTCGACACGGACGTTACGCTGAGAACAAATCTCGTAACTCTCTCCGACGAGCCGAATTACGAGGACAAGACCATGGTGGACTACTGCGCCGGTGATATTTCTACCGAGGAGGCTCACGAGATAATCAAATCGGTACAGGAAAAATTCGGAAACGACAGATTCCGTTTTTACCCCGGAGTCAGCTACCGCCACTGCCTTGTCTGGTCAAACGGCACAACAGAGCTCGGAAATATGACTCCCCCTCACGATATTTCGGGCAGAGTTATAGGCGAATATCTCTCCTCTTCCGAAAACGCAAAAGAGCTTATTGCCATGATGAAGGAGAGCTACGACTTTTTAATGCAGCACCCCGTCAACAAAAAGAGAATAAGCGAGGGCAAGCACCCCGCAAATTCAATTTGGCTTTGGGGCGAAGGCAAAAAGCCGGCTCTGCCGTCGTTTTACGAGACCTTCGGCAAAAAAGGTGCTATAATCTCGGCGGTTGACCTTCTTAAAGGAATAGCAAAATGCGCCGGTTCACAATTATACGGATATAAATACTCGCCAACTTCTCTAACGAAAAAC